>ERZ860710.2-NODE-2-length-191571-cov-7.751034_pt1 | contig 191571 bp, 160 predicted proteins | sample MGYA00509974_ERZ860710 | MGnify/ENA primary metagenome ERZ860710 (study PRJEB30046, sample SAMN00715261) | human gut metagenome | study: EMG produced TPA metagenomics assembly of the A metagenome-wide association study of gut microbiota in type 2...
AAGACTCTTTAAAAGATGTGGATGAACTATATTATAATTTAATTGGAAATGAATGGGACACAACAATAAAAAAATTATCATTTACAATAAAAATGCCGAAAACATTTGACCAAACATTATTAGGTTTTTCAAGTGGAAGGAAAGGTTCAACCAGTAGTTCTAATATTTCTTTTAATGTAGATGGAAATACTATAAATGGTTCTACAAATAAATCATTAAATGTAGGAGAAGGAGTAACAATTAGACTTACTTTGCCAGAAGGATATTTTATTAATGCTGGTTTCAAGATGGACATGTTTTCAATTATAATAATAGTAATTTCTATATGTGTGTCTTTAATTGCTATTTTATTATGGATGAAATATGGAAAAGGTGATAAGGTAGTAGAAACAATAGAATTTTATCCACCAGAAGGATTTAATTCAGCTGAAATTGGATATATATATAAAGAAGGTGCAAATAATACATCAATTATTTCATTACTTGTTTATTTAGCAAATAAAGGATATTTAAAAATTGAGCAAATAGAAGAAGAAGGAGTATTTAGAAAAATAAAAAGTTTAAAATTTGATAAACTTAAAGATTATGATGGAAATAATGAAAATGAAAGAGCTTTTTTGGATGGATTATTTTTAGATGGAAGAGATTCGGTAACATCATCATTGTTGTATGATAAGTTTTATAAAACAGTAGATAAAATAAAAAGCAATATGAATACTAAAGAGAATAAAGAGCAAATGTTTGATTCAAAATCAATTATATGTGAAAAAATACTTATAGTTTTGGCTATTTTTATGTTTTGCATAATTACAATAAAACCAGTTTTAGAATATACTGAATTGACAAATTTAATATTTGCAATATTATTTCCATTGATAGGTTTTTCTGTTTTATTTGGAATGCTGTTTGGAAATACATCAATATCAATAAAAATCTTTGGAGTAATATGGGGACTAGGATTTGGAGGAATTCCTTGGACTGCAATTGTATTGCCAGCACTATTAAATAATGACACATATTTATTTTCATATTTTATTGGAATAATATGTATAATGATTTTATGTATATTTATAAAAATAATGCCCAAAAGAACGAAGTACGGAAATGAATTATTTGGAAAAGTAAAAGGATTTAAAAGATTTCTAGAAACTGCTGAAAAGCCTCAACTAGAGGGCTTAGTAGAACAAAATCCAGAATATTTTTATAATATATTACCATATACATATGCTTTAGGTGTGTCACAAATATGGATGAAACAATTTGAAACAATAGCTTTAAAAGCTCCAGATTGGTATGATTTTGAAGGTGATTTTAATATGAATGAATTTAGTTTATTTATGAATACTACAATGGCTGCTGCAACAACAGCAATGTCTTCTAGTCCAACAAGCAGTGATGGAGGTTCATCTGGTGGCGGCTCATCTGGAGGAGGCTCTGGAGGAGGAGGAGGAGGTTCTTGGTAATTTCCTAAATATGTGATAAAAATAATTATGATAAAAGCCTTGTAAAAAAAATAAAAATATAGTATAATTCAAACGGATATTCGAAAAAATATCCGTTTAATTTTATGCTTAAGAGGAAGGAAAAATAATGGAAGATATATTAAAAGGATTAAATGACAAACAATATGAAGCAGTAGTAAATACAGAAGGACCATGTCTTGTAATTGCAGGTGCTGGAAGCGGAAAAACAAAAGTATTAACACATAAAATAGCATATTTATTACAGGAAAAAAATGTATTACCATGGAATATATTAGCAATAACATTTACAAATAAAGCAGCAAATGAAATGAAAGAAAGAATAGAATTGCTAGTTGGAGATAAAGCAAAAGACATGTGGGTTGGAACATTCCATTCAATATGTGTACGAATTTTAAGAAAATTTATAGATAGAATCGGATTTGATTCATCATTCATAATATTTGATTCATCAGATCAAAAAACACTTGTAAAACGATGCTTAAAAGAATTAGACATAGATGAAAAAATATTAAATGACAGATCATGTTTATCAGAGATAAGCAATGCAAAAAATGATATGTTAGAACCAGATGCATATAGTGCAAAAGTACATGGAGATTATAGAAGAGAAAAAATTGCAGAAGTATATGAAATGTATCAAAAAAGATTAAAAGAGAATAATGCAATAGATTTTGATGATATAATAAACTATACAATTAAAATTTTATTAGAAAATGTAGATGTATTACAATATTATTCAGATAAATTCAAATATATATTAGTAGATGAGTATCAGGATACAAATAAATCACAATTCACACTTGTAACGTTATTGGCATCAAAGAATGGAAACATTACAGCCGTAGGAGACAATGACCAAGGAATATATAGTTTTAGAGGTGCAGATATTGCTAATATATTAAATTTTGAAAAAGACTTTCCTGGAACTAAAATAATCAAATTAGAACAAAACTATAGATGTACAGGAAATATATTAAATATAGCAAATGCAATTATAAAAAACAATGAAGTAAAATATGAAAAAAAATTATGGACAGAAAATGGAGAAGGTGAATTACCAGAAGTATATTGTTCTGATAATGAATATGATGAAGGAAAATACATTGTAGATAAAATAGAAGAATTAAGAAAAAAGAATAATTATAAATATTCAGATTTTGCAGTATTATATAGAATGAATACACAATCAAGAGCAATAGAGGAAATTTTACGAAGAGAAGCATTACCATATAAAATTGTTGGAGGATTAAAATTCTATGAAAGAAAGGAAATTAAAGACATAATTTCTTATTTGAGATTAGTACAAAATCCATCAGACAATTTAAGTTTGAATAGAATAATAAATGAACCAAAAAGAGGAATTGGAAAAACAAGTTTAGAAGCAGTTGAACAAACAGCAGAGCAAACTGGAACATCTATGTATGAAGTAATAAAAAATGCACAAAGTTATGGATTAAACAGAGTTTATACAAATTCAAGAGAATTTATAAACTGTATGGAAGAATTCATGGTTCAAAAAGATAATTTAAAAATATCTGAATTAATACAAAAAATATTAAGAGATACAGGTTATACAAAAGCACTTGAAACAGAAAACACAATAGAAGCAGAAAATAGAATTGCAAACCTTGAAGAATTTTTAAATGTAGCAACAGAATTTGAAGAAGAATCAGCTGAAAACACATTAAGTGAATTCTTAGAAGGAATAACATTATCAAGTGATTTAGACAATGTAGAAGAAACAGAAGATTCTGTAACATTAATGACACTACATAGTGCAAAAGGGCTTGAATTCCCAGTAGTATTTTTAGTAGGAATGGAAGAAGGCGTATTCCCAGGTTTTAAATCAATTGGAGAAGATAAAGATATTGAAGAAGAAAGACGTTTATGCTATGTAGGAGTAACAAGAGCAAGAGAAAAACTATTTTTAACAAGAAGTAAACAACGTACAACATTTGGATCAACATCATTTAATCAACCATCAAGATTTTTGAAAGAAATTCCAGCTGAAATGGTAGATGGATATGAGGAAGCAATGGGAAGTGGAATTACTTATGAAAAATCAAGTTTTGGAGATAGTGGATATTCTTGGAGTTATGGAAGCAGGAATAATGGAAATATTAAATCATATAAAATTCAAGAACCACAATATGCAACATCAGCATCAAATATATTTGGTTCAAGAAATAATAATGAAAAAACAAGTGAAAACTCAGGATATGGGTTTAGAACAGCAGAAAGTTTCTTAAATAATTTGAATAAAAAGAATCAAAGTAAAGGTATTGATTTATCACAATATCAAGCAGGAACAAAAGTATATCACAAAAAATTTGGAGAAGGAATAATAAATTATGTTGAACCTGAAGGTGATGATTTAAAAGTTGATATTAATTTTGACAAATTTGGTCATAAAAGATTAATGGCAAAATTTGCAAATTTAGAGATAATATAAAAATATGAAAATAGCCTAAAATATTAAATAAAGAACTTAGGCTATTTTTGGTATAAATAAATTTAATTTTGAAATACTAAGAAAAATTATGTATGAAAGGAACTAAAATGCCAGATCTAACAGAATTAGAATTAGAACATATAAGACAAATAATTTTCTTAAATGAAAACAAATATCAAAAAATAAACATATATTTATCTCAAATACAAGACATACAGGTACAACAAATGTTTAATAATATTGCACAAGAAGCATTAAATACAAAACAATTACTTACAAGTTTTTTAAACACATAAAAATTTTATATCAGAAAGGTTGAAAAAATGGAAGAAAAAACAATGATAAATGATATTATAAAAGATTTAAAGTTTAGTATAAATGACTATCAAAATGCGATATGTGAATGTGAAAATATAGGATTAAGACAAACACTTCAACAAATAAGAAATAATGAAGAAAGCTTACAATATGATTTAGTAAAAATCGCTAATATAAAAGGATATTCAAATCCATCTTCAAAAGCAGAAACAAAAGAAATTGAAGATTTAAAAAGACAATTTCAATAGAAAAGATTAAAATGAAATTCTATTTTCCTACGGAAATTTGAATTTCATTTTAATTTGTACAAAAAGGAGAAAACGAAAGAAAAAGAGATAATAAAAGAGAAAAAGAAAAGATATATCTAAAAAACGGTAAATAATAAAAATTGCTAAAATTAGTAAAAGTAATATAAAATATAAAAAAATCTCGAAATAAATAATAAAAAATGAACAGGAGAAAAATTAATGGTAAAAAAAATACTAGTATTAGCAAGAAAAACAATAAAACTTATAATACTTTTAGGAATTTCTATATTGTTAATAATCTGTGCAGTAGCTTTATTTTTTAAGCCAATATATGGTGTAACTTTAAATGGAGAACAGATAGGTTATAGTAAAGATAAAAGCAAATTACAAGCTAAAATAAATAAATATATGGAAAGTGGAGATGGACAATCAAATGTTGCATTTGTTCAAATGGAAGCTATGCCGGAATATAAAATGTGTTTACTAAAAAGAAATATAGTAACAAATGATGACGAAATATTTGAAACTGTAAAAAAACAAGGAATTACATATTATAATTATTATGCTATATCAATTGGAGAAGAAATAAAAGCATATGTATCTGATTTTGCATCAGCAGAAGAAATTGTAAATCAACTAAAAGAAAAAGAGAGTACAAATGCAGATGAGATAGTAATAACAGAAATGTATGAAACAAATTTAGAGGAATTTTCAGATGTAGAAACAGTTGTAGCAGATTTATATGTAAAAAAAGTAGAACTACCTAAAGTAGCTAAAAATTCAGGAAAAGTAAATACATCTGCAAATTTATCATATCAGAGTATAGGAATAGGATTAAACTTAATTAGGCCTATTTCAGGAACAATAACATCAAGATTTGGATCTATTAGTAGAGTTAGATCTGGAGCACATACAGGATTAGATATAGCAGCATCAACAGGAACACCAATAAAAGCAGCAGCTGCTGGAACAGTAACATTTTCAGGAACAAAGAGAGCATATGGAAAAATGATTGTAATTTCACATGGAAATGGAATAGAAACATATTATGGACATTGTAGTAAATTATATGTAGAAGTAGGAGATAAAGTAAGCCAAGGAGAAACAATAGCAGCAGTAGGTTCAACAGGAAATAGTACAGGACCACATTTACATTTAGAAATAAGAGTTAATGGAGTTGCATATAATCCACAAAACTATGTATATTAATAAAAAATCAAAGGAACTAATCCTTTGATTTTTATATGTTATAAAGTAAATGTATTTATACACTCATTTATAGCATCAGTAATAAAAACATTTTTCCCATACTCATTTAAAATACCTAAAAATCCGTGAAGAAAAGTCTTTTTTTGTACTAAATTCACAAAGAATACTATCTAAATTATTAGAAATATTGTTAAATGAATGTAGATAATAAGTACTATTCAACAAAAATAAAGAAAATGATTCAAAAACAGACCAATTCATATTTTTTATATATGTACAAAAGTCTAAAAAATCTTCAAACTTATTAAATTTATAAAAAATATTATTTCCAATATTTTCAATAAAATTAGAATCAACTTTGGTAACTGTAAAAACACAACCATCATTATAATTTAAAATTTCAATTAAAATATTTTCATTTTCTATTTTAAAGTTAAGATTTTCTTCAGCACTTTTTAAAACAGACTGGATAAAATTTTGAGAAAAGGCATTATTTGAAAATAATATTTTCCTTGAAATATGATTTTTATTCATATCATCAAAAGAAAAAAATATTTTAATTTTGTTATCAGTTATTTTTTCAAATCTCATATAGAAACCTCCAATATATTTATATTATACAATGAATAAAAATATTTTTAAAGAAACAATATTTTCCAAATATACAATATTTCTAGAATAAGGTAGAAATGTATTTTAAATATTATTATATTTATAAAATAATACTTGAAAAAAACATAAAAGCAATGTATAATGATAACACAATAATAGGGGGATTCCGTAAGGAAATATAAAAGAAAATTGGTATGGCAAATACAAAAAATAAAAAGAAAGGAAGAATATAACATGCCAATTAAAATGAAAAATTTACCAGTAACGGAAAGACCATATGAAAAATTAGAACAATATGGAGAAAAAAATTTAACAAATGCAGAATTATTAGCAATAATAATAAAAAGTGGAACGAGAGAAGAAACATCAGTACAGTTAGCACAGAAAATCTTATTATTAAACGAAAATCGAGATAAAAATAATTTGAATTTTTTAAGAGACATAACAATTGAAGAATTAATAAAGATAAAAGGAATTGGAAAAGTAAAAGCAATTCAAATAAAAGCAACATGTGAATTAGCATCAAGAATGAATTCAATTGACAATTATAAAAATATAACAATAAATAAGCCAAGTGATGTTGTAGATATACTATTTGAAGAAATGAGATTTGAAAAACAGGAAATACTGAAAGTAGTAATACTTGGAAATAAAAACAAATTACTAAAAATAAAAGATATAGCAAAAGGAACTGGAAATTTTGTTAAAGCAAGTATAAAAGATGTACTTAATGAAGCTGTTAAAGTACAAGCAATGCAAATTATACTTGTACACAATCATCCATCAGGAGATGTAACTCCAAGCAAAAATGATATTGAATTTACTAGAGAAGTAAAGAAGGCATCTACAATATTAGGGATAAATTTAATTGATCATATAATAATTGGAGGAAACAATTATATCAGTATTTTTTCAAAATTAGGTGTAGATAATATATAAAAACATTTGGAAGGAATGGGGAAAATGAGTTTTTTATCATTAAAATCTAGAGATATAGGAATAGATTTAGGAACTGCAAATATTTTAGTCACATTAAATGGAAAAGGAATTGTTTATAGAGAACCAGCAGTTATAGCAATAGAAAATCAAACAGAAAATGTTATTGCAATAGGAAATGAAGCAAAAGAAATGCTAGGAAGGACGCCAAAAGAAGTAAGTGCAATAAGACCTTTAAAAGATGGAGTTATTGCAGATTTTACAGCAACAAAACTTTTATTGAAAAAAATAATGGACAAAGTATGTAAAAAATATAATGCAGTAAGACCAAGAGTAATAGTAGGAGTACCATCAGGAATTACGGAAGTAGAAGAAAGAGCAGTTGAAGAAACAATAATACGAGCAGGAGCAAAAGAAGTTTATTTAATTGAAGAACCAATGGCTGCTGCTATTGGAGCTGGAATAGAAATTGAACAACCAAGTGGAAATATTATAGTTGATATTGGTGGAGGAACAACTGAAGTTGCAGTAATATCTTTAGGAGGAATTGTATTAAGTAATTCAATAAGAGTTGCAGGTGATGAACTTAATGAAGATATTATAAATTATGTAAAAAGGGAATTAAATTTAGCAATCGGAGAAACAACAGCTGAAAATATAAAAAAAGAATTAGGTTGTGCATTACCATTAATGTCACAAATGAGTATGAAAATTAAAGGAAGAGATTTAGCAACAGGGTTACCAGCAACGGAAATAATTACATCAGGTCAGGTAGAAGAAGCAATAAAAGATTCAATTGCACAAATTGTTGAAGTAGTAAAATTAACATTGGAAAAAACACCACCAGAATTAGCTTCAGATATTATGGAAAAAGGAATAATGTTATCAGGTGGAGGAGCATTAGTTCAAAATTTAGACAAGCTTATTAGTATGGAAACAGGAATGCCAACATATGTTGCTGAAGATCCATTAGAATGTGTTGTAAGAGGTACAGGAAAAACATTGCAAGATATAGATAAATTAAGAACAGTATTAAAAAATGCAAGAAAAAGATAATTTTTGAAAGGAATTTGTATGGAAAGAAATAGCAAAAGTGGAGTAATTGGAGTAATTATAACAATAATTATATTAGTATTATTAGTTGTATTTACAAATAGAAATACAGAAAATATATCTACAATTGAAAACTTTGCAAATGTTGTTATTGTTCCAATTCAAAATGGTTTAACTTATTTAAAAAATAAAATAAATAATAATGATAAATTTTTTGAAAATGTAAATGAATTAAAAACAGAAAATGAGGAACTAAAACAAAAAAATAGTGAACTAGAAAAAAGCCTAAGAGAATTTGAAGTAATGAAAACGGAAAATGAACAATTAAAACAACAATTAAATTTAGCGGAAAAATATGGTGAATATACAACTGTTCCAGGAACAATTATATCAAGAGATATAAGCAATTATTCAAAAACACTAGTAATAAATATAGGATCAGATAATGGTGTAAAAGAAAATATGACAGTTATTGCTGATGAAGGTCTTGTGGGATATATTGTATCAACAACAGCTAAAACTGCAAAAATTCAAACAATTGTTGACAGTGCAAGTTCTACAAGTTGTTTAGCAAGTACAACAAGAGATGTAATGACATGTAAAGGAACGATAGAAAGTGAATCAACATTAAAAGCAACAAATTTAAAAATAGGTTCTAATGTAATTCAAGGAGATAGTGTAGAAACATCTGGAATGGGTGGAATTTATACTAAAGGAATACATGTTGGAAGAATAAAAAAAGTTGAAACAGGGACGAATAAAATTGATTCATATGCTGTGATTGAAACAGCCGTAGATTTTAACAAATTAGAAACAGTACTTGTAATAATAAAATAATGAAAGAGAGTTTTTAATACATGAAAAAAGCATTAATATATATATCTTTAATTTTCGTGTTTATATTTATATATTTATTACAATCCGTATTTTTTGTAAATTTTACAATAGCAGGAGTAATGCCTAATATTGTAGTAATATTAGCACTTTTTATAGGACTATTTATTGGAAGAAGCAGAGGAATAATATATGGAATAATATATGGAATTTTTATGGATTTGTGGATTGGAAAAAATATAGGAATAACTTCTGTATGTTTAGCTATTGTCGGAATTATAGGAGGAACATTTGACAAAAACTTTTCAAAAGATAGCAGAATAGTGATTTTATTGATAGGAGCATTTTGCACAATTGTATATGAAGTATTATTATATGTTCTTCAAGGAGTATTTTTTCAAATAAGTGTAGAAGTAATTCCATTTTTGAAAATTTTGGCACTTGAAACAATATATAATATTTTCATAATAATTATTATATATCCAATTATGAAAAATGTTGGATATGAAATTGAAAGCGAAATAAAGGGTGATAAAATCTTAACAAGATATTTTTAATAAAAAACAATGTGAAAGAAGGTGAAAAATTGAACAAGAGAATTAGCTTTGACAAAGAAACTTCATGGGAACAAGAAAATGGAATAAAACAAGTTAATTTTAGATTTAATATAATAACAATACTTGTATATGCAATTGGTATAATTCTTATTGCTCAATTATTCAACTTACAAGTAGTACATGGCGAGAGTTATAGACAACAATCAAATACAAGACTTTCAAGAATAAGTAAAATAGATTCTGTAAGGGGATCTATTTTAGATAGATCTGGAACTGAATTAGCAGGGATTAGAGCAGTTAATAATGTAGAAATATATAAAACAAACGTATCTGATGATGAATTAAATACGGCAATATTGAAATTAGTTAATTTATTAAATGAACAACAAGCTACATATACAGATACATTTCCTGTAAAAATATCACCATTTGAATATACTATATCAGATAGCACATTAGAAAAATGGAAAAAGAAATATAAACTTTCAGAAGATACAACAGCAGAAGAGGCATTTTATAAATTTAAATCTAAATATCAAATTTCAACAGATAATGTTGAAGATATAAAAAAAATAATTTCAATAAGATATTTGATTACAACAACAGGATATAGTGCAACAAAACCAATAACAATTTCAAAAGATGTAAATGATACTGTTGTAGCACAAATAAATGAAAGAAATGGCGAGTTTCCTGGAATAAGTATAGATACAACTGCTGAAAGAGTATATAATAATGGAACATTAGCAGCACATGTAATTGGATATACAAGAACAATAAGTGATGAAGAATATCAACAGAGAAAAGATAAATATGACATGGATGATATTATTGGAAAAACTGGTATAGAATCAATGTTTGAAGAATATTTAAAGGGAACAAGTGGGCAAAAACAAGTCGAAATGTCTGTTGATGGAACAATAACAGGTGAAAACATAACAAAAGAAGCTGTTGCTGGTAGTAATGTAATTTTAACGATAGATTCAACATTACAATCAGTTACTGAAGAAGCTTTAGCAAATTGTGTAGAAAAAATCAAAAATGGAGGATTTTCTCAAGTTTATGATGCAAAAGGTGGAGCAGCAGTTGTTATGAATGTAAATACAGGAGAAGTTTTAGCTATGGCAAGTTACCCATCATATGAGCCACAATGGTTTGTAGGAAAACTTGAAGCAGATAAATGGAATTATATGAATGATAGTAAAACACATCCATTATTAAATAAAGCAATACAAGGAACATATGAGCCTGGTTCTGTATATAAAATGATAACTGCAATAGCAGGACTTGAAACAGGAGCAATAACATCAAAAGAAAAAATCAATGATACAGGTATTTATACAAAATATTATCCACCAAGAAAATGTTGGTATTATACAAGTTACCATAGAGGACATGGATATTTAAATGTAACACAAGCACTTCAACATTCTTGTAACTATTTCTTTTATGAAGCTGGAGATAGAATGGGAATTGATGCAATTGCAAAATATGCTTTACATTTTGGGCTAGGAAAATTAACGGGAATAGAATTGCCAAGTGAAAAAACAGGAACGCTAGCTCAAAGAAAAGATGGATGGGGACCAGGAGATACATTAAGTGCAGCAATAGGACAAGGAGATAATAGTTTTACACCAATTCAAATTGCAAAATATATTTCATCAATCGCTAATGGTGGAACTGTGGTACAACCAGCAATAGTAAAAACTATTTTAAATTCAGATGGAACAGAAGTATCACAAGAAGAAATCAGAAATTTTGTAAATAATAAACTTGGAATAACAGACCAAAATGATGGAATAGAAATAAGTGCAGAAAGTATAGAAATAGCCAAAGAAGGAATGAGAATGGCAACAAGTGAAGCAGGAGGAACAGCATATAATATATTCAAAAACTTTATTGTAGAAGTTGCTGGAAAAACAGGTTCTGCTGAAACAGCGCAAAGTGATATAGTAAATGCTTGGTTTGTATGTTTTGCACCATTTGATAATCCTGAAGTAGCTATAGCTGTAATGATAGAAAATGGTGGACATGGAAACTATGCAGCAGAAGTTGCGAGAGATGTATTAACACAATATTTTGGAATGAATGTAGTAGAAGAAGTGAGTGAAAGCTTAACAGCTATACCATATACAGAACAAATGAGATAAAAAGTAAAAAATTGGAGGAAAAAGTTGATGAGTTGTATTAGCATAAACTTAAAAAAAGAAGAAACATTAGTAAAGATTGAAGATAATGCAACAGAAGAAGAAATTATAGGAGAACTAAAGATAAAACTTGCAGAATTAACAAAATTATATCAAGAAGAAAAAACGCCAATTAGAGTTACTGGAAAAATATTATCAGAACAAGAATTACAAGATGTAAGGAATATTGTAAAAGAATATCTTGATGTACAAATAAATTTTAATACTCCAACTAGTTTAGGACTACATAGTATTGTAAGAAGTTATAAAGAAAAAATAGAAAATTCTGATACTATTTTTCAAAGAGGTTCAGTAAGATCAGGTCAAAAAATTGAGGCAAAAGGAAGTGTAGTAATTATAGGAGATGTTAATGCAGGAGCAGAAGTTATTGCAGGAGACAATATAATAGTACAAGGAAATTTAAGAGGTCTTGCACATGCGGGAGCTAAAGGAAACAAAGATGCTATAATTACAGCAGGAAATTTAGAAGCATTACAGGTAAGAATTTCTAATATTGTGAAAGAAATTGATAAGGCAGACAATTTTAATGTAGCTAGAGCATATATATGTGTAAAAAATGATAAAATAGAGATAGAAAAATGGTAAATAAAATAGAGAAAATGGTCTTATGAAAGTCATTTTCTCTATTTTTATTAACTAATAAGAAGTAGAACTAGAGCTAAAAATAATCCTTCATCTTTAACATCTTCTTTGTACAAAAAGAAGATTAAACTCAAAACAAGAACATCATCAAAATATAATTTTAAGCCAAATAAATCTAAAACAAAATCTTTATTTGGAGGGAGATTTTTTGAAGAAGTATTTGATTGAATGTTATTATTTTTTAAATCACTTTTTTTCTCACTTTCTTGATTATCCGAAAAAAAATTACTATTGGAACTTTTTAAGGTATTAGAGGAAAAAGGAAAAGAACTATAATTTGGTGGAATAAAATTTCTTCTATGAATATTGTTATAAAAAGGTGAATAACTTTTATTAAAATTTTGCATAATGTCTTTTTCCTCCTTAATATTGAAAAAATCAATCTTTTTTATCTGCATTTGGTTTATTCATAAAATCGGCAATTTTGCTTATGTTTAACATATTTACATATTGATCAACTTTGTCTTTTTTGCTTTCTCTTAAATAAGGTTTTAATGAATATAATAGATTAGCTCTTGGATCGTTTTTGTTGTTCATACTTTCCATAATAGATTTCATTTTTAATATTGTATTCATATCTAAATTAAAATTATTTTGATTAGAATTATTATTAGCAGAAGAATTTGGATTAAGAGAAGAACTTAAGTTGTTGATCATTTCAGGTGAGACTTGGCTTAGAATTTTGTTTATATCTATATTTGAAGAATTATTACTTGAAGTATTATTATCTGAGGATTTCATAGAATTCATCATTTGTTGAATTTCTGGTGGAATATTTCCAGAATTAACCATATTTTTAACATTATTAATTAAATCATTCATATTATTATCCATAATTATCACACTCCAGTTTATAAAAATATATGTTTTTGTAATTATAATATGAATTTTGTTCATAAAATGTGAACAAAATAAGGATTTTTAATTGACTTTTTAGTGATAAAATAGTAAAATATAAATTGTGAAAATGTTTAAAAACATGAATTATAAATTGGAAAGGAAAAGTAAAATGAACAAGAAAAATTTAAAATTTGTAATAGCATTTATTATATTTTTTATTATGATTTTTGGATTATTGGTAAGCCAAATTGGAAGTTTTGCAGTAGTTGCAGAAAAACCAATTTATATAAATTTAGGAAAATCCAAAAATGTTAATGGAAAAAATATAGGTTATGGAATAAATGATCCAACAGAATCTACTGGAAATTATATTTGGCAAATAAACCAATATAATAGTAATAATGTAAATGATAAAGTTACTAATGCAAGAAATTTATATTGTATAAAAGCAGAGTATGGAAAATCATGGGTAAGTAATGGAGGAAAAGAAACTAATATAGTAGAATATAACTTATCATATGATTTAGAACAACAACGAGAAGAGATATTAAAGAAATTAGTTGATTCTTCTGATGAAAATACAGTAATAAAAAATCTATTAACTCCAGAAAAAGGAGCATATAATCAAATTTTATGGATATTAGATAATGCATATATTCCAGGTACAACAAATAAAGAAGAATATTTAAAAAAGTTTAATGCAGTTTATGATGTTGCAGTTGGAGATACATTAACAGATGAAGACATAATAGCAATTCAAAAAATGGTAATATGGTATTTTACAAATTATATAATTCATGATGATATAACTTATAATCCATCTAATAGATGGGAAATTTATAATCAAACTGATTCAGAAACAGGATCTTGGTTAAAAATAACAAATGACAATTGGGCAACTCAAGCAAGTATTGGAGAAGGAAACAATGAGAACAGAAGAAAATATGAATCAGACTTATTATACAAGAATTTAATAAAGGCTGCAAATGATGGAGCAAGTGAATATAACACAACAAGAACACCAGTAAGTATAAACACAAATGGATTAACAAAAGTTGCAGACAATAAATATAAAATTTCAATAAAAAAAGTCGGAGAATATTATGTTTTAGGACCAATAAAATTAAATGGAACTAATAATGTAAATTCATCAATAACATTAAAAACAACAGACAAAAATGGTAATGAGATAACAGATTATAAAATTTCAGATTCAGAAGGAAATGAACAAAATAAAACAATAAATGATTATATAGGAAATGAAGATGGATTTTATATAAAAGTTTCATCAACAAATGGAAAAACAATTAAAATTTCTCTTAATATAACAAATTCTGGAACAAAGAAAACATTATGGTTAAAAGGAACAGAAACAGATACCAAAATAACATTAGCTGGTGAACAACCATTAGTAGAAATAACAAGAGCACCAGAAACAATAGAAACAGAATTAACTGCAGAATATACAGAATTTGACTTAGCATTACGTAAATACATAATAGAAATAAATGGAAGAAAATTAACAGATATAAATTTACAATCAAGAAATCCAAAAATAGATGAGAGTACATTAAAAACAGGTACAACAGCAACATATAAACATAGAAAAGCTCCAGTTGAAGTTAAAGAAAATGATGTAGTAACATATTCAATAACAATATATAATGAAGGAGATATTGATGGATATGCAAGTAAAATCGTTGACCAGTTACCAACAGGCTTAATAGTATCACCTGAAAACCCAGAAACAGTAACATCAATAGGAAAAGATGGAAATGCAAAAAATAAATATACTATAACAAAAGGATTACCAACTGTCCCAACAACAGAAGCACCAGCTAATTCAATAGTATTTAATATTGTAAATACTACTGAAAATCCAGCTCAAAGTTTAAAAGCATATTCAGAAACAAATGGATTAGATTATGAGACATTAACATTTAAGTGCATTGTAAAACAAGAACCAGATACAAAAAATGATAAAATATTAACAAATGTTGCATGGATAGCTGATGCAAAAGATTCGAATGGAAATAGTGTGATAGATAGAGATTCATCAACAACATCATCACCAAATGTAAACAGAGATAATATGGAAAATTATACAGGAAATTCATCAAACAAAAACGATTTAGATGATGATAATTATTTTTATAAAGGTGAACAAGATGATGATGACTTTGAAAAATTAGTTGTAAAACCTGTACAAAAAGTATTTGATTTAGAGTTAGTAAAATTTATAGCAGCAGTAAGTAAAGATGCAAAAATAGATGAAGGCGAATATTTAACAGATACCAAAAATTCAGATGGAGTATATACAAGGGCTCCTAAGATTACAATTGAAAATGATGAAAGTAAGCAAAATACAAATAGAAAAATAAAATGTGATTGGTCACCAAGTAATAAACAACCATTGTTAGTAAATCCAGGAGATTATGTATTATATACAATAAGAGTATACAATGCTGGAGAAGTTGATGGATATGCATCATTAATAAAAGATTTATTACCAGTAGGTTTAGAATTTGTTGAAACAACAGACCAAACATCAGAATATTATGGAATATGGAACATAGATAAAATGACTGATGAAAATGGTCAAGAAAGAGAAGTAATCTCAACAGATCATTTAGCAAAAGGAAAAGGAAAAGAATTGAATTCTGTTGAAGGAGATGCAAATTACACAGCAAATTTATTAAGAGCTTTAGATGATAGTAAAAATGTATCAGATACAGAACCAAAAAATCCAGACTATAGAGATGTTCAAGTACTATGTAGAGTAAAAGAACAAACTAATAAAGTATTAGTAAATTATGCACAAATATCAGCAGACACAGATAAAAATGGCAATGAAATTGATGATAAAGATTCAACTCCAGACAACTTACCAAAAGATGGACCACATGAAGATGACGAAGATTTAGAAAAAGTTCAAGTAAAAGGTCCAGGCAAATATAATTTAGTATTAGTAAAAGAAGATAAGAATGGAGAACAATTAAATTCAACAGCAGAATTTGAAGTAACAACAAATGGAAAGACAGAAACTAAAAAAATAACAGGAAGATTAACAATTGCAGAAAATGTGACAATAAATGCAGATCATCTAACAGAAGATGTATATGTAATAAAAGAAACAAAAGCACCAGATGATTATTGCAAATTTGATGGAACAATAACAATAACAGTAACAAAGAAAGAAAAAGATGATGGAACAGGTTATGAAAAATCAGTTAAATATACTGTTGTAGATTCAAAAGGAAATGATATTACAAATAAAAAAGATGCAAATGTATATTTAAATAATGATGGAAACATTTATGTGGAAGTTAAAAACTATGAAGAACCAGAAATACATAAAGGAGTAAAAGATGTAACAAATCAAGATTCAGGATATAATGCAGATGAAGTACATACATGGGTAATTGAATCTGATATTCCATCAAACTTAGATAATTATAAACTTTATGACATAGTAGACAATATTGATTATAGATTAAAATTTGAAGGAACAAATAAAGTTGTTGTAAAAATAGAAAATACAACATTAAAAGAAGGAACAGATTATAAAATTTCATTTGTTGAAAATACAAATGGAGTACAAAATAAAACAACATCAGGAAAATTAACATTAACATTTTTAGATACTGAAAATGGAATGAATGCTTCAACAACGTTAAAAAATAATCAAGGAAAGAAAATTCAAGTAATATTCAATACAACTTTTGCTAAAGACGAAAATGGTAATCTTTTAGCAACAATGGGAGAGCAAATACCAAATCAAGCAAAATTAGAATATATAAATACATCAAGTGATAACAAAGTAACAAAAGAATCTGAAAAACCAGAAATTCATACAGGCGGAGTTGTTTTATATAAATATTATGAATTAAAAGATGAAAAACACTCATTAGAAGGAGCAAAATTTGGAATCTATGCAACAGAGGAAGATGCAAAAAATAATAAAAATGTTATAATGACAGCAACATCAGATAAAAATGGACTTGTAAGATTTACTGGATTAAAATATGGTGGAGATGCAAAAAGTAGTGAAAGCAACAAACAACAAGATGGAACATATAAATATGATGCAGATAAAGCAAGTACAAATTATTGGATAGCTGAAATAGAAGCTCCAAATGGATTTGAAAAATATAATGAAATAATAGCTGTAACAATTAATAAAGACAGTTATAATGAAAAAACACCAATATATCAAGTAAAAAATAATAAATTAAATTTTGACTTAGCATTAAGAAAATTCATAACACAAGTTCAAGAAACAGAAGTAACAACAAGAATACCACAAGTTAAATATGAAAATAGTCAAATATCTTATGAACATACAAAAGAACCATTAATAGTGCATGTTAATGATGTTGTAATATATACATTAAGAATATTTAACGAAGGAAATATTGATGGATATGCTAGTACAATAACAGATGATATTCCAGATTACCTAGAATATCTACCAGAAAATGAAACAAATACAAAGTATTTATGGAAAATGTATGATAAAGATGGAAATGAAACACAAGATGTAAGTAAAGCAGTAAAAATAAAAACAACATATTTATCAAAAGAAAATGAAAAAACAGCAGGAGAAAATTTATTAAAAGCATTTGATGGAAATGTTGCTAATATTTCATATAAAGACATAAAAATAGCATTTAAAGTAAAAGATCCAAATTCAAACACATATATAATAACAAACCATGCACAAATTTCAGATGATTCTGATAAAGATGGAAAACCAATTGAAGATATAGATTCAGTACCAGATGAATGGAATGAAGGCGAAGATGATCAAGACGTAGAACATGTAAAAGTTGAATATTTTGATTTAGCATTACTAAAATATGTAACAAAAGCAATAGTAATAGAAAATGGTCAAGAAAGAATTACAGAAACAGGATATAATGGATTAGAAGATCCAGAGCCAGTGGTAAAAGTAGAAATCAAGAAAAAACAACTAAAAAATGTTATAGTAAAATTTGCATATGGAATAAAAATAACAAACGAAGGTGATATACCAGGATATGCAAAAGAAATAACAGATTATGTACCAGCAGGACTAAGATTTGAAGCTGCAGATAACCCTGGATGGACAGATGAAGGAAATAATGTAATATCAACAAGATTGTTAGAAGGAAAATTATTACAACCAGGTGAAAGTGCAACAGTAGAAGTTGTATTAACATGGATAAACGGAGCTGACAACTTAGGTGAAAAGATAAATACGGCAGAAATTTCTGAAGACTATAATGATCATGGAGATGTGCCAGATAGGGATTCAACACCAGATAATCAAGTACCAGGTGAAGATGATATAGATATAGCAAAAGTTATATTAGCAATATCAACAGGTATTGGTCAAACATTCTTTGGAATAACAATTGGATTACTTTCAGTAGTATTAGTTGGAATTATTTTAATAAAGAAATTTGTACTATAGTATAAATAATACAAAAGAAACTAGCGAAAAAATTTCCTAGTTTCTTTTTACTTGTGTCCGTAGATTTATATGGAAAAAATATCATAATAAAGGACAAAAGGTAAAAAATGTAATAAAAATGTAATATTATGTGAAAGTTGAAAATCCTTAAGTATAAAAGGAATAAGGATAATCTTTATATAAAAAAGAGTGTTGACTTTTTTATAAATACTGTGAGAAAATGAAATGGATAAAAATGAATGGGAGGAATTAGAAATGAAAAATATCATAAAAAAGATATGCAGTTTATTAGCATTAATAATGATAATTTTAAATAGTTCTGTATTGACCACATTGTCAATGGCTATTGATGAAATAAGTACAAATGTAACTGCAAATGTATCAAATGATAAAAAAGAAAAAGTAAAAATATATACAAGTTATACAAGACTTACTAATAGATTGCCAAATGAACTTACAATAACAGGAATATTAGAAAAAGATACAGAAGATTGTGCTTTATATGAAAATCCAGTTGTTTATTTCGAATTCCCAGCCGAAATTGAAAAGGTGGTTGTTAATGATATTAAAGTATTGTATGATAATGAATTAAAATTGAAAGATTATACAATAGAAAAAAATGATGCTGGAAATCAAGTTATAAAAGTATCACTAGAAGGAAAACAAACACAATATTCTACAGATGGGATTTCACAAGGAACTAATATTAGAATAGTAGCAAATGTAATTGCAAAACAAGATATAAAAACAGGTTATGAAAATCTAACAATGGTATGCAATACAGCAACTGCTGAACAAGGGTTATTAATAGTAAATGCAACAGAAAATGCCATTTTAAATAATGTAGAACCAAAAAAAGAAAATGGAACAATTATATATGCAAATGGTTTAATGTTGAATACAAGATCTTCTATTGGAAGTAATACATTAAAAGATGGAGATACAATACATTCAAATGAAATAATCAATAATCAGATAACAATTACAAATACAACAAATAATCCTATAGAAAATATTAAAGTTTTAGGATATATTCCAGAAGGAATGACATTTGTAAAATATGATGAAGAAGCATTTGGATATTGGGAAGATACATATACATTCCTTACAGACGATCCTGAGACTTCAGACGGTAGTATATTATGGCAAGATGATGATTGGCAATATCCTGCTGATGAAACTGTAAAAACAAAAGAATTTACAATAGAAACATTAAAATCAGGAGAAAGTCAAACATTTAATTATGAAACAAAAGTTAATAAAGTAGATAAAGAAAAAGAATTAGAAACAAAAATAGAATTTCAAATAAAAGATAAAGATGCAACTGAATACAGAAATATTTCAACATATACTATAAAAAATAATGCAAAAGATGCTGCATTTGAAACAAGAATAAGAACATATATAGATAGAGGAGATAACTCAGAAACAGGTTCAAGTAAAAATAACTGGGTATATAATGTAATAGTAAAAAATATTTCAAATGAAACACAAAATGCAACAGTAAAAATAAATGTTCCAGAAACATTATCAATAAAAAATGTTGAAAAAGTAGTTGATAAAGGAGAAGAATTTTCATACAAATTAGAAAATGGTGTATTAACAGTAAGTTATGAAGGAATTGCTGCAAATGATTATAGAGCATTTGGAATTGAAGCAGAAGCAGTAAATGTAATTACAGATGAAAATTGCAGATATCAAATAGAATATTCGGCAACAGTAGAAGATTCAAATAAAGATATTACATCATCAAATTTAAGTGTATCTAAGGGTGGAATCCCAGCTGTAAAAATTACACAAACATCAGAAACAAATGGTGAAACATTAAATGGTCATGATGAAATAGAATATAAATTTGAAATTGAAAATATTGGATATGTAAGAGAAGAAGATGGAGGTTATACAGAATATTTATTTGTTACAAATATTCCTAAAGAATTAGAAGTTACATCTATTACATATAATTCAAATGAAGTAAGTAAAGATACAGTAGATAGTAGAACTGTCTATACAATAACACCGATTAGTAAATATTATACAAAAGATGATTTAAAAAGAATTAATGCTCAAGATTATTCAGAGGATCTTAGGGCAAAAGAAATGATAATACTAAAAAATGGAGAGAAAAGTATTGTTACAATAAAAGCAAAAGTAAAATCATTAGTTGGACAGAATGATGATATTACTATAGAAAATATGGGAGCAGTTACAGGAAAGGATATAGAAACTAAAATTTCTAATATTATTTCAAATACATTACATAACAATGAAAATCAAACTATTATAGTAAATCCAGATGATAAGAAAGATGATAATAATAGTAGTACAACAAAACCTAGCGATGATAATACAGTAGAACAAGTAAAATATTATACAGTAGCAGGAACATCGTGGGTAGATACTAATGAAAATGGAAGAAGAGATGATGGAGAAGAAATTGTTTCTGGTATAAATGTATATTTATACGATGTAATAAATAAGAAATTTTTAACAGATAGTAATAATGAAACATTAAAAACAACAACAGATTCAAATGGAAAATATTCATTTACAAAAATTCCAGAAGGAAGTTATTATGTAATATTTGAATATAATACAAATGAATATGGAATTACAGAATACCAAAAAGTAGGAATTCTAGAAACAGAAAATAATGATACATTAGAAAAAGATGTAAGAATGTTTGGTGAAATAAAGAAAGTTGCAATGACAGATATTGTTAATTTAACTTCAAGTCAAACAAATATAGATATTGGACTTTTAGAAAATAAGAATTTTGATTTTTCAATAAATCAAACAGTTCAAAAAGTAACTGTTTCAAATAAAAAAGGAACAAAAGAATATACATATGATAATAAAAAATTAGCAAAAGTAGAAATTCATTCAAAACAATTAGCTGGTTCTACAATTGTTGTTGAATATAAAATAAAGGTAACAAATGAAGGTGAATTAGCTGGAAGAGTATATGATGTAATAGATGAAATACCTTCAAAATTGGAATTCCATTCAGAATTAAATGAAGGATGGTATAGAACAGAACAATATAAAATATCAAATACAAGTATGGTTAATAAAGATATACAACCAGGAGAATCTATTGAACTTACAGTAATATTGTCAAAAACATTAACAGAAGATTCTGTTGGAACAATAACTAATATTTCAAGTATAGGAACAACAGATAATTCAAGACATATAACAGAAAAAAATTTAGATAATAATACAGATAAAACAGAAGTATTAATTCAAGTTGCAACAGGTGAACAAATTATATTTAGAACTATTTTGATAATTTTATTAGCATTGATAAGTGTTTATATTATCTTAAAAGTTTTAAAGAAAAATAATAAATTAATAAATAATATGACTGTAATATTATTACTATTTTTTGCAGTTATTATAATTGGTCAAAAATTAATTGTTTATAGTGATGCATATAGTTTGGATGACTTTAAAGAAGATCTAGGAAATGCTTGGAATGATTTAAAGGATGCTGTTTCAGGAAATGGAGGCGGAAACAGCGGAGGTGCTTCTGGGAATGGTACAGGAAGTGATATAGGTACTGGTGATGGTAATTTGGATGTAGATTATAGTAAACCAAACCAAGGACTATCAAAAGAAGAGCAAGAAAAAATATGGATGGATGAATTAAAATCACAATATCCAGGAGCTAACTATGATGGATGTAATTCATTAGAAGAATGTCAAGAAAGAGCAAAAGCACAAGTACAAACAGACTATGTAAATGCTCAACTTGCTCAATATGGTAAATCAATTCCATCAGGATTAACTTCAACAGAAGCTGTTGAAAAAGCATTAGATGAAGCAAAGAGAGGAATATTAAGTGAAAATTATCCAGGAATAGATTTCTCTGGTGTTACAAGTTATGAAGATGCATTAAATAGATATAATCAAAAATGCGAAGAACAAAGAAATCAAATAAATCAAACACTTCAAGGATCAAGTGCTTTCAAAGGTGCTAATATATCTGGTGATATGAGTAATTTGGATTATAATGCTTTAAAAGGATTACAAGATCAACTTGCAGACATACAAAATAAATATCCTGAAAATAAAACATTTAGAGGTGATCCAAGTTCACAATATACAGATGAAAAAGGAAAAATACATTATAGAAGATATCTTGATGAAAATGGAAATTCAGTAGCATATTGTGGAAGTCCAGGAAAGGCACAAACAGCAAAGAAAGATCTAAATTATGTAAGATCTCAATCAGATCTAAAATTAACAACAGATGCAAATGGAAATGCAACTTGGTCATATGATGTAACATATAAACCAACAGAATCTTATTGTGGTAGAGATGTTCAAACAATGAAAGCATCATTAGGAGGAAGTCAATCAAGTAAAGATTTACCAGAAGGAAGTGTTCCAGAGGTAGACTTAGAGAAACCACCAACATATACTCCACCAGATAACCCACCAGATAATCCACCACCTCCAACATCTAATAAAACAAAATTAGTAATTTGGAAAATGGATGCTGACACAAATGAAGAATTGTGGGAGAAAAAAGACACAAGTTATATATCACAATTTAGATTTAGAATACCAGGATATGCAGAAGATTTTGGAGTTGGAGAATATGTTGAAGTAGATCAAAATAAAACATATACAATATACGAAATAGGTTCAGCATTTGGTTATGACATATATGAAGAAGATGGAAGTTATAAATCATTCCAAGTTGAAGTTGGAAGTTATGTAACATCAATGGATGTTAGACTTAACAATATTATAACAAAATTAAAATTATCAGGAAATGTTTGGGAAGATGGACTAAACGGAAAAGATAATGCAAGAAATGATTTATATAAAGACAATGATTATGATGATCATGATAAATTATTACAAGGAATAAAAGTTAGATTATACAAGGATAATGAACTTGTAGGTGAAACATGGACTGATTCAAATGGACACTATTCATTTGGAGGAAGAAATGCAGATTTATCATATACAAAAGACACATTAACAGTAGCTGATTTGGACAAATATCATGTTGAGTTTGAATATAATGGTATGAAATATACAAATGTAAATTTACATACAGATGTTGCAAATGGTTCAAAAGCTATTGAAGGAAATAACAACAGACAAAATTATAATAATAAATTTACAACAATTGCTTCAAATACAATAAAAGATGATAATGGAAATTCAACAGGAAAAGCATTAAATGAAGCAAATTCAGAAACAGGAACATTATATTACAGAACAAATCAAAAATATCAATCATCAATAATATATGGAGATAAATCTATATATGAAGGAACAAGTGTAAGTGGAAAAACAGGAGATTTTGAAGCATACGGATATGATATATATCATATAACAGCAGATACAAAAGTAGATGAAGCGTCATATAGATATAAATTAGAAGATTTATTTGATTGGGATGTTAATAATCAAGTATATAAAGATAAAGAAATTAAAAATGTAAATTTAGGATTATATGCAAGAGAACAAGTTGATGTTGCAATAGATAGTGATGTAGCAAGATTTATATTAAATGTAAATGGATACAACCATATATATAAGTATGGAACATTAATAAGTGATAATGATATGAATGTAGATGCTAATAATGTAGAACAAGTAGATGCTAAATTAAAAGCATTAAAAGGAAAATATTATGAAAGACAATTACATGAATCATCAATATCATATAGTGCAACACCAGAAGGAACACCAAACTTATATGCAGATATAACATATAAGATATATTTACAAAATAAATCAAACTCATTAACAGCAAAAATAAAAGAATTAACATTAGATTATGATAATGAATTAAACTTAATATCATATGGATATGAAAATTCAGGAACAACGCAAGAAGTTTCAGAACAAGAAATTGTAGCTAATACTGTATATGGAGGTACTGAAAACTTAAAAGAAGCTGTAATTAATTTAGAAAAACTAGAAGATAAAAAAATATCAGCAGGAAAGAAAGAAGTACTAGAAGTAACATTTAGAGTATATGCTGATACAATAGCAAGAATATTAAATAATCCAGTAGGAATTAAATTTGATATGATGGCTGAAGTTAGCAAATATTCAACGTATACACAACAAATGACTGCATATGCAAGTATAGACAAAAATTCAGCTTCAAGAAATGAAAAAGTACAAATAGATACAGATAATACATTTGTAACAGATACATTTGAAAATGATACAACAATAGCCCCAACATTCAAATTATCAAAAGGAACACAAACAGAATTATCAGGAATAGTATATGAAGATAGTCCAAAAGAAAGTACACCAATAAAAATTAGCGGAAACAATATATATGAAAGAGTTGGAGACGGAATATATAATAATGAAAATGTAATGGCAAATGTATTAGTAGAATTACTAAGTGTATCAATGGAAAATGGTCAATATGATTCAGATACAGCAAGAACAGGAGAAAATGGAAAACAAAAATATGATGTAGCCAAACTATATCAAGAGAATAAAACAACCCAAGGAGAAACATCAAAAGTATTAGCAAGAACATACACAAACGAAAAAGGAGAATATAAATTTGAAGGATTGACAGCTGGAAATTATGTAATAAAATATACATATGGAAAGAATATGAAAGATGTAGATGAAAATGGTCAAGAAAAAGGAACAATAAGAAGTGCAACAGCAATTTATACAAGTGATGGAAAGACAAAACTAAAAGAAATAGAAGCAAGAGAATATAAATCAACAGTAATCACATCAGGAGAAATATCAAATGCAATGAATATAACAGATGGAAAGGCACATTTAAACGGAGACTACTCATGGTTCTTAAAGAGTCCAGAAACAAGATATTCAGATGCAGTAGATGATGTAGAATATAGAGCAAATCTAGAAAAAGAAGCAAAAATAAACTATGAAATCTTAAAAGGAACAAAAACATATGTGTATGAAAACATGGAAGCATATACCCCATACTTCAAACTAGGAGTAGAAGAATTTAATGATCAACAATCAGGAGCAACATTAGAAACACAAGAAGATGGAACATTAAATTATGTATTTACAATAGATAATGTAGATTTCGGATTAATAGAAAGACCAATAGTAGATTTACAAGTAGACAAAGTAATAACAGGACTAAAAGTATCACTAGGAAATGGTCAAGTATTAATAAATGGAGATCCAAGTAAAGATAGTTTGCCATATGTAAGAACAGGATTAGATGATTTTGTACCAATAGAAATGGATACAGAATTATTACAAAATGCAACAATAGAAGAAGAATACACAATAAAAATAACAAATAATTCAGAATTAGATTATTCAATATATCCAATATGGGGAACAGATAATACTCAAAAAGTAGCATTAAGAAGAAATTATTATTACTATGGAACCCAAGAAGGATTGACAACAGATGAAGCAGTAACAGCAAGAATAGATGTATTAGGAGATTATATAGGATCAGAATTAACAGCAGATGAAAGCACAATGGAAAGCGACGGATGGAAAAAGAAAGCAATAGAAGAATTAACATCATATAATGGAACAAATTTATTTGCAACAGAAAATGATGGTAAGAAGGAAAAGACATTAAGAGATGGAAAATATACAATATATACAACAAATACATTTAATAATCCAAATGAAGAAATAGTAACAATAGGACAAACAAAGAGCATAGCATATAAGGTAAGCAGATTATTAGCAGTAAATACAGACACAATGAAATATACAAATGATGTAGAAATATTACAATATTCAGGATATAGCCAAAACAAAGATAGAACAGAAGAAAATACATATAACAGAGTAAAAGATACAACACCAGGAAATTTAGTGCCAGGAGGAGCAATGGAAGATGACGAAGATTCAGTAAGAACAACAATAACTCCACCAACAGGTACAATAATATCAAGATGGTTATATGTATTAACAACAACAGCAGGACTAATCCTAATTGGAGCAACTGTAATATTTATAAGAAAAAGAATATTATTAAAGAAATAAACGAAAGATAAAAAATAGAGTAAAATTGTAAAAAGAAATCGATAATTATGTCGATTTCTTTTTTTTATGTAAAAAATATAGTAATCTCAAGTAAAATGTTGAAAATTCAGGCTAAATATGTTAAAATATAAGTATATGGGTAAAGGAAAGGATATTTATGAAAAAGAATATAAAAGTAATAATTATAATAGTAAGTATATTAATAATTTGTTTATTAATTGGAATTATAATAGGAAAAAATAAAGAGGTTTATAATGATAATTCAAATGAAACTCAAACTGATATAAAAGCAGTTGGAGAACGTAATCCTATAAAATTTAAAAATGAATATGAATCTAGAAATGGAACAATAAGAGAAAAAGATGGATTTGTATATAATACAGTAAGCATAGATGAAAATAATCCAATTGTTTATATTAATTTAGAGGAATTAGTATATTTGATAGAGAGTCAGCAAGAAGCTATTGTTTTTATTAGTACTTCAGATTGTCCATATTGTAGAGCATCAATTGAAAGTTTGCTGAAAGCAGCTAAGGACTTAAATATAGATACGATTTATTATTATGATATTAGTAACAATCAAGAAGATGATGAAGAATTAAAAAATAAAATTATTGATAAAAAAATAGCGAATAAAAATGACAATGGTAGTTTGAGGTGGACAATTCCACAAGTGTTAAAGTTTAAAAATGGTAAATTGATATCATCAGCAACAGGTATGATGTATGAATTACAAAATAATCAAACTAAATATGATGAATTATCAGAAAACCAAAAAAATAATATATATAGTATTTATTATATAGTACTATCCAAAAATGAAGGGGAGGTAGATTAATATGAAAAAAATATTAAGTATGTTAATAATTATAATGTTATTAATGAATAGTTCAGTATTAATGCTAACGTCGCTAGCTGTTGATGAAGAAAATAATGTATCAATGGCAGAAATGGAATTAAGTAAAAATCAATTAACTAATAAGACGCAAAATGAGATTATTATAAATGGAATTTTAAAAAGAAATTCACAAAATGATATTCTTTACGAAAATCCAACAATTTCATTTGAATTTCCAAATGAAATTGAAAAGATAGTTATTAATGATATAAAAATATTATATGATAATGAATTAACTATAAAAGAATATAAAATAGAAGAGAATGAAAATGGAAATAAAGTTCTAAAAATATTCTTAGATGGTAAGCAAACTCAATTACAAGCGGATGGAATTGTAAAAGGTACTAATATAAGAGTTAGTGCTAATATAATAGTAAAAACAGATATAAAAGCTGGAGAAAAGCAAATAAAAATGACATGTGTTGATGGCAATGATCAAAGCAAGTCAGCAACTTGTGAGAGTAACATAAAACTTGTAAATGCATATGAAATTAATACAACAACAATGGTAAAAGACGAAATAAATGGAATAACAATAAACCAAAATGGATTAGAAATAAATATAAAACCAATTATAGGAAACTCAGAATTACAAAACAATTCAGTTATTTACACAAATGAAATAATAAAATATGATATTACAGTAAAAAATACAACGGAAAATGAAATTAAAAATATTGAGATATTAGGACATATACCAGATGGATTAGTATATGCAGAATATAATGAAAAAGCGTTTTCTTATTGGAGTGAGACATATACTGTTCTTGAGGGAAAGGTTGCAGATGAGAATGGTGTATATTGGCAAGATGATACATACCAATATAATATAGATGAAGAATTAAAAGAAAAAAGAATTAATATAGAAAAATTACAAAGTGGTGAAAGTCAAAACTATTCATATGAAGTAAAAGTAAAATCAGAAACAGAACAAGATATAGATAGTCAAATAGACATAAACATTGGAACAACAAATGTGTATACATATCATTTACTTAATAAAATAAAATTAGGAGAAATTGAAGTTAGAAGTAGACAATATATAAGTAGAACAAACAAGAATGAATTTATTTATCATTTTATAGTAAAAAATTTAACTAATGATTCAAAAAATGGTATACTTACATTTAATATACCAGAAAATATAGAAATAGAAGAAGTAAAAGCAATTAACACACTTAGCACAGAAGATGCTGAATATGAAGAAAAAGATAAAAAATTAACAATACAATGTAATAATATAGAAGCAAATTATTTTGTAGCATATTCAATTACTGTAAAAGTAAATATGGAAGAAACTGAAGATAATATGTATAACATTGGAATTGGTGCTAACTTTACAAGTACAGATGGAGATAATTCTGTATATTGGTCAAATGAAAGTGTTTGTTCAGGTGGAATAGAAGCCATAAAAATAACCCAAACATCAGAAACAAATGGTGAGAAAATAAAAGAGTTTAAAGATGTAACATACACATTTGAAATAGAAAATAAAGGATATGTAATTGAAGAATTAGGAGGATATTCTTCTATAGTATTTGAAGATTATATTCCAAACGAACTTAATATAAAAAGTGTTGAATATAATAATTACAATGTTGAAAAAACTGGTGTTGGACCATTAACTAAGTATAAAATAACAAATGAAGACAAAAAAATGGAAAGTATTTTAATTGCACAAGCAAATGGATTAAAAACTTCATCAGACAAAGCAAGAATCAAACTTAATTTGAACATAAAAAATGGAGGGAAAATTACTATAAAAATAACTGCATCAGTTAGAAAATTTGACAATAATCAAAATAATTTAGGAATTTCTAATTATGCAATCGTTTCTGGAAATGACATGAAAGCAAAGCAATCTAATTTTATTCAAAATACAATATATCATCCAGAAACAACAGGAGTTATAGTAATAGATAAAGATGGAAATATAGTAGATTCTAATAAACCTACTCCTGATGTTCCTGATAATACACAAACAACAAAAACAAAATATACAATTTCAGGAATGGCTTGGATTGATGAAAACTTAAATGGACAAAGAGATGAAAGTGAAAGTGCAAAATCAGGTATAGAAGTTTTATTATATAACATATCAGCAAAGAAATTTATTACTGATGAAAAAGGTAATGTTGTTGTAAAAACAACAGGCGAAGATGGTAAATATACATTTACTAATATATATTCAGGACAATATTATGTGATATTTAAATATGATACAGAAAACTATGGCATAACAGAATATCAAGCATCAAATGTATCAACTTCTCAAAATAATGATGCAATTGAAAAATTAGCTAGAATATTTGATGAAACAAGAACAATAGGAATAACTAATACAATTAACTTAAATTCAAATAGATCAGATATAGACATAGGATTAGTTGAAAATAAAAATTTCGATTTGAAGATAGAACAATTTATAGAAAAAATTACAGTTACTAATAAAAAAGGAACAAAAGAATATAATTATAATGATAAAAAAATAGCAAAATTCGAAATACATTCAAAACAATTTGTTGGATCAACAGTTGTAGTTGAATACAAAGTAAAAGTAACAAATGTTGGAGATTTAGCTGGAAATGTATATGAAATTTTATCAGAAATTCCATCAAAAATGGAATTCCATTCAGAATTAAATTCAGGCTGGACAAAATCATTAGCTAATTCAATAAGTAATGTAAGTTTTGCAAATACTACAATAAAGCCAGGAGAAAGTATTGAAACAACAATTGTATTAAGTAAAACATTAGATGATAAAGATGCCGGAACATATACAAATATTGCTAAAATATCAACAAGTGAAAGTCAAAGACATACAGAAGATAGTAATGTAAATAATGATACAGACCAAACAGAAGTAATAATAGATGTTGCAACAGGAGCAAAAATAGCCTTCAGAGTAATAGGAGGTGTGATTATGGGATTATTATATATAGCATTAATGATCTACTTTATTAGAAGAGTTGTAAGTAAAAAAGGAATGTTTGTCATTTTTGGAATAATATTCATGACATCAATATTTGCATTCTCACCTAAAGAATTTGCATATGATGTTAGTTCTACAGTTGCAGGATTAGAGGCAGAGTTAAATTCTAGTATTTCAGATGCAATAGCAGAAACTAAAATAGGAACAGATACAAAAATAAATGTAGTACTTGTTAGGGATCAAAATGGAGCAAATTTCTTTTACAAAGTAAATGCAGATGGTTCTATGACACCTTTAGCAGGAGGGTGTGGTGACCCAGGTTCACATTTTTCAATGGGACATGGATGTTATACTTATAAAACTGGTGATCCAATATATGATGATAAGGGAAATATAACTGGATACGAAGAAGAAAAGGTTGAAGTTGCATGTAGTGCTGATTATGAGATGGTAGAAGTTCCAATGGGACTTGTAAGTACATCAGAAGCAGTAGTAACTGTAGGTACAGTTACAGTAAGTGGTGATGATATTCCACCAGAAGGATTGGAACTATCTTGGGATGAGTTTGGTCAAAACTTTTCAGTAGAAGGAAATATGCCAGGAAGCTTTTCAGCAAAAGAAAGTTCTGCATTATGGGATGGTTTAGCATCAGTGGTTGATAGAAATAATCCAGCAAGTACATCAAGCAAAGATATTGAATCTGCTTTAGGTGCTGCAGGATATAAAGGAAGTTATACTGCAGATCAAGTAAAGGGAACAGATGGTGTTACAGGATTAAGTGTAACTTTAACTAGAACAGTAAATGTTTGTGTAAGTGCATCAGCTACTTGGATTAATACATATCAGGTAGAAGCTCAATATCATTGTCCAAAATGTGGTGCTGGTTACACTAATTTCCAACATGTTACAGATCAGCAATCAACTTCAGCAAATGCTTGTACATCAATATCATTTAGTACAACAATTAGTTTTTGGCCAGAAGAATTGCCAAAAACATTAATATTATATAAAATTGATGCAGATACAAAAGAAGAATTATATACAGTAGAAAATAACCAATGCAAGTCAGAGTTTAAATTCTTAGTAAAACAAAAAGGTACTAATTCTCAATGGGAAGTTGGAGTCGGAGAACAAATTACAGGTTTATATGCAGGAACATATGAAATATATGAAATAGATACACAATATGGATATGGTATATGGGATGATAATTATGATACAAGTAAGGGATTAAAGAAAATTGCAGAGATAGATTTACCTGATGATGGTCAAGTTATACATAATGTTATTATAGAAAATAAAAAACAATTCATAGATTTATCAGGATATGTTTGGGAAGATATGCTAAATGGAAAAGACAATGCTAGAAATGATTTATTCCAAAATGATCAATATGATGATAAAGATAAATTAGTTCCAGGAGTAAAAGTAATATTACATGATACAGTAAGAAACAGAGAATTAGTAACATGGACTAATGAAAATGGCGAATATCATTTTGGTTCAAGAAATGAAGATTTAACATATACAGATGATACATTAAGAATAGCAGATTTAGACAAATATTATATTGAATTCGAATATAATGGTGTAAAATATAGAAATGTAAAACTAAATCCAGATGTAAATGTAACAAATGCATCAAGAGCATCAGAAGAAGTAGCATCAGGAAAATCAGATGAAGACTCAAGTGTAAGACAAAGATTTAATGAAAGATTTAGTACAATATCATCAGGAACTCAGATAGATAGCAACGGGGAATCAACAGGAATTGTAATAGATGCAAATGGAAATGTAAATTCAGATAAGATATCATATACAAAAAATGGAGAACATCAATCACAAATAAATTATGGTAAAAATATGACAGATGCAAATGGAAATAGAGAAGCATATGGTGAGAATATTTACCATATAAAAGCAACAACATATAAGAACTTGAATTTAAGTGATTATTTGGAAGGATATATCAAGAAAGAAAATACAACTATAGTACATGTTAATGAAATTAAGAATATAAACTTAGGAGTATATTCAAGAGAACAAGTAGACGTGGCGGTAGATAGTGATGTAGCAAGATTTGTATTAAATGTAAATGGATATCAACATACATATAAATATGCAACATTGGTAAATCCAGATACTCAAGAAGAAATGGATGTAAAATTAAAAGCACTAAAAGGAAAATATTATGAAAGACAATTACATGAATCAACAATATCATATAGTGCAACACCAGAAGGAGTACCAAATTTATATGCAGATATAACATATAAGATATATCTACAAAATAAATCAAATACATTAACAGCAAAAATAAAAGAATTAACATTAAATTATGATGAAGATTTAAAAATAATATCATATGGATATGAAGGATCAAATGTAAATACAGAAGTTTCAGAAAGTGCAATAACAGCAACAAAGAATGGAACAGGAGCAGTACAATTAAAAGAAGCAACAATAGATTTAGAAAAATTAGAAGATAGAAAAATATCAGCAGGAAAGAGAGAAGTACTAGAAGTAACATTTAGAACAGATGCCAATACAATAGCAAAAATATTAAATAATCCAACAGGAATAAAATTTGATTTTATGGCAGAAGTAAAAACATATTCAACATATGCAAATAATGAAGAAAACGCATTTAATAGAGCAGAAGGAATATATGCATATGCAAGTATAGATAAAAATTCAGCAGCAAGAAATGCGCAAGTACAAATAGATACAGACGATTCATTTGTAACAGATACATTTGAAAATGATACAACGATAGCCCCAACATTCAAATTATCAAAAGGAACACAAACAGAATTATCAGGAATAGTATATGAAGATAGTCCAAAAGAAAGTACACCAATAAAAATTAGCGGAAACAATATATATGAAAGAGTTGGAGACGGAATATATAATAATGAAAATGTAATGGCAAATGTATTAGTAGAATTACTAAGTGTATCAATGGAAAATGGTCAATATGATTCAGATACAGCAAGAACAGGAGAAAATGGAAAACAAAAATATGATGTAGCCAAACTATATCAAGAGAATAAAACAACCCAAGGAGAAACATCAAAAGTATTAGCAAGAACATACACAAACGAAAAAGGAGAATATAAATTTGAAGGATTGACAGCTGGAAATTATGTAATAAAATATACATATGGAAAGAATATGAAAGATGTAGATGAAAATGGTCAAGAAAAAGGAACAATAAGAAGTGCAACAGCAATTTATACAAGTGATGGAAAGACAAAACTAAAAGAAATAGAAGCAAGAGAATATAAATCAACAGTAATCACATCAGGAGAAATATCAAATGCAATGAATATAACAGATGGAAAGGCACATTTAAACGGAGACTACTCATGGTTCTTAAAGAGTCCAGAAACAAGATATTCAGATGCAGTAGATGATGTAGAATATAGAGCAAATCTAGAAAAAGAAGCAAAAATAAACTATGAAATCTTAAAAGGAACAAAAACATATGTGTATGAAAACATGGAAGCATATACCCCATACTTCAAACTAGGAGTAGAAGAATTTAATGATCAACAATCAGGAGCAACATTAGAAACACAAGAAGATGGAACATTAAATTATGTATTTACAATAGATAATGTAGATTTCGGATTAATAGAAAGACCAATAGTAGATTTACAAGTAGACAAAGTAATAACAGGACTAAAAGTATCACTAGGAAATGGTCAAGTATTAATAAATGGAGATCCAAGTAAAGATAGTTTGCCATATGTAAGAACAGGATTAGATGATTTTGTACCAATAGAAATGGATACAGAATTATTACAAAATGCAACAATAGAAGAAGAATACACAATAAAAATAACAAATAATTCAGAATTAGATTATTCAATATATCCAATATGGGGAACAGATAATACTCAAAAAGTAGCATTAAGAAGAAATTATTATTACTATGGAACCCAAGAAGGATTGACAACAGATGAAGCAGTAACAGCAAGAATAGATGTATTAGGAGATTATATAGGATCAGAATTAACAGCAGATGAAAGCACAATGGAAAGCGACGGATGGAAAAAGAAAGCAATAGAAGAATTAACATCATATAATGGAACAAATTTATTTGCAACAGAAAATGATGGTAAGAAGGAAAAGACATTAAGAGATGGAAAATATACAATATATACAACAAATACATTTAATAATCCAAATGAAGAAATAGTAACAATAGGACAAACAAAGAGCATAGCATATAAGGTAAGCAGATTATTAGCAGTAAATACAGACACAATGAAATATACAAATGATGTAGAAATATTACAATATTCAGGATATAGCCAAAACAAAGATAGAACAGAAGAAAATACATATAACAGAGTAAAAGATACAACACCAGGAAATTTAGTGCCAGGAGGAGCAATGGAAGATGACGAAGATTCAGTAAGAACAACAATAACTCCACCAACAGGTACAATAATATCAAGATGGTTATATGTAACAACAGTAGCAGCAGGATTAATCTTAGTTGGAGCAACAATAATATTTATCAGAAAAAGAGTATTAGTAAAATAATAAAAACGAAAAATAGCAAGTTTAACTTGCTATTTTTTGTAATATGGATTAAAATTACTATGAAGAATTTTGCGAAAAGTATTATATATATTTTTCAAATTTGGAAGGATTAAAGATGAGAATAAGAACAGGAACAGATATTATAGAGATAAGCAGAATAAAAGAAAGTATAGAAAGTACAAATAAAAAATTTTGTGAAAGAGTATATACAGAAAAAGAAAGAGAATATTGTGAAAGCAAAAAGATGCAAAAATATCAACATTATGCAGCTAGATTTTCTGCTAAAGAAGCTGTTTTTAAAGCAGTATCAGATGAATTAGAGAATAAATTTCAAATTAATTGGAAAGATATAGAAATATTAAATGATGAAAAAGGTAGGCCATATGTTAATATTTTAAATAATAAGATACAAAATATAGAAGATATAGATATTAGCTTATCACATTGTAAAGAATATGCAATTGCTAATGTAGTTGTAATATTCAAATAAGTTATAGTAAAGGAAGAAAAAAGATGGAGTTTTTTGATTCACATTCACATTATAATGATGAAAAGTTTGATGAAGATAGAGAAGAGATAATAGAACAAACATATAATGATGGAATAACAAAATTTGTATGTGCAGGATATAATATTCCATCATCAAAATTTTCATTAGAATTAGCACAAAAGTATAATTATATATATTCAATAGTAGGAATTTCACCAAATGATATTCCACAAACTGAAGAAGAATTGTGGAAAAGTATAGAAGAAATTTCAAGTATTGCAGTTGAAAATAGAAATAATAAAATAGTTGCAATAGGAGAAATAGGATTAGATTATTATTGGAATACTGAAAATAAAGACTTGCAAAAACAAGCTTTTATAAAACAAATAGAATTGGCTAATAAATTAGAATTACCAATAGTAATCCATTCAAGAGATGCATTTATAGATACAATTGATATTATAAAAAATCATAAAGTAAATAAAACTGGAGTATTTCATTGTTGCCAACAAAATCAAGAATTAGTAAAACAGGCATTACAACTTGGCTATTATATATCATTTGCAGGACCAATCACATTTAAAAATTCAAAGAATGCTCCAGCAATAATTGATATGGTTCCTCTTGATAAGATGTTAATAGAAACAGATAGCCCATATTTATCACCAGAACCACATAGAGGACAGAGAAATGATTGCAGAAATGTTAAATATGTTGCTCAAAAAATTGCAGATTTAAAAGGAATCTCACTAGAAGAAATTGCAAAACAAACTTATGAAAATGCTATGAAAATTTTTGAAATAGAGAAATAAGGTTTATAGGCAAATCCAGAAAAACCTAAATACTATAATATAGGAAAAAATATGTATAACAATTGGGAAGAATTAGAAGAAGTAGTAAAACAATGTAGAAAATGTAGGCTATGTGAAACTAGAAAAAATGTAGTATTTGGAGTGGGAAATAGAGAAGCAGATATAATGTTTATAGGTGAAGGCCCTGGGGCAGATGAAGATGCACAAGGTGAACCATTTGTAGGAAAAGCAGGAAAACTTATGAACATGGCATTTGATATGTTAGGAGTAAAAAGAGAAGAAGTATATATTGCTAATATAGTAAAATGTAGGCCACCAAATAATAGAAATCCACAAGATGACGAGGCAGAAAATTGTTTAGATTATTTAAGAAATCAAGTAATCTTAATAAAACCAAAAATAATTGTTTTATTAGGTAGTGTTGCATTAAAGAATGTATTAGGAAAAGAATATGGAATAACAGCTAGTAGAGGAAAATGGTTAGAAAGAAAAGGAATACTTTATATGCCAACATGGCATCCTGCAGCATTATTGAGAGATGAAAATAAAAAAATAGATTTTATTAAAGACTTAAAACAAGTTATAAAAAGATATAATGAAATATGCCAATAGATTGAATAAAAGGTCAGGTATATTGACTGAAATAGTATAAAAATATAAAATATTTATACGAAATTAGTTGAATGGAGTTACTTATAATGGAAGAAATAAAATCAAAAGCAAATTATTGTTTAAATTGTGTGACAAAACCTTGTTCTAATAAAGGTTGTCCATTAAATAATAATATACCAGGATTTATAAAAGCAATAAAAGAAGAAAATTATAAACAAGCATATGAGATATTGTCAGAAACAACAGTACTAGAATCTGTATGTGGAAGGATATGTCCACATACTAAGCAATGTCAGGGCTCATGTGTAAGAGGAATAAAAGGACAACCTGTTAGTATTGGAGAACTAGAAGCATTTGTAGGAGATATTGCAATAAAAGAAGGATATAAATTTGCAGAAATAAATAATGAAAATAAAAATAAAAAAATTGCAATTGTTGGTGGAGGTCCTGCTGGTTTAACAGCATCTGCATTCTTATTAAAAAAAGGATATTCTGTTACTATATTCGAAAAATATGATTATCTTGGAGGATTACTTGTTCATGGAATTCCAGACTTTAGACTTCCAAAGAAGATTGTAAAAGATACAATTCAGAAAATACTAAATTTAGGATTACAAGTAGAATATAATAAAGAGCTTGGAAAGAATTTTACATTACAGGAGCTTGAAGATAAATTTGATGCAGTATTTTTAGCTTATGGTGCTAATATAACTACTAAAATGGGAGTAGACGGAGAGAATTTACAAGGAGTATTTGGAGGAAATCAACTTTTAGAAAAAAAGTTACATCCAAATTATCAAGGAAAAAAAGTTGCTGTAATAGGTGGCGGAAATGTAGCAATGGATTGTGCTAGAACAATAAAAAGATTAGGTGCAGAAGAAGTAGATGTTATATATAGAAGAGCAGAAGAACAAATGCCAGCAGAAGCAAAAGAAATAGAAGAGGCTAAACAAGAGGGAATAAAGTTTTTATTTCAGAATAATATTGTAAAAATTATAGGAAATCAAAAAGTAGAAAAATTAGAATTAATTAAAACAGAATTAGTGCAAAAAGAAGGAGAAAAAAGAAAAGTTCCTATTAATATAGAAAATTCAAATTATTTAATTGATATAGACTATGTAATAATGGCATTAGGATCAATGCCTGAACAGTTTACAAACAATTTAGAACTCGATTTAGACAAGTATGGCTATATTATAGTGGATGAAAAAAATAGAACCTCAAAAGCTAAAATTTTCGCTGGAGGAGATATTGCTGGATGTAAAGGAACTGTTGCATGGGCTGATAGGTCTGGAAGAGATGCGGCAAATTCAATAGATGAATATTTAAAAAATATATAAAAAATAAAGGACTAGAGTATTCTAGTCCTTTTCAAAAAAGATAGGGATATCTTTTTTGTGTAGAAAATTGATTATCTTTAGTATAATATCATATGTAAAACTTCATCTTTTGTGAAGTCATATGTAACTTAAAAATCATATGTATTTAAGTAATACTTTTGTAAATTAATATTCTTTGGTACTTTTATCTTTGGTATTTTAAAAATCTTTAGTAAAAGTTAAAAAATTTATCTTTTGTTTTTTGAATTTCTTTTGCGTATTAAAATCTTTTGTTAATTATGTATTTTATCTCCTGTTACGAAGTTAATGAATGCTCTAAACCAAGAACCAACTTTTGTAGGTTTTTTGATTGTTAGAGCTGTTTCAATGCCACCATTTTCAAGCACGTTAGATCTATGTTCTAGTTGTGACATTTTTTCAGTATAATAGTCATCAAAGAAAGTATAATCATCAGTTCTTCCGATTAAATTTCCATAATGATCTAATTTTTTTCTGTAATTATCAAGTTCTTCTAAATTAGAAATATTTTTAAAAGCTTTATCAAAATAACCTTTTATAAGACTATCTTGAGCTTTTAAATATGTATCTGTAATTTTCTTTTTTAAAGTATCTTGTTTAGCTACTATTTTATCAACTTTATTACATCTCTCATCATAAGAATAAAATTTATTATTTAATCTTAAAATTTCTTCTTCAAGTTCTAAAATTTGATCACAACATAATTCAATTTCAGTAAATGTTTTACTTGAAGTAAGTTGGATAAAATAGTTTTTGAATTTATCATTACTTGTAAAAGTACTATCAAATAATATTTCATCACCAGTAAAGTAAGTTAATTGTTCAATCAAATTACATTCTAGTGGATAATATGATGGACTAATTGTTTCAAATGAAATTCCAAAATATTTTACAGCTTCTTTTTGGATGCCAATTACTTTTGATGTTAAGAATTGTACTGCTGCTTCATTTAACCCCATACCTGTAATTTTTAATGTATCAAAATTACATAAGCCCATACGAATTAAATTATTTCGTTTATCTTTAATTTCTTGAATATAATGTATACATTCATGAATTGCAAATTCTTCTAAATCTTCAATAGCAACTCTTTCATTAAAATAAATAGATGTATTTTTATAAAAGTAATTTGCTTCAGCCATACCTTCAGGCATTTCAGCACGATACATTGTTAATCTAGCAAGTTTCGCAAATAAATCTGATTCATTAAAACAAAGTTCTGGAAATGTTTCACAAAGCTTTGTTGCGATATTGTGAGCTATTCTATTAACTGTCATTGTATCTAATATGTCGACTACTTTTATTCCATCTTTTCTTAAGTCAGATTCAACGCTCATTGTATCCTCCAGTTCTTTATTTTGACATTTGTATAATAAATTCGTCAAATTAATTATACAATATTTTATATAAAAAGTGTATTACAATAATATTAAATTTATATTACAAAAATATTACAAAAGCTGAGTATAAAAATACTCAGCTTATATTAGTCTTGTTCAACTTCTTTAAAAATATCATCTTCAAAAAATTCTGTTATAGTAATTCCAAATCCTTCACAAATATGAAGTAATGTATCTAATTTTATTAATTCAGTTCTTTTACTCATAAATGCTGCAAGTGTAGATATTGGAACACCAGAAGCTTTAAATAATGCCCATAGACTCATTCCATTCTTCTTTTGATAAAATTTAATTCTTTCTCTAACTGCGTCTGATAAATACATTCTAATCACCTCTTAATTTAATATGATTGAGTATAGCAGTAATTTTGACAGAATTAGTCTATCCAAATAGACTAAAATGATACAAATTTCTTAAAATTATTGACTTTAAATATGTAATGAGATATTATATAAATAGTTTTAACAAAAGTAGAGGAGAGTACTATGGAAAAAGATTCAAGAAAAAATCAAAAAATTCATAAAAATGTAGGATTATTTAAAAGCACAATAGAAAGAAAAACAAGAATAAAAATTAGAGAAAAAGAGAATAGATTAGGAAGATCATTAACAAGAGAAGAAAAAGCGAAATTAAGACATAAAGTTACACATGATTTCCAAACACAGTTAGCTGTTAGAATTGGAGCATTATCTTTAGTTGGACTTACATTTTTTTCAGCAGGTAAGATGTTAAATGAGGGTTCAGGAAGAATAGAAGGAGTATCTCAAGAAAATGATAATTCTGTAACAATTCAAGCTAATAACTTTAGAGAAGGACTTAAAGTTGTAGGATTAGGTGATGAAGGAATATTGATTGTACAAGATGAAAATGGACAAGATGTTCAAATTACAAATGAAAATGTAAAAAGTATAAAAGAACAAAATGATTTAATGGCACAAAGAGAAGCTCAAAGACAACAAATAAGGGATGATGTAAAAAATATTCATTCAGAAAATGATGCTTTAGAATATATGAAAAAATTATATAGAGAACAATATAAAATAAATAACGGAAGAGAAATTGCAGGTAACATACAAATTTATTTAAAAAATACCGATTTAAATCGAAGTACAATAGAAGAAATTATAGTAGAAAAAGCTAATGGTGAATTAATTGAATCTTGGAATGAAAAAAATAATGAAGATAATTCTGTAGGTCAAATAGGTGGTTTGTTAGTAGAAGTTGAACAATTAAGAAGGTATTATAGAGATAATTCACCAGATAGTTATTTGTCAAGAAAGGGCGGAGAAAAAGATCAGCTTGCAGATTTCTTGATAAGAGCTAAAGGACTAAATGAGGAACAAATTCAAAAATTAGAAGGTATGGAACCTGGGGAATAATAAAGAAATAAGACTTCAAAATGAAGTCTTATTTTTGTGATAATAAAATTAATCCTTTTTTTATTAAATCTTCAATAGATAAATTATCAATATCAAGATGTTCAAAAGCTTTTTCAATATCTTTTTTAGAATATCCTAAAACCATTAAACCAGAAATAGCTTCATTAATATTTTCACTATTATCTTTAAGTTTTTTAGAAGAATCTTTAAGTTTTTCTTCAAGTTGTTCTTCTTTTAGTTTATCTTTTAATTCAAGAATAATTCTTTGAGCAGATTTATTTCCTATTCCAGGAACTTTTGTAAGAACTTTAACATCATTAGAGATTACTGCAATTGCAAAATCAGAAGGTTCTATACAAGAAAGCATTACTAAAGCACTTTTGGCTCCAACACCGCTAACAGAAATAAGTAATTCAAACATTTTTAATTGTTCTTGTGTTTTAAAACCATATATACTTATATCATCTTCTCTAACCCTTACATATGTAAATACTTTTATAGTATCATGTAATTCTCCGATTGAATCAATATTATTTTGAGACATAAAAATTTTATATCCTAAACCATTAATATCTATAACAATATATCCATTTGATTTCATTTCAAGTGATCCTTTTATATATGCAAACATAATTATAAATTCCTTTCATTTAATTTCTAATGGAATTATATATCAAAATAAAAATAAAAGCAACAAGTCTACCTAATTCAGGTAGACTTGTTACTTCCGGTTAGAAAGTGCTGGTCAAAATATCTTTCATTCCTAACATGGTTCCCTTAATGAGAATCTGGCGATCATGAGACCAATTAGGCGTCAAAATGGCCTCTTCATTTACAGGGAAGCCCGCAGTCCGAAGAATTTTGAGCATATCATGAGGTCCGGTACCACCATATCCTGCAGTGGCACAGAAGATGCGAAGTTCGAAAGGAAAGCCATCATATCTTCCACTGATAATAAGAGGATAGTCATCTTCCTTCATATTGTCGGGGTTTGGGAGACCTTCTCCCAAATTGTATTTGATGGTGTATTCATCAGGATTAAAATGACCAGAGCGAAGAACATTGATTGCGATGTCACGAGCCATGTAGCTAGTGGCGGTAATAATGTTCATACTATCACACTTCATAAATAATAACCCTCCAAAAGTCTTGGCGAAACATTATAATGTTTCTGAATGAAATTGCGTACATTTATAGTATATCATAATTAACATAAATTGTAAAGAAAAATACACAAAAAAATGTTCGAAAAAGAGATTGACTTTTTTAGGTTATAGTTTTATAATTTACAAAGATTATATGAGAAAAGGGAAATAAAAAATGAATGAAAATGAACCATTAGCATTTAGAATGAGACCAAAAACATTAGAAGAATATGTAGGACAAGAACATGTAATAGGTCCAGGAAAACTGTTATATAGAACAATAAAAGCAGATAGATTATCAAGTATCATATTATTTGGACCTCCAGGGTGTGGAAAAACATCATTAGCAAAAGTAATAAGTGAAACAACTAAATATAAGTTTTATAAAATAAATGCAGTAACAGCAGGAGTAGCAGATATAAAAAGAGTTGTAGAAGAAACAAGAAATTATATGATGAATCCAACTGGAAAAAGTATTTTGTTTATAGATGAAATTCATAGATTTAATAAATTACAACAAGATGCACTTTTGCCATATGTAGAAAATGGAACAATAATATTAATAGGAGCAACAACGGAAAACCCATATTTTGAAGTAAATAAAGCTTTAATTTCAAGATCTATGGTAATAAAACTTAATCCATTAACAGAAGAAGATATTTACAAAATTTTAAAAAATGCACTTGAAAGAAAAGATGGACTTGGAGAATATTCTATAAAAATAGAAGACAGTACATTAAGAAAAATAGCAGACATATCAAATGGAGATGTAAGAACAGCATTAAATGGTTTAGAAATAGCAGTATTAACAACAAGTATGAGTTCAGACGGATATATACATATAACAGATGAAGTTATCAAAAATAGTATTCAAAACAGAAAAGCAATTTTTGATAAAAATGGAGATACACATTATGATAATATAAGTGCATTTATAAAATCAATGAGAGGATCTGACCCAGATGCAACATTATTATATTTAGCAAGAGCACTAAATGGAGGAGAAGATCCAGTATTTTTAGCAAGAAGAATAGTAATTTGTGCATCAGAAGATGTTGGACTAGCTGACCCACAAGCACTTGTTATTGCAACATCTGCAATGCAAGCTGTTAATATGATAGGAATGCCAGAAGCTAGAATAATACTTGCAGAAGCAGCTGTATATGTTGCAAATTGTAAAAAGTCAAATGCAACATATTTAGGAATTAACAAAGCATTAGAAGATGTTGCAAACTCAGACACTGGTGAAATACCAATGCACATTAGAAATGCACCAATAGAAAAAATGAGAGAATTAGGATATAATGAAGGATATTTATATCCACATGATTACCCAGGCCATTGGGTTGAACAACAATATTTACCAGATAAAATGGTAGGAACAAAATATTATATTAAAGATGAAAATATTAAATAAAATAATAAAATTTGGAAAAGATAGAAAAAAGAAAAATTTTCTATCTTTTATTTTGCATAGGTGAGATAAAAATAGAAATTTTTAATAAGAATTTTAGGGATAAAAATATGAATGAAAAAAATTTTAATATAAAAATTGCTGTTATTGGAGGCTTAGCAGGTATTATATGTGGCTTATTTGGAACTGGTGGTGGAATGATACTTGTTCCGGCATTTATTTATATGTTAGACATTGAACCAAAAAAAGCAAGAGCAACATCACTTTGTTGTATGTTAGCAATGGTAATTGCAAGTAGTTTTTTCTACTATAAAAATAATTATATAAATTGGAATTCAGGATTATTATGTGCAATAGGAGGAATATTTGGAGGATATATAGGTGCAATAATATTAAAAAAAGTACCAGATTATATTTTAAAAATTTTGTTTACAATTTTTATTTTATATTATGCATATAGAATGTTATTTGTTTTATAGACTTATTATGTATTAAAAATAAGTATAACAAAAAATATCAGATTTGAATGATTTATGGAGGAAGACAATGTTACAAATTTTAATTGGTGGATTATCTGGAATATTTAGTGGAATTGGAATGGGAGGAGGAACAATTTTAATATTTTTACTTACAACATTTGCTGGATTAGAACAGCATATTGCACAAGCAACAAATCTTATATATTTTATTCCGACTGCAATTTCTGCAATTATAGTAAATTATAAAAATAAAAATATTGATGTAAAATTAGCAACTTATATTTCAGGTTGCGGTATTATAGGAGCTATAATTGGTTCTATAATTTCTGTAAATATACAAGTGGGAACTTTAAGAAAATTATTTGGAATATTTTTGATTGCAATTGCAATTCATGAGATTTATACATTATGGAAAGAAGCAAAAAAAACGAAATTCAGCAAGCTCAAATAGATACATTAAAATATGAAAATACTTAAAAATAGAAAAGGCATGCCTTGACACTTAGAGTCAAATTTGTTATAACAATAAGAGGATTATTAATGAGAAAAGGAGCGTGCTAAATGAAACTACTAATAACAGAAAAGCCATCTGTAGCAATGGAATTTGCCAAAGCATTAAAGATAAATATGAACAGAAAAGATGGATACATAGAATCAGATGGTTGGATAATAACATGGTGTGTAGGTCATTTAGTAACAATGAGTTATCCAGAAGTATATGATGAAAAACTAAAGTTTTGGAGATTAGATACATTACCATTTATTCCAACAGAATGGAAATATGAAATAATACCAAATGTACAAAAGCAATTTAATATAGTACAAAGATTATTACAAAGAGAAGATGTAGAAGAAATATATAATGCAGGTGACTCTGGAAGAGAAGGAGAATATATACAAAGATTAGTATATATGATGGCAAAACCAAATCCAAAAGCACAAATAAAAAGAGTATGGATAGATTCACAAACAGAAGAAGAAATAAAAAGAGGAATAAGAGAAGCAAAAAATCAAAGTGAATATGATAGTTTAGCAGACTCTGCATATTTAAGAGCAAAAGAAGATTATTTAATAGGAATAAATTTCTCAAGACTATTAACAATAATATATGGAAGAAGAGTAGCATCAAAAATAAATGAAGAAAAAATATCAATTTCAGTAGGAAGAGTAATGACATGTGTATTAGGAATGATAGTATCAAGAGAAAGAGAAATAAGAAACTTTGTAAAAACAAAATATTATAAAATAATAGGTGAATTTGGAAATACAGATGGATCATTTAAAGCAGAATGGAGAGTAAATGAAAAATCAAAGTTATTTGAATCTCCAAAATTATATAATGATAGTGGATTTAAAAAGGAAAATGAAGCAAAAGAATTTATTGCAAGTTTAGCAGGAAAAAAAGCAATAATATCAGAATTAAAGAAATCAAAACAAAAAGAAAATGCACCACTATTATTTAATTTAGCAGAAATTCAAAATGAATGTACAAAAAGATTCAAAATAAAACCAGATGAAACATTAGATGTGATTCAAAATTTATATGAGAAAAAATTAGTTACATATCCAAGAACAGATGCTAGAGTTTTATCAACAGCAGTTGCAAAAGAAATATCAAAAAATTTGAATGGATTAATGAGAGGATATAAAGACGAAGAAGTACAAAATTTATTAAAAAAAATGGTAGATGAAAAATATTCAACAAATTTAGTAAAAACAAAATATGTAAATGACAGCAAAATAACAGACCACTATGCAATAATTCCAACAGGACAAGGATATGAAAATTATGAAAAGTTGCCAGAATTGCATAAAAAGGTGTATAATACTATTGTAAAAAGATTTATTGCAATATTTTATCCACCAGCAGAATATAATAAAGTAAATGTTGTAGTTGACGTAGAAAACGAAACATTTATAGCAAGTGGAAAAGTTTGCATATCACAAGGATATTTAGAAGTTTTAAGACCTCAAAATAAGGCAAAGAAATCCACATCAAATGCACAAAATGTGGAAAACAATAGTGAAAGTTCAAAAGAAAGCGAAGATGGAATTGAAAATAATTTAGAAGTATTTAAAAGTTTAAAAAAAGGACAAGAAATACTTGTAAATAATTATGAAATAAAAGAAGCAGAAACAACACCACCTTCAAGATATAATTCAGGTTCATTAATTTTAGCAATGGAAAATGCAGGAAAGCTAATTGAAGATGAAGAATTAAGAGAACAAATAAAAGGTGCAGGAATTGGGACATCTGCAACAAGAGGAGAAATAATAAAAAAATTAGAAAAGATAAAATATATTGATATAAATTCAAAAACACAAATAGTAACTCCAACACAAAAAGGTGAAGCAATATATGATGTTGTGAATTTTTCTATGCCAGATATGTTAAATGCAAAACTTACAGCAAGTTGGGAAAAAGGGTTAGATTTAGTTGCTAAAAAAGAAATCAAGCCAGATGAATTTATGACAAAATTAGTAAATTATATCAATTCAAAATTTAATAAATTAATTGTAAAAACATAAAAAATGATTATAATTGTACTTTAAGGAAGGAATGAAAATAAAATGAATACAATATTAGGAGAATTAGGTAAAAATCCTAAATTTTGTGAGTACATAAAAACAATAGAAAGTAAAAAAAGCCCGATAGCCATATCGGGCTTAACAGACGTTGGAATGACACAAATGATATCTGCAACAAGAGAATTTGCAAAAAGACCAATCTTAGTAATAACATATAATGAAATTCAAGCACAAAAAATATTGAAAGATATAAAATATTTTACAGATAAAGTATATTATTTACCAAAAAAAGAAATAGTAACATATGATTATGTTGCAGAAAGCAAAGACTTACCATATGAAAGAATTGAAACATTAAATAAAATGCAAGAAATGAGAACAGGAGTAGTAATAACAACAATAGAAGCAGTTCTTCAAAAAATGATAAGTAAAAAAGCATTATATAAAAACACACTAAATTTTAAAGTTGGAGATTCAGAAAATCTTGAAACAATAAAACAAAAACTAGTAGAATTAGGATATGTAAGATGTGACTTAATAGAAGGAAGAGGACAATTTAGTGTTAGAGGTGGAATAGTTGATATTTCAGTTAATGAAAAAGAAGGAGTCAGACTTGAATTTTGGGGAGATGAAATAGACTCAATTAGATATTTTAATGTAGTAAGTCAACGTTCAACAGAAAATATTGATAAAATAACAATATATCCAGCACATGAATATATATTAGAATCAAATATAGAAGATGTAATAACAAATATAAGAAACACAATCTATTCAGAAAAATTACAAGAAACAATTGAACAAGATATAGAATTAATAAAAGCTGGTAATTATATAAGTAAAATTGATAGATATCTTAATTCATTTTATACAGAACAAGATACAATATTAGATTATATAACAGACAAATATTTAGTATTTTTAGATGAGCAATCAAAAATAGAGCAAAGAACAATAAATGTAAATAAAGATAGTCAAAATATAATTCAATTATTAATAGATAAAGAAAAAATTGTACCTGAAGCATTAAAAAACATTTGTAATTTTAATCAATTTGAAGATAAATTAAACGGAAAGCAAATAATTTATATAGAAAAATTAGATAATGAAGTAAAAATACAAGCAGAAAAATATAAATGGATATATAAAGAAAGAAATTTCTCAAAAAGTGAAATTGAAATATTATTTAAAGAATTATTAAAAGCACAAGAGGAGAAAAAAAGAATTTACATTTTAGCTGAAACAAAGGAAAAGGCGAAAAAGATATGTTCATTGCTAAATGAAAAAGAGATAATAAACAAATATGAAGAAAACTTAAATCAAACAATAATAGTAAAAAATACAGAAAGCCTTGTAACAGTTAGTGTAGGAAAATTATCATCAGGATTTGAATGTTTTGATACAAATCAATTAGTAATAACATCACAAGAACTAATTGAAGGAGAAAAAAGAAAAACATATAAATCATCAGCATTTAAAGAAGGAGAAAAAGTAGTATATGCAGATTTAAAAATAGGAGATTATGTAGTTCATAAAAATTATGGAATAGGAATTTTTATAGGTGTAAATACTATTACTGCAGATGGAACAACAAAAGATTATATAAAACTTAAATATTATGGTGATGATGTATTATATGTTCCAACAAACCAATTAGATAGTGTAAGAAAATATGTTGGTGGAGATGAAGGCGGATTAAAAGTAAATAAACTTGGAACAAAAGAATGGTTAAATACTAAAGCAAAAGTAAAGAAAAATTTAAGACAAGTTGCAAAAGAATTAATAGAATTATATGCAAAAAGAGAAAAATCAAAAGGTTATGCTTTTCCAGCAGATACACCATGGCAAACTCAATTTGAAGATAGTTTCCCATATCAAGAAACAGATGATCAATTGCGTTGTATTGATGAAGTAAAAAAAGACATGGAAAATTCAAAACCAATGGATAGACTACTATGTGGAGATGTTGGATATGGAAAAACAGAAGTTGCAATTAGAGCAGCATTTAAAGCAGTAATGGGAGGAAAGCAGGTTGCATATTTAGCTCCAACAACAGTATTAGCTGAACAACAATATAAAGAATTCAAAGAAAGAATGACTAATTTTGGCATTAGAGTAGAAGTATTAAATAGATTTAAAACCAAAAAACAACAAACAGAAATTATTAATAAATTAAAATTAGGAGAAGTTGACATTGTAGTAGGAACACATAGAATATTAAGCAAAGATGTTGAATTTAAAGATTTAGGATTATTAATAATAGATGAGGAACACAGATTTGGAGTAAAAGATAAAGAAAAAATAAAACAATATAAAGCAACAATAGATGTATTAACAATGACTGCAACACCAATCCCAAGAACACTTCATATGTCAATTGTTGGTGTAAGAGATATGTCTGTAATATATGAGCCACCATATAACAGAAAGCCTGTTCAAACATATGTATTAGAATATGATCAAGAAGTTATAAAAGAAGCTATAACAAGAGAACTAGAAAGAAATGGTCAAGTATTTTATCTATTTAATAATGTGGAAAGAATAATTCAAAAAGCAGATGAAATATCAAATCTTGTACCAGAAGCAAAAGTTGTATATGCACATGGACAAATGACAGGACATGAAATTGAGAATATAATGGAAGAATTTATCGAAGGAAAGACAAATGTATTAGTATGTACAACAATATTAGAATCTGGAATAGATATTCCAAATGCAAATACAATAATTGTTGAAAATGCAGACAGAATGGGATTAGCACAATTATATCAGATAAGAGGAAGAGTAGGAAGATCTGATAGACAGGGATATGCTTATATCACATATAAAAGAGATAAATTATTATCAGAAATTGCAGATAAGAGATTAAAAGCAATAAAAGAATTTACAGAATTTGGTTCAGGATTTAAAATTGCAATGAGAGACTTAGAAATAAGAGGGGCAGGAAGTCTACTTGGAGAAATACAAAGTGGACATCTAGAACAAGTTGGATATGATACATATTGTAACTTATTAGATGAAGTAGTAAAAGAAATGCAAGGTGAAGAAGTAAAAACAGAAATAGATGTTCAAATAGATTTAGATGCGACATGTTATATTCCAGATGAATATATATCAGATTCAAGTCAAAAAATTGAAATATATCAAGATATTGCATTATGTAAAAATGAAGAAGATATACAAAATGTAATTGATGAAATGATTGATAGATTTGGAAATATGCCAAGTGAAATAGAAAATTTAATTGAAATTGCAAGAATAAAAATATTATGTAAGAAACTTAATATAAGTAAAGTTCAGGGAAAACGTAGTTTTGCAGTATTTACATTTGAATTAGGTGAATTTAACATAGATGTAAATGAATTAGCAAAAAATTATAGAAATAGAATAAAATTTTCACAAGGTTTAAAACCACAAATTACATATGTTCTACAAAATGCAACAGGAATGAAGATGTTAAAAGAAGTAGAAGAATTTTTGAAAACAATAGATGATTTTAAAATAAAAGAAAATAAATAATTTTTTAAGAAAGGAGAAAAAATGCAAACAATAACAAGTAAAGATAATGAATTAATAAAACATATTAGAAAATTAAAAGACAAAAAATATCGTGATGAAAGTAACGAATATGTTGTTGAAGGTGTAAAACTTGTTGAAGAAGCGGTAAAAGAAAATGCAAAAATAAAACAAATAATTGTATGTGAAGATACAACAAGAACATATGAAATTCCAACACATATAATGCTTGAAATTGCAAAATATGAATGTATATCTGTTTCGGATAAAATTTTTAATATAATAACACAGGTTACAAATCCACAAGGAATAATGGCTATAATAGAAAAAAATGCACAAAATGCAAAAATAGATTATACACAAGATATAATAGTTGTATTAGATGATGTACAAGATCCAGGAAATTTAGGAACAATTTTAAGAACAGTTGATAGTATTGGATTAAATCAAATTATAGTGTCAAAAGGAACTGCAGATGCTTTTAATTCTAAAGTTGTTCGTTCAACAATGGGAGCTATATTTAGAATAAAAATAATAGAAGTTGAAAATCTAGCACAGGCAATAAAAGAAATGAGAAAACATCATTTTAAATTAATGGTAACATCTTTACAAACAAAAAATAGTATTTATGATATAGATTTTAATAAAAAGATTATAGTTATTGGAAATGAAGCAAATGGAGTTTCAAAAGAAATTCAAGATATGGCAGATGAAAAAGCAAAAATTCCAATGTTGGGTAGAACTGAGAGCCTTAATGCATCCGTTGCAGCAGGTGTTGTTATGTATGAATATGTAAGACAAAAATTGAGTAAATAAACTAATTTGAAAGGAATGATTGGTATGAAAATTTATTATGTAAGACATGGACAAACAGATTTAAATTTATCACAAAAAATGCAAGGTGGAGGAACAGAAAAAGAATTAAATGAAACAGGTATAAGTCAGGCTTATAATACAAAAAAAGAACTTAAAAATGTAAAATATGATCTTGTAATTTGTTCTCCAATGAAAAGAGCGAAGCAAACAGCTGAAATAATAAATGAAGGAAGAGATATACCAATTATTACAGATGAGAGAATAAGAGAAAGAAAATTAGGTGACTATGAGGGAAGAGATGTAACAGAAGAAATGGAAAATAATATTTGGGATTATAAGTTAAATTATAACATTCCAAATGGAGAAAATTTACATGATTTTGAAAATAGAATTAATGAGTTTTTTGATGATATAAAAGAAAAATATTATGACAAAACTATTTTGATTGTAGCACATGGAGGAATTGCAAAAGTTATAAAATCACATCTTTATGGTATGCCAGAAAGTCAAAATTTAGCAGAAATTTCAATGAATAATTGTGAGATAATAGAATTTGAAATATAATTTATAAAAAAAATTTTTATACTTTGATGGTATGAAAGTTTTTTTTTAGGAGATGTGGTATAATATTTATGGAGATGAAATTAATGAAAGAGTTATTAAAAGTTGTAGTGAAAAAGCTATTCATATTATCAATAATATTTAACACAATTTATTCATTAGCTGATTATGGAGAAGCTTATGTTTTATCATATTTTGGAACAAGTCCATTAACATTAGACAAAATAACCAAATTAACAATATGGATTTGTATTATAGATATAATAATGCTATTAGCAGGAAAAATAGCTTCATATATTGATAATGTAAATAATATAAAAACTCAAACGACAATTCAAAAATATTATTTTAATAAATTACAATCTATGACAATGGAACAAATATCTAATACACATACAGGATATATACATAAGCTAATAACTAATTTGTCATTTTATTTTTTTGAAATGACATGGCAATTTGAATCTAGTGTAATACCATTGATTATTGGCGGAATATCAATATTATTAATGGTATGCAGACAATCAGTAATAACAGGAATAATATGTATTATTGTTTCAATATTAGCGGTAATGTTAAAGTTCAAAATGATAAAAAATAAACAGGTATATCAAGAAAAAGCAAATGAAACAGAGTCAAAATATAATGCTACATTTGTAGATTTTATTCAAAATATTATAGCTGTTAGAAAATTAAATATAAGAGATTTTTGCAATAAAAAAATTAATGAAAATGCTGAAGAGTATTTAGAAGCAACAAAAGTTAATGTAAGTAAGAAAACAAATGCTAATGGAGTATTTACAGGATTAATAAACTTATTATATATAGTTGTTTTAATAAGTACTATAATAATGGTAAAAAATGGGCAAGATGGGTTACCATATTTGTTATTTTATATGTCAGCGCTAGGAAAATTGTATTGGAGTTTAAATAATATGGTTAGGCTATTAGATATGGGAGAAAGGTTTAAAACTTCTAAAAAGCAATTAGATGAATATTTTAAAAATATTAAAGAGATAGAGATACTTAAGAATTTTAACAATATAAAATTAGAAGATGTTAAATTTTCATATACTAAAGATTCAGCTCAAATAAAAATACCAGAATTTTATTTAGAAAAAGGTGACAAAATAAGTATAATGGGAGAGTCTGGTCAAGGAAAAACAACTATAATGAATATTTTGGCGGGATTATATCCATTAAATAATGGAAGGCTTCTAATAGATAATAAAGAAATAAAAGATGTTAGATTAGATTTAGTGTTTGTATCTCAAGAAGTAGATTTATTTGATTTGAGTGTTAGAGATAATTTATGTTTAGGAAAAGAAATTCCAGATAAGAAAATATTTGAATTATTAGAAGAAGCAGGATTAAAAGGATGGTATAATGAATTACCAAATGGATTAGATACAATTGTAGGAGAAAGGGGAATAAAATTATCAACAGGTCAAAAACAAAGACTAAATTTAATTAGAGGAATATTAATTGATAAAGAATTATATTTCTTTGATGAGCCAACATCAAATTTAGATATATTATCAGAAGAAAAAATAACGAATATGATTGAGAAATATTTAAAAGATAAAACATATGTGATAGTTACACATAGACAAAAATTAAAAAGTTTATGTAATAAACATTATATTTTTGAAAATCATGAAATGAGAGAAGAAACAGATGTAATAAACATTTTAAATTAAATATGGTAGAGCAGTTTTATACTGTTCTTTTTATTATGAATAAAAAGTAAAAAGATGAATAGAATTAAATATCAAAATTTGGAGGTAATTATGTTTTTGGTATTTAATAAAGAAAAAATTCAAACATATATAGTATCTGTGTTAACAGTAGCTGTATTAATAACAATTGCAAATGTAAGAAAAGTTGAAACAATTCAAACATCATCACAAGAAAAAGAATTGCCAATTTATAATGTTCAAACAGATGAAAAAAAGGTTGCATTTACAATGAATTGTGCTTGGAATGCAGATGATATTGATAAAATATTAGAAACATTACAAAAAAATAATGTAAAAATTACATTTTTTTTGGTAGGAGAATGGGTAGATAAATATCCAGAGGCAGTAAAAAAGATTGCAGAAGCGGGTCATGAAATTGGAACACATAGTAATACACATCCACATGTAAATAAATTATCAGCAGAAAAAAATTTAGAAGAAATAAAATTAAGTGTGAATAAAATTGAAAAGATAACAAATAAAAAAGTAGAATTATATAGACCACCTTATGGAGAGTATAATGATATAGTAATAAAAACAGCAAAAAATAATGGATATTATCCAATTCAATGGAACTTAGATACATTAGATTATAAAGGATTAACTGGTGATGATATGTGGAAAAGAATAAGAAACAAAATATCAAATGGTAGTATAATATTAAGTCATAATGGAACCAAAAATACTGCAGATAGTTTAGATGGATTAATAAAAAATATTAAATCACAAGGATTTGAATTATTAACAGTATCAGAATTGATATATAAAGATAATTATGTAATTGATAATAATGGAATGCAAATAAAGACAAATATCTAAAAATAAGAATACTAATATTTTTATTGGGTAAAATATGCATATAAATGGAAAAAGGAGAAGATACATGCCATTAATTGGAATTGTTGCTAGAAAAAAAGATATTAAAGACATAAAAAGAAAACTAGGAGAAAATTATGAGCTAATTGAATTAAACAGCGAAAGTATAAAGAATTTAAAAAATATAAAATTTGATGAGATAATTTATAACAAAGACATAAATTTAACAGAAGAAGAATACAAATTTATGAGAGAAATAATAAATAAGACCAAATATATTCTGATAAATTCTGATGAAAAAATAAAAATACCTGAAAATATACTAATAAAAATTATAACATTTGGATTTAATTCAAAATCAACAATAATGATATCAAGTGTAAAAGAAAACTATATAATAATTAGTGTACAAAGAGAAATAGAAAAATTAAATGGAGATATAATAGAAAATCAAGAGAAAAAAATAGAAATAGAACAAAATAAAAAGTCATCAATATATAATGAAATTATAAATTTTTTAATAAAAGAGCTATAAAATAGTCCATAATTTATAAAAAACTGTCAAAAATGCCTAAAAATGAATAAAAATTCAAAAAAAATTTCAAAACATTAACTTTTTATGTAGACAAAACCAAAAATGTGTAGTATAATAAGAAATGTAGAAAATTTTAAAATAAAAAAACGCAAGATGGTAATTTACAATTGATAAAATAAAAAAAGATAGGGAGGAAATAAAATTGGATACAAATTATTTAGAAAACAACTACTTAACATTAGTAGGAAAGGTTACAGGCGAAAAAGAATTTAGCCATGAAATTTATGGGGAGAAATTTTATAGATTTTCATTATCTATAGCACGTTTAAGTGGAAACGCAGACATTATTCCAATAACAATTTCAGAAAGACTAATAACAGATGAGACATTAACAGAAGGAAAGAAATTATTAATAAAAGGACAATTTAGATCATACAACAGCTTTGAAAATGAAAGAAACAAATTAATCTTAACAGTTTTTGCTAAAGATGTTCAAGAATTACCAGAAAACGAAGAACAAGAAGTTGAAGTTGAAGGCGAAGATGGAGAAATAGCAAAAAAAGAAGAAATGACAAACGAAGTAGTACTTATCGGATTTGTTTGTAAAAAACCTATTTACAGACAAACACCATTTGGAAGAGAAATTGCAGATTTATTATTAGCAGTAAACAGAGCATATAATAAATCAGATTATATTCCAACAATTGCTTGGGGAAGAAATGCAAGATTTTGCCAAAACATAGAAGTGGGAACACAAGTAAAAATTATAGGTAGAGTTCAATCAAGACAATATGAAAAGAAACATGAAGATGGAACAGTTGAAACAAAAACTGCATATGAAGTTTCTGTATGTAGCTTAGAAGTAATAAATGAAGAAGGAAATGAAAACAAAGAAGAAACAGAAAATCAAGAAGCTGTTTAATATATATATTTAAAGAACTATAATATAAAAATTATAGTTCTTTTTTTATTACATAAAATCTTGTAATCTCCACCAAATTATGATATATTATAGGCATTAAAAATAGATAATAATAAGCAAAATAAAAAATTGAAAGGATGTTATATATGAGTAGAGGAAGAAGATATGAAACTGAAGGTAAGTTAAATTACCAAAAAGTATTTGCTGTAATTATTGCAATCATTGTAATAGCAATGGTAGTAATGATAATAAAAAACGTATTTGCACAAAGAGAAAAACTAAATAAAGAATATGAATACTTTACAGCATTTTCAGCAGATAAATGGGGAGTAATAAATCAAGATGGAGAAACAGTAATAAATCCATCATATCAAGAAATGATAGTAATACCAGACAAAACAAAAGATGTATTCATATGTACATATGATATAAACGAAGAAGATGGAACATATAAAACGAAAGTATTAAACAGAAAAAATGAAGAAATATTTACACAATATGATCAAATCCAAGTACTAGAAAATATAGATGAGAATGATAATATATGGTATGAAAAAAATGTACTAAAAGTAATGCAAAATGGAAAATATGGATTAATTGATTTAAATGGTAAAAAATTATTAGACTGTGAATATGATGAAATTAGTGCAATGAAAGGAATAGAAAACAGTTTATTAATAAGAAAAGATGGATATGTAGGACTTGCAAATAATGCCGGAACAATTTTAATAGATGTAAAATATTCTGATATAAAAAATCTAGGAACAACATACAAAGAAGGATATATAACAACAGATGAAAATGGAAAATGTGGAATAGTAAGCACAACAAAAATACAAATATTAGAAAACAAATATAATGAAATAAAACAAGTGTATTTAGGTGATAACTACTATGTTGTAGAAGACGGAGAAGAAAAAATAATTAATCAAGCAGGAGAAACATTAATTGATAAAGGATTTGATGATATAAAATCAAGTACAAAAAGAGGAATTATATTTACTCAAAAAGATTTATATGGAGAAATGACAACATCTGGAGATATATTAATAGAAGCAAAATATAAAGATTTAAAAGAAGCAAAAGAAGGAATTTATATAGCAAAAAAAGATGAAAAATATGGAATTATAGATGAAAAAGAAGAAGAAAAAGTTCCATTTGAATATACAGGAATTATTTATAATGAAAAAGCAAATTTATTTTTAGCAGAAGACGAAAATTATAAAACAACAATAATTAATGATAAATATGAAAAAAAATTAAATGGAGTTCTAGTAGAACTAAATGTAAATGATAAGTATCTAAGAATGAGAGTTGATAGTGATTATAAGTATTACAATTTGAATTTAGAAGAAATTACAAGTCAAGAAGCATTACCAAACAATACATTATTTTTGAAAAAAGAAAATGGAAAATATGGATATGTAGACAAAAAAGGAAATGTTATAGTAGACTATATTTATGATGACGCAACAGAACAAAATTCTTATGGCTTTGTTTCAGTAAAAAAAGATGGATTATGGGGATCAATAGACAAAAACGGAAAAACAATAATAGAACCAAAATATAATTTAGAAAATAATTTAAAAATTGACTTTATAGGAAAATGGTATTTAGGAGAAGAAATAGGAGTAAATTATTATTGTGATAAATAATAATTTAGAAAGAGGGAACAAAAGATGGAGTTAAAAACGAAATACGAATATACATATTTTATTTATCCTTATGTTATAAAAGAAAGTAAATATTTAAAATATTTAATGAAATTATTAAAAGATAAAAATTGTGAATTAAGAATATTTAGAAAAGATAAAGATATGGACATATATTCATTTTTCTCACATAGAACTAGAGAGTATATGTTTGGAACATTTAATTATAGTAAAAATAAGATTAAACAATTAGAAGAATTGCCACTTGAAACAAAAGCGGCAATTCTTGCAAGAAATGGTTGTACAATGTTTGAATATACAAAACCAAGAGATATTCAAGGAAAAGTACAAGAGAAAAATGGTATATTTTTTAAAATACCAAAAGTTGAAATTATATGTTTTAATACAGGAATTTGTTTTTTATGTGTAAAAACAAATATAGAGGATAGTGACAAATTTTCAGATTTATTAAATTTTAACTATAAATTTAGAGATATAAATCAAGAATTCTCTAACATGAAAAATTATGACAAAATTAGAATTCAAACAGATTGCTTCAGTGATGTAATGTATTTTAAAGAGTTTGTAGAAAAAATAACAGGACCAGTCACAGAATCAATGAAACTAGACATAGATACAGAAAGAGCATTAACATATTCATATGCATGTATTGACGAAAATGGTTGGAACAATATGAATGATTTTGATAAAATAAAAGATCAATATTTTAAATTTTTAAATATATTACCAAATGATAATAGTGTAAATTATTCAAAAGAAGAAATGAAAATAATTTCAAGATGGAAATATGCAAAATTAGGTGTAACAAAACAAAGTGTAACATTATTTTCATCAAGTTGTGATATAAACAATTATACAATATTTCCAAGTGATTTTGAAGAACAATACTTTTACACATATATATTAGCAATATATACAAAATTGTATTTAAAAAAGATAAATTTGAAATTTAGACAAGGAATAAATATAAACAAAACAAGAAAAGAATTCATAAGATTTACAAAAAAATTATGGATAAATGAAGTTACAGATGATGACACTGGTTCGATTTTTTATCAACATTTAAAAGATATTTTAGAGCTAGATAATATATATTTTGATACAAAAAATAAATTTGATATTTTATACAAAGAAATGAATATAGAAAAAAATACAAATAATAATATTTTAGTAGTAATGTTACTATTTGCAAGTTTTATAATTAATATTATTAATATAATATATTTGTTAAAAAAATAAGATAATATATCACAAAATGTAAGAAAATTTTTTGTATTTGTCTACAAGAAAAGACAAAAAACACATAAGACAAGTATTAAAATGTTACATGAGGTGTTAAAGGATGTTAAAAGATAATAAAGAATTAATAAAAAATCTATTTAGTGTTAAAAATATTATAATATATGTATTAGCATTTATGGTATCTATGGTAGGAATGGGACAAGATGTATCACCATTTAGTATTGCAATGGTTGGAGCTTGTTTAGCAAGTAAAGTTCCAGCAATAGTAGTATTAATTGTTGGATTAATAGGCAATATTTTTGGAGTTGGAACAATTGGAGCTTTAAATTATATATTAATAATTTTGATGCTATTAATAACAATGTGCATAAAGCCACCAAAGGAAAATGATGAATATAAAGATGAACAAATGCAAATTTCCAAACATATATTTTTTAGTATTATTTTAGTTATGGTTGCAAAACTCATACTAACTAAATTTACAATAGGGGATTTATTATTACACATAACTTTAGCTGTACTTTCTGTTATATTTTATAAAATTTTTGTAAATTCTTTAGTAGTAATTCAAGAAATTACTGATAGAAGGGCATTTTCAATTGAAGAAATTATAGGAGCAAGTCTTTTAGTATCAATAGCATGCTCTGCATTTGGAAATTTATCAATATTTGGATTATCTATAAGAAATATATTAAGTATATTTATGGTATTGCTACTTGGATGGAGAAATGGTGTACTAATAGGAACAACAGCAGGAGTTACAATTGGAGTTACATTAGGAATTATTGCTCAAAATGATCCAATAATAGTGGCTGAATATGCTGTTGCGGGAATGATAGCAGGATTATTTAATAAATATGGAAAAATTGGTGTAGTTGCAGGATTTGTAATAGGAAATGGAATTTTAATATATGTTGCAAAAGGTGATACAAGCAATTTTGCAATGTTTAAAGAAATTTTAGTTGCAGCAATTGGATTATTAGCAGTTCCAAATTGGGTTGGAATAGATATAGAAGAATTAAATCCAAAAGAAAATTATTTCCCATCATTTAAAAATAATAGATTATCACAAGGTGAAGAAACAGTTAATCAATTAAATATGGTCTCTGAAACAATTAAAGACATTGCAGATACTTACGAACTAGATAGTACAGCAGAAGAAGCAAAAAAGAAAAACAAAAATACATTTATAACAGAATTATTAAATAATTTAGATGGATTAGAAGATAATCTGTTATATGATGATATATCAAATACAAAAAATGGAATTGTAGATGAAATATTTGAAGTTTTAATTGATAAACAAGAAATGACAGCTAAAGATTTAATAAATGTATTTGCAAAATTTGATAATTATATAGTTACACTAGATAATAAAAAAATAAAAAAAGAAATAGAACAAATAGTAAAAGCAATTAATTTTGCATATAAAACGAGTAAAAAAGATTTTATTTGGGAAGAAAAAGTAAAATCAAATAAAAAAAATGTACAAGCACAATTAGATGGAGTTTCAAAAGCAATTTCTAGTATTGCTGTGAAAATAGAAAAAGAAAATAATACTAAAGATACATATATTGACCAAAAAAAGAAAATTATAGATATGCTAGAAATTAAAGGCATTTTTGTTGAAAATTTAGAAATTACTACAAAAGAAAAAAGAACATATATTGAATTATATTTAACAGAAGATAGCAAAATTAGTGAAAATAAAGATATTGAAAAAATTCAAGCAGTATTAGAGAAAAATTTAGATGAAAAATTAATGATTAATGAAGTAAAAACCAAAAGATTAAATAAACAAGGAAAAAGAGTATTTTGCTATATGTCATCAGATAAATATTTATTGCAAATAGGACAAGACTCAAAAATAAAAAATGGTAGTCCTGTTTCAGGAGATAGCATATTACAAATTAGATTAAATGATGGAAAATATCTTATGGCAATAAGTGATGGAATGGGGTCAGGACCTGAAGCAAGAAAAAGTAGCCAAATAGCAATAAAAATGCTAGAAAGATTATTAATGTCTGGATTTGATAAAAACACATCAATAGATTTAATAAATACAACAATAATGAATGCAAATGAGGAAATATTTGCAACATTAGACATTATGATAATAGATTTATTTAATGGAAAAGTAGAATTTATAAAAAATGGGGCATGTCCAACATATGTAAAAAATGGTAATAGTGTTCATATAATAAAATCATTAAGCTTACCAGCAGGAATATTGAAAGATATTAATTTAACTACATATGATAAAGATATAGAAAATCAAGATATTTTTGTAATGTGTAGTGATGGAATTCTTGATGCAAATGTTGAATATAAAAATAAGGAATTATGGGTTAAATATTTGTTAGAGGATATAGAAACAACAAGTGTACAAAAAATAGCTGATTTAATTTTAAATGAGGCTGTTGATAATAGTTATGGTGTTACAAAAGATGATATGAGTTTAATTGTATGTAAATTAATATTAAATAAAAATTAAAGAGAAAGAACTTAAAGAAAGAAACTTATTTTGAGTGAACGTTAAAAAGAGTTTTTTCTCTTTTTTGTATGATAAAATTATAAATCATGAATTACAAAAAGTGACAAAAAGTGACAAAAAGTGACAAAATATGACTTAAAATGTAGTCATAAAAGATAAAAAAAGATTTTTTTCTATTTACAATATAAATTTATTTAGTTATAATAAAATAAATAATGATTGAAAAGGGGGGAGAAAATGAATAAAAAAATTAAATTTGTTTTGATTATTTTTATTATAATTGTTGTTATGTTGTTAGGAATAATCTTTTTTAGGTATAATATTTTAAAAGATATTTTAACAAGATATAATAAAAGTATAAGTGATATAAATTATTACTATTCATATGAAAATGAAGATTATACAAATTCAGTTTGGAGAAAAGGGGATTTAATTTTACAAGAGTCTTATTTGAAGAGTGATAATTCTAAAGTCATAACATGGAGAGATAGAACAACTAATGAAGGATATAAATTATTTGAAAAATCAAAAGTTTATTCAACAGATGCAAGTGGAATTAATGAAGCTCCTGTAAATAGTATTATATTAGAAAACAACAAATTAATTGAATTAGCATTAAATTTTAATTGCAAAATAACTTCAAAAAAATATGATAATACAATGTGTTGGCATATAAAATTAAATAATAGTGAGGCATATATAGATAAAGAAACAGGAATATCATTATATATAAAGAATGAAAATGAAGAAGGAAAAAATCAATATGAAGCGAATTCAGTTAATGATATAGATGTACAAAAGCCAGATATTTCAGAATATACAAAACAGTAACAATAAAGTAAGGGAAAGATAATGTATCTTTCCCTTTTTATAGTAATTCTAGCTGGCTATTAAAATTTAGTTTCTACTCTTTATGAAAGCTCCTGCTGTGAATTTATCGTTGGAACCATCCCATCGATAGATATAAAATTCATGAGTTCCTTGTTCTGCCACATGTAAATTAAAATAATTTTTAGAACCATCTCCCTTTACAGCAGAAAGAACATAAGACTTACCTGATGGAGTATTCCAGGCAACATAATAAGTTTGATTCATATCTTCTTTCGTAGAAGATACGACTTGTACGTATACGTCTACTGCTCGATTTGTTTCGCGCATATTAATATAGAGATGTCCATCCCCATGAAAATAGCCGGAATCACTGCCACCGGCAGTAGAAGCTTTTGCAGAATAAACATTTTCGCTAGAAATGTTTTCTTTATCTTTTGGAACATTTGTAGCAAAGGCATTTACCGAAAAAACGAATGTTAAAGAAAACGCAATAAGTAGAGATAAGATTTTTTTCATAATAAACTCCTTTTTCATGATGCTAGAATTACTATATTACTAAAATAATAGATTAATAATCATATTATTTTGTAACCAAAAAATTTAAATTTATTGTAATAGAAAAACAAATAAAAGTCAACATTTTTTTACATTTATCTTAAAAAAAGTAAAATAATACATTATTTTACATAAAAGTAAAATATTATTTGTTGTGATAAATTTCACAGAAAATTCACTTGAAACTAAAAAAAGAATATGATATAATAACAACTGATGGTGCATTATTCTAGTCGTGTCAGTTATTATGAGGGTGGGGCTAAAAATCCACTAAAGGGCATACATGAAGCTTCTTGTTTGTGCGCGAAATGCCAGTTTTGTGTGTTTTCAGGAAGGTAAGAGGCACGGGTAATATATAATGGCATATATAGAATCCCCTGTTTCGTTGAGGCTTAGAAATCATTTAAGTAAACCTATGGTGAGTGCCAAGACACAAAATACATAGAGTAGCCTGTCTTGAGTGAGGGTATTGGGATTAAGTAACATTTATGAAATTACACTTGCAAAAGAGACTAGTAATAATATTAGACATGTCAAGGAAAACTTCTAGAATGTTTGCTTCAGGCAAGAAGCATAGAAATCTGAGGATTAAGGTACGGATTTAAGTGGTGATCTAGTGTTCACTGCAATATGTGAATGTTCTTTTAAATGGAAACAGCTATGTAGTAATACATAGTAAAGAATAGAGAAATTCAACTAGACCTAAACCGTAAAATTTACTTAGGTTTTACCATCTTCACCTTTTTTATAAAAACAATTATTAAGGAGAATGAAAAAAATAAAAAATGAGTAAAAATTCAAAAGGAAAAGATCACTCGAAGCTCAAGTGGTTTATAGAAGTATTTATAATAACATTTGTGTTATCAATATGTTTTTCATATGTATCAACAAATGGAGTATCTAACTTAAATTTAGGAGCATCAATATTTATATTAATATTAGTTATTGCAATAGGAATAGGATTTGATATAATAGGAGTTGCAGTAACAGTTGCTAATGAAGAAGAGTTTCATGCAAAAGCAACAAAAAAAGTAAAAGGTGCAAAAACATCTATTAAATTAATAAAAAATTCAGCAAGAGTTGCAAATATATGTGCAGACGTAATAGGAGATATATGTGGAGTACTAAGTGGAGCTATAAGTGCAATGATTGCATCAAAAATAACAGAAAAATTTGGAGTGAACTTACAATTTGTAATAAGTGCTATGGTTGCATCATTAACAGTAGGTGGAAAAGCCTTGGGAAAAGAAGTTGCAAATAATAATTCAACACCAATTGTACATTTTGTTGGAACATTTTTAAATAAATTTCATAAATAAAGAATAATTACAAAAGACAAGTATATATTTTAGAAAGAGCCTTTTTACAAAGGCTTTTATGATTTATAAAAAAGTAAATATTAGCTTAACAAGATATAATTATATTTTGTGGCTTATTATACCCCTAAGAGGTGCAAAAATATGATTAAAATAGTTGAACTTACGAAAGATAATGAAGAAAAATATCTAGACCAAATAGTAGAACTAGAGCAAATAAGTCTAGAAGCAATGAAGAAAGAAGGAAGAGAAGGTCAATTATTTGACACAGGAAGAGAAGGAATATCAGAATATGTACATTCAAATGAAAATTCAGTAATTGTTGCAACAGATGAAAATGATAAAGTTGAAGCTGCAACATATGTAACACAAGGACAAAGTCCATTTACATATAATGATATTACGAAATATTTTAAATATGGTGAAAAATATAAGCAATATGTAAAATCACAATATTTATCAGATAGAGATTACAAGAAAGATTTAAGAAATATTTATATTATAAAAATAAAAGCATTTGAATATGCAAAAAGAAGAATATTAAGACAATCTGGAAGAAGTACAGAGAATTCTTTATATGGATATTTACAACAAGAATTAGAGCAAAATGAATATCATGAAAAAAGTGAACTAAGAGAAAATCTTAATAGATATATGTCAGAATATATTATACAAAATTATGGAAAAGAAATTGCAAAAAAATATGAAATGTTTTACTGGATAACACTTGAAGATATTGAAGCAGAGTTTGGAAAAAGGAATGGAGAAGAAAGTTCTGAAATTCAAGACTATGAAACTTTTATGGAAGAAGAAAAAGAATATGCAGAATTAATGCATAAGGGAAAATTAAAAATTCATGAAGAGCCAGAATTTGATGAAACACAATATTATACAGCAAATACAGGAAATGCAGTAGAATTAGATACATATTTAACAAATCCGCATAATAGAAGTGTTGGATTAGCAAGAATAATATTATACAATGGAATTCAAAAACATATAGAACAATTTTTTAAGAATCCACAAAATAAAGAAATATTTTTATGCTCAACATTACATAGAGATAATTTATCATCAAAATATGTCTCAGAATTTTTTGGATTAAAAGATAGTTTATATGTAAATCGTAGACAAGGAAGAGATAGAGAAGTACATATATGTAGAATTCCAAGAGAGAAGGCAATGGAATATTTAACAGACATGTATGATAAAATTGCAGTTCTTTATGGATATAATCCAAATAACAAAAATATACCAGCTTCAAGACAATTGCAAATTTTACAAGAACAATTAGAATATGAAGAAAAAGAAAAAAAGAGATTGGTTAAAGCCAAAACAATTGATGGTAAATTAAAAGGAATAAATCATAAATTTATTCCTGAAAAAGAAAGAAAAGTATTAAGGTTAAAACAAAGAATTCAAAAAGTTGAAAATAGTCAGCAAGGACTACAACAATAAAATGTACATAGGAAAGGATTGAAGAAAAATGAAAGATAGTAAATATATATGGCCAATTAAGCCAAAATACAAAGTGGCAGAACATGATAAATGGGGAATAAGAAAAAATCATTATGTGTTATTTAAAGAGAGAGCACATTCAGGGTTTGATATAACAGCAGATATAGGAACAGAAGTACATCCTATAACTTCTGGAACAGTATTGTTAGCAGAATTTGATGGAACAACCACAGAAGGTTTTGATGCATTTAATGATGGATATGGAAATAAAGTTGAAATATTAAATGATGATGGTAGAAGAGTTGTATATGGACATTTAAGAGAAATTTTAGTAAAGCCAGGAGATAAAGTAACAACAACTGATATAATAGGAAAAACAGGTTCAAGTGGTGGTTCAAGAGTGCCACATCTTCATTTGGAAATAAGAAAATCTAATACAGAAGAAACAGGATTAGCATATACAATAGATCCATTAGAATTATTACCAGATATTGATTTAAACAGTTTAACAGAAGAGTTTACATTAGAACCATATGCATCTTTATGGAGAAAACTTACATCTGACAAACCATGGGAGTTTTCAAAGGAAGATATTCCATATGCAGATGATAAAAATTATATAAGATAGATAAAAAATATATATGTGAAAGAATTGGAAACTACCACCAATTCTTTTTTCTCTTAAGTAATAAATACTTGCTTATTTTCTTGATTTAATGTAAAATAGAACAAGATGGAGGAGATGCAGGCAAAGGTAAAAATAAAAACAAAAGAAAAGCCAGCATAATGAAGTATGAAAAATTATTATGAAATATTAGAGGTAGATAAAAATGCTTCAGAAGAAGTAATCGAAAAAGCATATAAAACACTTGCAAAAAAATATCATCCAGACTTACAAAATAATAGTAATTGCCAAGATAAAATGCGCCAAATAAATGAAGCTTATGAAATATTATCAAATGATTTTAAAAGAAGAGAATACGACGAAAAAATAAAGAGACAAAGTGTATCTATAGAAGAATATAATAGAATAATTCAAGAAAATAATAGACTAAAAAAAGATTTAAAAAGAGTAGTTAATCAAAGAGAAATGAGCCAAAATCAGGGACGATTAGAAGAAATGTCTATTATGCAAAGATATTATGAACAAATAAAAAAGGCTACAAAACAGCCACAAATGAGATATGAAAGAAAAAAAACAAAGATTTCACTTGAAAAAATAAAGAAAATTGTAATATATATTGCGATTTTGATTGGGATTGGACTTGTACTAGCAATAGTACCATTTACAAGAAAGTTTTTTATAAATTTATATAATAATAATGTTATAATAAAACTTTTAGTAGATACTATAGTTGAAACATTTTCAAGAGGTTTTTAAATTAAAAATAATTTATTTTATGAAAGGAATATATAAATGAAGGCATTAATAACAGGAGCTTCTTCAGGAATGGGAAGAGATATGGCAAAAATATTAAGCCAAAAGGGATATGACTTGATATTAGTTGCAAGAGATGAAAAAAAACTAGAAGAAGTAAAAAAACAATTAAAAACAGAAACAAAAATTGTTGTTATGGATATATCAAAAGAAGAGAATTGTAAAAAAATATATGAAGAAAATAAGGATATAGATATATTAATAAATAATGCTGGATTTGGAGATTGTGGACATTTTGAAGAAACAAGTTTAGATAAAGATATTCAGATGATTCATACAAATATAATAGCATATCATATTTTAACAAAATTATATTTAAAAGAAATGATAAAAAAAGATAGTGGAAAAATATTAAATGTAGCATCAATTGCTGGATTTATGCCAGGACCACTTATGACAACATATTATTCAACAAAAAATTATGTAGTAAGATTTTCAGAATCAATTAGAGAAGAACTAAGAAGAAAAAAATCAAAAGTACAAATTAGTATTTTGTGCCCAGGACCAGTAGATACAAACTTTAATAAAGTTGCAGATGTTGAATTTGCATTAAAAGGTTTGAGTAGTGAATATGTTGCGAAATATGCTATAAATAAATTTTTTAAAGGAAAATTTTATATTGTTCCAGGTTGGAAAATAAAATTAGCAAGAATTGGAGCAAAATTAGCACCTGCTAGTTTTGTTGCTAAAATTTCTTATAATATGCAAAAGAGAAAAATTAGATAATTAGAGAGTTAAATAATTGTATATTAAAGAAAGAATGTGATAAAAGATGCAAAATAATGAAGAGAGAATTGAAAAAATAATAAAACATCATTTACCAAGATGGAATGAATTACCAGAAATTGATTTATATTTAGATCAAGTAGTAAATTATCTAGAAAAATATTTAGGAATATTGAGTTCAAATGATGATGATAAAATAATAACTAAAACAATGATAAATAATTATGTCAAACAAGGAATAATGCCAGCACCTGAAAAGAAAAAATATGGCAAAACACATATTGCATATTTAATGGTAATATGTATTTTAAAACAAGTATATAGCATAGGAGATATTGGAAAATTAATATCTGAAACAACAAAGTATTTTGAGTTAAGTAAAGCATATAATAGATTTTGTGCAAATTTGGAAATATCAATAAAAAATGTATTTGTACGTAAAGAGTTTCCACACATAGGCAGAATGACAGAAGAACAATATTTATTAAAAAATGTTGTACAAGCAGTTGCAGATAAATTATATGTAGAAACAAAATTTTTAAGTGAAGTAAAAGAAAAAGAGGAAACAAAATGAAAGAATATATAGTTAGCCAAGAAGAAAAAGGAAAACGTTTAGATACATATATACCAAGTGTTGATACAGATATAACTAGAACATCTGCACAAAGATTAATTGAAGATGGAAATATATTAGTTAATGGAAAAAATGCAAAAGTATCATATAAAATTCAAGAAAATGATAAAATATCAGTTGAAATACCAGAACCAAAACAAATAGAACTAAAAGCACAAAATATCCCAATTGAAATTATATATGAAGATAGTGATATTATAGTTGTAAATAAGCCTAAAGGAATGGTGGTACATCCCGCAAATGGTAATCCAGATGGAACATTAGTAAATGCTATTATGGCAATATGTAAAGATAGTTTGTCTGGAATTGGTGGAGAAATAAGACCAGGTATAGTACATAGAATAGATAAAGATACATCAGGACTATTAATTGTTGCTAAAAATGATAATGCACATGTAAAAATGAGTGAACAAATAAAAAATCATGAAGTAAAGAAAACATATATTGCGCTTGTTAGAGGTGTTTTTAAAGAAAATGAAGCAACAATAGATATGCCAATTGGAAGAAGTACATCAGATAGAAAAAAGATGGCTGTTAATAAAAATGGTAAAAATGCAATAACACATATAAAAGTATTAAAAAGATTTGATAAATACACATTGTTGAAAGTAAATATAGAAACAGGAAGAACACATCAAATACGTGTACATTTATCACATATAGGATATCCTATTGTTGGTGATTATACATATTCAAATGGAAAAAATGAATTTGATGTTATTGGACAATGTTTACATGCTCAAAAATTAGAATTTAAACATCCAATAACTCAAAAAGATATGTGCCTTGAAGCAGAATTACCACAATATTTTAAAGATATACTTGATAAATTAAAAGATAGAGAAATAAAATAACCGGCAAGAGAACCTTGCCGGAGAAATCTATATAAAGCCTTTTAGAAAAGTAAAAGGAATTAATATATAATATGCAGGAAATATAAAAATAGTACATAAAAAGAAAGGAGAGCATGATTAATATCGTGCAAATTAATATGGAAGAGAGACTTCAAAAATATTTAGCAGAATGTGGAATTGCATCAAGAAGAAAATGCGAAGAATATATTATACAAGGAAAAGTTCAAGTAAATGGAAAAACAATTACAGAACTAGGTGTTAAGGTAAATCCTGAAAAAGACAAAATAACATTTGAAGGCAAAAATGTAAAACAAGAAGAAAGAAAAGTATATATTTTATTAAATAAACCAATTGGATATGTAACAACATCTGATGAACAATTTGGAAGAGACAAAGTGTTGGATTTAGTAAAAGTTAGAGAAAGAGTTGTACCTGTTGGAAGATTAGATATGTATACATCAGGAGCTTTGATTTTAACAAATGATGGAGATTTTGTATATAAAGTAACACATCCAAAACATGAGATAAGAAAAACATACACAGTTACAGTAAAAGGCATAATAAAAAATGAAGAAGTAGAACAATTAAGAAAAGGTGTAAAAATAGATGATTATACTACAAGACCAGCAAAAGTAAAAATTTTAAAAACAGATGAAGAAAAAGATATATCAAGATTAGAAATAACAATACATGAAGGGAAAAATAGACAGGTAAGAAGAATGTGTGAATCTGTTGGAAGAAGAGTAATAGCTTTACATAGAAGCAAGATAGGAAATATTGGAGTAAAAGATATAGAACTTGGAAAATGGAGATATCTAAAAGATTTTGAAGTAAAAACCTTAATAGGAAAATAAACAGTTGAAAAATATTAAAAAAAGCTGTATAATTGAAATACAAATTACATAAGAAAATAATATAAAAATACAGAGGAGAAATAATGGAATTAAAAGAAGGACAAATTGTAAATGCAAGAGTCAGTGGAATGCAACCATATGGGGCTTTTGTAGAAATGGAAGATGGAAAATCTGGACTTGTTTTTATTGAAGATTTATCTGTTGTGAGAATAAAATCACCAAAAGATAGAGTAAAGATAGGACAAGAAATACAATGTAAAGTAAAATCCATTGATAAAAAAACAGGTAAAATAAATTTATCATACAAAGATTGTTTAGGAACTTGGGAAGAAAATGTAAAAAATTTTCAGGAAGGAATGACAGTTAAAGGAATAGTAAGAGATACTGAAAAAAATAAAAATGGAGTATTTATAGAAATAACTCCAAATTTAGTAGGAATGACAGAATATAATGAAAATTTACAATATGGTCAATCTGTTGATGTATGTATAAAGAAAATACAACCAGAAAAAAAGAAATTAAAACTAACGATAATATAATTATAAATATAAAAAGTATATAAGCTAAAACAAAAATGTGTTTTGGCAAAAGGAGGAATTAAATATGGTTGAAGATAGCCAAATAAAAGCACAAGTATCACCATTTGCTATAAGAGAAGGTGAAATAAAAACATTTGATGGAAAAGATGGATATGTATCAATGAATCAAATAATACATAAAATAAACATTGGACATATAACAGATATTCATTTTGCAATACTAGAATTAGTAAATGAATTTGAATTTATAACATCAAGACAAATTTATCAAATGCTTGAATGGAAAGGAATTAACCCACAATCACAAGATAAATTAAATAATAAATTAGATCAATTAGTAAAATCAAAAATATTAACAAGATATTACTTTACGTCTGAAGAAGGAAAAGGAATATATAGAATATATTGTCTTGAAAAGATGGGAAAATATTTGTTAACATCAAAGGAAATAGAATGTAAGTGGCAACAAACAGATAATGTAAAACCAGTTGCAATGATAAAAAAGAGATTAGCAGGAAATCAAACAATTATAGCATATCTTAGAAAAGTAAAAGCATTTGATAGTTATGTTGTAAAACCAACGATTCAAGCAAAGATTTCTGGAAAAACATTTAAAGCAACAGGAGGATCTGTAAAATTAACCAAAAATAATAAATCAATAACATTTTTGTTTGAAGCGGTAAGAAGAGAACAAGATTGGCAAAAAAAATTAGTTGATAAAATGACAATGTACAAAGAGTTTTATGAAAACTTTGTACCAGGGGATTCAGGATATTCTTCAATGCCACAATTAATTTTGATTTGTGAAGATGATAAACACACAGCAGAAGCATTTAGAGAAATAGTAACAAATAAAGTAGAAATACCACAAATAAAATTATATTTTACAACAGATTTAAGACAAAATGAAGAAACACTTGAAAATACATTAATTGAATTTAAAATAGATGAAAAGACAAATAAATATAAAATGTTTAATGTTGAAGCAAAAATTTTAGGAATTTAGTCAAAAACATAGACTTTTAAGAAAAGGAAGCAAAGGATGTTTGGACATAGAGCCGATGGAAAAAAAAGTAAAGAATTTAGAACCAATTTTTAGAATACTACCTTCTGTAATGATTGACAGAAGTGATGCACAAGTATATTTTAAACAAGATATACCATTAAGCAATATGGATGAATACATAGATAAGAAGGCACAAGATGGAATAAGAATGTCATATATGAATATTATATATGCAGGAATTGTAAGAATAATAAATGAAAGACCAAAATTAAATAGATTTGTAATGAATGGAACAACATATCAAAGAGATACAATATATGTATCTCTTTCAATAAAGAAAAGCTTGACAGATGATGGGCAAGAGACTGTAGTAAAAATACCATTTAAAGGAACAGAAACAATATTAGAAATTAAAGAAAAAGTTGATGCAACAATTGAGAAAAATAAAGATGTGCAAACAGCAAATAAAACAGATAATCTTGTAAAAATATTAAATTTAGTTCCAAATTTTCTGATATTATTTTCAGTAAAGATGTTAAAATTTCTAGATAAACATGGAATTATGCCTAAAGCGGTAATTAAGGCAAGCCCATTTCATACAAGTGTATTTCTAACAAACGTAGGTTCACTTGGAATTGATAGCATATATCATCATATATATAATTTTGGAACAACAAGTTTATTTTTCTCTATGGGAAAAAAGAAAAAAAGTTATATATATGAAGAAGATGAAATAAAAGAGGAAAAGTGCATAACAATTGCTTTTGTTGGTGATGAGAGAATATGTGATGGACATTATTATGCAACATCATTTAAGCAATTAAATAAATATTTAAAGAGACCAGAATTGTTAGAGAAACCACCAAAAAATATAGAAAATAATAATATTAGCGAAAAAATTGAAATTAACTAATAAAAATGTGTAAAAATTTTCAAAAAAATGTTGACTTAATACTTAAATTGTGATATTATATTTAAGTGTTAAGACACATGAGTCAGTAGCTCAGTTGGATAGAGCATTTGCCTTCTAAGCAAAGGGTCGGGGGTTCGAATCCCTTCTGGCTCACCATAACATTTATACAAGTTATTGGTATAATAAAAAACACCTTAATTTACAGTATTGTATTTTAAGGTGTTTTTACTATAAAACGGAGATGAAAAAATGTATTATACATATATGATAAGATGTTCAGATAATTCAATTTATACAGGAATGACAAATAACTTAGAAAGAAGAATAGAAGAACATATAACTAAAGATAAAAGAGGTGCAAAATATACAAAATCACATAATGCTGAAAAATTAGAAATAGCGTGGAAAAGTAAAGAAAAATCATTAGCATGTAAATTAGAATATCAAATCAAAACACTTACAAAACAGCAAAAAGAAAATTTGATAAAAGGTGAAAAAATTTCAAAATACTTAAGGGGAAAAGTAGATTGTAGAAGATATAGAAAAATATAGGATAAATATTGAAAAAAATATTCAAATAATATATAATAAATAGGTAATGTGAGAAAACAAAGAATAGGAATGTGATAAAAATGGGTAAATCAATAATAAAAGAAACAATAGAATGGATATTATGTTTTGTAATAGCAGTAGTGCTAGCATTAATAGTAAGATATTATATAGGAACACCAACAGAAGTAAGAATGTCATCAATGTTTCCAACATTGCATGAAGGTGAAAGATTGTGGTTAAGCAGATTAGGAAGAACAACAAAAAAACTTCCCAATAGAGGAGATATAGTTACTTTTGAAGCTCCAAGTAAAACATGGGTATCAAAAGAAGAAATAGATTTAACAAATCCAGTTGCAACATACGAAAATGAACCACAAGGATTTTGGAATAAATTTGCATATTATGTGTTAGAAACATCTAAAACAAGTTATATAAAAAGGGTAATAGGGTTACCAGGAGATTATGTAGAAATAAAAGATGGAGCAGTATATATTAATGGAGAAAAGCTACAAGAAGATTATTTACAATCAGGGGTAGTTACAGATATGCATCAAGATGCAACACATGAAGGAAATTTTACAGGATTTACAGTACCTGAAAATTGTGTATTTTGTCTAGGAGATAATAGAACAGGAAGTAGAGATTGTAGATCATTTGGTTGTATACCATTAGAGAAAATAGAAGGAAAAGTATTATTTAGATTTTGGCCATTAAATAAATTTGGAAAAGTATAATAACAAATTATCAAATGCAGATAGTATAAACTATCTGCATTTAAAATATATGGTAAATAATCTTGAAAAAAATGTTAATATAATGTATAATAATTAGGTATAAAAATAATTAATATATAAGAATATAAAAGGTGAAAATTAAATTTGGAGGAGTATAAATTGTTTGAAAAAATAATTGGAAATGAAAAAAATAAAACAATATTAAAAAAAGCCTTAGAATTAAACAAAACATCACATAGTTATTTGTTTTGGGGAACAGAAGGAATTGGAAAGAAAAAAATAGCTTTAGAATTTGCCAAAAAATTACTATGTTTAACACCAAATGAAGAAAATTGTAGATGTAAAGCATGTATAGAATTTGATTCTAACAATAATCCAGATTTTATGATGATAGAACCACAAGATGGAAAAGTAAAAATAGATCAAATAAGAGAAATGCAAAGAAAAGTAGCAGAAAAACCAATAGTATCAGACAATAAAGTATATATAATAGATGATAGTGATACTATGACATCAGAAGCACAAAATTGCTTATTAAAAACATTAGAAGAACCACCAGAATATGTAACGATTATATTAATATGTTCAAATGAAGATAATATGTTAAGTACTATAAAATCAAGATGTACGAGAATATATTTCGAAAATCTGGAAATTTCTGAAGTGAAAGGTTATATAAAACAAAATTATCCAGAAATAGAGATTGATGATAGTATAATAAATCTTTCTCAAGGTAGTATAGGAAAAGCATTAAAACTAAATGAAAATAAAACTTTATATGAAAATATTGAAAATATATTAAAAAGTTTTAAAAATAAAGATGTAATAGATATTGTAAAAATGTCAGAAGAAATATATAAAGCAAAAGAAGAAATTTACTCTGTTTTAGAATATATGAATGTTTTATTGTTAAAATTAAGCAAAGAAGATTTAAGATATATAAATGCTATAGATATTGTAGAAGAAACTAAAAAAAGACTAAAAGCAAATAGTAATTATGATATGTGCATAGATAATTTATTATTTAATATAAATTATTTATTTCGAAAATAGAAAGGACGTAATGAATGAAAAAAATAGTAGGAGTTAGATTTAAGAGATTAGGAAAAATATATTTTTTTGATCCTAAATGGCTAGAAGTTCAAAAGGGTGAATATATTATTGTTGAAACAACACAAGGTGAAGATATTGCAGAAGTAATAATTCCAGGAAGAATGATAGATGAAGAAAAATTAAACACACCATTAAAAAAAGTTTTAAGACTTGCATCAAGTAAAGATTTAAAACATGCAGAAGACTTAAAAAAGAAAGAAAAAGAAGCATTTGAATATTGTAATAAAAAAATTAAAGAATATAAATTAGACATGACTTTAACAGATGTAGAATATAAATTTGATAATAGTAAAATATTATTTTCATTTACATCAGATGGAAGAGTAGATTTTAGAGAACTTGTTAAAGACTTAGCTGCAACATATAAGACAAGAATAGAACTAAGACAAATAGGTGTAAGAGATGAAGTAAAAAGAATTGGTGGAAATGGAGTTTGTGGACGAGAATTATGTTGCTGTTCATTTTTAGGAGACTTTGAAACAGTATCAATAAAAATGGCAAAAGAACAAAATCTTTCATTAAACCCAACGAAAATTTCAGGAAATTGTGGTAGATTAATGTGCTGCTTAAAATATGAACAAGAAGTATATGAAGAAAAAGAAAAAAGGTTACCACATGTAGGAGCAATAGTAAAGACTCCAGATGGTGTTGGAGAAGTTGACAATGTTGAAACACTAAAAGAAACAGTTAGAGTTAGAATAAAAGATGGAGACATTTTCAAACAAAAAAGATATGAAGTAAAAGACATAAAAGTTATAAAAGATGTAAAAGTAGATGAAGATGACAATGAAAAAGATGAATTAGAAGAAAATTAGTGAAAGGTGGTGAATATAATGGCATACAGAATACAATGTGATAAATGTATAAGCTGTGGTGCATGTGCTGCAAATTGTCCTGTTGGATGTATATCACAAGGTGAAACTTGTTTTGTTATAGATGAGTCTGCATGTATAGGATGTGGAACATGTGCAGGTGTTTGCCCTGTTAAAGCACCAGAAGAAGCTTAATAGATAAAAAGCCTTGAATATAATAAAGTCAGGGCTTCTTTTTTTCTGTACAGAATAAATATGTGACTTATAGAACCTCTAAGTAATTACCATTACATAGAAATTCTTAGAGCCACTTTTATTGTTAAAAATATTTACAAAAGTAAGAATTGGTATTATAATAAAATATGTGTAAAATAATAAGAAAAGGAAATGTGATAAAATGAAAATAGGAATAGTAGGCTTACCAAATGTAGGAAAAAGTACAATGTTTAATAGTATAACAAAAGCAGGAGCAGAATGTGCAAACTATCCATTTTGTACAATAGAACCAAATGTAGGAGTTGTAGCAGTACCTGATGAAAGAATAGACAATCTTGCTAAAATGTATAATCCAGCAAAAATAACAAAAGCAATAGTAGAATTTGTTGATATAGCAGGATTAGTAAAAGGAGCAAGCAAAGGTGAAGGATTAGGAAACAAATTTTTATCACACATAAGAGAAGTAGACGCAATTTGCCAAGTTGTAAGATGTTTTGAAGATCCAAATGTAATACATGTAGATGGAAGTGTAAATCCATTAAGAGATATAGAAACAATTAATTTAGAATTAATATTTGCAGATTTAGAAACACTTGATAAAAGATTAGACAAGGCAAAGAAAAACTTAAAAGCAGATAAAAAATATCAAGCAGAAATAGACTTAATTGAAAAATTAAAAGAAAACTTAAATAACGGAATTCCAGCAAGAGCTGTAGAATGTAATGAAGATGAACAAGAATTAGTAAAAGATATGTTTTTATTAACATCAAAACCAATAATTTATATTGCCAATATATCTGAAGAGCAAATTCAAACAGCAGATGATGAAGAAATGGTAAAACAAGTAAAAGAATATGCTGCAAAAGAACATGCAGAAGTAATTCCACTATGTGTAAAAATAGAAGAAGAATTATCAGGACTAGATGATTCAGATAAAAAAGAAATGTTAGATGCTCTTGGATTAGAAGAATCAGGATTAGACAAATTAATAAAGAAAAGCTATGATTTACTTGGATTAATGTCATTCCTTACAGCTGGTGAAACTGAAGTAAGAGCATGGACAATAACAAAAGGAACAAAAGCACCACAAGCTGCTGGAAAAATTCACTCTGACTTTGAAAGAGGATTTATTAAAGCAGAGGTTGTATCATATAATGATTTAATGAAAGAAGGCTCAATGCTTGCTGCAAAAGAAAAAGGACTTGTTAGACAAGAAGGAAAAGAATATGTAATGCAAGATGGAGATATAGTAGTATTTAAGTTCAATGTTTAATAGAAAAGGATAAAATATGGAAAATTTAGCTGAATTTAATCTATTTACAACTAAAAATTTTGTAATATATTTAATAATAATAAATTTAATAGGTTTTTATGTTATGTGGTCAGATAAAAGAAAAGCAAAAAAAGGAAGATGGAGAATTCCAGAAAACACATTATTTTTAATTACATTATTAGGTGGAGGAATTGGAACAATTTCTGGAATGTACACATTTAGACATAAAACTAAAAAACTAAAGTTTACAATTGGAATGCCAGTAATATTGATATTAGAGGTAGTTTTGTTTATATATTTAAAATTTATAATGTAAAATTATAAGCTTTAAGCACTTTATGTGTTTAAGGCTTTTTAGTTGACAATAATCCATAAATAGAGTATAATTTAACCTGTATTATTAGGCACAAAATGTGCTATCGTGAAAGAAGAAAGGAAAAGAATAAAGTGAAAGAAATAGAATTATTAGCACCAGCAGGATCATTTGAAAAAGCAAAAATAGCATTTTTATACGGAGCAGATGCAGTATATTGTGGAACAGCATCATTATCATTAAGATCAAGAGCAGAAATACAAGATGATGATTTAATACAAACAATAAAATATGCACATAGTATTGGAAAAAAAGTATATGTAGCCTTAAATATATATGCTTGGGATGAAACATATCCAGAAATAATAGAAATGGCAAAAAAATTAGAAGAGATAAAACCAGATGGAATAATTGCGGCAGATGGAGGAGTAATAGAAACGTTAAAACAATATGCACCAAGTGTTCCAATAAATGTAAGTACACAAGCTAATCTAGTAAGCTTACACTCATGTAATTTCTGGTATAAAAATGGTGCTAAAAGAATGATAATGGCAAGAGAATTAAATAAAGAACAATTAAAATATATAATGGCAAATAAACCAGAAGGAATGGAAATTGAAATATTTGTACATGGTGCAATATGTTTTGCATATTCTGGAAGATGTTTCTTGAGTGATTTCTTAGCTTGTAGAAGTGCTAATTTAGGAGATTGTGCACAAAGTTGTAGATGGTCATATAATTTATATGCAGAAGAAAGAAATAATCCAGGACAATATATGCCAATAGAAATGGACGAACATGGAACAAGTATATTTTCATCAAAAGATTTATGTTTAATAAGAGAACTTCCAGAAATAATAGACATGGGAGTTGACAGTGTAAAAATAGAAGGACGTTTAAAAACAGAATATTATGTTGCAAGTATAGTAAATGTTTATAGAAATGCAATAGATGATTATAAAAAAGATCCATCACATTATGATGTTGATAAATATTTAAAAGAAATTGAAAAAATAAAAACAAGAGAATTAACAACATTTTATTTCAATGATAGAAAAAATCAAGATATACAAGAATATGATGGACACCAATATAATGAGTTATACCAATTTGGTGGAAAAGTTGTGGAATACAATGAAGAAAAATCAATTATGGAAGTAAGAAATAGATTACAAGTTGGAGATACAATGGAAATTTTAGTACCACATCATATAGAGCCAGTTGTATTCAAAATAGAGAAAATGTGGGATATAGAAACAGACAAAGAAATTGAATTTATAAATCCAGGGGTAAAAGGTCAACAAGTAAAAATACTTCTTCCAATAAAATGTGAAAAAAATTGGATTATTAGGAGAAAAAAATAATAATGAAAAATATAAAAGATTATAATTTAGATAGTCTAAAAGAAGAATTTGTTCAAATGGGAGAAAAGCCATTTAGAGCAGAACAAGTATTTAAGTGGTTATATGAAGAAAAAGTCAAAGAATTTGATGAAATGACAAATCTTTCTTTACAACTAAGAGAAAAATTAAAAGAAAATTATACAATGTGCAATTTCAAGATTTTAAGAAAATTAGAGTCAAGTGATGGAACAAAAAAATATTTATTTGACTTATTAGATGGAAATGCAATAGAAACAGTATTAATGAGCTATCATCATGGATACAGTATATGTGTATCATCACAAGTTGGATGTAAAATGGGATGCAAATTCTGTGCATCAACAGGAATTCCATTTGTAAGAAATTTAACATCTGGAGAAATTGTAGAACAAATATTAGCTGTAGAACAAGACAATAATATAAGAATATCAAATGTAGTATTTATGGGAATAGGAGAACCATTAAATAATTATAATAATGTTGTAAATGCTATTAGAATAATAAATAATCCAAAAGGAATAAATATAGGTGCAAGACATATAAGTGTTTCAACAAGTGGATTAGTACCAGCAATTTATAGATTAGCAGATGAAAATATTCAATGCACATTATCAATATCATTACATGCTACAACAAATGAAAAAAGAAGTAGTATGATGCCTGTAAATAATGCATTTCCAATAGAAGAATTATTACAAGCTTGTAAAGATTATATTGCGAAAACAAATAGAAGAATTTCATTTGAATATGCATTAGCAAAAGACAATAATGATAATTTAGAAGATGCAAAAGAATTAGTACATTTATTAAGAGGAATGATATGTCATGTAAATTTGATACCTATTAATAAAATAGAAAATGGAGCATATACTAAGAGTTCAAATGAAAATATAATTAAGTTTAGAGATTATCTAAATGACCATGGAATAGTAGCAACAATAAGAAGAGAGTTGGGTTCAGATATAGATGCAGCTTGTGGACAATTAAGAAGACAAAACCTACAATCATAATATGGAAAATTCGTGAAAATAATTGAAAAAAATTTTTATATATGATATAACTAAAAACATATAGAAAGATATGAGGTGAAATATGATAATTGCTTATGCAAAATCAGACGTTGGAAAAGTCAGAGAAATGAACCAAGATGCATATTATATATCTGATTCATCAAGTGAAGTAAAACTATACCTATTAGCAGATGGAATGGGTGGATATAAAGGCGGAGAAATTGCAAGTAATTTAGCAATAAAATGCACAAAAAATTATATTGAAAACAATTTCAAAGAAACACCAAAAGACAGAGAAAGTCTTATACAACTAATAGCAAGTAGTATGGAATATGCCAATATGGTGGTATATGAAAAATCAAGAGAAAATAAAGAATATGAAGGAATGGGTACTACTTTAGAAGTTTGCTTAATATATAATAATAAGGCATATATTGGGCACATAGGCGATAGCAGAATATATAGAATAAGAAAGACATTTATAAGAAAATTAACAACAGATCATAGTTATGTTCAAAAATTAGTAAAAGACGGAACAATAACAAAAGAAGAAGCTGAAGTACATCCAAAGAAAAATATGCTATTAAAAGCATTAGGATGTAATGCATTTGTTGAACCAGATGTAGCAGTTAAAGGATTTCTAAAAGAAGATATCTTATTAATCTCATCAGATGGACTTACAAATATGGTAAAACAAGATGATATCTTTCAAATAGCAACAGGAAATATTGAAAAAGCACCACAAAGGCTAGTAGACTTAGCAAATGAAAATGGTGGAATGGATAATATAACAGTTGTAATTATAAAAAACATATAATAAAAAAATTATAAGAAAAGTGTGGTTTTGCCACATTTTCTTCACCCGATTTGAATTTTCGAGTTTCAAAAGAAAAATCAATGGGTTAGCTAAAAACCTAGGAAGGATTTAAAAATCATGGATTTAAAAGGAAGATTATTAGCAAACAGATATGAAATATTAGAAAAAATAGGCAGTGGAGGAATGGCAACAGTATACAAGGCAAAATGTCATGTATTAAATAGATATGTAGCAATAAAAATATTAAGAGATGAATTTACAACAGATGAAGAATTTGTTAAAAGATTTGAAGTTGAAGCACAATCTGCAGCAAGTATAACACATCCAAATATTGTTTCTGTGTATGATGTAGGTGTTGATGGAAATTTACATTATATTGTAATGGAATTAGTAAAAGGTAAGACATTAAAAGATATAATTGTAGAAGAAAAAGGACCACTTCCATGGAAATGGTCAGTAAATATAGCAATTCAAATTGCCTCAGCATTAGAAACAGCACATAAAAATCATATTATACATAGAGATATAAAACCACATAATATAATAATAACAGAAGATGGAGTTGCAAAAGTAACAGACTTTGGAATTGCAAAAGCAGTATCAAACTCAACAATTACAGCATTTGGAACAACTATTGGATCAGTACATTATTTTTCACCAGAACATGCACGTGGAGGATTTACAGACGAAAAATCTGATATATATTCTTTAGGTGTTGTTATGTATGAAATGTTAACAGGAAGAGTACCATTTGATGCAGATACACCAGTATCAGTGGCATTAAAACATATGCAAGAAGAGCCAATTGCAGCAATTGTTGCAAATCCAAATATTCCAATTGCAGTAAATGATATAATAATGAAATCATTAAAGAAAGATCCAAACTTACGTTATCAAAGTGCAACTGCAATGTTAATAGATTTAAAAAGAGCATTAAAAGAACCACAAGGAAATTTTGTAGATAATAATGAATATGTAGATGCCCCAACACAAAGAATATCAACAATTCAAGATGATAATAGAGGACCAAAAGCAACTGCAAAGAAAAAGGAAAATAAATTTGTTGCATTTGTAAAAAAACATAAAGTATTATCAACAATTGTTGGACTAATATTATTATTTGTATTAAGTTTAGGAACAACTTTAGGAATAGCAAATGCTACAAGAACAAAAGATGTGGCAATTCCTAATTTAGTTGGAAAAACAGTAGATGAAGCCAAAAAATTAGTTCAAGATAGTAAATTAGTATATTCAGAAGGAGAAGCTGAATATAGTGCAGATGTAGAAGCAGGAAAAATAATTTCACAAAATCCAAAATATACTCAAAATGGAACAGTAAAAGAAAAATCTGAAATTAAAGTAATAGTAAGCTTAGGAACAGAAAAAACTAAAGTTCCAAAATTTGTAGGAACAACAAAAGAAGAAGCTGAAAAATCTGCAAAAGATGCTAAATTAAAACTTGAATTTGTAGAAGAAACAAGTAAAACAATAGAATCAGGATATATTACAAAACAAGAAACAGATGAAGGAACAGAAGTAAATGCTGGAGATACAGTAAAAGTATATATAAGCATTGGAACTGGAATAAAACAAGTTGTTGTAACATCAGTATTACAAAAAGATGTAGAAACAGCAAAGAAAAACTTAGAAGAAAAAGGTTTAGTTGTTGAAATTGAATATACTGAAGATAAAACAAAAGACAATGGAGTTGTTTTAAACCAAAGTATAAAATCTGGTGAAACAGTTGATGAAGGTTCAACAATAACTTTAACAGTAAATAAAATTGCTGAAACAAAAACAGGAACAGTAACAATAAATGTAAAATCAATAAGAGGATATCAAGATAAAATTAAAAAGCCAGTTACAGAAAGTGTAAAAGGTGAAACAACAAGTACAACTATCCAAAAAGAGGTTGAAGTTGATAATACACCAAATACAATTCAATTAAAGGTAACTGTTGATGGCGAAACTGTTACAGATGAAAAAGTAAAAGAAAATGTTACAGATAAACAAGTTAGTGTTAGTGGAAAAGGAAATGTTACAATAAAAGTATATATTGATGGCATTTTGAAGAAAACTGTTGATATGAACTTGAATAATACAGATAAATTAACAATTGAATAAAATGATAAAAACTCTCATTAATTTTGGGAGTTTTTTATTATATATTTTATAATTCTCCAAAATATGATACAATATATATGTTATAAAAAAGAAAAGGAGAAAAGCAAATAAATAATGCAAGGAAAAATAATAGGAAATATATCAAATGTATATAAAATAAAAACAGAAAGCAAAGAATATAATGCGTATGCAAGAGGAAAATTAAAAAATAATGAAATAACACCATTAGTAGGAGACAATGTAGAAATACAAGTAACAGATGAAGAAAAATCAGAAGCTATTATAGAAAAAGTAGAACAAAGAAAAAACGAAATAAAAAGGCCTAAAATATCAAATATAGATCAAATAATATTTGTAATATCAACAAAACATCCAAAACCAGATTTATTAATGTTAGACAAACAATTAGCATATGCAGAAAAATTAGGAATAAATGCAATAATTATTATTAATAAAATAGATTTACAAGACAGTTATATAGAGATAAAAGAAGAATATTCTAAAGTTGGATATAAAGTAATTGTAACAAGTGCAAAAGAAAATAAAGGAATTGAAGAAGTAAAAGAAATATTAAAAAATAAAGTAAGCGTGTTTTCAGGAAATTCAGGAGTTGGAAAATCAAGTCTAATAAATGCAATATTTAATACAGATAAAACACAAGAAGGAGAAGTAAGCAAGAAAAATAAAAAAGGTAAAAATACAACAACAGACACTAAATTATATGAAATTGAAGAAAATACATATATTGCAGATACACCAGGATTTTCAAGTTTTGAAATAAATGAAATAGAAACTTCAGAATTAGATAAATATTTTATAGAAATTGAGAAAGAATTAGAAAATTGCGAATTCGTTGGTTGTACACATATAAAAGAAGAAAAATGTGGAGTGAAACAAGCTGTACAAGATGGAAAAATATCTCAAGGTAGATATGAAAGATTTTGTGAGATATATAATGAATTAAAAGATAAAGAAAAATATAAATGGAAATAAAGACTATTTCAAATTGAAATGGTCTTTTTTCTTGTAGATGTAACTTTTTTCTGATAAGATTGTATAAGAGATAGAAAAAGGAGGATTCAAGATGCAAGAGAAGACAGACAAAGAACTATACAAAGAGTTTCTATTAGGAAATAATGAAAGTTTTGAGGAAATAGTAAAAAGACATAAAAATTCAATTATATATTTTATACAAAGATATACCAAAAGCATAGATATAGCAGAAGATTTAGCACAAGATGTATTTTTATATGTATTAATTCATAAGAAAAATTACAGATTTGAATATTCTTTAAAAACATATCTTTATACAATAGCAAAATCAAAAGCGTTAAATTATATAAAAAGAGAAAAAAGAATTGTAGCAATAGACGAGAAAGAATATGAGAATATTAAAGATGTTGAAGAACTAGAGGAAAAAGTATTTAAAAATGAAAGAGCAGAAAATTTAAAAAATGCAATTCAAAAACTAAAATTAGAATATCAAAATGTAATATATTTAGCAGATATAGAAGAATTAAGCTATAAAGAAATAGGACATGTATTAAATAAAACAACATCAAATGTAAAAATATTGATATATAGAGCAAGAAGAACATTGGAAAAAATAGTATTAGAGGAGGGATATAAATATGAAAACTGATAAGCAATTTATAGATGAAATTTATAAAAAATATGATGAATATCAAAAAGAAGAAAAAATAAAAAGACAAAAAGTAATGAAGAGAATAATAAATATAGCAGCAGTTTTTGTTGTTGCATTATCATCAGTAGTAGTATTTTCACAGAAGAAAACTCCTAAAGTATTGCAAGAAATGAAAAAAGAAGATGTTGCTAAAATTGATTTAGAAACTGTTGGAAATTTTGAGAATTTTTATAATATTATAAAAAGTAAAAATTCTACAAATGGAGAAACTAAATATTCATTTAATTTACAAGAGAGTATAACAGATGTAGCTAAATCAGACATGTTAGAAACTAGATCAAATACAAATATCCAAGTTGAAAATGTTGATGAAGGAGATATTGTAAAAACAGATGATAAATATATTTATTATTTAAGTAAGCAAAGACTTATAATAATAAATGCTGAGAATGCAGAAACATCAGGAAAAATAGCAGAAATAAATTTTAAGGAAGAAAATTTTTATCCTATAGAAATATATGTACAAAATAATAAATTAGCTTTAATAGGAAATATAGCATATAATGAAAATTTAAAAATGAGTACAGAAATGCAAGATATTAGTGAAGCACCAAAGTCAAAAACAGGAATTATAATATATGATATTACAGATAGAAGTAATCCAAAAGAAATAAGAAATGTTATGCTAGAAGGAAGTTATATAACATCAATGTCAAGAATGATAGATGAAAATATATATTTTGCTGTAAGTGAAAACATATATGGATATGATATTAGTTGTAAAAGTATAGAAGAATTAAATGAAAATGATTATATGCCTAAATATACTGATACAGCAATATCTAATGAAGAAAAATGTATTAGTTATGACAAAATTTATAATTTAGATGAAACAGAAGATGCAAATTATTTAATATTAGTAGGTATTAACATTAATGGAGATAATGAAGCAGATATTCAAACATTTTTAGGAGCTGGAACATATTTATATTCATCTGAAAAAAATATGTATATTGCAACAAATAAAGTTGAATATGATGAGAATTATAATGTTATTTCTACTAAAACAAAATTAATGAAATTTGAATTAAATAATGGAAAAATTATATATAAAGCTAAAGGTGAAGTTGAAGGAAGAGTAAATAACCAATTTTCAATGGATGAGAATGGTGATAATTTTAGAATTGCAACAACTATAGGAGAAATATGGTCAAATCAAAATACAAGTAATAATTTATATGTGTTAAATGACAAGTTAGAAGAAATAGGAAAAATTGAAGGATTAGCAGAAGGAGAAAAAATATATTCAGTAAGATATATGGGAAGTAAAGCATATGTGGTAACATTTAAACAAACAGATCCATTCTGGGTAATTGATTTATCAGATGCAACAAATCTACAAATTTTAGGAGAAGTAAAACTTCCTGGATATAGTGTATATTTACATCCATATGATGAAAAACATATAATAGGATTTGGATATGATACAAAAGAAAATGGAACCAGAGTAACAAATAATGGACTTAAATTAGTAATGTTTGATGTTTCAGATTTTACAAATCCACAAGTATTATTTCAAATAGCTGTTGGAGATAGTAAATACACATATTCAGAATTATTATATAACCATAAATCAGCAATATTTTCAAAAGAAAAAGGAATTATGGCATTTCCAATAAATTCATCATCTGGTTTAAAAACTAATTCGAGAGCAGTTATTTATAAAATTGACTTAGAAAATGGTTTTTCATTACAAGGTGAGATTGGAACTATAAGCAATAATTATGAAGAAGAAGTTAGAAGAATTGTATTTGTTAACGGAAATTATTATACTTTATCATATTCACAAGTTAGAGTTGCTGATATGGATTCATTAAATGTTTTTAAAATTATTGATATATAAATAAAAATTCAATTTTTTTATGATTGATTTTATTTTATATTTTATGCAAAGAAAGATTAGTTATATTTCAAACTAATCTTTCTTTGTTTTAAGAATTTTCTTTTTCAACCAAATAAATCATTCCTAATATTGTAAGTTGAAAATTATTATGGATTCGGTACTGTTTCCTTAGGTCATAAAATTCACCACATTGTGTGCTAGTACAAACTTCCCCTTCAAATATCATACAAACAACAGCGATAACTTCAGCATATTTATTAAAATCTATATCTAAATGATTATGATTTAATAAAGCATATAGAGAAGTTATATCAATTCCGTAATTCATATTTCTATGGAGCTTATACATTGCACATATAATTTCGAGATAAAATTTATATCTTTGACTTAAATCGAATTTAATCTTGAATTTTGAATAGATATTTCTAGCATCTTCATATCCAAATCGAGAATCATAAAAATCTGCTTCGTAAGACTCAATATTACCTTGATTTTTTTGAAGATATACTTCAACTTTTTTTCTGAATTTTTCTTCTTCTTCCATCCATTTTTTTTCAATACAATCAGAAAACATCTTAAGAAGTTGTTCTTTGGACATTTCGCAAGAATATGCTTTATCAAGTAAATCTTGTGTCATCTCTTCCATAGGTATAGTATTTGGGTGTTTTCTTTTCATAAGTTTGCTCCTCCCTTAAAATTATTTGTTGTTACAAAATATGCCATTTCTAAAAGGAGATATTATTTTAGCTTTTGCTAAAAACTTTTGGTATTATATCATGGATTTTTATATTTGTCAGTAGTTTTATTATAATTCAAGATATATTAGACATCTTTGGAATTCATTTATTACAAAAAATCAACCAGATTTATTTTCTGATTGATTTTTATTTCTGTGGTGCGCCCGGAGGGATTCGAACCCCCGATCTCAAAGTTCGTAGCCTTGCATTCTATCCAGCTAAACTACGAGCGCATTTATAATACTTTTATATTATACGATGTTTTTTTAGTTTTTTCAAGAGAATTATGGAAAATATTTAAAATTCTGATGTCATTAATTAATGAGAGGAAAACTCTTTTTTTTTAGTTTTTACATAGATTAACATACAACAAAAAAAGAGAGAGCAATGTATTGATCTCTCTTTATAAGTTTAGGATATTTTTTGTAATATTGTAAATATAATTTCTTTTGTTGTTGGTTTGTCTAATAGTGAATAACCAAAATATGTAGAAAGTTTATCTTTATCAATTGTACGATACATTTGACCAATTGCCTGAAAAATATTTGCTTTTATTAAAACTTGGCTTTTATTATATTTTTTGGCAAGAATAGGATAAATATGTTTACTAAAATTAATATTATATAATGTGTCTGATAAATAACATTCATATATACAATCATATAAATATTTAGTTCCAATATATGAAAAATCAAAACCTAAATATTCTAATTCAGAAGAGATTTTTTCTTTTATAGAATTTTTTAAGCTAATGTCTTGCTTTTCTTTTGATAGTTCACGAACTTTATCTATAAAAGAATTTATATTGTCTATTTTTGAACTATATGTAAATACGCTTTTTTTGTTTATTACTTGGTTTAGTAAATCAATTTCATTTGTAAGTACTATAATTGAGGCATAATATTGTGAGAGATTATTTTCTTCTATATAATTTATAATATCTATTCCACTTATATCTGGAAGTTTCAAATCTAGTATTATAATATCGATTTTTTCTTTTTTTAATATTTCTAATGCTTTTTTTCCAGTATCTACAATACTATATAAACGTATATTATTTAATTCTTTGCATATAGAGTTTACTAAAAAATGTGAATAAATTAAGTTGTCTTCAATGATTAATAAGTTTTGCATATATTTTCCTTTCTCAAATAATTAACATGATTATATAACAATTAAGTTAATAAATAAAGTTAAAATAACATTTTTATAGATATTTTTCTTCTATATATTTTTTTATAATAGAATCATTTGTTCCATAATATTTTTGTATAAGTTTTACTAATTCTGGAGTAGATATTTCTTTATAAGCATAGTTTTCAAGTAATTCGTTCATAAAACTATTAATTTTTGAAGTTCCATATTTTTCTTCAAGTTTATTATAAAATGATGCACCATAAAAATACATTGCAGTTGAATAATCTGAATCATTTTCAAATTCGTTATATGGTTGTGTAATTATTCCTGTGTATTGATCTAAACCTGGATTTGTTAAATATGTAGTAATACTTTCATCAATCCATGCACTTGTATATTGATTATTTCCAATAATGTTATAAAACCATTGATGAATTATTTCATGAATTGATGAGCCAACACCTTCTGCACTAGTAGATATTAAAATTACTTGAGGATATTCCATTCCTAACATTTCCATTTCACATTCTACAATACTGAATTGTTTGTATGGATATTTGCCAAGACGAGAGTTCATTTTTGTAAATGTTTCTGCTGCTAAATTTAGGGCTTCATTTGCTTTTTCGATTTCTCCTTTGTGAAAGTAACAGTTAATTTTTATATTGTCTACATCTTTTGAAAAGATTTCATAATTTTCTCCAGCAACAATTACAAAATCTCTTACAACATTAGCTGTATATTTATATTTGATGAGATTATCATTTATATTTGTAATTTCAGTATTATCTCCAGTTGCAATTAAAGTATAAGATTTTGGAATAGTTACAGTAACATCATAATTAGCCATTTTAGAATAGAAACATTCTCCAACTGCAAAATATGGATAATATTGAAATTTTCCATTCTCATATGGACATAATATAGGAATACAATTTGCTAAATAAAAATCTTTACTGTTGTTATTAATTGTTTGATATCCATATCTGGCATTAAGATTAGGAACATAAGCTTTATAATCAAATGAAATTGATGTTAATTCATTTGGGAGTAAAGGTGATGCTAGTTTTACTGAAAATACAGTAGGATCTTCATTTTTTATTAATTCTAGAAATGTATTAGTTTGTGTATCATGTAAATTAGTAATTTCACTTACTTTTCCATTTTCTTTATCAGAAAATGCACTTGGATAATCTCTGAAATATATTTCATTCCAAGTGTCGTTTGAATCATTTATAACGTTTACTGTAAGATTTATATTATAACAGTTATTATCAACATCTAATATGAAATTTGCAATATAATTATTTTGTATTGTGACTTCTGGAGAGTTTTCATTCCATTGCACAGTTACAGTTTTGTTTGCAATTGGAATTTTTTCAAATTTAGTTGATGAATCTGTAATTTTAGAACTTTTTTTATTAGTATTGAATATTATTGATATTGTTATGATAAAAATTAATAGTGTAATAATTAATTTTATATTTTTATGTTTCATGTTTTCTCCTTTTATAAAATGTAAGCACTAATATAATTAGTGCTTACATAAACTATTTAAGAAGGCAGTTACTCAAGAAAATAAACTATTGAGCATTATAGTCAGAGATAGCGATATATCCTGTTTTAAGTTTTCCGGAATTGAGCGAATATCTGATGTAATAAAAATCATCTTCGACTTTCAACAAATCCGCTTTTTGATTTGAGACAGAACCATAAACACTATACAGTGTACTGGGACCTTGTCGAACATTAATTTTAGAAGAAATTGTCAATTCGCCACAAACGTTACCAAAAAGAGGAATATTAGAATCTTCTACATATTGAATAGAAACATTTTGGGCGGGAACATACGCACGTTTTCTTCCATTAGAAGTGTCATATTCAATAAAATACCAATTACTTTCGGAAGCAAGAATTGCTACATATTCTCCGGAATTTACAGAACCACTTCTTTCATAAGTGGTTGTGTCAGGTCCATAATAAACAGAGGAATAACTTGTAACAATTCCCATGCAAGTAGAATATGTGTCGAACATAAAGCCGGTAAAGACATATCCTAACGTGGGTCCATTTGCGGTGCTGTATGAAATGAAATAGGAATTTCCGTCTTTACACAAAATCGTAAAAGTTTCGTTTGGGAAAATGTAATCTTTAATGTTTCCTTCAGATTGAATACTAGAATCGTATACGGGAAGGTTATCAAATACTGCTTTGGCGAGTCCACAGCAATTATTATATGCAGCATTTCCAATTAAGAAAGGAAATGTAGAAAGTAATAACAATAAAGCTAAGACTACTTTGAAATACCGGAATTTTGCATGATTTTTCTTCATAAGTATGCCTCCATAAAGATAAAAGTGATGCCTTCTTAAATAGTTTTTTCTAAATAATTATAAATTAATAATTAAAAATACATCTGTTTGAACACACTATATCATATAAAAAATTAAAAAACATAAAAGTAAAAAAAGATAAAGAAAAAGTAAAAAAAATAAAAAAGAAAAATTTGATAAATTTTTAGAAAAAAATTGCCAAAAGAGTAAAAAAATGCTACAATAAAATAGTGTAATACTAAATGTAAATATAAAAGGATGTTAAGAGAATGGGGAATTTAACAAATGCCCAAAAATCAATTTGGGTAACTGAACAATATTACAAAGGAAGTAGCATAAACAATATTTGTGGTACAGCAGTTATACAAGAGAAAGTGGACTTTGAAAAATTGAAAGAGTCCATACAAATTGTGTGCAAAAAGCATGATAATTTTTGGCTAGAGTTTAAGTTAAATAAAGGAAATGTTGAACAAGTGTTATCTGAAAAAAAAGAAATTCAGATAGACACTATTAATATTGCGGGCAAAAATCAGTTAGAAACAGAAAGAAACAAAATTGTAAAAACAAAATTTACATTAGAAAATTCAAAATTATTTAAATTTTATATCTTTAAATTTATAGATGGAAAAGGGGCATTTATGCTCAATATACACCATCTAATTTCAGATGCGTGGACATTAGCGCTTATTTGTAATGACATCATAAAAACATATTCAGAATTAGTTCAAAATAAAGAAGTAGAAACAAAGGCTATATATTCATATATAGACTATATTAAATCAGAACAACAATACCAAGAAAGTGAAAAATATAATAAAGATAAGCAATACTGGCTAGAAAGATTTAAAAATATTCCAGAAGTTGCAACAATACCTGGGAGTATAAAAGAAAATATTGATGAAACAAACCCACTAGGTAATAGAGAACAATATGAGATATCAAAAGATAATGTAGAAAAGATAAAAAAATATTGTAAAGAAAATAAAATATCATTATATAATTTTTTTATGGCTATTTATGCAATATATATAGGAGAAGTATCAAATTTAGATGAATTTACTATAGGTACACCTATTTTAAATAGAACAAATTATAAAGAAAAAAATGCAGCTGGTATGTTTATAAATATGGCTCCATTTAAAATTAATATTAATGAAGATATAGAATTTAAACAATTCATAAAAAATATAGCAAGAGACTCTATGGATATGTTAAAACATCAAAAATATTCATATCAATGTTTGTTAGAAGAATTGAGAAAAGAAAATAAAAGTATTCCAAATTTATATAATATTTTATTATCATATCAAATAACAAATGCAAAGCAAAATGAAGGAAATATTGAATATGAAACAGAATGGACATTTAATGGTTATTGTGCAGATAATATAGATATTCAAATTTATGACTTAAATGATACTGGAAATTTGAATATAGCATATGATTATAAGACAAGTATTTATAAAGTAGAAGATATTAAAAATATACATAGAAGAATATTAAATATTATAAAACAAGTAGTATCAAAAGAAGAGATAAAACTTAGTGAAATTGATATTGTTACACCTGAAGAAAAGGAAAAATTACTTGTAGAATTTAATAAAACAGAATTAAAATATGATAAAAACATACCTTTTATAAAATATTTTGAAAAACAAGTAGAAAAAACACCAGATGATATAGCAATTGTTTTTGAAGATAAAGAAATGACATATAGAGAATTAAATGAGAGAGCAAATAGTTTAGCATATAAATTAAGAGAAAATGAAGTAACTAATAATACTGTTGTAGGTATATTATTAGAACGTTCATTTGAAATGTTAATATCAATGCTAGCAGTATTAAAATCAGGAGGATGTTATATTCCAATTGCACCAGATTATCCAAAAGATAGAATAGAATATATGCTTGAAGATAGTGAAGCAACAATAATATTAACAAGTCAAAATAGAAGAAATTTAGCAGATAAAAAACTTATTAATGTTAAAGATGAGAGAATATATGAAAATCATAAAGAAAATTTAGAAAATATTTCTAAACCAGAAGATTTATCATATTTAATATATACATCAGGTTCAACAGGTACTCCAAAAGGGGTAATGTTGAAACAAAAAAATTTAAGCAATTTTTACAATTCAATGAAAAATATAATTGAATATTTAAAAGATGAAAAAAATCATAAAATCCTTTCAATTACAACAGTTTCATTTGATATATTTGGATTTGAAACATTAATGTCATTAACAAGAGGATTAACAGTATATTTAACGAGTGAAAATGGTCAAAAAATGACATCAAAAATAGAAAGAATTGTAAAAGACAGTAATGTTGAAATAATGCAAACAACACCATCTGTAATGAAATTTCATTTGGAAAATTTGAATGATGAAAATAGTTTAAAAAGTTTGAAATATATAATGTTAGCAGGTGAGCCTTTAACAAAAACATTGGTAGATAGAATTAAACAAATAATTCCAAATGTAACAATTTACAATGGATATGGACCATCTGAAACAACAATATTTTCAACAATAGGAAATGCAACAAATCAAGAAGAAATTACAATAGGAAGACCTATTAATAATACACAAATATATATCTTAAATAAAAATAAAAAAGTGATGCCACAAGGTACAATAGGAGAATTATATATTTCAGGAGATGGTGTTGGAAAAGGATATATGAATAAAGAGCAACAAACAAATGAGAGCTTTATAATAAATCCATTTATAGATGGAAAAGTTATGTATAAAGTAGGAGATTTAGGTGCTTTTGATGATAAAGGGGAAATTACTTGTTATGGAAGAATCGACAATCAAGTAAAAATAAGAGGATTAAGAATAGAACTACAAGAAATTGAAAAAAGAATGCAATCTGTTTATAATATTCATGATTGTGTTGTTGTAAAAAAAGTTGTAAAAGAAAAAGACGCTTTATGTGCATATTATGTGGAAAGAGGTCATGTATCTAAAACAGTTTTGAAAACAGTTTTATATTCAAAATTGCCAGAATATATGGTTCCACAATATTTTGTAAAAATGGAACAATTACCACATACACCAAATGGAAAAGTTGATAGAAAAGCTTTGCCAGATCCTGTTATTGATGAGAATGAACTTGAAATTGTAAAACCTAGAAATGAAATTGATAAAGAATTAATAAAAATAATAGAAAAAATGTTACAAGTTGATAAAGTTGGAATTAATAATACTTTATTAGAACTTGGAGGAGATTCTTTAACAGCAATTACATTAACAACAAAGGTTTTATCAAAATTTAATGTACAATTAAATATAAAAGATATATTGTCAAATTATACAATAAAAGATATGTCAGACTATATAGTAGAAAATCAAACAAAAGATATATCAAAAATAAAGATAGAAAGAATCAAAGAACAAGATTATTATCCATTATCATCTGCTCAAAAGAGAATATATTATAATTGTAAAATGATTGGTGAAGATAATATTGTTTATAATATGCCTGGTGGAATTACTGTTGATGAAGTTTTAGATATTGAAAAAATAAAAGAAGTATTTTACAAAATAATTAAAAGACATGAAATATTAAGAACAATATTAATTCAACAAAATGATGAAATTGTTCAAAAAGTATGTAAAGAAATAAACTTTAATATACCAGTATATTTTAACCAAGAAAAAGAAATTGATTCAATTATAAAAAACTTTTCAAAGCCATTTAAATTAGAAAATGAAGTTTTGATAAGAGTAGAAGTACATTATATTGATAATAAAAAAACAATGTTATTAGTTGATTCACATCATATTATAATGGATGGAATGTCGTTAAACAATTTAATAATAGAATTTAATAGATTATATAATGGTGCTGATTTAAAACGTTTGCCAATACAATATAGAGATTATACTATGTGGGAAAATAATTATAATAAAAGTAATGAAATTTTAGAACATGAAAGATATTGGGTAAATAAATTTGAAGATTGTGAATTCCCACCATTAAATTTACCTTATGATTATAAAGTGTCAGCAATTAGAAGCTATGAAGGAAACACTATAACAAATGTTATTGATGAGAAAATATTTAGAAAAATAGAAAAATATGCAAAGAAAATAGGAATGTCTTCATATATGCTATTTGTTTCAACATTTTTAATATTATTGCATAGATATACTGGACAAGATGAGATTATTTTAGGTAGTCCAGTTGCTAATAGAAACCAAAAAGAAACTAAAAGAATGATGGGAGTATTAGTAAATAATATTGTAATAAGAAGTAAATTAAATGAAGATGAAACAATTAATGAATTTTTTGAAAAGATGAAAGAACAAATATTAAGTGATATATCGAATCAACCATATCCATTTGATATGTTAATAAAAAAATTAAATATAAAAGTTGATAATTCAAGAAATCCTATGTTTGATGTAATGTTTACATATCAAAACAAAGAAGAAAATACAGTACAATTAAGTGGAAAAAGTGTAAATGTTTTAGAATTAGATAATAATATTTCAAAATTTAATTTATCAATAGAAGTAAAACCTAAAATGCATACAATAAATGTTGAATATTGTACAAAATTATTTAAAAAAGAGACAATTGAAAATTTATTTGAACATTATTTATATATGTTAACAGATATTATAGAAAATGTTGACGCAAAAATAAAGGATATAGATATAATAACTCCAAAAGAAAATAAACTTCTTGAAAAATTTAACGCAACAGATGGAGAAATAAATAATGATACAACAGCATATCTTATTGAAAAACAAGTTGATGAAAATCCAAATAATATTGCTGTTATATGTGAAGATAAAGTTTTAACATATAAACAACTTGATGATAAGGCAAATTCTTTAGCAAATTATTTAATTAAAATTGGTGTAAAGAGTAATGACATAGTATGTATTATGACAAATAGGTCATTGGAAACTATTGTAGCAATGTATGCAGTACTGAAAGCTGGTGGTGCATTCTTAAATGTTGATCCTACATATCCTGTAGATAGGACAAAATATTATATAGAGAGTAGTAGGTCACAATATGTATTAACGCAAAAAGAATTAAAAGATAGAGTAAAAGAAATACCAAATTGTATTGAAATTGATTTAGACAATAATATTTATCAAGAAAATAAAGATAGACCTAAAGTTAATATTAAAATGGAAGATTTATCATATATCATATACACATCAGGTTCAACAGGAGTTCCCAAAGGAGTAATGTTAAATCAAGTGGGTTTAACTAATATGGCAAAAGCAATGACAAAAGCATTAGATTATTTACATGACGGAAAAGTACATACATTGCTATCAGTAACTTCAACACCTTTTGATATATTTGTTTATGAAATAATAGTTTCATTAACACATGGTCAAAGAATTGTAATGGCAAATAATGCTGAACATAGAAATCCAAAATTATTAGAAAAATTAATGGAAAAGTATAATACAGATGTAATGACAGTTACACCAAGTTTAATGAAAATAGTATATGATAATAGAAGTGAAAATTCACCATTAAGATTAGTAAAAAATATGGTATTTGGTGGAGAGCCATTGCCTGAAAAATTTGTAAAAGATTTGAAAGCTTTAGCAGATGATATAACAGTATTTAATATATATGGACCAAGTGAAATAACAGTATTATCAAATGTACAAAATTTGAATGGAGAACCAGAAATTACAACAGGTCCACCAATAATGAATACACAAATACATATATTAGATAAAAATTTGAATAGAGTTCCAATTGGTGTAGTTGGTGAAATATATATATCTGGAATACAGGTTGGAGTTGGATATTTAGGAAAAGAAGAACTTACAAATCAAAAATTTCTTCAAAATAAATTTGGAAAAGGAAGAATGTATAAATCTGGTGATATAGGAAGATGGACATTTGAAGGAAAGATTCAATGTTTGGGAAGAATTGATCATCAAATAAAATTAAGAGGATTAAGAATAGAACTTGGAGAAATTGAAAATAAAATGGAACAATATCCTGGTGTATCTGCAGCAATAGTTAATAAAATAACGATAAATGATAAAGACTCATTATGTGGATATTATGTTACAGATGGTACAAGTAATATTAGTGAATTAGAAATAAAAAGTTACTTAAAAAAATATTTACCACAATATATGGTTCCAAGTTATATAGTACATCTTGAAAAAATGCCATATACAATTAATAGAAAAATAGATAGAAAAGCATTACCTATGCCTAATATTGAGGAAGAGAATTTTAAAGAAGAAGAACCAGATAAATATGATAATGATGAATTGAAATTACTACAAATCTGGAAAAATATACTACATTTAGATAAAATCAATTTAAATGATAATTTCTTTGATATAGGAGGAGATTCAATTTCTGCAATAAAAATGCAAATAGAAGCACTAAAATATAACTTCAATTTTGAGTATGCAGATATATTCAAATATCCTACAATTAAAGAATTAGCATCAAAAAAGAGATATAATAAGAATAATAATATCCAAAAATATGATTATTCAGAAATAAATAAAATATTAAAAAGAAATAATTTAGAAAATTTAAAAAAGATTCAAAAATATAATGTAAAAGATGTATTACTTATCGGAGGAACTGGATATTTAGGAATACATATATTATATGAATATTTGAAATATGAAAATGGAAAAATCTATTGTTTAGTAAGGAGAAAAAATAATGAAGAACCATTAATTAGACTTCAACAAAAAATTGCATTTTATTTTGGAAATGATTATTATGAAAAAAATAAAGATAGAATTCAAGTTGTCGAAGGGGATATAGTTGAAGAAAATTTAGCAATTAATTTAAAAGATTATAAAATGCTAAAAAATAATATAACAACAGTAATAAATGCAGGGGCACTAGTAAAACATTTTGGAATTTCAAAATTATTTAATGATATAAATGTAAAAGGAACAGAAAATGTAGTTGAATTTTGTAAAAAAGAAAATAAAAGATTAATACATATTTCAACTATTAGTGTATCAGGAAATGGAGAAAAAGAAGAAACAGTAGAAGAAACAACAGAAAATATAAATAGTAAGAAAATCTTTAAAGAAAGTGATTTATATATAGGACAAAATATATCAGGAATATATACTATAACTAAGTTTGAAGCGGAAAAAATAGTATTAAAAGCTATAAAAAGTGGATTAAATGCACAAATATTAAGGATGGGAAATATTACTAATAGATATAGTGATGGCGTTTTCCAACAAAATGTTGAAGAAAATGCTTTTGCAAAAAGACTAAAATCTTTTATTGAACTTGGAATGTTTCCCAAATATTTGTTAGATCATGCTATTGAACTTGGACCAGTTGATTTATGTGCAGAAGCAGTTATAAAAATATTAGAATATGATAGTAATTGTAATGTTCTACATATTTATAATTCTAAATTGTTACCAATAAAATTATTGGTAAATACAATGAAAGAATTGGGAATAAATATTGAAGCTGTAGATGATGAAACAATGTCAAGAAAATTAAAAGAAATTTTAAATGATAACTTTAAAAAAGAAATTTTATCTGGTATAATACATGACATAGATTCAAAAAAGAGATTAATATATACATCAAACATAAGAGTCTCATATGATTTTTCAGAAAAATATTTAGAAAAAATAGGTTTTTCTTGGAAAAATATAGATAGAGAATACATATTAAAATATATGAATTACTTTAAAGGAATAGGATTTATAGAATACTAAAGGAGAAAAAACAAATGAAATTAATTAATACAGAATTTATATTACTTATTATATCTACACTTTCTATATTAGTATTAATGTATACTATTATAAAAAGGAAACCATTATCTCAATTACAACATGCATTTGCATCTGTTTTAGGAACAGTTTTAATAATAAGTATAGGTGTAATCTTGCAATTAGTTTTCACAACATTTGGAAATGTTGAACCAATTATTTTTGAAAACTTTATATATATAGGAACATGTTTTTTACCGGTTGCATTGTTTTTTGTAGCAATAATATTTAAAAACACAAAAATTAGGTTTAAGAAAAAATATTTATTATTATTTATAATACCGTTACTTACATTAGCGGTATTATATACTAATAAATATCATCATTTATTTTATAAAGTATATTCAACAAATTTAAATGAAATGGTATATGGACCATATTTTTATATTCATACAATATATACATATGGATTATTATTTGTTAGTATAGGACTAATGATATATGGAACGTTAAAAAATTCTGGAGCCTTTTCAAAACAAACAATGTTAATAATTATAGGAACAATGTTTCCAATAGTTGTTAATGTATTAGGAACATTAAAAATATATAATATGAATGTTTGTTTAACTCCAATAAGTTTTTCAATAGCTGTAATTTTCTATACATTTGCCATAATGAAATTTAACTTTTTAAAGATTACGCCAATAGCTTTACAAAAAATAGTTGATAGAATATCTGATGGATATGTAGTTTTGGATGAAAATAATGCAATTACAGATTTTAATAAAACATTTTTAGATATATTTAAACTAAGTCCAGAAGATATAAGAAGTAAAAATTTTATAAAATTTTTACAACAAAAAGATATATCAAGCCAAGCAATTTCTAAAATTAATCAATCGATAAAAAGAGCTAATGATACAGAAACAACAGTATCATTTGAACAGCAATTTGTAAAAATAAGAAAATATTTTAGAATAGAAATAACACCTATAAATTCGGACAATAATTCATTAGGAACATTATTTTTATTAAAAGATATAACACAACATAAAGAAGATATGGAGACAATAAAAAATAATCAAGATATCTTAATGGAAAGAGAACGTTTAGCAGGGCTAGGACAATTAATAGGAGGAATAGCACATAACTTAAAAACACCTATTATGTCTATAGCTGGTGCAACACAAGGATTAGAAAATTTAATAAAAGAATATGATGAATCAATAGATGACCCACTTGTAAATTCACAAGACCATCATGATATTGCAAGAGATATGGAAGAATGGATACCAAAAATAAGAGCACATCTTGAATATATGTCAGATATTATTACAACAGTAAAAGGTCAAGCTGTAGCATCTTTATCAGAAAATGATACGGAAGAATTTACTGTAATGGAATTAATAAAAAGAGTAAATATATTAATGAAACATGAATTAAAGAATGCATATATTTATTTAAATGTATTGATGAAAATAGATGAAAATCAAATAATTCATGGAAATGTAAATGTTCTTGTACAAGTTGTTAATAACATGATTTCAAATGCAATACAAGCCTATGATGGAAAACATGATCAAAATATTCAATTAGAAATTAGTAAAGATTCTGGAAATGTCATATTTTCAGTAACAGATTTTGCAGGAGGACTTCCAAAAGAAGTACAAGATAGACTATTTAAAGAAATGGTTACAACAAAAGGAAAAAACGGTACAGGACTTGGATTATATATGTCATATTCAAACATAAAAGCACATTTTGGAGGAGACATTACATATAAAACAGAAGATGGAAAAGGAACAACATTTAATATTTTGATTCCTATAAATAAATAATATAATGTATAGTTAAAAAGACTATATATCTCAGGATGAGTGATAAAATTTTATACAAAAAGGAGAACAGGGCAAATGAGAAAAGCATTACAAAATCAAATGAGTGGTGAAAGAAGATATAGAATAATCGGAGTAGATGATGAAGAAGGAATACTTGATTCTTTAACAGTGCTTTTTGATAATTCTGAATATGAATTTTATGGTGCACAAGACCCAGTAGAGGCAATTGAATTAGTAAAAAAGGAACATTTTGATTTAATGTTACTAGATTTTATGATGACACCTTTACATGGAGATGAAGTTGTAGAAGAAATAAGAAAATTTAATAAAGAATTATACATATTATTATTAACAGGACACAAAGACATGGCTCCACCATTAGAAACAATTAAAAGACTAGATATTCAAGGTTATTGTGAAAAAAGTGATAAATTTGATCAATTACAATTATTGGTTGAATCTGGTATAAAATCTGTTAAACAAATGGAAGAAATAAAAAGAATAAATGATAAACTTTCAGAATCAAATGATAAACTTGAAAAAGCTTATTTAGAAATGGTTGAAACTTTAAGATTTGCTGTAGAAGCAAAAGATACATATACAAGAGGTCATTCAGATAGAGTTTCAGAATATTCAGTTTTAATTGGCCAAAAATTAGGATTAACAGAAGATCAAATAAAAACTTTGAGAATAGGTGGATTATTTCATGATATTGGAAAAATCGGAATTCCTGATAGTATATTATTAAAGCCAAGCAAACTTTCAGATGATGAATATTCACAAATAAAAAATCATCCAGCAATAGGGGCACATATATTAGGTTCTGCAGATATTTTTAAAGATATTATTCCAATAGTAAAACATCATCATGAAAAATATGATGGAACAGGATATCCTGGAATGTTAAAAGGTGAAGAAATACCATATTTAGCAAGAATTGCAGCTGTTGCAGATACATTTGATGCTATGACAAGTAGAAGAAGTTATAGAGGTCCAATTGATATTGAACATGTAAAAGATGAAATAAAAAGATGTGAAGGGACACAATTTGATCCTCAAGTAGCAGAAGCCTTTCTTGAGATTTTGAATAATAATTATGAAAAAATACAAGAAATACAAAATAAATATGTTAGTGAATAAAATAAAAACAGGATTTAGATTTTTCTAAGCCCTGTTTTTTACTTTACATTTTGTGAGCAAACTATGATATTTTCATAGAAAGACCAACTTTTTTACGTTCTTGATCAATTTTTATAACTTTAACTTTTACAATATCTCCAACAGAAACAATTTCAGAAGGTGATTTAACATATGAATCACTCATTTCAGAAATATGAACAAGTCCATCATATTTTACACCAATGTCAACAAATGCACCAAAATCGATAACATTACGAACAGTACCTGTAAGTACCATTCCTTCAGTTAAATCTTCAAATTTTAAAACATCACTACGAAGAACAGGTTTTGGCATATCCTCTCTTGGGTCACGACCAGGCTTTGATAATTCTGATATTATATCGGCTAATGTCATTTCACCAATATCAAGTGTTTTTGCAGTTTCCTCAATATTTACTGATTTTAATTTTTCTCTTAAAGAATTCAAATTTTCTTTATTTTTTAAATCTTCAATTTTAAATCCTAATAACTCTAATAATTTTTCAGTTTGTTCATAACTTTCTGGGTGAACAGCTGTATTTTCTAATGGATTTTTTCCATCAGGAATTCTAATAAATCCGGCACATTGTTCATAAGCAACTTTTCCAAGCTTTGGAACTTTTAATAATTCTTTTCTTTCTTTTAATTTACCATTTTCATCTCTATATTTTACAATATTTTTTGCAATTGTATTATTAATACCAGAAACATATGAAAGTAGAGAAGGAGTTGCAGTATTTACATCAACACCAACTTTGTTTACACTATCTTCTACAACACCTGTTAAGCTTTCTGATAATTTCTTTTGATTTACATCATGTTGATATTGACCAACGCCAATTGCTTTTGGGTCAATTTTTACTAATTCAGCAAGAGGATCTTGTAATCTACGAGCTATTGAAATAGCACCTCTTATTGATACATTTATATCAGGATATTCTTCTGTTGCAAGTTTTGAGGCAGAATATACAGATGCACCAGCTTCACTAACAATTACATAACAAATATCATGTTTTACTTCTTTAATCATATCTGAAACAAACATTTCAGATTCACGAGATGCAGTACCATTTCCAATTGCAATCATATCAACATGGTCTTTATTTATTAAATCTAATAAAGTTTTCTTTGCACCTTCAACATCATTTTGTGGTGCTGTAGGATATACTGTAGCTATATCTAAAACTTTTCCAGTTTCATCAATTACAGCTATTTTACAACCAGTTCTATAAGCAGGGTCAAATCCCATAACAGTTTTACCTTTTATAGGAGCACCTAATAATAATTGTTTAGCATTTTGACCAAATACTTTAATTGCTTTTTCTTCAGCTTTTTCAGTTAAATCTGAACGAATTTCTCTATCAATAGATGGTTCAATTAATCTTGTAAAAGCATCTTCAATTGTATTTGTAAGCATTTCTGTAAATTGAGTTTTTCCTTTTATTATATCTTTTTGAATATAATATAAAATTTTATCTGTAGGTTTTTCAATAGATACTTTTAGGAAATCTTCAGCTTCACCTCTATTAATAGCTAAAATTCTATGACTTGGAAGTTTATGTACTAATTCGGCAAATTCGTAATACATTTCATAATTAGATTTTTCATCAGGTTTTGTAGCTTTTGTTACAATAGTACCTTCACGATAACATATTTTTTTGATATATTTTCTATATTTTGCGTTATCAGAAATATTTTCAGCGATAATATCTAAAGCACCTTGAATTGCATCTTCAGTTGTTGCAACAACTTTATCTTTATTATTTTTATCTTCATCAGATAAATTATCAATATTTACAAATTCTTGAGCAATTTCATTAATATCGTTTTTCTCTTCTTGTGCAATAATAATATCTGCTAATGGTTCTAATCCTTTAGCTTTTGCAACAGTAGCTCTTGTCTTTTTCTTTTGTTTAAATGGTCTGTATAAATCTTCAACTTCTGCAAGTGTTTCAGCTGATGCAATTGCAATAGTTAACTCATCAGTTAATTTTCCTTGTTCATCAATTGATTTTATAATTTCACCTTTTCTTGTTTCTAAGTTTCTAAGATATGTAAGTCTTTCTCCTAAATCTCTTAAAATTTCATCACTCAACCCACCTGTAGCTTCTTTTCTGTAACGTGCGATAAATGGAATTGTATTTCCTTCATCAATTAATTTTACAGCATTTTCCACTTGTGTATTTTTTACATTTAATTCTTCTGCTATTTTATTTATAATTTTATCCATAGTCTTGTCCTTTCTAAATTTACCTTTACAAATTATATCCTCAAAGTTTGCAAAAATCAAGAGATATAGAAAATTCAGTTTGAAAAAATATCTAAAATTTTTGTATAAATTTAATATTCATTTAATGAATAAAAAGTAATATATATAAGGTGATTTATATGAGAATATTAATAGTTGAAGATGAATTTAAGATTGCTGATGTAATAGCAAGTAGATTAAGAAATTAGCAATATATTGTTGATTTTTATGGATATGGAGAAGAAGGGCTAGATAATGCATTAACAAATATTTATGATTTAATAATCTTAGATGTAATGCTTCCTGGAATTGAAGGATTTAAAATTTTGCAGGAAATTAGAAAACAAAAAATAGAATCAAAAGTAATCATGCTTATAGCAAAATCAATGTTAGAAGACAAATTAACAGGATTTGATGCAGGTTCAAATGTGCAAATAAAGGTAGTTAGAGGATTAGGTTATAAATTAGAATGTTAAAAGGAGAATAAAAGTGGAAAAATTAAAGAAAAAAATAAAAAATTGGTTAAAAAGTTTCAAAAAAAACAAGGAATGATTTAATATTCCTTGTTTTTTGTTTTTATAACCATTCTCCAACTTTCTTAATATAAATTTTTTTAACAATTTGAACAAGAACAACATACAAAGCAGTCAATCCAATAACAATTAAGTAATACAAAGGTGGTAATATTTCAAAATGGAATGATGAAATATTATGGAATAATATTGGAGTAATTATAGTACCAATTATTGTAACCATAGTAAGAGCAGTTAAGATAGGATTTGCTCTTGATTGTACAAAAGGAATTTTTGATGTACGCACAAAATGTATTATTAAAGTTTCACTAATTAAACATTCAACAAACCAAGCTGTTTGAAAATATGATTCACTAGCAATATTGTTATATCCTAAAATAAACCAGAATGCCAAGAATGCTAAAACATCAATAATTGAACTAATAGGTCCCATAACATTCATAAAAGTTCCTAATCCTTTTGTATTCCATTTTCTAGGCTTTAATAAAAATTCTTTATCAACATTATCATAAGGAATAGCTATTTGAGAAAAATCATATAAGAAATCTTGTAAAAGCATTTGAATAGGTAGTAATGGTAAAAATGGTAAGAATATACTTGCAATAAAAATACTAAAAACATCACCAAAATCCGAACTTAAAGCCATTTTCATATATTTTATAATATTCACATATACTTTTCTTCCTTCAACAACACCATTAAAAACAACTTTTAAATTTTTCTCTAATAAGATTATATCACTAGCTTCTTTTGCAATATCTGTTGCAGTATTTACACAAATACCAACATCAGCATTATGAAGTGATGGAGCATCATTTACACCATCTCCCATATATCCAACAACATGACCATTCTTCTTTAATATAGTAATAATTCTTTCTTTTTGTAAAGGATTCATTCTTGCAAATATATCAACATCTTCAACTTGTTTTGAAAGTTCATCATCAGACATTTTATCAATATCAGAACCAGTTAAAATTTTATCATTTGGAATTCCAACTAATCTTGAAACATTTTCGGTAGCATATTGATTATCACCAGTTAATATTTTTGTTGTAACACCATATTCTTTTAAATTTTTAATTGTAGTTTTTACATCTTTTTTTGGTGGATCAAGAAATGCAACAAACCCGATAAATACCATTTCAGATTCATCAGAAGAATTAAATATATCTTTACCAGAATATTCTCTTTTTGAAGCTAATGCAATAACTTGCATTCCCTGTAAAGCTAAATCTTTTGCATTACTATTTATATTTGCAATCATATTTTGAGTTAAGTCTTTGTGTTCACCATTTATTTTTACAGTAGTACATCTTTTTAATATTTCTTCCAAAGCACCTTTTGTAATAATTCTATAATGATCATCATGTTTTACAACAACACTCATTATTTTTCTTGTATAATCAAATGGAATTTCATCAACTTTTTCATAATCAACAATTTTTTCTTTAATATTATGCTCATTTCCATATGTAATAACAGCTTTATCAACTAAGTTTTTCATTCCAGTTCCATAATAACTATTTAAATAGGCATATTCAAGAATTGATAAATCTTCTTTACCTTCAACATTAATATATTTTTGTAAGACAATCTTGTCTAATGTTAAAGTTCCTGTTTTATCTGTACACAATACATCAATTGCACCTAAATTTTGGATTGATTGAATGTTTTTTACAAGAGTTTTCTTTTTAGCCAATGTTTTAGTACCTTTAGTTAAATTAACATTAACAATCATAGGAAGCATTGTTGGAGTGATTCCAACAGCAACAGATAATGCAAATAGAATTGCCTCTAATACATCTTTACGAATAAGTGCATATATAATAAATACTGCAATAGAAACAACAAGCATATATTTAATAAGAAGTTTTGTTATATTATTCATACCTTTTTCAAAATTTGTAATTTCTTTTTTATTATCAATTTGTTTACCCATATTTCCTAAATATGTTGAAAATCCTGTGCTGATAACAATACCAGTAGCTTTACCACTTATAACACTTGTCCCCATCAAGCAAATATTAGATAGTGAAAAAATTTCATTTGATGGTATGTAAGAATCCTTTTTCTCAATAGGAGCACTTTCACCAGTAAAAACAGATTGATTTAAAAATAAATCCTTACTTTCTAAAATCATAATATCTGCAGGAATTATTGAGCCAGCATTTAAATGAACAATATCACCTAATACAATATCTTCTGTTTTTATATTTTTTTCTTTACCATTTCTTATAACAGTTGCAGTAGAAAAAAGTTTACTCTTTAAAGACTGATTAAACTTATAAGTAGAATAGTCTTGAAAAAATCTTATCAAAGCACTTGCAAAACCAATAGCTAAAATAATTATAGTTCCAAGAGTATCATCACCAACAAATTTATTTATAATTGCTAAAACTATAAGAATAAAAATAAATTTATCTTTAAATGAATTTATAAAAAAGTAAAACCATGAATGTTTTTCCTCTTTTACTACAATATTTTTTTCATCATTTTTATGTTTTTCTTCAATTATTTTTGAAGATAGACCTTTTTCAATATGAGAATTAAATGCATTAAGTATTTCATCTTTTGATTTTTGAGCTATATTTGTATATTTTTCAAGAATTTTTTTATCATTATTAACTAATTTTTGATTTTTAAATTTATTTTTTATAAAAAACAAACGAATCATTTATATCACTCCTTTGAACAAATTTATTATAACACAATGATTAAAAATGAAAATAATTTTATAAAAAAATTTTTATATTTAATATTTATTTAATCTTTTAAAACTAAAATACATTTAGAAAGTAAGAAATAAGACTTTCAAATAATATTAGGAGGATAAAAATATGAGTAGAAAAGTAAAAAATATAATTATAATAACAATTATAATTATAATTATAATTATAGTATGTATTGCAAGTGGATTTACAATAAATATTGCTAAAGAAAGTGGAGAATATTCATCAACAACATCAAATGGAAACGCAACATCAAAAATAAAATTAACAGGAGATTCTTACATTACATCATTAGAAGATGATGACACAACATATAGTAATATTGATTTTAATGGATATAAATTATATGTAAATGGAGTTGCTATAAACTAATGAATATGCTATAATTGAAACAAAAAAAGTAAGAAAAGGATATAAACAATGAAAACAATATTAGCCTCAGGTTCTCCAAGAAGAAAAGAACTATTAAGTTTAATAACACCAAAATTCGAAATCATAGTAAGTGGTGTAGATGAAAGTTTAAAAGAAGGACTAACTCCAGAACAACAAACTGAAAGACTAGCATATATAAAAGCAAAAGATGTTTTCGAAAAAACATCAGGAGACAGAATAGTAATTGGTTCAGACACAATTGTAACCAAAAAAGGTAAGATATATGGAAAACCAAAAAGTAGAGAAAATGCAATTCAAATGATAAAAGAACTTTTAGAAGGAGATAGAACACATAGTGTAATCACAGGACTAAGTATTTTAATTGAAAAAGATGGTGTATACAAAGAATATAAAACATTTGATGAAGTAAAAGTATTCTTAAAAGAAATGTCAGAACAAGAAATAGAAAAATGGGTTGATTCAGGAAAAGCAATGGATAAAGCAGGAGCATATGGTATTCAAAATGAATTTTGTGTATTTGTTGACAAAATTGATGGAAATTATACTAGTATTGTTGGACTTCCAACTCAAAAAGTCTATGATGTCTTGAAAAATTATATTGATTAAAATAAAAAATGAGACGAATATAAATGAATAGTTCATTTATACCGTCTTATTTTAATATATAATAAAGTCTTATCTTTTTAAAGATATTTAAAGACTTCTTCAGGATATAATATTTTTGATTTATTTTTAAAATCATCAATATCAATCCATTTGGCAGAAAATTCTCCACCTCTATCTATAATATTATATTCATCTTTGTAATCACTATCTGCAATATCAATTGAATAAAATAAAATTAATTCATGAGCATTTTTACCATTAAAAGTAAAGATATTTTCAGAAATACCAAGAAAATCTTTTACAACAATATCTGTATTAATTTCTTCTTTAAATTCTCTCTTTAAAGCATCAGAACTTTTTTCAAGAAACTCAATACCACCACCTAGACATCTATAAAAAGTTTGATTTTTTATTTTATCAAATTTTTCTTCTACAAGTAGTTTATTATTTTTTATTGCTAAACCTAATGCAATAGGTCTGATTTCAGTATATTTATCCATATGTGACCTCCTTTTTTTATTAATTATGATATTAAATTATTTAAAAATATTTTATAAGCTAATAGAAATAAAGTCAAGTGAAATATGGATTAATTTATAAAAATGTGATATATTATTTTGGAAAGGAAGTAGAGAATATGAAAGCAGTTGTTATATCAGATATACATGGTTCAGGATATTATGCAGAAAAAATAAAAGAGATTAATGAAAGAGAAAATCCTGACAAAATAATATTATTAGGTGATTTATATTATCATGGACCTAGAAATGAGTTGAGTCAAGAATATAAGCCAATGAAAGTGGCAGAAATTTTGAATTCTTTAAAAGATAAATTGTTGGTTGCTAGAGGGAATTGTGATGCAGAAGTTGATGAAATGATTTCAGATTTTAAGTTTAATGATCATATTTTGATGGAGATTAATGGAAAGAAGTTCTATTTTACTCATGGTCATAAGTATAATATTGAGAATATTCCTTATGATGATTTTGATGTTATGATTTATGGACATATTCATCAAGGTTTTATTCAAGAGAAAGAGGGTTTTGTTTTTGCAAATCCTGGTTCAATTTCTCTTCCAAAATGTAATTCTGCTCATAGCTATATTGTGCTTGTTGATAATAAGATTGTATTGAAAGATGTTGATGGTGAAGTATTAAAGGAGTATGAGATTTAATATATAATTATGAATGAGGTAAATAAATGTATAGGGAAAAAGAAATAGTAGGAGCATGTAATATTGCAATAAATAATCTTATAAAAGAAGGAACAACAGATGTAGAATTATTTAAAAAACCATTTGAAATAAAACTTCTTGAAAATAAAGAAATAAGAAATGATATTATAAAAGATACAGTGAAAGCAATTCAAAAATGTAATTTTGAGGAATTGAAAATTAGTAAAATAGGACATGTTTTAGTTCCTAAGAAAAATTTATGTGATTATAGAAAATGTGCATGGATTGATATAATTGATGAAGTAAAATATTTAACACTTGTTTTACTAATATCTAAAGACATTGAAGTTGCAAGAGATAATAAATCTAATAAAAGAGTTTTTTCATATAGATTGAAATTAAAAGGCAATGGAGGATATATTTTTGATAATCAATATAATTATACTTCTTTTAGGAATAGAGTTATTGAAAAAAGTAAAATGAAAAATAAAAAAATAGTTGTAGAATGTGATATTGCAAACTTCTATGATAGACTAAACTTACATAGGCTGGAGTCAGTACTTTTGTCTATTGAAAGAATAGATAAAGATGTAATAAAATTATTAAATGAAATATTATTTTTCTGGTCTAATAGAGATTCATATGGGTTACCAGTTGGTTCAAATGCATCAAGAATATTAGCAGAAGCAACATTAATAGAAATAGATAATTATCTAATCTCTAAAAATATAGATTTTTGTAGGTTTGTGGATGATTATAGAATATTTGCAAAAAATGCGGCAGAAGCTCATAAAAATTTAGCTTTATTGGTTGAAAGACTTAATAAAGAAGGGTTGTTTTTGAATTTTTCTAAAACAAACATAAAAGAATTAATAAAGAATGATGATAAAGCAAAAAATGAAATAAAAGATCATAAAAATCTAAATTTAAATGCATTTAATAAGATAATAAGAGGATATTCAGGATTAATTCCATTAAAATTTAGAGAATTAAGTGATTCTGAAATAAATAAATTTAATTTAGAGGATGAAAATAAAAACATTCTAAGGTTAAAAGATACTTTATTGATTGATCCAAAAGAATTTATAATTACTATAAAGATAATAATAGCAAAAGAAAAATTTGAACGATTAAGTGAAATATCAGAAATAATTGATAGATTTCCTCAATTTATACCATATTATGTTGATATATTAATAAAGTATGTTGACAAAATACCTAATAATACAGTAAATATAATAAAAAATGTTATGAGTAAGTGGCTCATAGAAGATGAAATACCAGAGTATATAAAAGTATATGTAATAAGATTATTTTCTGTTGGAAAATTTAAAAATAAAGAAGTACTATTTAAAGCATTTAGAAATTTGAAAAGAAATGCTGGTGACTATATAGGAAGAGCTATATTGGAAAGTTTAGAAAATGATTTAAGTCGTGGTGAAGTAATAGAGATAAGAGATTATTATATTAGAGCTGATATATGGGAAAAAAGAGAAATATTAAAAATTGTACAAAAAAAATTAAATACTGGAGAAAATAGACCCTTTTTAAAGGATATAAAATTACATTCGCAAGATATTTTTGAACAGAATCTTACATATACAAAAAAAGATAAGTCTCAATATAAAAGAATAAAAAATATAATAGAGGTATAAGGGTACTTTTTAAATAATAATATAAGTTGATAAGAATATAAGTTGACAAGAATAAAGATAAATTCTATTATATTTAGCAAAAAATAAAGAATGCAAGAGATGTGATTTTAACTGAATTTGAAAAATAGTCATTGTATAAGATGATGAAGATAATGTAAACTTAGAAGTTTTTATAATCTTTCAAATTAAAGAAAGTGATAATAATTTATTATGAATTGTTAAATAAAACTAGTTAATTAGTATAATAATATAAAAAGAATATAGGTTTAAAATAGATATGTCACAAATACATTGAAAATAAAATATTGAAAATAGAGCACAAAAATGATATTGTTTAAATGACCAAAAATAAACATATCGGAGGTGCTTTCTTATGAGTAATAATATCACAGATAGATTAAAATATAAAGAGTCAATAGTAAAATTTTCAAGAAAATATGGAGTAGCAAAAGCAGCATATAAATTTGGAGAATGTAAAAGAACAATATATAGGTGGAGAAAGAGATATGATGGAACATTAGAAAGTTTAAAAGGTAAATCAAGACGTCCATATTCGCATTCAAATCAACATACAGAGGAAAAAATAAAATTAATAAGAAATTTTATAAAAGAAACAATAAAGATACGGGATTAGTAGTATTATGGATAAAATTACATAAAGCAGGATATACAAGAACAATACAAGGATTGTATCATGCAATGCAAAGATTAGGAATATACCAAAAAACACTAAGCAAAAAGAAAGTGAGCCAAATGAATGGGTAACAGGAGAATATCCAGGGGATAAAGTTCAAATAGATGTTAAGTATGTCCCAAAGAAATGTATGAGCAAAGAATTACAGGAAAGAGGAGAAAAATTTTATCAATATACAGCAATAGATGAATATTCAAGATTAAGATATACATGGTTTACAAATGCACATGATACATATGCTTCAAGTGAATTTGCAAGAAGATTAGTAAAATATTTTCCATTTAAAATAAAGACAATACAAACAGATAATGGATTTGAATTTACAAATAGATTAAGTTGGCAAGCATTTTTGAAAGATAAAAAAACAATGTTTGAAAACACATTAGAAGAATTAGGATTAGAATATAAAGTAATAAAGCCACATATACCAAAACAAAATTGAAGAGTAGAAAGAAGTCATAGAAAAGATCAAGAAAGATTTTACTATAAAAGAGTATTTTATAGTTTAGAGGATTTAAGAAATCAAGGAAAAGAATGGAGAAAAGAATATAATAATTTCCCTATGAGACCACTAGGATGGTTGAGCCCTAGGAAATTCATAGAAAAATATAAAAGCCAAGAAGAATCGTTATTTGCAATATAAGTGCTCAAAGTATTTATTTTAAATAATTTGTGACAAATGATTGACACACGTACATAATTTAATAATAAATTTAGCAATAAATGTAGAAAAAGATAGAATGTTGTGATATACTATAATCGAATGATGCCACAAATGATAAACATGTACAATTATAAAATAATAATTAGGAGTGGTTATGTTAAAAAAGCAAAAAATTATTCAATTAGATATAGATGAATTGCATATAAGTACAGAAAATCCAAGAACTCAAATAGTTATTGATGAAGTAGAGGCTATACATGAAATTATATTTGAACAAAGTGATAAGATAATAGCCTTGATAAAAAGTATTATAGAAAGAGATTGGATGATTGGTGATTTGCCAGCTGTATATTTGGAAAATGGAAAATATATAGTTTATGAAGGAAATAGAAGAATTTCATGTTTGAAGTGTTTCTTTAATCCGCAATTATTACCATACAAAAATAAAACAGCTGATAAATTCAAAAAATACATTAATACATTTTCTGATGAAGAAATGAAGCAGTTAAGAGAAAAATTCCGTCAAATTCCAGTAGTATTACATAAAGATAAAGATACTATTTATGAATATATGGAATTACGTCATACACCTAATAATGGAAAGGGAGATACATTAGAAAGATGGAATACTGTAGCAAATGAGAGATTTAAGAATGAAATTAGAGGAAAGAAAACTCTAGTATATGCAATTTTAAATGAATATGCTTCGTTATTTACTGGGATAGAGATGTCACAGTTTCCTGTAACAACACTTGAGCGTGTTTTAAAAAATCCAACAGCACGACAAAAGATGAAATTTGAATTTAAAAATGATATTTTGATAGTTGAAGATAAAAAAACATTTTCAGATTATTTGAAAAAAATTATAAAAGATATAGACGAAAAGGTTATAGATTCTAGAAAATTATCAAGATCACAAGACATAATTAATTATTTTAATGGAAATAATGCCAAAGAAGGTAACACAAAATTACAACAAGGAAATATTGCAAATAAAAAAAATAAAGATACAACTAAATTAGAAAATCAATTAGGTATAGTAGATACACTAAAACAAAAAGAAGAAACAACTCCAAAATATCATAAAATTAGTGAAGTTATTGTGAATAAAGAAGATATATTAGGAAATAAAAATACAAAAATAACTATTCCTAAGGGGTTATTGTTTAGTTACTTAAAAGTTTCAAACGTCGATATAAATAATCCAGACAATTTTGGAATTTTGTATTTATCAAATGAATTAAAAGAGTTATCCAAAAGTGGAAATTATAAAAAATATCCAATTTCTACAGTTATGTTGATTAGAAGTTTGTTAGAGCAAGCACTGAAATATCAACTTAATAAATTAGGGGAATGGGATGGTTTTGTGACACAAGAAAAGATAAAAAACAAAAATAATAAAGAACCTGGATTAGAAAAGATAATTGACTATTGCCATGGTAATACAAATAGAATTTTTAGTAATGATGCAAAAACTCAAAGGTCTTTTAATATGTTTGCAAGCAATATTGGTACAAAAGATTACTTTGATATGCTAATTCATCATCCTGAATGTGCAGTAGCTGATTCTGAAATAATAGAAAAGATTACTAATAATGGGCTATATAGAGTTATACAATACATTTTTAATAATACGTAGGACAAATAAAAAGGAGAAAAATATGATAGATACGCCATCACCTCTTAGATATCCTGGAGGAAAAACAATATTATATAAAAAAATAAAAAATATTCTAGAAAAAAACAATCTTATTGAATGTACATATATGGAGCCGTTTTCAGGAGGAGCGGGATTGGCCTTGAAATTATTAATGAATAATGATGTAAAAAGGATTGTAATTAATGATTTGGATTTTGCGATTTATTCATTTTGGCATAATGTTTTATATGATACTGATAAATTTTGTAATGATATAGAAAATATAAAAGTTAATTTAGATGAATGGGAAAAGCAGAAATATATTTACAATAATCAGGATAATTATTCAATGTATGAAATAGGATTAGCCACTTTTTTCTTAAACAGAACAAATAGATCTGGAATAATTAAGGGAGGTGCAATAGGTGGAAAAAAACAAGAAGGAAAATATAAAATAGATTGTAGATTTAACAAAAAAGTATTAATTCAAAAGATTAAAGAAATAGAAAAATATAAAGATAGAATAAAATTATTTAATTATGATGCAAATGATTTTATAAAAATAGTAGTAATGAGGCAAAAAAACAATAATTATTTTATTTATTTTGATCCGCCATATATAAAGAAAGGACCTGAACTATATAAAAATCATTTTAATTTAAAAGAACATACATACTTATCAGAAGGTATAAAGGAAAAACTTTCAGAAAAGAATTGGATAGTTACATATGATGAAAATAAATTAGTATATAGCCTATATGAGAATTTTCAAATAATAAACTTTGATTTAAAATACTCTGCTGGTCAAAATAAAATTGGCAATGAAGTTATGATAATGAGTAAGAAATTAAAAATATAATTACATAAAGTAGGAAAAAATAATGATAGTAGAAAAATTATATGTGGAAAAATTTAGAAAGTTAGAAGATTTAGAAATTCCACTAGGAAATAAAGTAACTGTAATAGCAGGACAAAATGGAACATTAAAAACTACTTTGTTAGGTATGATTGCACAGCCGTTTAGTTTAAAAAATAAAAGTCACCCGCTTTACAAAGAAAGGACAATTGATGGTCAAAAATTCGAATCTAAATTTAAAGAAAAATTTAAAATATCAATAAAATTCGATAAACCTAAAGAGCATAAATGGAAATTATATATTCCGAGTAATGAAATATATGATAAAGATTATATTGAATTGGAGAGTATTTCAAGAAAGGAAAAAGGAAAAAGAGAAGATATTAGATTTTGGTCTACAGAAGGAAGGCAAAAAGGAATGGGATATGTTCAATGTCCTGTTATATATTTAAGTTTAAAAAGACTAATACCAATTGGGGAGGAAGATATTAGTTTAAAAAAAGTTGATTTATCGGAAGAAGATAGTCAATTTTTTAAAAAATACCATAATGAAATTTTATGTTTGCGAGAGGATATAACCAATATTGAGAATATAAGTTCAATAAATAAGAGTTCATTAGGACCTACAACTCAGAAATATGATGGGAATACTATTTCAGCAGGGCAAGATGATATAGGAAAAATATTAATGGCAGTATTATCTTTTAAGAAACTTAAAGAAAAATACCCAAATGAATATAAGGGAGGACTATTACTAATTGATGAACTTGATGCAACGCTTTTTCCTGCTGCCCAACAAAAATTAACAGAAGCTTTATATAGTTTTGCCACTAAGTTTGACTTACAAATTATTTTTACAACACATTCATTAGATGTAATAAAAACATCACTTTTGGATAAATATAATTATAGTGATAATACGAAAGTAATATATTTATCACAGAAGGATGATAAAATAATGAGATATGTAAATCCAAATTATGAGGAAATATTAGCTGACTTAAATATAATTGTGAATAATTCCAAAAGAGGAGAAAGAAAGTTAAGGGTATATACTGAAGATGATGAAGCAAAAAAAATAGCTAAAAGCCTATTAGGAAGAAAATATACTAAATATTTAGATTTTATGGATGTTACATTAGGTTGTGAAAATTATAAAGAATTAATAAGAAAGAAAGTACCTGAATTTACAGATAATATAATAATTTTAGATGGAGATACCAAATTGCAAAAAAACTGTAACAATGTAATAAAGTTGCCTGGCAAAGACTCACCAGAATTTATAGTCTATGATTATTTATCTAATTTAAGCGATAATGACGAATTTTGGGATGCTGAATTAGGTGGATATAATAAACAGGTATGTTTTAAGGACTATCCTTGCAAGCCAGATAATAGAGTAGAATTTAAAAAGTGGTTTAAACAGCAGGAGATATATTGGGGGCAGAATTGCCAAAAACTAATTTCTAGGTGGAAAAAGGATAATATTGAAGAATACGATAAATTTATAGCTGATTTTTTAGAAGCATATAACAATGTAGCTGATAAATATGGTATCAATAAAATATAAAAAATTAGTTTAATAATACATCCTGAAATTATCTGCACTCCATCACAAAAACCATTCCTATAATACTTCTCATTCCAATAGCAAATATAATCAAAGAAATTATCATCAAGTTGTTTTAACTGTTTTTCAACGTACTTTTTATTCTGCTCTGGAAAATTCTTCAAAATTCTCTCAGAAATCTCATCAAAATAAACAAAATGCTTTTTGTCCTCATAACTCTAAGGTGAGTTTGAAATAATTTTGCTTTACAATTTTGATTTAATCGTTACAGCTTGAATGGATGTAGCGATTTTTTGCAGCCTTTAAATAAGTTGCTATAATGCTTAAAAATAGCACTATTATGTCAAGTTGGGGAGAAATTGGGGATCAACTTCTAAATTGACATAGAACCTCTAAGAAAAGCTCATTTCATAAAAATTCTTAAAGCTATTTTTGTAACAAAGTAAATCAAAAAATATAAATATGAGAGTTACAAAAAAGATTTTTAGATAATATTGAATTTCTAATTTGCCTTGCTTGAAATCAACAAATTCTCTAATACATTTCCAGCAGTCCTATCATGAGATTTTAGTGGGTGAACATAGAAATTGTATGTAGTAGTAATTTGTGCATGACCAAGCCTTGCAGATACTGTTGCAACATCAACTTGCTGAGAAATAAGAAGAGTTGCATTTGTATGTCTTAAACCATGAAAATTAATTACAGGCAATCCAATCTTTTTAACAAACTGTTCAAACCATTTGCTAATTGTAGATGGATGAATAGGTTTACCATCATCTTGAACAAATAACCTATTAGATTCGTGCCAGAAATCGCCTACGATCGATTTTTGTTCATCATACCATAACTTATATTCCTCAAGTAAAGAAACAATAAAATCAGGTATTGCAACATCTCTTATTGAACTTTCTGTTTTAGGTGCCTTAGTAAAAACTCCTTTTTCAGAAAGATATTGACTAGATTTATTAATATTGATAATACCATTTTTAAAATCAATATCACTCCATTCAAGTCCAACAAGTTCACCAAGCCTTGCTCCAGTAAAAATATCAAGTAAAATTGCAGTACGATATTTAATTTGATTGCCTTTTAACTTTTGCAAATTATCAACAAGAATTTTAGTTTGATCTTCATCATAATGACGTCTTAATGGCTTAGATGTTTTTGGCGGTTGAACACGTTCAGCAGGATTACTTACAATAAGTTGCCAATATACTGCTCTATGAAGCATTGCCGATAGCAAACGATGATGTTCTAATATTGTCTTTTGAGATAGTGGTTTTCTTGTTTTCTTTCCATTGTTGTTTTTTCTTCTAACAATTTGAGTATCTTCTTCAAGTAAATCATAAAATCTCATAATGTCTGTTGGTTTGATTTTATTTAGCTTATAATGTCCAAAATATGGAGTTATCCTTGTTTCCAGCATGCGTTTGTATCTATAATAAGTTGATGGTGCTAGTTCTTTTAATGCATAATCTTTTGTCCATATTTCCACATATTGTGCAAATGTTGGGATATTTCCATCTACTATTAGTCCACTTTCTACTTCTGTTAGAAATTTTGCAAGTTCTATTTGTGCTTCTGATTTTTTCTTGCAGTGTATTGTTTTTTGATGTCTTATTGGTCTGCCATCTAGGTCATATCCTTTGAATACTACTAGCCTGTAACTGTTTTTTCCTCGCTTTTCAATACTACCTGTCACTTTTTTGCCTCCTTTCTGTTGTTTTTAGTAATTGTTTGTATTACTATGTTTTTATTGTAACATTTTTTGATGGGAAAACAAAACCCGACATGGGGTTATTGTAGGAAAATTTGTGATGTGTAGGGGAAAATGTCAATAATTGAGTGAAATAAATAGTATATGCCAAATGGTGGAAAAAACTGCCAAAATATGATATAATGTAAAAAATTAGAGGGTGAGAATATGAAGGGGTTTGAAGTATATGAATATGATATTGATGAAAATAAAAAAATTATAATTATCAATATAGAAGAAATATCAACAGAACTAGAAGAAGAGATTAATAGATACATTACTGAAATTTGGGAGGGATATACTGATGGAGATATTTCAGATGTAAAAAAAGAAATATTAAAATATTTAGGAGAAATAGAAGAAGAAAAGAAAGTAGGAGCTATTGCAGAATTCTTTATTCATCTATACTTAAAAATAAATAAATATGAACAGTATTGTTTATTTCAAAATTTGGAGGAAGATAAATCATTCAAAAAAGGATTTGATGGATTATATGCTATTAATAATGAAAAATGGTTAGTTGAAAGTAAATCGACAGAAAAAATAGATAAAAGGCATCATTCTAAAATATCAGAGGCTTATAATGATTTGAACAAAAAAGTTACCGGTAAAGAAAGCAATAATCCATGGAAAAACGCATATAATCATGCAAGTAATAGGGATCTTGAAGTTCCTGATGATGTGAGAAAAGCTATAAAAAAACTAAGCAGAGAATATACAAATGGAAATTATAGTACTATTGATAATTATAATATAATCCCATGTTCCACAAAATTTTTTAAGGAAGATAAAGAAAAAGAAAGAATAGGAAATACAAAAGTCGAAGTAGAAAATAAAATAGAAAGTTTTGAATTTAAAAAAATAAAGGCAATTTGTGTAAATAACAAAATTGCAGATTTATTTATTCAATATTTGAGGAAATGAAATGGATAGTAGTGAAAGAAGAAAATTAACTAGTTTAAAAAATGAAAAAAAATTTAATATTTGTATAGAAAAATTAACAACTCATAAAGAATTAGATGAAGAAGAAAAACAATTTATTTTAGAATGTGCAATTTTATTGATAAGAGAATATGAAAAAGATAAAGAACATGAATCATATTTAGAGTTTGCTTATTTTATAATATTAAACTATTCATTGCAATATGATGATTATGAGGCTTTATATGATTTTTCCATCAATTTTGGATATTATCCTATAGCAAAAAAAATTGTAGAACATGGACTGATAGAAATTAATACAATTAAAGATTTACTGTTAGAAAAAAAGATGAATAAGTTTGAAAGAAAAGATATTGTAGAAACATATGAACAATATAATTCAGAAAAAAAGATATTAGAAGATACCAATAATTATATATCATATGTTGCACCCACTTCGTATGGTAAAAGTTCTATTATTAATGAGTTAATTGTTAATGAAGGATATAACAGAATAGGAATTATTGTGCCAACGAAATCACTTATAAATCAAACATATAGGAAAATAAAAAAAGAAATAAAAGATTATAAAATAATTATACATGATGAAATGTATGAAGGAGAAGAAAGATTTATAGGTATTTTAACACAAGAAAGGGCATTGAGATTATTAGAAAAAGAAGATTTCTATTTTGAAAAAATATATATTGATGAAGCACATAATATTTTTGATGATGATAGCAGAAGTATTTTATTAACTAGATTGATAAGGAAAAATAAAATGAAATATGCTAATCAGAAAGTTGTATATTTTTCACCTGTTATAAATAATAGTAATAGTTTAAAGATAAAAGATAGTGTTGACAATATAAAGCAATATAAAGTTAAATTTAATGTTAAAGAACCTGAAATATTTGAATTAACTTTAGAAGGAAAAGAAAAAAAGTATAATAGATTCATAAACGAGTTTTATGAGACGGATGCAGGAAAACCTATATATCAATATATAATTGATAATTCTAATGAAAAAAACTTTATTTTTATTTCTAGACCAGTAAAGATTGAGAAATTTTCTAAAGAATTATGTTCAAATGCTAATATACCAGAAATAGAAAATGATAATGACCTTGAAGAAATTATTAATATGTTAAAGAAACATGTCCATGAAGATTTTTATATGATTGATTTGATTAAAAAAGGAATTGTATATATTCATGGTAAAATGCCTGAACAGATCAAAGATTATTTAGAATATAAATTTAATCAAAATAAACAATTAAAGTACATAATTGCAAATCATGTAATATTGGAAGGTATGAATCTACCTATAGATAGTTTGTTTATACTTACAGTGAATTCACTATCAAAGGAACAATTAGTAAATTTGATTGGGAGGGTAAATCGTCTTAATGAAATTTTTACAAAAGATAAAAACAATTTAAAAAAATTAATTCCAAAAATATTTTTTATAAATTCAGAAGAATATAATAGGAATAACTCAAATATGTCTAATAAAATTGAAGAATTAAGAAGTTTTTCTTTTGATGATTGTATAAAAAATCCATTAATGGAAAATTATGATATTAATAAGCTAAAGATATCAAAAAAAGATAAAGTAAAAAAACAAATTAAAAATCAAGAAATAATTAAAAATGAAGAGATAACATTGATAGAACCGGATAATGAACGTGAAAAGATAGAGAAACTTATAATTGAATGTGGCATATCAAACTATTATGCTAATATTTCAGATATTACTAATAAAATTTTGAACTGTATAGAAGTAGAAAAAAATAATAAAGAATTATTAGGAAATAATATTATCGACAAAATATATAATGTATTTATAAAAGGACAAGAAAACAATATCACAAATTTTGAAATTAAAAGATTAAAAAATGAAGAGGCAATAGATTATTATAAAAACTACATAAAATATAATAAAAAAAGTTTAAAAGAAAGAGTTCAGCAGCAATATGAATATTTTAATAAGATAAAGAATGATCCTCAAAAGAGAGAGTTTTACATAGGCGAAAGCTATGGTGAATTCGCAAAAGAAACAGAGGATTATCCTCAACAATTTAAAAAAGTATATATTGATTTATCGAGCAAAGATAATAAAACATTATTAAATTTGGCTATTGCAAAAATAAAAATAGAAGATGATTTTATAAGTTTTAAAATCAATAACTTTGTAACACTTATGTATAAGGTAGGATTAATCGAAGAAAATGAATATAATGAATTTGTATATGGGACAAAGGAAAAGAAAAAATTAAATTTAATAAAAAAAGGATTATCTATAAGTTTAGTTAATAAATTAAATGATGAGAAACAATTAGATAATTTAATGTTGGATAAATATAATAATATTATAGCAAATGAGGAACTTTATGAATATATCAATAAATTAGATGATTATGAAAAATTTGAAATAAAAAAATATTTATAAAAAAGTAGTAGAAAATTCTACTACTTTTTTGTTTGCTTTATCTTTGTACTTTCTATCCATTCCTCAAATTCTTTAGCACTAATGTTATTATTTAAATAATCGTTCTTTTTAATAGCACCAATCTTTTTGAAATCTTCATATCTTTGAGTATTAAGTTCAGGATTAAGAGAAGCAGATTTGTGTAAAGACTGGTATCTTGATCTATATTTTTTCAACAAAGGATCCTGTTCTAATTTTTGTTTATACATTAGTTCAGGTGCTAAATCTTTACATGTTTTATTTCCTTTAAAAATATTATCACAATATTTAGTATCATGATTTGTGTATGGAATGAAAAATTTACCACAATTTTCACATTTACAAATTAAATATTTTGAACTAGCAATTTGTCTAAATGATAAATATAAAATATCTTCATAAGAAGTACTTTTATATGCAAAAGGAATAGATGAAGGTATTTCCATATTAAAATAATTATTAAAATTAAAATCAATTATTATATCTCCAATTGAATCTTTTAAATAATAATCATCTAAATCTTCAAAATAATTTATTGGTTTAAGCGTATTTAATTGATTTTTGTTGTATTTTGAAAATTCAGGATCTGTAAATTTATTATTTTCATAAAGATGTAGATATCTATATTTTTTCATAGCAATATCCCAAAGGACATCGTAAATCCAAATAAAATCTTCACCAAATTTTTCATAAATTTTATCTAAATATTCTAAGTACTCACCATTTGAAATTGTAAATGTATAATTTACATATTTATCTTTATAATTTTTATTAAATATAGCATAGTAATGTTCAAAACAGTATTCGGTTATAAATTTTTCAACATTTTTACGTTTATGCATATCTGTATTTAGAAAATCTAATAAAAAACTCCCAAGTGGTTTTTGTTTAGGCTCTAACAAATAATAAGAATAATAAGTATCTCCTTTTTTGAGCATTTTCTTATAAGTAATGATTTCTTCATTTGTTTCTAAGTTAAATAATATATTAAAAAATGGTTCCATATTACCTCCATATACCTACAATACAAATTTAAAATATTAATTATCGGTTGTTGGGTTTATTTTTATAACTCCTACAATTAAAATAATAATTAATAATTGTATATCAAAATTATACAATCAAAAAAATAAATAGTCAACAATAATAAGGAAAAGAGGTGATAATATGGAAAATTTGCCAAAGGTAGAACGAAAAACACTAACAATGAGAGAAACAGCAGAGTATTTAGGAATATCATATTGGTTAGTAAACCAATTAGTAAGAAGAAAACAAATACCATGTGCAAGAGTTGGTGGAAGAGTATTATTTAGAGTACAAGCACTAGATGAATACTTGAATAATAAAGAACAAGAATCATTAAAAAAGTAAAGGAGGGAGAACATGCAATGGATTAAAGTGTTTACAGATATATTTGCAAATCCAAAAATCAAAATATTACTCAAAGAACGTGATGGGGACACATTTTTTTGAGTATGGATTCAATTATTAACAATAGCGGGACAATGTATGCAAGAAGGAAAGTTAATGATTTCAGAAAATAATCCAATGACAGTGCATGAACTTGCAACAATCATTCACAAAACGGATGCAAAAATGGAAAATATATTGAACAAATTAATCCATTTAGAGATGCTAATATATCAGGAAAATACATATATAATTAAAAACTGGTATAAGTATCAAAGTATTGATAAATATGAGAAAATTTTAGAACAAAATAGAGCAAGACAAAAAAGATTTAGAGATAAGAAAAAAGAAGAAAGTAACGTTATGCAAACGTCAAGTAACGTGGAAGAAGAGAATATAACAGAAAAGAATAAAATAGAAAATAATAGATTAGAAGATGATATAAAGGCAGGTGAAAATGGTAGTGGATTCAAAACAATTGATTTCTGACATAGTTTTAGATACTGATAATAAAATGCACAAGCAGTGCAAATTCTGTGGAAAATTATTACATATAAATGATTATACTGCACTATATGTCAATATTGTTTATAAAGATATAGCAACAGCATACGAAAGATGTACCTGTAATGATGCTAGTAAGATTTGGCAACAATACGATGAATACATTGAAAAAGACAAAATAAGAAAAATCAATTTAAGTAAAATAAACAAATTATTTAAAAATAATAATTTAGGAAAACGTCAATTAAATAGCACATTTGAAAATTATAAAATAACAAATAAGAATAAAAATGCTTATGAAAATGTTAAAAAATATGTAGATAAATTGATAAAAGGAACAACTAATAAAGGACTTTTTATAACAGGAGCTTATGGTGCCGGTAAAACTTATTTAGCATCATGTATTGCAAATGAAATTATTAAGAATGGAAAATCAGTAATATTTGGAACTTTAATACAATTGTTAGATTTTATTAGAGATTCATATAGCGATTCAGAAGTTTCTGATAAAGATTATTTGAATTTATATTCTAGTGTTGATCTTTTAGTAATTGATGATTTAGGAAAAGAAAAGCCGACAGAATGGGTATTAGAAAAATTATTTTTGATAGTGAATAATAGATATAATAATTATTTGCCAATTGTTATAACCACAAATTATAACAGAAATCAATTAAGAGAAAGATTATGTATAAATAAAAATTATAGTATTGTAGATTCAATAATTTCAAGATTATATGAAATGTGTGGTGGTATTGAAATTAAGGACGATGACCATAGAATGAGCGATTCCCTAATTAGGGAATCACTCCGAAATAGTTGAGATAACTGGAGTATAAGCTAAAACACTTTAGATGCGAAATGATTAGTGGCAGATAAAAATGTCACTTTTCTTTTTATATTATTTTGGAGTAAAAAAAACTAAAATAAGAGAAATGTTTTTAGCAAGATTCCCCTTTGTGTATACAAAGGGTTCTTGATAGTTGGGAAAATCCCAAACCCTTTTATGAAATGGAGATGATAAATTGAAGAAGGATAAAATTATAACAATTAGAGTTAGTGAAAATGAAAAGAAAAAATTAATTAAGAAAAGTATAAATGCTGAATTAAGTTTGTCAGAATATTTAGTTGAACAAGGATTGAATAAAGATATAGTTAGAGTTGAAGGATTAAATGAATTTATAACAGAGCTTAGAAGAATAGGAAATAATATAAATCAATTAACACATTTAGCAAATAGTAGAGCGATTTATACAGTTGATTTAAGTGAGATAAAAAAAGAATTGGGAAAAATATGGACTTTGATAAATGATCTATATTTTAAATATAGCTAAATGAAGAAAATATAGAAAATAAAATTCTTGAAATATTCAAGAAAATATTGAATAAAAAAATAATAAATGATAGAATAATTTTGAAAAAATTTATCGAGGGGGAAAAAAGATGGCTATATGCTATAATAAACTTTGGAAATTAATGATTGATAAAAACATTAACAAAACACAATTATGTGAAAAAGCAGGAATAACTACAAATGCAATGGCTAAATTAGGCAAAAATGAAACAGTACAAGTTGAAATTTTAGCAAAAATTTGTAAAGTATTAGATTGCAATGTAGAAGATATTATGGAAGTTATTACTGAAAACGATTAAATAATGGAGGAAAAATATGTTTTATGAATTAATAAAAAAAATATGTGATAAATGGTATCAATCAGAAGATTGTAAAATAAAAAATATTATAAATTATATAGTAAGTCAAGATAAATTAAGAGATGCACAAGTAGAGTCAATAAAATTATATTTGTTTTTTAAAATATATTGTAAAAATTTGCCATTAGAAAGATTATTTAATGAAGGATATTTTTTACAAAATATAAATCTAGATGAATTACCAATATCAAAAAATTTGAATGACTTCTTATGTAATAATACTTCTGCAAGACAGTTATATGAAATAGCTTTGACAGAAGAAAATTATAAAGAACTGAAAGAAGAAATAGAAAAAAATTATTTAACATTAGATTTTAATAAAATTTTTAAAGATTTCTTTCACAATACAAGCTATGCAAATTACATTTACTCATTGCCAATGGGAGCGGGTAAAACTTTTCTAATGGCAGCATTTATCTATATAGATTTGTATTTTGCTATGAATGAACCTTATAATAAGGCATTTGCACATAATTTTATAGTTTTAGCACCATCTGGATTAAAAAGTTCTATTTTACCAAGTTTAAAGAAAATTAAAGATTTTGATGTTACTTGGATTTTTCCAGAACCTATAGCAAGTAATCTAAGAAAAACATTAAAATTTGAAATATTAGATGCCGTTAAGACTGAAAAGAAAAGTAATAAAATAAAAAATCCTAATGTTGCTAAAATTGCTCAATATCAACCATATAAAGATATGTTTGGAGTTATAATATTAACAAATGCTGAAAAAGTAATTTTAGATAAAGTTAAAATAGAAAATGAACAAATTAGAATTGATTTTGATACAGAAGATTTAGTAAGTAAAGTCGCAAATGAATTAAGAGAAACAATAGGTAAAATTCCAAATCTAGCAATATTTATAGATGAAGTCCATCATGTAGCTGATGAAGAAATTAAACTTAATAAGGTTGTTACTGAATGGAATAATTCTGGGACAATAACTGAAGTTATTGGATTTTCAGGAACGCCATACTTAGATAGCCCAGAGGTATTTAAGATAACACCTAATATAACAATTAAGAATACAGATATATCTAATACAATATATTATTATCCGTTAACAGCTGGTATAGATAATTTTTTAAAGAAACCAAAGATAATTGCATCAACTGACAATAATCCTCTTAATATTATAAAAGAAGGACTAACAGAATTTTTAAATAATTATAAAGATGTAGAATATAATGGAGTTTTAAGCAAAATAGCAATTTATTGTGGAAACATAAAAAATTTAGAAGAAACAATATATCCTTTTGTTTCAGAATATGTTACTAAATTAGGAATGAATCCAAATAAAGTAATTTTAAAATACCACGGAGGAAATAAAGATTATACATTACCAAAAGAAAATGATTTAGAATTTGAATCGTTAAATACTCCATTGTCGAAGAAAAGAATAATTTTACTTGTTGGAATAGGAAAAGAAGGATGGGATTGTAGTTCATTAACAGGGGTAATATTATCTCAAAAAGGGGATTGCCCAACCAAAATGGTATTACAGACAACATGTAGATGTTTAAGACAAGTAATAAAAGGAAATCATGAAACAGCTTTAATATATTTAAATCAAGATAATGAAAAACTCTTGTCAGGACAATTAAGAAAAACACAACATGCAACAATACAAGAATTTCAAAATGGAACAAAGACAAATAATTTTATAAAGAGAACAAGCAGAATGAAATATTTAAATATCCCTGAGATAGAGTACTATAAAATGAATATTAGATATACAGAAGAAATAAAGGAAGAGGCAAAAACATCTAGAGATTTGAAAAAAATACTTTCAATGGATTGTGTAAAACAAAATGTAATAATTACAGAAAAAAATATTAATAATGAGGTAATAGAAACTAATATAAATAGTGTAATTTATGGAGAAAATATGAATTATACTAAGTGGTTATTAAATATAGTAAAAGAAAGCTTTGGATTTATTACAATGAAAATGTTAAAAGAATATGATAAGGAACTGAAATTAATATATAAAAACATAACCACCGAAGATGGAACTCTAAATATGACTTATAATCACAAATTAATAAATAATTTAATTAGAAAGGCATTCTATGATAAAAGAAAAATGACTATAAATAAAGAAGAAGTGCCAGAAAGTGCATCTATATTATCTATAACAGATATTCCTTCAATAGATTGTTCTAATAAAGAACTACAATGTCCTAGTGATAATATTACAAAAAGGATTTTGGATAAAGACAACAACTTAAAAAATGAAATTAACTTAGAAGAATTATCTAAAGAGCAATTATTAGAATTAGTAAAAAATAATCCTGAACTACTAATAAGTAATAAAAATGAAGAAACATTAGAATTAAAAATGAAAGATAGAACATTCCATTATATTCCATATGTATTTAATCAAAGTTCATTTGAGAAGATATTCTTTGAAAAAATAATGGCATTAAATAGCTTTGCTTCAAGAAATCTTGAAATATATTATAATGGAGACCATAATATTGCATCATTTAGAATAGAATGTTATAAAACAGAAAATAAAGTTGTAAAGAAGGTGGGATTATATACACCAGACTTTTTAATAATTAGGAGAGATAAAGATAATAAAATTGATAAAGTTTTAATAGTTGAAACAAAAGGAAAAGGATTTAAGGAACAAACTGAATTTATTGACAGAAGAAATTATATTGAAAAAGAATTTATAAAATTCAATAACAAAAAATTTGGCTACAATAAATTTGATTACTTATATATTGAGGATACACTAACAGAAAATGAAATTTTAAGTAAATTAAATAAAAAATTACAAGAATTTTTAAAGGAGGGAAAATAATGGCAGTTAAATATGTTCCATATTTTAAGGAACCAATTGAGGGACAAGCAATACTTGATAATTTTACAAGAACGAAGAGGGTATTAAAATATACAGATAATGATAAAGTATTTGACAGAATTGAAAAAGGAATGCCTTTATACGAAGTAGAAACAAAAGAAATAGTTGGAAAAGAAGACACTGAAAATATGATTATTAGAGGTGAATGTGTATCAGCTTGTGCTTATTTAAAAGAAAATAATATTAAAGTTGATTTGGTATATATTGATCCTCCTTTTGCGAGTGGAGCAGACTATGCTAAAACAGTATATATAAGAAGAAACCCTAAAGTAGCAGAATCAATCAAAAAAGCAGAAGAAACACTTGATATAGAAGAACTCAAAACATTTGAAGAAAAAATGTATGGAGATGTTTGGAATAAAGAAGCATATTTAAATTGGATGTATGAAAATTTAATGGCAATTAAATCTATCATGAGTGACAATGCCTCAATTTATGTTCATTTAGATCATCATATAGGACATTATGTAAAGATATTAATGGATGAAATATTTGGCGAAGATAATTTTTTAAATGAAATAATTTGGCAATATAGTTGGGGAAGTAGAACGGAAACTCAATGGAACAAAAAGCATGATACTATATATATGTATTCATTGTCAAAAGAATTCTGCTTTAATGCAAACGATGTGCTAGAAGAAAGAAAAATATCAGATGCAACCGAAAATAGACTTAAATACAAAGGTGCAATGATCACCGATGGAAATAAGGGAAGAGGAAATAAGGAATTAGCATTACCTACTGATGTATGGTATATAGCAACCATAAATGGTATGGCTACAGAAAAAGTAGATTATTCAACGCAAAAACCAGAGGCATTATTAGAAAAAATAATTAAGGCTTCATCAGATAAAAATATGATTATAGCAGATTTTTTTGGTGGCTCTGGAGTAACAGCTAAGGTAGCAAATGACCTAAATAGAAAATTTATTCATTGTGATATAGGAGTAAATAGTATAGAAACAACAAGAGATAGGTTATTGTCTGCAGGTGCATCATTTAAGGTTATGGATATCAAAGATGGAGTTAACCTTTATAGAAATCCAGTTCAAACGATGGATAAAGTTAAATCTTTAATACCTGGTTTAAAAAATGAAGATAGTGTTCCAGAATTTTGGGAAGGTGCAATTAATGATAGTAAGATTGGGTTAATTCCAGTGTATATTCCAAATTTAATGGATTCTACGACAAAAATATTAGATATAGTTTTAATGAATAAAATAATAAATCAAGCTATTCCAGAATTAGAAGACGATATAAAAAAAGTAATTATTTATTATATAGATATATCTGATGAAAAGGAAATAAAAGATTTTATAAAAGAATATTTAAGAAGAGACATTGAAATTGAATTAAGAGATTTAAAAGAGATACTAGATGAGACAGTAATATCTGATATTATAGAATATCACATAGATGATAAAGAATTAATAGTAGATAAATTTATTAGTGATAGACTTATTAATAAGATTGATGAATATAATGAAAAAATGAATTCGCAAATGCTTTCAACAGGAAAAAAAGCTAAATACATAGAGATTAGTGATGAAGGTTTAGAATTAATTGAAATGATATCGTTAGATTGTACTTCAAAAGAAGGAATATGGCATAGTGATGAGGAAATAAAAATTGATAAACTGGGTTATGTTATAAATAAAGGAAAAAAGACAAAAAATCTTTGGAATGGGAAAGTACATTTTGAAAATATCCCTTTAAGAATCAAAGTAAGAAATATATCTGGAGATGAATCAATTTTTAGTATAGGAGGTTAGAAGATAGAAATGAATTTTAATATTAATAAATTTGATAACCAGCTAGAAACATATATAAAAAAGTTAAAAAAGAATGGTACGATGCAGATTGAGCTTGAAGAAAGAGAAGAAAGAAAATTATATTATCAAAAATATGATGCTAATAAAATTATAGATATGACAGAGGATGAATTTCACGAATATATAAGTAAATTGTGGGCTATGATTATTTGGGGAAATAAAGAATATATCATAAATAAATATATTGAAGACAATGGCTTTGATAATTTGAAAAAATCTATTGCAGAATTATTATATGGTAGAGATAAAATAGAAAATAGATGGGATAAGTTTAATAAAAACATAAAAGGTTTTGGCCCTGCAATGATGAGTGAATTGTTATGTTATATTTATCCTTTTGATTGTATGATATGGAATAACACATCATTATTAGCGTATCAATATTTAGAAATAAAAGATTTACCTAGATATAATTATCAAGAAACAGGAAAAAAATATATAGAATTATGTAGTTATTGTAAAGAAATACTTAAGTTAGCTAATAAAAAAACAAATAGCGATAACGACTTATTGTTTATAGATTATTTGTTTTGGGATAATTTAAAATTGTATAAAATGAGTCAAAGTTCTATTGAAGAAAAACCAAGAATTGAAACAGCAGAAAATAAAAAGTCTTTACATACAGAATTAAAAGAAAAAGTTAGAGATATAGGTTTATTTTTAGGATTTGATGCTTCAAATGAAGTCAAAATTGGAAATGGTGCAGTAGTTGATGTCGTTTGGGATTTTTCAATAAATAATGTTGGAAAAGTTACATATGTATTTGAAGTTCAAACAGGTGGCAGTATAGACAGCTTAATCATGAATCTATTAAAAGCATCGAAATATAAAAACGTACAAGGTATTATAGCAGTATCTGATACGACTCAACTTGAAAGTATTAGAAAAGAGTCTGAAGATATTTTTAAAAATGAAAATAAAAAAATTCAATTATGGGACCAAGATGACGTTATAGATGTATACGATAAATTACAATCAGTTAATCAAAGCGTAAATAGTATATTAAAAATAGATGATTCTCTAGGAAATTAGACATTGTAATAAAACAATAAGGTAAAAAGTTTTACCAAAGTAAAATGAGGAAAATAAAATTTATGAAAGTATTAACAATTAAACAACCTTGGGCAAGTTTGATTATTCAGGGATATAAGAGATTTGAATTTAGAAGTTGGCAAACAAAATACAGAGGAGAATTACTAATCCATGCAGGAAAGGGAATAGATAAAGAGACAGTAAAAAGATTGGAAAAATATATACCAGAAAATATTCCTTTAGGAAAAATAATTGGAAAAGTAAAATTAGTTGACTGTATAAAAATGTCTCCTGAATTTAAAGAAATATTATTAAAAGAAAATAAAGATATTTATACAGATAGTTCTTTTAAAGAAAATTATGGTTGGCAACTAACCAATATACAGAAATTTGACGAGCCAATAGAAGCAAAAGGTCATTTGAGCTTATGGAAATATGATGATTTATAAAATAAAACAAAAGAAAAGCAAAATAATTGAGTAATTTGTATTACAGAATTATTTTGCTTTTTTGATAATAAATTACAAGTTTCGACAAAATATTCAATATCAGTATGATAAATTAATATAAAAATATATTGTATCAATAGTAAACTTATAATAAAAACAAATGTATTTAACTAATACAGAAAGGAGTAAAATGAGAAAATTATTAAAAGCTTTTTTAGAAGAAAATATGATATATGAATCGGTGTACGAAGAATATAATTATGAATTTTGTAATGGTAATGATAGAGAAGCATTTTCAATTGAATTTAAAAAATTTATAGGAATGTATAATACGTTTTTCTATGATAAAGATAGATTTGTTACAGTTATTAATAGTAATGAAATAGTTTTGGATAAAAAAGTAATAGAACATTTATTTAATATGTATAAATATGCAAAAGAAAACGAAATGTATGATGAAAAAGTTCTATTAATAGAATTTTTATATACATATTACAAGGGTATAAATTCTTCGAGTTATAAAGCAAATTATGCTAACTTTAAAAAATCTATGGATGATTTTTTAAATGTTATAAATGAAAAAAAATTAAAAAAAGAGTTTTTTACAGTGGTAATAGATGATTTATATGCTTTTTATAAGAGTTTAATAAATTATGGTATTAACAATGAAATTTATATAGATCATGAAATTATTAATAGAATATTTAATAATTTAAAAATCAAACCTCAATATTATAATGAACTTATTAATATATTTATTTGTAATAAAAAAAATTTATATAACATTATAGAATTCGATAATGAAAAAAAAGAACATATAAATACATATATTGAATATATGACTACTTCTTTAGATAATTTTGGAGGGTATAACTATGTAAAAGAAATGTTTTTTCAATTGGATAAAGGTAGAGTGCTTACTTCCGAAATTTGTAAAAATATAATAAACAAATATATAAATATTACAAATCAAATTTGTAACAGATTAAAAGACAAGCAATATAGCTTTATTAAAGGACTATCTGAAATAGATACATTAAAAAAAGAATTGAATTATATATTGAAAAATATTAGCTCATTGAATTATGTTCAAAGAAATAAAGTCAGAGAGTGCTTAGTGCAATTATTAAGATTAAAAAGATATATTATTGCGGATCATGATTATGTGAAAAGTGAAATGCATGAGTTTTCGAATGAAATAAAAATAGATAATAGTGAAGTTGAGAAGTGTAGAAAAATAATAATTGAAAATGAGTTTACTATTTATGCTAGTTCAAAAATTGATTTTGTAAACCAAATAGGAATAGCTTTAGAAAGTTATGCTAAATATCCTATACAAAGTTTGGTATCAAACTATCAAATAGATAGTAACAAACAAATATATTCTTTAAATATAGAGAAAAATGAAAAAAAGGATAGGGATAATTTTAAAAAATATTTTGATGAAAAAGGTAAGGAATATACAGAAAAACATCCTAAATTAATGAATAAATTATATGGAAATTATTATGAAGAATTATTAAGATATTTATCAAAAACATTTATTATGCAACAGGAATTAATATTATCTATGCTTGGAAAAGTAGAATTTAAAAATACCATTACAAAGTTAAAAATGAGTTTGGGATATGAATATAATAATGAATACGCAATTGTAGTAAATAATATATTAGCGATAGAGCAAAATATAAGTTACATATTAAAAGAAAATGGATTAGAAATTTCATTACAAGGTTTTGAAAATATAAATAATTTGTTTGAAGTATTTAAAGAAGATAATAGTGTTATAAATGGTTTAATGTATTTAAATTATACTCTATATGAAAAATCAGGTATGAATTTAAGGAATAATATGATGCATGGAAATTTAATTAATACAGATTTATCTATACCTTTATTAGTATCATTTTCTGGATTAATATTTGTTAGTTGGTTAAGAAATGATAAAAGATAGTTTTGAAATTACGCAAATACCTGAAACTTCTGATGTTGTTAATAAAATAGTAGAGAAAAATGTAGAGATAATAATTTTCAATTATGTATGTTTAATTAGAGATTTAATTGATATAACCATGTATACATTAAATAAAGATATAGTAAAACCATTAATATTTTATAACACATGTTTTTTAGTAGAATTAAGCCTAAAATATTACCTAATAAGAAGTACTAAATTAAATATTAATGATGTTGAAGAAAAAGGTCATAACATTGTTGAACTTATGAGGAGTGCAAAAGAAATAGGATTAGATGTCGATGAATTACAATTCTTATTACAGAAGTTTAGAAATAGAGAAAATCACAGATTAGATTTAAATAATTATTATAACTATAAATATAATAGAGAAATAGGACAAGATAAACTTATATTTGATTTTGAATGTAGTGATAAAGAAAAAAATAATATAAAGGAAGTGATGGAATGGATAAAGAGATATATATAGCATTTATTAAATATTTTGAGAATGATGAAACCAAAAGAGTAATTGGACAAATTGATGTTGAAATACTGCATGAAGAAAAGGTAGAATGCTTATATTATATTTTCCCATTAATAGAAAAAATGATTTTAGAAATTTTTAAATTAGTGCCAGAATCAGATGTTGAATATATAGAACAAGGAATAATGAAGACTCCTATTTCAATAATTGAAAATAATGATAGTTCAAAGGTCTTACCAAGTTACATTATAGATATAATAAAGAAATATTATAAGGAAGATGGCCCAAGAAATAAATTATTGCATATAGGAAATGCAGAAATAACCGTAAATGTAAGTTTTAATGAACTTCTATATTTAATATCTAATTTACTAATAATATTAAAAAATAAATTAGAGGAATATACTAACTTTTCATTTGAAGATATTAAGATATTATAATAACATGTAAATATTTTTGAAAAAATTATAGAAAAAGCCCAATAGGGCTTTTTCTATACCAATTTAACCTCCTCTTTCATAAACTCATCAACCATCTCCTGAATCATATTCAAATACTTAACTTGCTCCATAAAACTATCTTTATCATCAGGCATAGGATATTTTTGCTTAAGTTCAATTTCAATCAAATTAGCATAACCATTTAAATGCTGCTCAAATCCTAACAAATAATCCATAATAGTTCCATCCATAGTAAGTTGTTGAAATTTAAAAGGCTTATATTCTTCTAAATATTTTTTTGCTAATTTACCATATCTATTTAGTTTCAATACCATTACCTCCAAGACTCATAATAACTAAATTCAAGCAATCACCAAAACCAGCCCTATAATATTTATCATTATAATAACCAGTAAAATCCATAATTTGCTCATAAAACTTGTCCAAATTTTTAATCATAAATTTCTCACTATTTTTAGAAACATTTTTTAAAACTAAATTATAAAAAGTATCAAAATCTAGAGAATGTTTAATATCTTCCTTAGTTAATTTACAAAGTTCCTCATCCCTAAAAATTATCCACTCATTCATTAAATCTTGAATTTTATCTTTATTAAATTCCATAAAAATTTCCTCCTTAAAAATATCAATTCAATTGCAATAAAAATTTTGCAATTAAAACCATAAAAATACAAAAATATGTTTAGTAACACTTGGGGAGAAATTGGGGATCAAATTTTCAAAATCACCCCAATTTCAACAAAATTACACACTAAACGAAAATTCATCAAAGCACTAATATCACTAGCATACAATACAATTCAACACATCTAATGAAATACGTTATGTAACCCTCATAACCAGAAGGCCTACATTCTTAAATTCTATTCAAACAAATAATAAATCAAGCTTAATCAACAAACAAATCAGTTCAAAAAACTATTCCCAATTATCACCAAAAGTGTTATAATAAAAAGAAAAAAATAGGAGAAAAACTATGAACCAAAAAACAAGTAATGAAATAACAATAAAAATAAAATGTCAATTGAGCGAATTCTATAAAATAATAGAAGAAAAAGGATTCAAAAAAATAAGACAATTCTCAATGGACGACACATATTTCATACCAAAAGAAATAGAACTAGACAAACTAAGTACAAGAAACATTTTATCGAAAGCAGTATTAGTAAGAGATATTATAGGAAAAACTTCAAATAAAAGAACAAAACTAATAACATATAAAATAAAAAATATTGATGAAAAGGGAAATATATTAAATCAAGAATCCATTAACTGTAACATTTTAGATATAGAAGACGCAAAAAAGTTATTAAAAGCAATAGGATATGAAGAAATTATGAATATAAAAGAAGAGGATATAATATATGAAAAAGACGGATTTGAATTAGCAATTAAAAATATAAATAATGGTGACAAGTTAATAGAAATAGAGGAAACAGAGGAGCTAAATACTATAGAAAAATTAATTCAAAAAGTAAATGAAATAGGAATACCAATTTATACAGATAACTATTTCGTAAAAAAAGCAGAAATAGAATTAGATAAAATATTAAATAAAAAAAACAAAAATAAAAAAGAACATAAAAAATATTAACAAAGAATTTCAGGAATACAAGAGAGCGCGTGAATTTTAGTCAAATTAATTCCAAACCCAAATAGCAAGAAAGGATCAAAATAACATGGTAAAAAACATAGTAAAAGACATAATGTTTCTATCTCAAAAATCAGAAAAAGCAACAGAAAAAGACAAATACATAGCACAAGACCTACTAGACACATTAAAAGCAAACAAAGACAGATGTGTAGGACTAGCAGCAAACATGATAGGATATAATAAAGCAATAATCTGTATATCAGGAGGAATATACGACTTTATAATGATAAATCCAAGTATAACAAATAAAAAAGAAGAATATCAAACAGAAGAAGGATGTCTATCATTAATCGGAGAAAGAAAATGCAAAAGATATAAAGAAATTGAAGTAGAATATATGGACATAAATTTCAATAAACAACACGGAAAATATAATGGATTTATTGCAGAAATAATCCAACATGAAATAGATCATACAAATGGAATAATAATATAAAAAAATAAATTGGCTAACAACAATACGATAAATACAAAAAAATATACAAAAAAATACACAAAAAGCATAAAAATTAAATAAACAAAGCAATGATTGACTACTATACATAAATAATATAAGATAAAATGCAATTAAATTAAAATAAAAAAAATTCCAAAAGAAAATCAAAAGAGATACTTTTAGACAAAACTAAAGGTATCTTTTTGATTTTTAAAGAAGAAAATAGTTTGAAATAAAATCTTTCTTTATAATGTGTGGCTTTTAGATAAGCAAGAAAGGAATGAAAAATAAAATGGATGGAAAATCGTATGTATTAGAAAACATTATTCAAAACTATAGGATAAAAGATGGAGAAAAAGTAACATCTGAAACAATATATCAAATACTAGAAAACACAAGAATAACTATACAAGAACTAAAAAAATGTTTAGGAATCCCCAAAAATACATATGTTAAATTAAGAAAAGGCGAAAAATGTTATTTTATATGTAGACTTTGTACAAACATAAATAATAATAGAATTAGATATAAGCCAGAAGAACGAAAAATATTAAAACAGTATATAAAGAATGAATATTTAATTACAGAAGACATAAAAGAAATGAGAAAATATATAACAGACGATATTAGATTAATTAAAATACTTGATATAAGTGCAGAAAAATATATAAAGATATTGAATGGAAAAATAAAAAGAATAAAAAATAAGATTTTTGATTATCAAGATAAAATAAATATAAGAAATGATATAATAAAAGATACAAAAAATGACAATATTATAACTCTTAAAGAAGTAAAAAAAGCAAAAGAAGATAAAGGATATACAGACTATCAAATAAAAGAATCATTAGGTCTTAAAACAAAACAATATAGAGAATTAATAAAAGGAAAAGAGATAAAACTTAAAAAAATTTCACCCAAAGATAAAGTAAAAGCAGATTTATTGAAAATAGATATAGAAAATTTAAGCAAATTCGGAGATAGAGATTATTCAACAGAAGAAATAATGAATATTTGTAAAGAATATAATATTGGAATAAATACATTTATAAAAGAAATAATTGGAAACAAGAAAAATCCAGAATTAACTCGAAAAGTATTTAATATTTCAGATGGAAAAATATATCTAGGAAAACAAAAGCAAATAAGTAACGAATTAATTGAAAAAATATATTTAACAAAAGATAAAACAATTGAAAAATTGGCTATTGGGATAGCTCAAATGTACGGAAGATTAAACAATTTTGAAGACTTAAAACAAGAAGTATACTTAAAATTAATAGAGAATGGTGGAAAAATTGAAACCAATTTATCTTATGATAAAAATTTAGTAATAAATGTCCTTATGAAAGGCATAAAATATGCAATGTTTAATTATTTGTCAAAAAATAAATTTGAAATAAGTCTTATTCAACAAACAGCAGATGGTTATTTTGATTTACTAGATGTAATTGAAGATAATACATATAATCCACAAGACGTATTTGAAAATAGTAATACAGATACATTATTAAGTAGCGAAGATATAACAGATCAACATAGAGAATTTTATGAAGTGTTAAAAAGATATTCAGATATATTGATAGATAATAGAGAAAAAGGATTAGAAAAAATAGCTCAAATATTTGATATTAGTGTGGAGACGGTAATGCAGAAGATGATAGAATTACAAACAATTGCAATTAATAGTCAATTAGTAAAATTTGATTCTAAAGGACGAGTATTATTAAATGAAGTAATTTAATAATTTTTGCTTGAAAATATAATACATTTGAGATATAATAAAAACGATAAAAAATGAAGAAAGGAGTGTATGGTGTATTTAAGTATTAAATATCTCATACAATGATATCATGAAAACAACAGTATATTTAATAAGACACTCAGTAAGAATCAACACAAAAGACGTAATAGAAAGTTGGAAAACAAGTCAAGACAAAGTATTAAGAAGTGAAAAAATAATATTAAGTGTAACAGGAGAAAAAAGAGCAGAAATACTAAGCAATGAAGAAGAACTACAAAACATAGATGTAGTATATACAAGCAATTGTGTAAGAACATTGCAAACAGCAAAATATCTATTAGAAAAACAACACCTAAAAGCAAATATAGATGAAAGATTTGATGAAAAAAGAGTAGGAAAGCCAAATGATAAAGAATATCCAGATTGGTATACAAGACAATATGAAGACGAAAACTTCAAAACAGAAGGAGGAGAAAGCCAAGCAGAAGTAAGAGAAAGAGTAAATGAAGCATTCCAAGAAGTTGTTAGTCAAAATAAAGGAAAAAGAATAGCAATATTTGCACATGATTATGCAATAATGTATTTCTTATTAAAATGGTGTAAATTAGAAAAAGTAACACCAAATAGAGAACTAAAATTAAGCTTTAAAGGCAAAGTAGTATTTGATAAAAGAATAAATTCACCAGAAGTATTTAAATTAACTTTAAATGACGGAAATGAAATAGAAGAAATTGAAAATATTCCATTTGATGATTTAGAGTTTGATGATTTTAATAAATAATAAAAGCAAAATAGACATAATATCCAGTAAGTTAATTACAATATTAGATCTATTTTTGTTACTAAAATTTGCAATATTTTATTTTACAAAGATAAAAAGAATGTTATAATTAATAAAAAAATTTAATTAAGAAATAATATGAATGTTTTGGTAGAGACTTTAACCAAAAAATGTATTATACAAGGAGGAAAATATGTGTACTGCAGCAACATATAAAACAAAAGATTTTTATTTTGGGAGAACATTAGATTATGAGTTTTCTTATAATGAAGAAGTAGCAATAACACCAAGAAATTATCAATTTAATTTTAGAAATAAAGAATCAATAACAAATCATTATGCAATAATAGGAATGGCTTATGTAGCCGATAAATATCCATTATATTATGATGCAATAAATGAAAAAGGATTAGGAATAGCAGGATTAAATTTTGTTGGTAATGCTCATTATAATGAACCACAACAAGAAAAAGATAATATTGCACAATTTGAATTTATTCCATGGATTTTAAGCCAATGTGCTACAACAAAAGAAGCAAGAAGATTAATTGAAAAAATCAATTTACTAAATGTTCCATTTAGTGCTCAATTACCATTAGCACAATTGCATTGGATTATTTCAGATTCAGAAGAATCAATAACAGTAGAAGCGGTGAGAGATGGAATCAAAATATATGATAATCCAGTAGGAGTATTAACAAATAATCCACCATTTGATAAGCAATTATTTGCTTTAAATAATTATATGAATTTATCTAACAAATCTCCAAAGAATTCTTTTGCACAAAATCTAGAATTACAACAGTATAGTAGAGGAATGGGAGCAATTGGACTTCCTGGGGATTTATCATCACAATCAAGATTTGTTAGAGTGGCATTTGTAAAAATGAATTCTGTATCTGGTGAAGATGAAAACGAGAGTGTAAGTCAATTTTTCCATATACTTAATTCAGTTGATCAGCAAAGAGGTTGTTGCCAATTAGATGATGGAAAATATGAAATTACAATTTATACATCATGTTGTAATGCAACTAAAGGAATATATTATTATACAACTTATGATAATCATCAAATTACAGCAATTGATATGCACAAAGAAAATTTAGATGGAGAGAGTCTTATTAGATATCCATTAATAAAAGGTGAGCATATTAATTATCAAAATTAATAATAAATATCCACAAATAGTGTAAATTTTGTGGATATTTGTGATATAAAAATAAATGAAGAAAGGAGTGGATGGTCTATTTAAGTTATTAAATATATCATACAAGAAAAAAATGGATTTAACTATTGATGTTGAAGATTATAAATTAAATGTGAGGGCTACAGTAATAATTGAACATAATGGAAAGATTTTAGTACATAGAAACGTAAACTCTAACCATTATGCTTTAATGGGAGGAAGAGTTAAAATTGGAGAGAATTCAGAAACTACAGTAAAAAGAGAAGTTATGGAAGAATTAGGCAAAAAAATAGAGGTTATTGGATATGTTGCAACAATAGAGAATTTTTTTGAAATGAAAGGTTCTAAATATCATGAAATATTATTTGTACATAAAGCAGAATTTGTTGATGAGGAAGATAAAAAAATAGAGTATACTTTAAAAAATATTGAAGGAGAGGATTGGCTTAAATATGAATGGTTAGACATTTCTAAAATCGATGAATATCCATTGCTTCCAACATCAATAAAAAGTGTATTAAAAGAAAATAAATTTCCTGTTCACAAAATTAATAAAGACATTTAACTTTTTTTATAAAACTAAACTATGATGAAAGAAATGAGGAGAATTATGGCAGAATTTTGGGATATATATGATGAAAATCGAAATAAAACAGGTAAGTTAGCAGAAAGAGATGGATACGAATTTAAGGATGGGGAATATCATGTTGTCGTAACTGGAATAATTTTCAATTCAAAATACGAAATATTGATAAGTAAAAGAGCTTCTTGGAAGAAATATGGAGGACTATGGGAATGTAATGGTGGTTCAATATTAGCAGGAGAAACAAGCTTGGAAGGAATTTTAAGAGAATTAAAAGAAGAACTAGGTATATCATTTACGGAAAAAGATGCAATTTTTTTGAAAGAAGTTAAAAGAGATAAAAAAGTACCAGACTTTAAAGATTTATGGATATTTCAAAAAAATATTTCAATTAATGAGATTACATTTCCTGATGGAGAGGCAACTGAAGCTAAATGGGTTACAATTAAACAATTTATAAATATGTATAATAATAAAGAAATTGTTCCAACAATTGATTTTGGAGAAGAAGAATATAAATTGGCTGTTGAAATTCTAAAGAAGAAAAAATTAGAAAGATATTATAATAATACAGAAGCAGATACTCCAAAGAAAAATGTAAAGTATTTTGTAGATAATATAAGTCCAACTTTGGGGAAAGCAATTGATATTGGCTGTGGAGCTGGTAATGATTCTGTTTATTTAATAAAAAATGGATGGAGTGTTGTTTCAATTGATAAAGAAAATGTAGGAGAAAGAATTTCAAAAAGGCTAGATGCTGAAGAACAAAAAAGATTTAAGTTTCAACAACAAAATTTTAATGATATGAAATTGGAAAAAGCAGATCTAATTGTGGCTAATTATAGTTTGCCGTTTTGCAATAATGAAAAAATAAATTATGTGTGGAAAAATATTGTAAATAGCATAAGAACAAATGGTTATTTTGTTGGAAACTTTTTTGGAATAAAAGATTCTTGGAATAAAGCTGAATCTAATATGACATTTTTTACAAAAGAGCAGGTACTAAATTTATTTGATGAATTTGATATTATTAAATTTAATGAAGTAGAAAAAGAAGGTTTAACAGGTCTTGGAAATATGAAGTATTGGCATATTTTTAATGTTATTGCAAAGAAAAAATAATTAAAAAGCACTATATAGCAAAATGTAGTGCTTTTTATAAATTTAAAACCCAATAATCTCATTATAACAGCTAATAGCAAAATTATCAGTCATACCAGAAATATAATAAATAATAGCCTTATAAAAATCCGTGGAAACAGACATATCAAAAATAACTTTATTTTTCAAATTAGAATTAGACCTATCAGTCAAGTTCCAATACTTCTTAATCCAATCAACAAAACTAGAAATAAGAACAGGATAGAAAACCTTAATAGAATTCAATTTTTCCAAAGTATTTTCATTATCGTAACATTCAGCCAAAACATTAAAAATCTGATTAATAACAAGCCTAAAATAATCAAAAGGATATTGAAGATGTTTGTTAAAATAAATATGTTCATAATTAAATTTTTTAATATCATTTAACAATTTCAAATTTTCATCAGAAAAACGAAGACCATTTTCAGGTGAAGAATTTGAACAAATATCATAAATTAAAGTATTAATAATATTAGAATTATTAATCTTTTGAGCTCTATCATATTTTAATAAATCATAAAGTTCATCCAAATGATTATCAATAATATGTAAATATATTGCATCTTCGATATCACGAATTATATAAGAAATTTTGTCAGAAATTTTTACAACACAACCTTCCCAAGTATAAGGGCTATATTGATTAGGATAAGTATAATTGTTCAAATCAATATAACCATTTCTAGGCCTTATACAATTTTCATCAATTTCACCACAGTGTGAAATAATACCATCTCTAACAGCATAGGTTAAATTCATGTTTTCAAAATTAGAATTACAATCTTCTAATAATTCAATATTATCAACAATGTTAACACCATTTTTTTCATGCCAAAAAGAATCTCCGATATATTTTTTTGATATTTCAGATAAAATTCTTTCACCTTGGTGACCAAATGGTGCATGGCCTAAATCATGTCCAATAGAAATGGCTTTAGTTAATTCTGTATTTAAACCTAATGTATTAGAGATAGTGTAGCTAATAGAATCAACATGGCTAACATGTTCCATTCTTGTACAGATATGATCACTTGTAGGTGAAAAAAATACTTGTGTTTTATGTTTCATTCTTTTATAAGCATTTGAATGTAAAATTCTATTGTAATCACGTTCAAAATCACTTCTTAAATCATTCTCTCTCTTATAGATTTCTTTTTCTCTATGTATTAAATTGTTCCATTTTGGATTATTAATATCAGCTTTTTCATTTATAAATTTTTTCATAAAATCAATCCTTTCAAAATGATGTAGTAAAATTATACAATAAAATTAATAAAAAATCTAGATAATAGATTGAGTTAGAAGTATAAAATATTTACAATGTGAAGAATAAAAAGTAAAATAGTATCAAATTTATAAAATAAGTAAAAACAAAAAGCATATTCAAAAAAATATATCGTCGAATATAGTATTTTACAAGAAATTATGATATTATTTATGTTTATAAAAGGAATAAATCCTAAAACAAAATTAAAGAAAGGAATGTGGAATTATGGAAGCAAAACCTATGAAAATTTTGATTATAGAAGATGATATTAATGATTGTAATAATTTTATTAATTGTGTAAAAAATAGAAATGATGTAGAAATTGTTGCAATAACAGATTCAGACATAGATGGATTAAGATATGCTAAAACATTAAGACCAGAAGGAATTGTTTTAGATTTAGAGCTGAATAATAGTTCATCTGGCAATGTAGATTCTTTGGATTTTGTTACAAATTTACAAGCTCTAAATTTAGAATATATGCCAATAGTAATAGTTACAACACATGTTAATTCGAAAAGAACATATGATATTTTACATAGAGAAGGTGTTGATTTTATATTGTATAAAGATCATCCAAATTATTCTGCAAATTTAGTATTGAATCATTTTATAAGTATGAGACAAGCAGAGAATGTTCAAAGTACGCAAAAGAATGTAGAAGAGGTATTAAAAGATAGGAAAAGTAAGATTTCAAGTTGTATAAATAAAGAATTAGAATTAGTTGGAATAACTTCAAAATTAAAAGGAAAACAATATATTCATGATGCAATTTTATATTTGATTGAAAACGATAATGATAATTCTAATCTTATAGCATATTTATCAAAAATACATAAAAAATCTGCAACAACAATTACAAATGGAATACAAAATGCAATCTTTCATGCATGGAGAATTACTCCTGTTGAAGATTTAACTAAACATTATACTGCAAGAGTTAATTATGAAACTGGAGTACCAACTCCAATGGAGTTTATATATTATTATAAAGATAAAATAAAAATGATGATTTAATAAAAGGACTGATTAAAAATCTGTCCTTTTATTTTTTGTTTAAATTGGTAAGAAAAAATAGTATTGAATAATTTTTTATAGGAAAAAATTGTGGCTAGAAAATTCAAAGAACGAAAATTATATATTAAAAAAATTAATAGAATATGTTAAAAATAACAAAAAATTACAAAAGTCAAACTAAAAAAATTTAAAAAATACAAAATTAATAGATGTTTTTCTATCACTAAAAACCGCTTGATTTAAGGCTTATGGTGATATTTTTATTATAGCAAAACAATATGGACCGAGCACAAAAGATAAAAAGGTGGTGGAAAAACTATGGACTGGTGGGACGAATTAATGGAATGGATTAGAAAATGGTGGGTATAAAATTCACTAGATTTAATAAAGATAGGCGATATAAGGTAAATCCTAATATTGCTTATCTTTTTATTTTGAGTTATAATTGATGCTAAGGAGATTGGTATATGAATGATTTTTTTAATGTTACTAATAATATAGATATAGTTATAAAATGTATTATAATTATTTTTACACAAATAACATGTTATAAGATTATAAATGATAATAAATATATAACGATTTCTAAGTGTGTTGGCTATGCTACATCAATTATTTTGTCAATTTTGATGAAATTTATAGAGTATAAAACAGATTTATTTTGCAGTACTATTGTTTTGGTTTTCTTGATGAGTTTTATTTTTTTGTTTATATCAAAGAAAAAAATTGGATATAGTTTAATTTTAACTATAATAAGTTTAGCAATAAACTATGTGATATATTTTATTTCATTAATTATAGCATTTTTAATAACAAATGGAATTGGAAATAAGAAAAATGATAGTGTTAATGTATTAATAATTGTTATATGTAATATGATAATATTGATATTAGGATTTAAAAATAAGAAGATAAAATATGGTATAATTTCATTGCAAAACAATTTAAACAATGAATATATCGAATTATTAATATTAACAATAAGTGTAGGAATATTATTTATAGGCATAATATTCTCAAACAAAATAATAGTATCAATAAATAACTATTTTTGTATATTTATTATATTAGGAATACTAATGTTAATAACAATTAAAAAATCACTTCAATTATATTATAAGCAACAAATGTTAATAAAAGACTTAAAAGAAACCAAAGAAGAATTAGAAAAGAAAAATAAAGAAATTCAGGAATTAGAAAATGAGAATATAGAAATCAGTAAAAAAAGACATACAATAGTTCATAAGCAGAAATCATTAGAACGTAAATTAGAAGAGATAATAATGAAATCAGAAATAAGTACAGAAGAAGCAGAAAAAGTAAAAGTAAGATTAGAAAAGTTAAATAGTGAAATATATAATAAGAAAGAGGTAATCGAATTAGACAAAACTGGAATAGAAAACATAGATGATATGTTAAAATATATGCAAATAGAATGTATAAAGAATAAAATAGATTTTACATTAAAAATTACAGGAAATATATATTATATGATTAACAATCTTATAAATAAAGAAGATTTAGAAACTCTTTTAGCAGATCATATAAAAGATGCAATAATTGCAATTAATCATACAGAAAATATAAATAAAAGTATATTAGTAAGATTAGGTGAAATTGACGGAAATTATGGATTATATATTTATGATTCAGGAGTTGAATTTCCAAAAGAAGTATTAGAAAATTTAGGAAAAAAGCCATGTACCACATATAAAAATGAAGGTGGTACTGGAATGGGATTCATGAATACATTTGATACATTAAGAAAGTGTAATGCAAGTTTAATTATTGAGGAATTAAATGAACCAAAAGAAGATAATTATACAAAAATAGTTGAAATAAAATTTGATAAAAAGAATGAATTTAAAGTAAATTCATATAAAAATAAAAATCGTTAAGTACAATACTTAATGATTTTTATTTAATTAAATATTATCAATAAAAACTATTAAAGTCAATAAAAAGTATATATATTCATTAAATTAATTTAAAAATATAAAGAATTTAATAATACTGAAAATTCAATAACTGTTACAATTATGCAAATCATTAAGTATTGTACTTAATGAACAAAGGAGAACAGTATGAAAATAAAAGAAAATAAAGGGGTAACACTAATTGCATTAGCAGTAACAATAATAATAATGCTAATATTAGCAGGAGTAACAATATCTGCATTAACAGGAAACAGTGGAATAACTAAAAATGCAAAAAAGGCCAGAGATGCACAAAAAAATGCGCAAACACTTGAAAGTTTGCAACTTATGTTTATGGACTATAATATAGGAGAAAAAGATGAAGAAACAATATCACAATATTTAGAATCAAAAGTAAGAAGTGGAGACATTGACGAATTTAGATTTTATATTATCGATGATGAATTAAAAATGGTAATAAAAAAAGACGAAAGATATTTTTTCGTTAGAAGAGAAAATGAATTTTATACAGTAACTGAAATGGGAACAGAATTAGGAGAAATAATACCAGGGGTAACAGTAGTAACAAGAGAAGAATTTTATTCATTAAGAGATAACTCAATGAAATTTAAGCTTAATGAAGGTGAATCATCAACACTAATGTTTTTTGATGAAATCAATGATCCATTTAATCTTGAAATCTTAGGTGGAAATGTAACGATGTATGTAACACAAGACATGTCATTAACAAATGCTGGTATGACAAGAAGTGCAGTAGATATTCATCCAGGAGCTACATTAAATCTATATATATGTAAAGGTGTAACAATGAATGTAGATAGTGGATATGGTGCTGAAGGAACAACAGGAAATGCATTAGGGGCCGAAGGAGGAAAAGGTGGATATGCAGGTATCCATTTACCAGAGGGAGCAACTCTTAATTTATATGGAAAAGGTAAGCTAATAGCTTATGGTGGAAATGCAGGAACTGGAGGAGGAAGTACATCAGGAAATAGAGGCGGAGGTGGCGGCGGTGGAGCCGGCGCTGGAATTGGTGGAAATGGAGGAGCTGGCGGTCAAGCCGGAACAACATTTACACCAAGATTAGATACTAATAGTGGAAGTGACGGAAAAGCAGGAGAAAATTGTGGAACATTATGTATATATGATGAATTAGAAATATATGCTTATGGAGGAGCAGGTGGAGCTGGCGGATATGATTCAACAAATAATAGTGGATCAGGAGCTGGTGGATATCCAGCCGCTGGAATTGGCGGAGGTGGAGCTGGAGGCCGGAGGTGGCGATCATGCTTGTCCTGCAGGAGGATATACAGCGGGAAATGGAGAAAACAGTATTCAAGCTGGAAGTAATGGACTTGGCTCTGTAGGCGGATATGGGCAAATTGGTTCTAGTGGAGGATATTATAGTAAAGGTTCAGCAAGAAGTAATGGATTAGTTGCATATTTTAATCAAGGTGGAATGTGGTGTGGAAATACAGAATGGTATAGAGATTTTTCTGGTTCAGGAGGAACAGCAGGAGCTGGAGGCCAAATTTATTATAAAAATTTAGATAAAATAAATGCTTATAATGGAGATAGAATAACCAATAAAGATTATACAACAACATATTACGAATATAATCCAGATGGAACACTTACTAAAGAAATTGCAAAAGTGGTTCAAAAACAGAATGGAGCTAAATTTATACCAGCCAAAATATTTGCTCAAGCAGGAATAATAAGAGCAACATATCATACCAATCAACATATGTCACAGGAAGAATGTTCAAGGAGAGGAATCACTTATTGTGGAGATGCAAGTGGAAAAACAGTAAATGTAAAAATGACAAACCAAACGACAACAGAAAAAACGAAATATGGTCAGGGAATAGGTTCTGGAGCAGGAAATCTTGAACAAAGTAATGGAATATTAAAACCAATATCAGAATATAAATAAAAAAACACCGAAAGGTGTTTTTTTTATTTATAATATTTTCCTTGCCACAAATCATTATCACGGAGATATTTGTCAAGACCATTCATAATCCATTTTTTATGAGAATTCCAATCTGGAGCAACGAGTAAATCTTTAGGAGCATCACCAGAAATACGATGAATAACAATATTAGGATTAATATGTGATAAAATATATCCAGCACATTCTAAATAATATTCAAGAGAAATAGGAGTATATGTTCCATTATAATACATACTAGCTAAAACAGTGTTTTCAACAACATATGTACAATGAATTTTCAAACCTTGAATATTATGATTATTAACAAAATTAACAGTATTTTTTATATCATCAAAAGACTCATTTGGTAGCCCAACCATAATATGTGTAACAACATCAATATTATACTTATTAAGTAAATCGACAGCTTTAGAAAATTGTTGTGAAGAGTAACCTCTGTTAATTAATTTACCAGTTTCATCATTAGAGGTTTGTAAACCAAGTTCAACCCAAACATAATATTTATCACAATAAGATTTTAATAATTTGCAAACATCTTCATTAATACAATCAGGGCGAGTTGCAATAGCAAGAGCTACAATTCTATCATCAATTAAAGCAGAATTATATTTAAGTTTTAGATTAGAAATAGAATCATAAGTATTAGTAAAATTTTGAAAATATGCTATAAATTTATTTGCTCTTTCTGCTTTATATGTTGTAAAATAATTTTTTACTTGGTCTGAAATAAAGCTTTCAACATTGCAAGAATTAGAGGTGAATTTTATATGATCACCAGAACCACGTTCACTACAAAAAATACAGCCACCATTACTAATAGAACCATCTCTATTTGGACAAGAAAATCCACCATCAATACAAATTTTTAAAGTTCTTTCACCAAATTTATCTTTTAAATATTTATTTAAATGTTTATATCTTTCTAAATTTTCCATAATAAAAATAGTATAACATAAAAGCTTGAAAAAACCAAGATTATAATATATAATAAAACATATTTTTATATTAGAGTATAAAAATTTCAGGAGAAATTTATGATAAAAGAAAAAATCAATGAATTATCAAAGAATATGAAAGAAGATCATATAAGCGAAAGTTCAGCACAATGCGCATATTATACAATACTATCATTTATACCATTTATCATGTTAGTAATAACACTTATACAATATACTGGAATTGAACCACAAACACTATTTGATGTAATTTCAAAAATTATTCCATCAAGTATGAGTGAGATGATATTAGGAATTGTACAAGAAGTATATTCAAAATCAATAGGTACAATATCAATATCAATAATTTTTACAATTTGGGCTGCAGGAAAAGGATTGTATGCATTGACAAAAGGATTACAAGTTGTGTATAATACAGACAATAAAAAAGAAGCATCATATTTATATACAAGAGTAAAAGCTGTTATTGAAACAATAGTATTTATAGTATTGATTGTAATGGGGCTAACATTATTAGTATTTGGTAATGGAATTATAAGTATAATAAAAGAAAAATTTGGAACATTAGAAAATTATAATTTAATTTCATCAATAGCAACAGAAATTGGATTGATTTTTGTAACATTTATTGTATTTATATTATTATATAAATTTATGCCAAAACATAAAATGGCATTAAAAACTCAAGTATATGGGGCAATATTTGGAGCAATAGCATTAAATGTAATTTCATTTGTATTTTCAAGATATTTAACAATATTTAAAGGATTTTCAATAACATATGGAAGTTTAACAACAGTAATGTTAATAATGATGTGGACATATTCATGTTTCTATGCATTATTTTTAGGAGCAGAATTAAATAAAATATTAAACCAAAAAAAGGAGAATTAGGATGAATATTGACGAAGTAAAAATATATGTACTAGTATTTTTCATATATGCTTTTGCTGGATGGATAATGGAAACAACATCAATTTCAATAAGAAATAAAAAGTTTGTAAATAGAGGTTTTTTAATTGGGCCTGTTTGTCCAATATATGGATATGGAGTAGTATTAGTAAGTTTATTATTACAAAAATATCAGAATGATATAATAGTAACATTTTTTATGTCTATAATAATTTGTGGATTTCTAGAATATTTTACAAGTTATTTTATGGAAATAATATTTAAGGCAAGATGGTGGGATTATAGTCAAAGAAAATTTAATATTAATGGTAGAGTTTGTTTAGAAAATTTAGTATTATTTGGATTAGCAAGTTGTGTAATAATATATGTAACAAATCCATTTATAATAAAACATTTAAAAATGATACCAAGTATGGTACAAAATGTATTGATTGGAGCATTATTGGTAGTTCATTTAGTTGATAATATTGTATCATATAAGATTATACTTAACTTGAAAAAGGTATCAAATGAAATTAAAGATGATACAATTGAAATTTCTGAAAAGGTTAAAAATATTATACATAATAAATCTAGATTATATAGAAGATTGGTAAATGCATTCCCTAATATAAAAGAAAAAGTTCAATTTAAAAAGTGGACTTTGAAAGAAAAATTAGAAGATATAAAGAGACAAATCAGAAAAGAAGCATAGAGCTTCTTTTTTTTGCACTTATCATTCCTAAATGACCAATTAGATTAAAACAATAGAAAAAAAATTAAAAGTATGATATAATAAAAACATCAATTATAAGAAAGGGGAAAATAAATTGGGATTAGTTTTAAAAAATGTTTCTAAAACATTTGTAGGAAAAAGAGCAGTAGATAATATTTCATTTGAACTAAATAAGCCAGGAGTATTTGGATTATTAGGAACAAATGGAGCAGGAAAAACAACTACAATAAGAATGTTATTAGGAATAATAAAAAAAGATAGTGGTGAGATAACTTGGAATGGGAAAGCAGTAGATAGAAAATCAGTTAACTTTGGCTATCTACCAGAAGAAAGAGGAGTTTATCCAAAAACAAAAATATATAATCAATTAATGTATTTTGCTGAATTAAAAGGAATGAAAAAAGAAGAAGCAGATGGAGCAATAAAAAATTGGGCAAAAAAATTAAAAGTGGAAGAATATTTAGATAAACCAGCAGAAAAATTATCAAAAGGAAATCAACAAAAAATTCAATTTATGACAGCAGTAATACATAATCCAGAATTATTAGTATTGGATGAACCATTTAGTGGATTAGATCCAGTGAATACTGAATTATTGAAAAATATAATAATTAATTTAGTAAAAGAAGGAAAATACATAATAATGTCAGCACATCAAATGTCTACAATTGAGGAATTTTGTTCAGATATATTAATTTTAAATAAAGGAAAAACAGTCATAAAAGGTAATTTGAAAGAAATAAAAGATACATATCCAGCAAACAGAGTTCAAATTGAAACAAATGAGAATATAGAGACAGATATTGAAAAATTAGGATTTGAAATTGAAGATATAAAAAATTATAGTTATACAGTAAAAATATTTGATGAACAAAAGGCACATGAATTATTAAAAGAATTAGTGATAAAAGGAATAACAATAAATAAATTTGAAATAATGAAGCCAACATTAAATGATATTTTCATAGAAAAGGTGGGTGAATAAAATGAAAGATTTATTTATAGTAACAAAGTTTACAATGAAAGATATGCTACAAAGAAAATCATTTATAATAACAACAATAATATTTTTGATAATGATAGTAGTTGGATTTAACATACCAAATTTTATGAAAATGTTAAATAAAGATTCAGATGTAAATAAAATTGAAATAATTGATTCTGGAAATGTATTTGAAGGAACACTTGAAAGTTTAAAAGATTTAGATACAGGATATGAAATTCAGATTTTAAATGAAGATTATGAAAAAATAAAAGAAAAAATAGAAAATAAAGAAATTGATTCTGCAATAATAGTAGAAAAACAAGATGAAAATATAAAAATTAAATATATAGTAAAAAGTGCAACAATGATGTCAGGAGTACCAGAAAACATTATTTCAACATTAAATACATTATATACAAATATTCAAATTAATAAATTGGGATTAACAGAAGAACAATTGAAATCTATTACTCCAAATTTTGAATTTGCATTAGAACAAACTGATGAAGAGGCAAGTGGAAATGTATATGCTATGATGTTACTTTCATTAGTGTTATTTTATGCAATATATTTTTGTGCATATCAAGTATCAAGTTCAATTACAACAGAAAAAACATCAAAAATAATTGAAACACTTGTAACATCTACATCTCCAAAGACAATTGTATTAGGAAAAACACTTGGAATAGGAATTGTTGGATTATTACAAATGATATTATTAGTAGGAACAGCATTAATTAGTGCAAAAACATTTTTAGAGCCAGGTATATTGGATTCAATAATAGATGTATCAAAAATAACACCATATTTAGGAATTATAACAATAATTTATTTTATATTTGGATATTTTGAATATGCTTTGTTATATGCTTTAACAGGTTCAACAGTTAGTAAACCAGAAGATATTCAATCTGCAAATGGACCAATTGCAATCCTTGCAGTAATAGGATTTTATTTATCATATTTTACGATGATGAATCCAGCGAGTGAATTGAATGTTTTTGCATCAATGTTTCCAATTTCATCACCATTTTGTATGCCATTTAGAATAATGATGGGACTTGCTAAGCCAACAGATGTTATAATTTCAATTGTAATCTTATTAATAACAGGTATTATAATTGCAAAAATAGCTATAAAAATTTATTCAAATGCAATTTTAAATTATGGCACTAAAATGAGTTTTAATGATATTGTAAAAATGTATAAAGACTAGAGCAAGGCTTACTACACTTTACAAATTATGCAAAGTGTGATAAAATAAGTTAAATAGCACGTTGCTTTGTTGAGCAATAACCTATTATACAAATTATTAATGGGTTTCCACTGTAGTGTGGAGGAAAGGATTTTTATGAAAAAGTCGGATTTTTATCGTTTCTGGAATTGTTTCCGTGCAATTGTTATTGGCGCTTTGGTTGTCATTTTGATTTATGCAAGCGCTATGTTAGCACCTAAGTTGATATCTGATAAAAGTACGAAGTTAAAAGTTTATCGGATGTCTAACAATGAATCTAATAATTGTACAATGAATCTTTACAATGATTATGTAACTAGTTTGAAATGGGTGTCAATTCAGCCATATGCAGCTGACACTCAATATGTCATTGACTTGAAAGGACCATATAGCAAGATTTTAGTTTCAACTTATAATTCAATCCGAAAGGAGTGGGAAGATAAGGATATTATTGCTTTAGGAAATGAGCAGTATTCGATTAAGCCTGAAGCGGTATGTTTTGATCATGACCATACAGTTACATACTGTGTCAGTATTGAAAATGGAGATGATATTCAAAAATACTATTTTACTGTTAAGTGAAATAGTATAAAAAGTTCATAAATCCGAAAAACCAAAAGAGTTCTTCTATTTATTCAGAGGAACTCTTTTGTTTTTATGATATGTTCTAAAATGAAAAATATTAAGCCATAGTCAAAAAAGACTATGGCTTGGATTTTATGAATTCAAGATAGCATTAATTAATAAATCAAAAGTATAATTCAAACTTGTTTTCAAATCAGAATTAATTGCAATTTTAAATCCAGCAGAATTGGTATGACCTCTATGTATTTGTGATTTACAATATCCAAATTTCTTTCAGAAGGAAGTAAATCAGATTGAAGAATATATGTACATCCAACATCATGATTAGCTACAAATCTGTTCAATGCAAGTTCTGTTAATGCTTTGGTTCTTTCATCTACACTTTGCAATTGTTTTCTAATAGATTGAATATCTATCAAATGTTCTTAGCAATAGTGTAAAATTTTTCTTGTTTCATAAGTAACGTTTAAAGTTAAATCAATAGTATCAGACAAAATGCCAACAGAAAAATATTCCTAATTTTTAATTTTATTTTTTACATAATTACAAATTATTTTTACAATTTCATCATTACCAATTTGACAGTCTAAACAAATGTCATAATTGTTTTTATTACCCCATATTTGATTTGAGATAACTTCATAATAAGTAGATCTTGCTTTATCTGATTTTTTAATATATGATTTTGCTGTTGAATCATTATCATTATAAAGTCTTTTTATAGTTTCTATTTTGTATTGTTCAGGAGCATAAAGAAATATTTTAATTAAATTCTTGTTATCTCTTAAAATATAATCAGCAGATCTTCCAACAATTACACAATTTTCAGTATTAGCAATTTCTTTTATAACATTAGCTTGTTTGATAATAGAATCGCCATTTGCTTCTAATGATAAGAAATCATTATATAATTTATCAGTATCATTATAATTTTTTACTAAAGAATGTTTAATTGCAAAATCTTTAATTTCTTCTTTTCCATAAAATGCAATTCCAAGTTGTTTTGCAACATTTCTTGCAATTTCTTTACCATTTGTACCATGTTCACGAGATATTGAAATAACTAGATTATCTTTGTAAACAGTGGGTTCTAAAACTGCAATTTTTGGTTTGTAAGCATTTTTCAATATGAAAGCTGAAATTATAGCAGTAAGAATTTCAGAAATAGGGAATGTCCACCAAACTAAATTTATAACATTATCAGATAATGTAAATAAATATGCGATAGGGAATACAAATATAACTAATCTTAATAATGAAATTATAAGAGGTTTACCAGCATATCTAAGAGCTTGTAAAATACCTTGAACAGCAATAGAAAATCCCATAAATACAAAGCCAATACTTGAAATTCTAAGTGCTGTTGAACAAACATCAATAATTTGAGTTGTAGACCCACCAGATAATCCAAATAATTTTGATAATGGATTAGCAAAGATTTCAAATAATGCAGTGATTATTAAAGTGACAATTGCAGTATCTATAATTCCATATTTAATACAATCATCAGCTCTTTTTTTATCTTTCATACCATAATTAAATGATAATATTGTAATAATAGTATTAGATAATCCAAAACATGCAAGCACAGTAATATTTTGAATTTTATAATATATACCAAAAGATCCTACTAATATTGTTGGATCGGCTTTTGCTGTTCCTAGTATAGCATTCATTCCAGCCATCATAACAGAAAGTAATGATTGCATAATTGCAGCAGAAAGACCTATACTATAAATTCCTTTTATTAAACCTAAATCAGGTTTTATGTATTTTAAATTTTTATCAATCTCTTTATTTACAGTGTAATGAAATATTATTGCGACAAATAAAGATAAAAATTGTCCAATTACTGTTGCCCAAGCAGCACCAGCAACACCCATATTTAATGGAAAAATAAAAATATAATCTAATACAATATTTGCAATTGCACCAGATATTTGTGCTATTGCAGATAAATTAGTTTTACCAGTTGCTTGTAAAAATCTTTCATATGCTGTATATGCAATAGAACCAAGTGAAAAACAACAGCAAATTTTTAAATATGTTGCTCCCATAGAAATTATTTCTTCATTACCAGCAGAAAATAAAGAAATGAACCATTTTGATCCAAACATTCCAAATAAAAAGAATAATATAAAAATGCAAATACTAATAAAAATACCATTACCAGCAACTTTATTCACTTGTTCTTTATTATTTTCTCCTAGATTTTTAGAAAGTAATGTGTTTAGCCCAATTCCTGTACCAACACCAATAGCAATAATTAAAATTTGAATAGGAAATGCTAATGTTAAAGCTTGATTTGCAATAGCACCTTGTTCACCCATGTTTGTAACAAATATGCTATCTACAACATTGTATAATGCTTGTAGAACCATGGAAATAATCATAGGTAATCCCATTTTCCAGAAAAGTTTTTTCATTGGCATGTCAGCCATTTTGTTTTGTTTAACGTTTTCCATAACGTCCTCCTTTTATAAAATATTATTGTAGCTCTTATATACTAGGAAGTTCAGAGATCATTACTAGCACATAAAAAAAGCGGAAATCCAATTTGCTGGATTTCCGCTATATATCTTAGCTACTCGCAGGCGCTATTATAGCATAAAAAATTTTTAAATGTAATACCTAAATTAAAAAAATTTAAAATTATTGAAAATAAAAAATCATTATGATATATTTAAAAAGATAAAATATTATAAAAAAAGAGGTATAAAATGAAGGTAGAATTATTATGTAGTTGTGAAAAAGAAGAATTAGAAAAAAGAATTCAAAAAGTAGCTGCAGCAGGAAAATTATCAAGATTTAAAGGAAATGTTTTCGAAGTATTAGAAAATTGTAATGACTATGAAAAAAATTTAAAATTAATAAAAAGAATTATTTCAATGGGGCATAAATCAATTATTGAACATGATTATTTAGTATTTGCCATATCAGACGTAACACCAATTATTGAACAAACAATTATTGGAAATAGATTAACTTCATTTACAATAAAATCTAGAAGAGAAGTAGATTTTCGTACTGCTGGATTTTATACACCAGAATTTAGAGATTCAAATTTGAATATACATCCACAAAATGAACAATTAAAAGAAAAATATCAAAAACATATGCAATATTTATTTAATACATATGGCGAATTAGTAGACAAAGGAATTGACGTAGAAGATGCAAGATTTATATTACCATATTGTTTTCATAGTAATATAATAATGGGATTAGATGCAAGAGAATTAGAAAAGATGGTTGAATCTTTTATATATGGAAGATTAAGTAGAATACAAGAATTAAATGAATTTGGAAAAATCTTATATGAAATTATAAAAGAAAAAGTACCATATTTAACAGAATGCATAGAAAATTCAAAAATGAATAGTGATAATCAATTTGAATATTTGGAAAAAATGACTAAGAGACCCTCAATAAAAATATTAGAAAAGCCAGAACTTTTAAGTTATACACAAAATGCAGATGATGTTGTACTAAAAAGTAATATAATGTATCATTATCAATGTTCAGAAAAAATGGCTGATGAGATATTAAAAGAATTAGAAGAAAAAGATGAAAATGCAAAAGAAAAAATGATGCAAAATATTCTTCATAAAGAAGAAAAAAGAGAATTAGAACAAGTAAGTTTTAGTTTTCAAATTCCAATTTCATTATCAATATTAACACATTTAACAAGACATAGAATGCATCCATTGCTAATACCAGAATTTGTACCATTATGGGATATGAAAAATTATATAACACCAGAAACAATAAAGAAAAACGCAAATGATGTATATCAAAAAGCTGTTAATGAAAATATAAAAATGTTTGATGAATTTAAAGAACAAGGAATTGCAGAAGAAGATTTAATATATTTTTATATTGGGGCACAAATGTTAAATGTTATAACAACAATGAATGCTAGAAATTTACAATGGGTTTCAAGAATGCGTTGTTGTAATAAGGCACAATGGCAAATTAGATTTATTACACAAGAAATGGTAAGACAAGTAAAACATGTAGCACCATTAATAGGAAAAGGACTTGGTCCAACATGTATAACAGATAAATATTGTGGTGAAGGCAAAGAATCATGTGGATTAATTGACAAAATTAATAAAAAATGCTAAAATATCGATGTTAATTTTTTTATCTCCTATTGGGAGTTGACATATAGAACGAATACACACCAATAAATATTATGGGAGGCAAATTATGAAAGATTTTGAAAAGCGGATTACTGAATTATGCAAAACGACGAATGTTGAAAAAATTTTGACAATAACAGGTATTGTTTTAGCAATAATAACATTTTTAGGGACTAGTATGGGATTTCCTAGAATTATTAATGTGTTAATAGCATTAGTAGTATTAGCAATTATTATTATTATTAGAATTGTTCAAAAAATAAAGAAAACAGATATAGAAACATTTTCTAAAAATAATTTTTGGTATGTGATTTTTTCAGATTCAAATGTATGTGAAGAGATATGCTTTATTACAACAATGCTTCTTGTTTACAGTATTCCTAGAAAAATCAAAATTACAACAGGAAGTTTGTTTTGGGATATTATTGTAGCATTGGTTATAGTTGCTGGAGTAGTTTTTATGAGCAGTAAGATAGCAAAATTTTTCGAAAGTAAATTAAAGTAAAAATATAACTAATAGACAAAAGTTTTATTAATTTTTGCCTATTAGTTTTTTTCTATTGAAAAATTAAGAGATTAATGATAAAGTTATATATGTAAGAAAGGGGAGAAAATATGGAGAAAAAACAAAAGAAATCTATGATTTCTATCTTTGCAATTTTTATTATTTTAGTATGTTTAATTGAAGGACTAGGAAGTAATGTCAAAACAATAATAAAAGACACAGAAAAAAACAATTCAGATAATACATTTAAAATAATATCAAGTACAGAAAACAAAGACATAGAAGAAATCATACAAAATTATGCAAAAAAGAATAATATAGATGTAAGCATAGATTATGCTGGAACAATTGAAATAATGTCAAAACTTAATAATGGTGAAAAATATGACGCAGTTTGGTGTTCAAATTCGATATGGTTATATATGCTAGATAGTAAAATAAAAACATCAAATTCGAAATCAACAAGTATAAATCCAGTAGTATTTGGAATAAAAAAATCAAAAGCAGAAGAACTAGGATTTATAGGAAAAGATGTTTATATGAAAGACATATTGGATGCAATAAATCAAGGAAAACTAAAATTTAATATGTCATCACCAACTCAAACTAATACAGGAGCAACAGCATATTTAGGATTTTTAACAACACTTGCAGGAAATCCAGAAATATTAACAGAAGAAAACTTACAGAATGAAGAATTAAAAGAACAACTAATCCAATTATACTCAGGAGTAAAAAGATCATCAGGTGATGATGAGTTTTTACAAGAAATGTTCTTAAAAGGTGATTATGAGGCATTAATAACATATGAGACATCATTAATAAATATGAACAAAAAATTAGAGCAAAAAGGCGAAGAACCATTATATGCAATATATACAAAAGATGGAGTATCAATATCAGATTCACCATTTGCATATATAGACAATAAAGATGATAATAAATTAGAAGAATTTAAAAAAATACAAAATTATATATTAAGTAATGAAGGACAAGCTGAATTAGTAAAAACAGGAAGAAGAGTTTGGTTTGGAGGAATAAATGAAAATGCAGATAAAACAGTATTTAATCCAAACTGGGGAATAGACACAACAAAATATATTGTACCAGTAAAATATCCAAGTACAACAGTAATAAAAACAGCATTAGGAATATATCAAACAGAATTAAGAAAACCAATTAATATTGTATTTTGTTTAGACTATTCTGGAAGTATGTATGGAAGTGGAAACAAGCAATTAACTGAAGCAATGCAATATATCTTAAATGAAGAAGAAGCATCAAAAGATTTGTTGCAATTTTCAAATAAAGACAAAATAACAATAATACCATTTAATCATGACATACTTGGAGAATATTCAACTGAAGATGGAACAAAAACAGATGAATTAATTCAAGAAGTTGAATCAACACAAGTAAATGGAGGAACAGATATTTATATACCTGCAATGGAAGCATTAGATATATTAAACAAAGAAGATATTGAAAAATACAATACATCAATAGTATTAATGACAGACGGAGAATCAAATTATAATAGATTAAATCAACTTCGAGCATCATATAGACAAATAAATAAAGATATACCAATATTTAGTATAATGTTTGGTTCAGCAGATAAAACACAATTAGAAGAAATAGCAAACTTGACAAATGCAAAAGTATTTGATGGAAGAACGAATTTATTAGAAGCATTTAAACAAGTAAGGGGATATAACTAGTAAAAAATATTAATTAAAAAATTTTACTATTATATATGTCTTGAGAAAAATAGGAAAGGAAATCAGAATGAAAAAAGGATATATTTTTTCTGCAATATTAGGTGGAACATTTTTTGCAGTACCATATTTAGCTTTAGGAGTTCAACTAGTACCATCTTTAGCAATAAGTGCAGCAGCATATGGAGCTGGAACATTAATATTTAAAGATAGAAGTAAAATTGATTATTCAACTCAAAACACTAATTTGTATGAAATATTAAAAAATGCTAAATCACAAACTGCACAAATTTATGATATTTCAAAACAATTAGAAGATAGAGAATTAGTTGCAAATGTTCAAGACATTTGTAATACATCGACAAAAATAATTGATACACTATCAAAAAATCCAGGAAAATTATCACAAGTAAATAATTTTATAAATTATTATTTGCCAGTAACAATAAAAATATTGCAAAGATATGATGAAATTGAAAATCAAAGATTAAATTCAGAAGAGAGTCAAAAATTCATGAAATCAGTAAGAGATATGATTGCTAAAATTAAAGAAGCATTTCATGAACAATTAAATAATATGTATCAAGCAGAAATAATAGATACAGATGCAGAATTAAAAGTATTCGAAGAAATGTTAAAATCTGATGGATTTTTAGGAGATATAAATATAAAAAAATAGTAGGAAAAAATCCGACTAAACTGGAATCAAAAGAAAGGAATGAATAATATGAAAGGAAGAAAAGAAGTCTGGATAGGACTTGGAATTTTAGTAATATTGGTCTTAATCATAATAGGAATAAAATTCTTTTCAACAAATGGAGAATCAATTATGGAATCAAACTTAAAAACAGTATATGTTGCAACAGGTGGAGGAAAAGAAAATTTCTTAGCAGATGAAGAAGTCAATAAAATAATGAAAAAGAAATATGGACTAAATGTTATATATGATTCATGGAGTAATGGAAAACTAATTAAAAATCCATTAGTAAGAGAAGATGGAACAAAATATGATGTAATGTTCTGTTCTGATCAAAGATTTTATGATTATTATAAATTAGCACCAGATACAACAAAAGGAGAATCAGCAAGATATACAGTTCAAAAAGGTGGATTAACATTAAATACTCCAATTGTAATATATAGTTGGGATACAGTTGTAGATGCATTAATAGAACAAAAAATAGTAACAGAAAAAGATGGGGTATATTATATAACAGATATGCCAAAATTAATATCATATATACTTGAAGGAAAGAAATGGAAAGACATTGGAGTAGATATGTTATATGGAAGTATAAATATAGACTCAACAGATCCAGTTACATCATCACCTGGTGCAACATATTATGGATTATTACTTTCAATTATGTGTGATGGAGAAATAACAGATGAAGCAGTTGCAGAAAATTTACCCAAACTAAAAGAATTTTACACAAAATCAGGATATATGAACAATACACCAGCAGATTTATTTGAATTATACTTAAAAACAGGAGTTGGAGGAAAGCCAATGATTGTTGATTATGAAAAAAGTGTAATAGACTTTGCAAATTCAAATCCAGATGGATGGGAACAAGTAAAAGACAAGATGAGAATATTATATCCAACACCAACAATATGGAACTCACATTGTATAGCATCATTTGATGAAGCAGGAGATGAGTATTATGAAGCTTATGAAGATAAAGAGATACAACAAATTGCATGGTCAAAATATGGATTTAGAACAGGTGTAACAGGTGGAAATTATGATGTAACACAAGTAAATGTAAAAGGAATACCACAAAGCATAATAAGTACAGTATCAAGCCTAAAAATGAATGTATATGAACAATTAATTTCATATTTAGGAAATAAATAGTTTATAAAATTTTAAATATAATTATAAAAAAAGATTGGAGAAAATAAAATGGAAGAAGAAATAAAATTAGAAGTTGCTAAAAATGTAGATACAAAAGATATCGAATTAGCATTACAAACAGATAAAAAAGTTGATGAAGCTGTTGTGGAAAAATCATTAAATTATGATGCTTTAACACCAGAGGAAAAATCTGCAATAGATGAATTTATTAGTAAAGTTGATGTAAAAAATACTGCCCAAATATTACAATTTGGTTCAAGTGCACAAAGTAATATCTCAAAATTCTCAGATAGTGTTTTAAATGATGTTAGAACAAAAAGTTCTGGAGAAGTTGGAGATTTACTATCAGGATTAGTAACAGAAATAAAAGAATTTAATGCAGATGTTCCGGTTGAAGAGAAAAAGGGAATATTAGGAATATTCAATTCTGCAAAAAAACAAGTCGAAAAATTAATAGCAAAATATGACAAAGTAGAAAATAATATAGCTAAAATAGAAAAATCATTAGAAACACATAAACTTCAAATGATGAAAGATATTGCAATATTTGATACAATGTATGATAAAAATTTACAATATTTTAAAGAATTATCATTATATATAATTGCTGGTGAAAAGAAATTAGAAGAATTGAAAACAGTTACATTACCAGAATTACAAAAAATAGCAGAAGAAACAAAAGAACAAACAGATGCACAAGCTGTAAATGATATGGTAGCAATAATAAATAGATTTGAAAAAAGAATATATGATTTAAAAACAACAAGAATTATATCAATTCAAATGGCACCACAAATTAGATTAATTCAAAACAATGATAGTGAATTAGTTGAAAAAATACAAAGTTCATTAATAAATACAATTCCACTTTGGAAAAATCAAATTGTTATAGCATTAGGAATAACAAATGCAAGAAATGCATTAGGAGCACAAAAACAAGTTACACAAATGACAAATGATATGCTTACAAAAAATAGTGAATTATTAAAACAAGGAACAATTGAAATTGCAGAAGAATCTGAAAAAGCTGTTGTAGATGTTCAAACATTACAAAAAACAAATCAAGATATTATAGATACATTAGATAAAGTTATAGAAATTCACGAAAATGGAAGAGTAAAAAGACAAGAGGCAGAAGTTCAACTTGAAGAAATTGAAAATAAATTGAAAGAAAAATTATTAGAAATAAAGAACTAAAAAAGTAGGCGAAAGCCTACTTTTTTGATAATGTAATATTAAAAGATTTAGTTATATAACCTCTACTAATATTAATAGTAATATTATCACCAGGACTTTTAGTAAAAATATATTCTCTTAATTCAATCATATTATTAAAAGTCTTATCATCAATGGAAGTAATAATGTCTCCAATTTTTATTCCACTAGAATAAGCAGGACTATCTTTATTAATATGTGCTATATAAATTCCATTTGGAACATTTGTAGAAGAAAAATATGGAGTAGTTTCTTTATCATAAGCATAAATTCCAAGATAAGCCTCATCAAAAGCTCCAGTTGATACAATTTTTTCAATTACAGGTTTTACAACATTAATAGGAATGGCAAAACCAATACCTTCTGCAGATGTAATTTTTACACTATTTACTCCGATAACTTCTCCTGTAGAAAGAATTAAAGGTCCACCACTATTTCCAGGGTTAATAGAAGCATCAGTCTGAATCAAATCAGTCATATATGATACAGAATTATTTTCTTCAATTTTTATAGTTCTATTTATAGCACTAATTATTCCAGATGTTATAGTCCTTCTAAATTCATATCCAATAGGGTTGCCAATGGCATAAACAGTTTCACCAGATTTAATTTTGGAAGAGTCTCCAAATTTTACATAATTTAGACCGGAGGCATTTATTTTTGAAACAGATAAATCTAACTCTGAATTACACCACAAAACAGTTGCATCATATGTGTTACCATTTTCTAATGTAATATAACATGTACTAAATTTTTCACCAGTAACATGACAATTACTTAAAATATATCCATTATTTGAAACAATTATTCCAGTACCAATCCCTAAATCATTTAAAGAACTTGTTGAAAAAATAGATGTAGAATGAGATTTTATTTTTGATATACCAACAACACAATTAGAAACATCTTCTAACATATTTGAAATGTCTAAATTTGTAGTAGTTGAAACCGAATTATTAGAAGTACTAATTTTTGAGATATCATATTCTGATGACATTTCAATATTACTATATGTAGTATATATATAATAAGAAAAACTTAATAGAAAGAGAGCTGAAATTATGAATAATATAATATTTCTAAACAAATGAGATTTTTTTTTCATATATAGACCTCCATAAAATAATTATGAACAAAATTCATAAAATTAAACAGAGGCTACAAAAGTAACCTCAAAAATTATTCAGAATCTGATACCTCTAATTCATCTTTTAAACATCTATCACAATGTGGAAAATCTTTTTTATCACAATCTAAATCAACACCTTTTAAGCATTTTCCTTCATGATGACATTTTGCACAAATTTTTATGTGTTTTACTTGATTAGCCCAAATTTGTACAGCATATTTTTTACCAGGGCAAAGAGGACCAAAAACAAATTCACCATCTTCATCTGTAAATGTATGGGAAACAGGTTTTAATTCTTTTTTACCACATTTATATTCTATTTCAACTAATTTAACAACAGCATCGCTTACAGGCTCTTTGAAACAATCTCTAACAATACCATAAATAACATCTCTATGATCATTAGCCAAAGTAATATCTAAATCAAATTGCTTTCCATCAGCAATAAATCCATCAATATCAACTATAGGACACATTGGCTCAGATTTTCTTTCATCCATTTCCATAAATAAACTCCTTTAATAAAATTTAGGCAAAGCCTATTAATGTATAATATGAAAAAATAAAATAATTGACAATAATAACTAGTCAAAAACATAAATATATTATATAATAATACAGTTACAAAATAATAAGAGAGGAAAAAGAAAATGGATAATAGACCAATAGGAATTTTTGATTCTGGAGTTGGAGGAATAACAATATTAAAAGAGATTCAAAAAAGATTGCCTAATGAAAATTATATATATTTAGGAGATACCAAAAACTTTCCATATGGAGAAAAAAATAGAGAAGAAATAATAAAATTTGCAATTCAAAATGTAGAATATTTAATAAAGAAAAATGTAAAAATAATAGTAATAGCTTGTGGAACTGCAACAAGTCAAGCAATAGATATATTACAACAAAAATTTGAAATACCAATAATAGGAATTATAAAACCAACAGTAGAATATATTAAAGAAAAAGAGTACAAAGAAGTAGGTGTAATTGCAACAGAAGGAACAATAAGAAGTGGCGAATGGGAAAGACAATTGAGAAAAAATATTTCTAATATTAATGTAATAAATAAAGCATGTCCGATGCTTGCAACGATTGCTGAAGAAGGAAGAGCAACAGGAATAGAAGGAAGAAATGCAATTAAAGAATATATGAAATCATTTAAAGAAAAGAAGATAAATAAGATTATTTTAGGCTGTACACATTTTCCAATATATGAACAAGTTATAAGAGATGAACTAAAATATGATGTAGAATTAATAAATACAGGAAAAACAGTTGCAAAATATTTAGAAGAATATTTGAATGAAAAAGAATTATATACTCAAAGCAAAAAAGGAAACATAAAAATAGAGTTAACTAAGAAGGAAGAAGAATTCTCAAGAATTGTAAATGATATATTTAAAGAAAAAGTATAACAAATAAAAATGTAAAAAAATATATTTTTTTTGAAAAATGTATTGAAAAAAATAAAATAATATGGTATAAATAATATTGAGTTATTAAATAATAAATTAGAAGAGGTAAATAATATGAAAAGATTTTTTAAATTAACATTAATAATAGGAATTACAATGATTGCATTAGCAATATCAAATATAGCATATGCTGATGATGATTTTGATATTTTAACACCAACAGATTTACCAACAGAATCAACATCAACAACTGCACCAACTACAACAACAACTACACCAAGCACAAGTACTACATTAGAAATCCCAAAGACTACTACAACAACTGTAAAAATAACAAAAACAACAAATACATCATTACCACATACAGGTATAGAAGATAGTACAGGAACAATAGTAGCAATAGTAGCATTAGCAATAGTAGGAATTAGTTCATTTGTAGTAATAAAGAAAAATAGTGATATTTAAGATTAAGAGAAAAGTAAAATAAAGGTTATCAACAGAGAAAATTAGTCACAGGCTGAGAACTAATTGTGGAAAACATATTTGAAAAACTAACTCTTTAGCTTTCTAACGAATAAGTTAGACGTATAAGATACGTTATAATCTATCAGTAAGTTAAAAATAGGATGGAACCGTGTAATATAAGCACTCCTATAGATAGAAATATCTATAGGAGTGTTTTTTTATTTATAAAATAAGGTAAATCCAAAATATAAGGAGGTATAATTATGATTAGAACAATACAAAAAGATGGACAAATTTTAGATATGGAAGAAGGAAATGAAGAATTACAAAAGACAATTTGGCATACAACATCACATATATTAGCACAAGCAGTAAAAAGATTATATCCAAACACAAAGCTAGGAATAGGACCAGCAATTGAAAATGGATTTTACTATGATTTTAGAGTAGAAAAGCCATTCACAGAAGAAGATATAGCCAAAATAGAAGAAGAAATGAAAAAAATAGTTAAAGAAGATTTACCATTAGAAAGAAGTGTATTATCAAGAGAAGAAGCAATCAAGTTAATGGAAGAAAAAGAAGAACCATATAAAGTTCAATTAATAAAAGAACTTCCAGAAGGTGAAACAATATCATTCTTTAAACAAGGAGAATTTATAGATTTATGTGCAGGACCACATATAAATAGAACAGGAAAAATAAAAGCAATAAAATTATTAACAACATCTGCTGCATATTGGAAAGGAAATCAAGAAAATGACTCAATGCAAAGAATATATGGAGTATCATTCCTAAAAGCAAGTCAACTTGAAGAACATCTAAGATTATTAGAAGAAGCAAAACAAAGAGATCATAGAAAAATAGGAAAAGAACTTGAATTATTTATGACACACGAATTAGTTGGTTCAGGACTTCCAATGTATTTGCCAAATGGAGCAACAATAAGAAGAATATTAGAAAGATATATACAAGATAAAGAAATAGATTTAGGATATAGTCATGTATATACACCATCACTTGCAAATGTTCAATTATATAAAACAAGTGGACATTGGGATCATTATAAAGATGACATGTTTCCTGCAATGAAATTAGATAATGAAGAAATGGTATTAAGACCAATGAACTGTCCACATCATATGTTAGTATATAAAAGTAAACAACGTTCATACAAAGATTTACCAATAAAAATAGGTGAATTAGCAAATGATTTTAGATATGAAAATAGTGGTGCTGTTTGCGGACTTGAAAGAGTTAGACAAATGTGTCAAAATGATGCACACTTATTTGTAAGACCAGATCAAATAAAAGAAGAAGTAGGAAATGTATTAAAATTAATAAAAGAAGTATATCAAAAAGACTTCGGATTTTCAGCAGATTCATTTAAATACAGATTATCATTAAGAGATAAAAACAATAAAGCAAAATATATAGATAATGATGAAATGTGGGAAACAGCAGAATCACAATTAAGAGCAATATTAAAAGAAATGAATATAGATTTCTATGAAGCAGAAGGAGAAGCTGCATTCTACGGACCAAAGATTGATATTCAAATCAAAACAGCATTAAATCATGATGTTACAATACCAACATGTCAATTAGATTTTGCATTACCAGAAAGATTTGATTTAACATATGTTGGTGAAGATAATAAAGAACATAGACCAGTAGTAATACACAGAGCAATACTTGGATCTTCAGATAGATTTATATCATTCTTAATTGAAGAAACAAAAGGTGCATTCCCATTATGGTTATCACCAATACAAGCAAAAATATTACCTATTACAGATGCTCAAATTGATTATTGTACAGAATTAAAAGCAAAATTAAGAGCTAAGAGAATAAGAGTTGAATTAGATGATTCAAATGAAAAAATTGGATATAAAATCAGAAAAGCTCAACTTGAAAAAGTTCCATATATGTTAGTTATAGGTGCAAATGAACAAGAAAGTCAAGTTGTAACTGTTCGTGCAAGAAAAAATGGGGCTAATTTAGGTGAGATGACAATTGACGAATTTATTGAAAAAGTTCAAAATGAAGTTGAAAATAAAGCAATAGATAGATAAAGAAAAGGAGCTATGAAAATAGTTCCTTTTTGCATATAAAAAAATAAACAAGATATTAACATATCTCGTTATTTTGGTTGGGCTGGCTAGATTCGAACTAGCGCATGTTAGAGTCAAAGTCTAATGCCTTACCGCTTGGCTACAGCCCAATGTATAAAATTATAAACAACCATATAAGGTATTATATGGGGTGGAAGATGGGACTCGAACCCACGGTCTCCAGTGCCACAAACTGGCGCGTTAACCAACTACGCTACATCCACCATTGTTTAGTCCATTTGTGAACACATTAATTATTTTAGTATGTTTTTACAAATTTGTCAAGATATTTTTGTAAATTATTTGATTTTTTATCAAAAATTTGTTAATATAATAATGAAAAATAAGGAACGGAGGAAGTTAGAAAAAGTCTAACGAAAAAAATATGGCAAATGTAATTGTAATAGGTGGCGGACCTGCCGGAATGATGGCAGCAATAACAGCAGCCGAATATGGAAATAATGTAACAATAATAGAAAAAAATTCAGATTTTGGAAAAAAATTATTAATAACAGGAAAAGGTAGATGTAATATAACAAGTTCATTATATATGAGTGAATTTATAAAAAATACTCCAGGTAATGGGCAATTTTTATATAGTGCATTTCAAAATTACACAAATACAGATATAATAGACTTTCTAAAAAATCAAGGACTTGAAGTAAAAGAAGAAAGAGGAAACAGAATTTTTCCAGTTACAGATAAATCTATAGATGTATTAAATTGTTTCAAATCAAAAATAAATGAATTAAAAATAAAAAAATTATTTAATACAAGAGTTCAAAAAATTTTAGTACAAAATGGTGAAGTATTAGGAGTAAGGACAGAGAAAGAAATAATTCAAACAGATAAAATAATACTAGCAACAGGGGGAAAAAGTTATCCATTAACAGGATCAACAGGAGATGGATATTTAATAGCCAAAAATATAGGACATAAAGTAACAGAAATAAGACCATCACTAGTTCCTTTGGTAATATATGAGAAGAATGAATGTAAAGAAATGCAAGGTTTAAGTTTAAGAAATGTTGGAATAAAAATTATTGATGAATCAAAAAATAAGTTAATATATGAAGATTTTGGAGAAATGATATTCACTCATTTTGGAATTTCAGGACCTACAATTTTAAGTGGTTCAGCACATTTGGTAAGATATAAAGAAATAGATAATCTAATGAAAGAGCAAAAAATAAAATTACAAATGGATTTAAAACCAGCATTAACAGAAGAACAATTAGATGAAAGAATATTAAGAGATTTTAAAGAATTTAAAAATAAACAATTTAAGCATGCATTAGACAAATTATTACCACAAAAAATGATTCCAATTGTAATTGAAAAAACAAAAATAAATGAAGAAAAAAGAGTTAATGAGATAACAAAAGAAGAAAGAAGAAATTTAGTAAAAGTATTAAAAAAATTCGAACTTACAATAAAAGACTTTAGACCAGTAGAAGAAGCAATTATAACAAGTGGGGGAATAAATATAAAAGAAATAAATCCAAAAACAATGGAATCAAAATTAGTAAAAGGGTTATATTTTGCAGGAGAAATAATAGATGTAGATTCATATACAGGAGGATTTAATTTACAAATAGCATATTCAACAGGTTATACTGCAGGAATGCATGTTGGAGATTTAGAAGAATGAAAGAATTTTATACAATATCAAAAAATGAAACAACAGAAATTATTGAAAAAAAATCAAAATTTATAGCAGACATTTATCCAGTAAAAAATGCAGAAGAAGCAGAAAACAAAATAAAAGAAATAAAAAAGAAATATTATGATGCAAAACATCACTGTATAGCTTATAGAATTGTAGAAGAAGATAGAATAATTGAAAAATCAAGTGATGATGGAGAACCGTCAGGAACAGCTGGAGCACCTATGCTAAATATATTACAAGGAAGTAATTTATGTAATATAATAGTTATTGTAACAAGATATTTTGGTGGAATTTTACTTGGAACAGGTGGGTTAGTTAGAGCATATTCTGATGCAACGAAAAAAGCTATTCAAAAAAGTGAATTAGTATTTCAAAAAGATGGTTTTGAAATTGAATTAGAAACAGATTATTCTAATTTAGAAAATTTTAAATATTATTGTAAAAGTAATGATATAAATATCATAAATATTGAGTATTCAGAAAATATAAGAATAAAAATTGAAATGGAAAAAGAGAAAAAGGATATTTTTTTGAAAAACATCGAAGAACAAAAAATCAATAAAATAAGAATTGTCGAATTGTGTCGAAAAATAGTAAATATAGTAGTAAATAAGTGATTGAAATGTCAAAAACTTCCAAAAATATATTGTAATCTTAAATTCAATATAATATAATCCAAAATGTAAGTTTTTTACAATTGAAAAATAGGAGGAAAAAACATGAGAGAAAAAATCACAGTTTTAATAGCAGATGATAATCAAGAATTTAGTACAACATTAGCAACATATTTAAAAAATCAAGAAGATATGGTAGTTGTAGGAAGAGCAAAAGATGGAAATGAAGCTTTAGATATGGTATCTAGTCTAATGCCAGACGTATTATTATTAGATGTAATAATGCCACATTTAGATGGAATAGGGGTTTTAGAACAAATGAACATGATAAAATTAAACAAAAAGCCTATTTGCATAATGCTATCAGCAGTTGGACAAGACAAAGTAACCCAAAGAGCAATTGAACTTGGAGCTGAATATTATGTTGTAAAACCATTTGATATAGATTTGCTTATAACAAGAATAAGAGAACTAAAAAATTACAAACCATCATCACAAAACAATAATTTTATTTCAAGAGAAATAGGAATAAGTAAACCACAATATATTGATATTCCAAACAACTCAGCCAATAAAGAAGAAAATATTGAAGCATTAGTTACAAATGTTATACATGAAGTTGGAGTGCCAGCACATATAAAAGGTTATCAATATTTAAGAGAAGCAATTATTATGGTTATAAATGATATTGATGTTATAAATCAAATTACAAAATGTTTATATCCACAAATAGCCAATAAATTTCACACAACTCCATCACGAGTAGAAAGAGCAATACGTCACGCAATAGAAGTAGCATGGGGAAGAGGAGAACAAAAGACAGTAGAAAACATATTTGGATACACAATTTCAGCAGCCAAAGGAAAGCCTACAAATTCCGAGTTTATAGCAATGATTAGTGATAAATTAAGGCTTGAACTTAAGAGTGCGTAAAATTTAAAAACCTTAAGGGAAGCCACATACAGAAAATTGTAATATCGATAAATCAAGAACCTCTAGTATTCATGAAAAAGAATACGGAGGTTTTTATTATGGAAAAAATTGATTTTTTTAAGTCTGCCATACTTAACTGCATCTCATTGGTTTATATTATGAAAAATGTAGAAAAAGGTTATAAAATTTATTACTAATTAATAAGTTGATAATATTTTTTTGGTATGATATAATATATATATCGCTTAAAGCAATTTTAAGTAGTTATAAGGAGATGCAAAGATAATGAAAGAGGCACTGAAAAAACAAATTGAAGAAGTACTCCCTGAATTAGAAAATGCATTAGTCAAAGCAGGAGACATTGTTGTAGTTAATGGAGTGAGCATTGAACGGTTTGAAGCAGAAAAAATTTGTGTAGAGCTTAAAGAAGAATTGAAATCTAAAATCAAAAAATGCAAAATTGATTGGGATTTAATTCCACTCGAATTAGTAGTTTCTGATGAAAGATGGAGAGCTTTGCAAAAATCTCTGAATCAAATTAAGTAAGATTTGATTCAAACTAACTAAAAAGAGTATGCTTGTTAATAAGCATACTCTTTACAAAATAAATAGATGGAGAAAAAAGAAAGGAGTTTGTATAATGTTTTGTATTCATTATACAATGTTAAATATATGAAAATACCTGAATTAATTGATCTAATAAATGAATTTGTTTTTGGAAAAGATTTAGCAACAGAAGAAAAATTAAATGAAAAACAAAAAAAATCAAAAGCATCAAACATAAAAAGACAATATAATATGTTAATTCAAAATAAAAAAGCAAGTGGTAAAAAAATTCAATTAAGAGATTTAAAAAAGTTAATGGCACCATTATTAGAAAATTATCAAGAAGTTTCAAAATATGAACCAATAAATGAAACCTTGCAATTAATGGCAGAAGATATAAGAGAAAGTAATATGACAACACAAAAAGATAAAGACAATATGGAAAATGAAATTGCAACAATATATGCTTCAATTTTAGGAAATCCAGGAACTTCAACAAAAGGAATGACAAGTGAATATATATCTAAAATTATAGCAAAGAAAGTTGCTGATGCAGATGATATAAATAGAGATGATATAATGAATTTATTAATTATGCAATCTCAAAATATGTATTTAGACATTGAGCAATATCAAAATTTAATTAATGCATCTGTTATACGCTTTTTAGCAACAAATAAAGGTAGTATAAAATTTACAAATCCTAAAGTATTTAAAGTATTTGAAAGTTTAGCAGCAAGTTATAAAGTACAAGGTGATTTTGAAAAAGTAAAAGAAGTATATGAAAAAGCTTTAAGATTAAAATCACTTGAAAATACAATTGAATATCAAGAAATAAAAGAAAAGTATGAAGATTTTATTAAATATATGGATTTAAAGAAGAATTTTGATGATAAAAGGTTTGATAGTTTTGAAGATTTGATGGATTCTTTAAATGTTAAGTTTTCTGATGATGGAATATTTAGACCTGAAAAAGAAAGAAAGGATTTTTTTGATGATAATCCACAAAATTTAAAACAAAGTCGTAGCAATTATGTAATGCCAGTAAGTAAAAAAATGGAAGGTTTTAAAAGACTTGTTAGATCATTAAAAAGAGATAATCCTGATTATGATATATTAGAATGTGAGATTGGTAAGGATTTATATGCAGGATATGTTATATTTAAAATAGAGAATGCAAATGTATCAATTTTAGAAAATTTTAATGCAGTAAATGCAAGAATATTTATTGTAAAAAATGAACAGATTGATCAAGTAAGAAAATTAGCAAGAAATGATGCTATTGGTTTAGATGGAGTTGAAGCAGCTAATCACATAGAGAATTTTGAGAATTATTGTAGAAACTTAATAAGAAAAACCAAAACATTAATAAGACAAACACAGGTAGGTATTGCTCCTCCAACTGAGGAGGAACTTGCTTTTGATGATGATTCATTTATTGATTCTTATGCTGATATTAGTAGTGAACGAGTGCAAGTTCCAAATAAAAAAGATGGTGAAGAACAAGAAGGAGAGAATAAAGAAGAAACTGGAGAACAAGAAGAAATAGATGATAAATGTGATGTTGAAGACAAAGAAGAATTACATGATGAAATATCTCAAGATATGATAGAAGAAGAAAGAAGAAAAGCACACAAAAAGAGAGAATATGTAAAAGAACTTAAGGCTAGAATTGAAAGAATCCAGAAAGAAAAAGAAGAAAAAATAGCAAAGGTAAAAAACGGAAAAAGTGAAGAAAAATAAGTATGTATATAAAGCAAAAAGGAGAAGACATGAAAATAATTGATAAAATAATAGATTTTGTAAAATCAATTTTCATTCATCCAGAACTTTTAGTTGAAGGACAAGAAACAAAAGTTAGTGAACAGAAGATAAATAATTTTATGGAGTCTTTACAAAAAGATACTCAAAATCATTTGTATAAAAATGAAATTTTAGATGAAATTGAAAGAAATCCAGAATTAATTGATAAGTTATCTTATGAAAGATTAGTTAAACTAAACCAATTATATGATGAAAAGATAACAGAATTGGAAAGACTTAGTTTGAACGTTGACATAAATAAGAAATGATGGTATAATATATTATAGTTGACATTTGGTCTAATTTTGATTTTTACCTTTTTTCAACTAGTCCGACACAACACAGTAAAAAAATATTTGAGGTGAAAAAACATTATGGCTATTTTTAATCAGCATGGCAAGGCTGTCGCTAATGGTGTACTGGTATCTGATATTATTCGTGATCATTTATCTTCGCAGGAATTGTTTGTGAAGAGGAAGCTTAGCTTTTCTACCCGGGAAGAATTTTTGGAACAACTGCAAAAAGTGTTTAGTCCAAACACAAAGATTTATAGTGAACTCAAAAATGCATTAAAAGAAAATGATATGGAGGCTGAAAAAAAGATGAGAAGAAAAGCAAAAGCATCTAAGAAGGCTGTGATTCAGCATGTGGTAGAACCAGTTAAGGTTGCACAGGTTGATTCTCTTGTTGAAGAAAAGGGTTATTCTTTGGAAGAACTGAAGGGAGAAAGAAATACTATTGTTTCTGGACTCTCCAGTGAGCAGCAGGAATTGGCAGAAGCAACTTCGATTTTGGAGATCAGGAAGGAAACTCTTAAAGAAGTTCAGAAGGTTTTCGATGATGCCAAAAAGGCACTCGAGGATGCAAATTCCGAAGTAAGCTCTGCAGAAAAAGCAGTTGAGGCATCTAATGCCAAGTTGAAGGACTTCCAAAGCCGACTGGCAGAGGTTGACAGAAAGATTGAAATGGAGGAAAACAAGAGTATCTATTTGGTTGCTCCTGGTTATACCGGGGAAGTGCCTGAACATGGTACATTCATTTCTTCTGTTGATGTCAAAGGCATTGCCAATCTCAAAGTTGAGACTCTGGGAACTGAGATTGAGCCTAATTTCCTGGACATGATCAATGCAGGTTTCGATTCGGCTCAGGAGTACGCAAGAGCTCTTAAGTTTGTTACCCTGATTGAGTACTACCTTTGCAATGATATGCAGTATAACGTACTGGTATCTGACAGCAAGATTCAGAAGCTCATTTCTGAACATATTGGTGGCTAAAATCAACATTCTAACATTATGTTGGACGAGATGGATACTGTCTAGGCAGTATCCTTTCTCGTTTTTTTTATTTCTTGGAGTAGAAAAAGTGCATGAATATTTGGACACTAAGAGCATACAGTATTAGTATTGGAGAAGAAAATATGAATGTTTTAATAATAATATCTTGTATATGTTTTCTTTTTATTTGTATGAGAATATTTGTAGTACCAATAAAATTAATGGTGAAATTGGGGATTAATTCTATTTTAGGAATAATATTTATTTTAATAGTAAATTTTATAGGGATATATTTTAATTTTCATATAGGAATAAATTGGATAACAATATTAATAGTACGGAATTTTAGGAGTACCAGGAGAAATATTTATTATATTGGTAAAAAATTTTATATAAAAAACAGAGGAGAATGGTTTTCACCATCTCCTCTGGCTAGGGTATAACAGAGCTTAAGAATCAACTCTGTTGAAGTTCACCAATCTGGTGACAGCTTCAAATGCAGGGGCAGAATAAACTACCCGTCTTTTATGGGGGAACGCATTTTTCAACTTATAGTTGAAAGAACTGGGCATTTTGAAAACAGTACCGAGAAAATCAGATGCTTTCATTTTTTTCTTTTCACCAGTGAGCATGTCGTGAACAACGAAATACTCAATTTTGTCGATTGCTTCAAAAGTGACCCAAACAGTAGCGTTCATCATATTGAACACCCTCCTTAAAATTAATATCTATATTATAACTCATAAACTAAAAATAATCAATAGTTTTACATAAAATTAAATAATAAAAATATATAGACAATATTAAATTTGTGAGGTATAATACTTTATATAACTTGCAGGTGTAGTTTAGTGGTAGAATCCCATGCTTCCGACCTGGTGGCCCGAGTTCGATTCTCGGTACCTGCTCCAACCATATATATTGGTATTTGCCTTTATAATTGATATGTGGTATAATATAGATATTCATAGTACTTTACACAACAAAGTACAGAAAAATATTAATTATTTTTTCTGGAGGAGTTGTGTAAAAATCTCCAGATAATTTTAGGAGGATGCTTATATGATTATTTTTAGACCACATAGAAGTTCACTTGATGAAACTATGAAAGAAGCTAAAGAATTTGATGATGTAGAAAAAATGAAAGAATATATTGTTGAACTTTGGAATAGAAAATGGCATGGTTCTCAAAAATTATTTACTACTGATGATATTGTAATTAATAAAGAATCAGCAGTAAATGATGATAGAATCGGGTGGGAAGATTCGATGTATGTCTGTGTAAAGAGAATGGGCAGTGAGGATTACATAAAAGAATATGGGGTACCTCAATGCATCGGAATATGTGCAACTAAATATAAGAAATAAGAAGAAAAAACCGTGCTTTTAACACGGTTTTTTCTTTTTTGCAAATCTTGTATATATGGCGCTAAATTGACATAATTATCAAAATGTTAGTATAAACGTAAAATACGTTTATTTTATATATATTTTCCCTTTTTCCACCGTGAAGGTGTTTAAATATACCGAACAACAACATAGTCCAAAAAATTTTGGGAGGAAAACTATTATGAAGAAAATCAACAACATGTCTGACTTAGAGAAGAAGGCCATTAAAGTTATTGATGGAATGCTTGTAGTTTGGCCTCAGTCCAACAAGACTGAAAGTCTTGAAATCATGGGGATGGTGCCGACGTTCAATGGCTGCTATGCAGTGAACAACGCAACGGTGTGTGTTGTGAACCACGATGAAGTCTTTGTAATCCCGTACATGAAAGAGGTTATGGAGGTTCTTCAAAACAACGGCTTTACTGAAAAGCACTTCTATGTTCCCTTCAGCAATTGGGATTACCCTAAGTTTGAACAGAAGGCATGGGAAGATCTTCGAAGAGAAGCAGAAGAATCATGGCGCAATGCCTTTGTAGATGATTGCAAAAAATATTGTGCATCCAAGGGCATCAAGGCTATCAGCGATGAAAACATGAAAAAATGCTTCAAGATGCCTGAGAAAGGTGTTGAAGTAGAGCATATCTACTTTAAGACGACCTATTATCCGGTTATCAACTCTACTGTTCTGGATTGCGTAGCAATCGATAAGCTGGGAACTTATAACATGAACAATGGTAAAGTGGTCTTTGTTTACATCGATGGCAAAACCTATGTGACCAAGGGCTACAAGATCATCGACGAACTTCGTGAGGCTGGATATAAGGAGGGTGAACTCTTTGTACCTTTCTCCAACGGCGAGGCTATTGTTGATCCGTTTCTCAAGAAGAAATGGGATGACATCAAGAAGTAATTTTAATAAGTAAAGATAATATCATTACTTAAGAAGGGAGGTCAGCTTAGGCTGGCCTTCTTTCTTTATTTTTTTAGTATATTACTTGTAAAAAAGCATATTTTATGGTAAAATCAAACAGTCAATCAATTTGATACAGAGTGGGAATCCACTAGATTGTTAATGTTATTACATTATCTAGTCGGAGTTCTGTATCCTCCGACCAACACAATGAGTATTAGGAGGAAAAAATAATGCTTGAAAAGATTCTAACCAAAATGGCTGAAAAAGTATATCCAAAACGGAATATAAGTGTAGAAAAGATTGGAGGTCGACTATTTCTTCATTCACATGATACAACTGGTTGTAATGATTATTTGTTAGAAGGAACATATTCATATGATGAAGTTGTGAAGTTAAATAATTTAACTACCTATAGTGTAGGTTTTGGATTTTGTTCAGAGCTTGGACCAATTGCTTTTATTGGAATGCCTAATCCTGTTTGTGCACAGAAAAGTGGCTATTTTAAATATAAAGTACAATCATATGGAACATTCTCTGAACAGAGCGAATATTATTTCAAAGCTTATACTGATGAAGAAGCAAAGAATATTGGAAATTATACTGTATATGGTTTGTGTGGACTCAAGGAAGTTGCAGCTGTAGCTCCTATAAGCCAGATGGCATATATATATGATTCAAGATTTAAAGTTAAAAAATCTGAAAAACCAAGAGTATTTGATATGGACTGTGAGTTGAAAGGACTTTATAGTTATAAGGAAGCTAAAATCCTTTCGACAGGAACTCTTAAAGAAAAAGATGGTTATTCAGGAGAAGAACACCCTATTGTTTTTGCAGTTGTAGGAAGTGGAATGCCTATAGGAATTATTAACATGTGGCCTTCTGAGGTAGACCTAGTACGAGGTTTTAGAGATGTTTGGGAATATGGTGCTGAGGAACCTGAAATTCAAACAATAAAATTTCTTAACAAAGAGGAAGCATCAAAAATAAAAGATTTTATACTCTATGTTTACAACTATTCTAGTTCTGGAATAGGAAAAAACAAATATGAAATTGAAAGATATGATAGAACTCTTGATAAGAGATTTAAGTTTCAGTTACCTGACGGAGGTGATTATCGTTTAATCGAGCATACTGAATTATTCAAGTAATTAAAAGAAGTGGGTTGCATTCTATATTTGCAACCCACTTTTTATATTTAAACCCTTGTAATTTTAAGCCAAAAGTTATATAATAAGCACATTAAAAAGAAAAACAGAAGGAGGCAGTTATGAAAGTAAGTAGAGAAGAAATATTACACATAGCAAACTTAGCACAATTAGAATTAAAAGAAGAAGAGATAGACACATATATATTACATTTACAAGATATATTAAATTTTGCAAATATAGTAAATAATGCGCCTGTTGAAGGATTAAATATAACAATAGGAGCAAATGAAGCAAAAAATAGATTTAGAAAAGATGAAGTTAAGGTATTTGATAACATAGAAGGATTATTACAAAATGCACCAGAACAAGATAGACATATGTTTAAAATTCCAAAAGTATTAAACTAAGCGAGATTTTATAAGGAGGAATGTAAATGGACATTACAGAATTAACAGTACATGAGCTACAAGAAAAAATAAAAAATAAAGAATTAACAATAACAGAAATAACAAAAGCTTATGTAGATAGAATAAATGAGAAAGAAAAAGATGTACAAGCATTTATAACAGAATTAAAAGATGAAGCATTAAAACAATCAGAAGAAATACAAAACAAAATTGATAATGGTGAAAAATTAGGAGATTTAGCAGGAATTCCAATAGGAATAAAAGATATAATATGTACAAAAGGTGTAAAAACAACATGTGCATCAAAAATGCTAGAAAACTTTGTATCACCTTATGATGCAACTGTTATGGAAAAAATAAATGCAGAAAATATGATAGATTTAGGAAAACTAAATATGGACGAGTTTGCAATGGGAGGCTCAACAGAATATTCATATTTTAAGAAAACAAGAAATCCATGGGATTTATCAAGAGTACCAGGAGGATCTTCAGGAGGTTCTGCAGCTGCAGTTTCAGCAAATATGGTACCATGGGCACTAGGAACAGATACAGGTGGAAGTATAAGACAACCAGCTTCATTATGTGGTGTTGTTGGGTTAAAACCTACTTATGGATTAGTATCAAGATATGGAGTAGTAGCATTTGCATCATCATTAGATCAAGTTGGAGTATTTACAAAAGATGTTCAAGATTGTGCAATGTTATTAAATGTAATTGCTGGATATGATGAAAAAGATTCAACATCTATAGATAATGGAAAGAAAGACTATACAAAATCATTATCAAAAGATGTTAAAGGTTTAAAAATAGGAGTTCCAAAAGAATTTTATGGAGAAGGAATAAATCCTGAAGTAAAAAAATCATTAGAAGAAGCAATTGAAAAATATAAAGAAATGGGAGCAGAAGTAGAAGAGTTTTCACTAGATATTGCTCAATATGCATTAGCAACATATTATATAATAGCATGTGCAGAAGCAAGTTCAAATTTAGGAAGATTTGATGGAATAAGATATACATATAGATCACCAGAAGCAAAAACATTAAAAGAAATTTATAAAAAATCAAGAAGTGAAGGATTTGGTGCAGAAGTAAAGAGAAGAATAATACTTGGAACTTATGTATTATCATCAGGTTATTATGATGCATATTATAAAAAGGCTCAACAAGTTAGAACACTTGTTATGAACGAATTTAATAAAGCATTTGAAAAATATGATGTAATAGTAACACCAACATCACCAACAACAGCTTTTAAATTAGGTGAAAAATCAACAAATCCAATGGAAATGTACTTAGCAGATATATGTACAGTTTCTGTAAATATTGCAGGATTACCAGGAATGTCAATCCCTTGTGGAATAGATAGTAATGGACTTCCAATTGGTATGCAAATAATCGGTAAGAAATTTGATGAAGAAACAATCATAAAAACAGCTTATGCTTATGAACAAGAAACAAAGTTCAGAGAAAAATACAAACCTACATTTAAAAAATAATATAACCAAATGAGAGGAGCATAAAATGGGAGATGAAATGAAATATTCTGAAGGTCAAAGAAACCAAATATATGAAAAGTACTTAAGACCTTTAAAATTGAAAATTTCACAAATATTGTTATATGATACAAATGCTGCAACAGATTTTTTAAAAAAATATAATAACTTACTTCAAAAAACAAGTGACTCAGAATTATTAGATAAAATTACAGAATTAGAGTTAGAAATTGAACAATATGAAAAAACATTAGGAAAAGAAAAGACTTTTCAAGATAAAAGTTCTATTATAATTGGACAAGTTGAAGAATTATTATATGAAAGTGAACAATTTACATTAGAAGATTTCGAAAAAGAAGTGCATAGTTTAGTACAAAGATATAAAGAAAATTTTTCTGGTTATAGTTTAGAAGAAAGAGATTTATTAGAGGCTAAAATTTATGAATTGCAAGCAAGATTAATTTTTAAAAGAGTAAATCAAGAATATCCTGAAAAAATAGATATTCCAAAAGAAGATGAAATTGGAATTATGATATACTTAAACAGAGAAATTACTAGATTACAGCAAAGTAAGAATCCTAAAATTAAAAATTATGTTGAAAAAATAAAGTATGAACTTATGGGAGGAACAGAGGCTATACATAATAGTGAAATATGGAAAGTATTAAGTTATGCTCAAAGAGAAAGATTTGAAGAAAAAGAGGAAAATCCTTCAAAAAGTAAATCATTAATTTATGCGAAAGCAAAGAATAATTCAGTAGTTAATGCGAAAAATAGGAGTATTTTTTCAATTTTTAGAAAAGAACCACAAATACCACTGACTGAAAGAGACTTAGCTAAAATTTCAATTGATTGGTTAGCAAAATATATTCCAAAAGATATGTTGCAAGAATTGGAAGCTGATAGAAATAAAGAAGAAAATAATATAAGAGACAAAGAATATTTGCCAGATCCTAAAGCTCCGATATATGAAATGATTAAATCAGTAACTAGATTTGGAATACCAAATAGAAAAGATTATGTGCTTCAAGATGAAAATGGGAGTAAAATATATATTTTTATTGAAGATCATTTATCATCTGACTTATATTGGACTAGTATAGTTATGGAAGCTGGAAGCATAAAAGTAGTGAAAAATTATAGTACTCAATTAGAGTTTAAAGAGAGGGGAGTTCCTAGACATTTAAATGCAATTTTAAATCTGGCTCAAATTATAGATAGATGTTTTAATACTGATTTTCAACAACAATTATTAAGAGAAGTAAAAGAATGTTGGATAGAAAGAACTAAAAAGCAGAAATTGTTTAAAAAATTGGAGAAAAGCTTATATAAGATGCGTAATGAATATGGAAGAACAAAATTAGATTTTTTTGCATCAGAAGAAAGAAAAAGAGAAAATTTTTACAGACAATATAGATTACAAGAATGGATAAAAGTAAATCCAGAAGATTTAACAAATGATAATGAAAAAAATAATATGAGTAATGAAGTGATTCAAGAAAAGGAACAAGGAGGAGAAAATGCCAAGGAATGATTATGAAGTTGTAATGGGCTTAGAAGTCCATGCAGAATTAGCAACAAAAACCAAAATATTTTGTAGTTGCCCAACAAAATTTGGTGCAGCTCCAAATACACAAGTATGTCCAGTATGTATGGCAATGCCAGGAACATTACCAACATTAAATGAAAAAGTAGTAGAATATGCAGTAAAAGCTGGACTTGCTACACATTGTACAATATCAAGAGATAGTAAAAATGATAGAAAAAACTATTTCTATCCAGATACACCAAGAGCATATCAGATTTCACAATTTGATAAACCATTGTGTGAACATGGATATATAGAAATAGAAACAAGTCAAGGAAAAAAGAAAATAGGAATAACACGTATTCATATAGAAGATGATGCTGGAAAATTAGATCATGATGACTTAGCAGGAGGAGCTCTTATAGATTTGAATAGAGCTGGAGTTCCATTAATAGAAATTGTATCAGAACCAGATTTTAGATCAATAGAAGAAGTTGATGCATATTTAAGAAAATTAAAATCAATACTTGAATATGTAGAAGTATCAGACTGTAAGATGGAAGAAGGATCTTTCAGAGCAGATGTTAACACATCAATTCGTCCAATTGGTTCAGAAAAACTTGGTACAAGAACAGAAATGAAAAATATGAACTCATTTAGAAGTATAACAAGAGCACTTGAATATGAAATAGGTAGACAAGTTGAAGTTATAGATAATGGGGGAGTTGTTGATCAAGAAACCTTAAGATGGGATGAAGTATCAGGAAAGACATTTTCAATGAGAGATAAGGAAAATGCACAAGATTATAGGTATTTTCCAGAACCTGATTTAGTTGCAATAAAATTATCAGAAGAATATATTGAAAATATTAGAAAAACATTGCCAGAAATGCCAGAAAGTAGAAAAGAAAGATATTTAAGAGATTATAAATTATCTGAAAAAGATGCTGGAATAATAACATCTTCAAAATATTTATCAGATTTATTTGAAAAAGCTTCTGAAATATGTGAAAATTATAAAGCAGTAAATAACTGGATAATTTCAGATATTTCAAGAATATTAAATGAAACAGAAATGGATCCTAAAGAAATACCATTTGATGCAAAACAATTAGCTAAATTAGTAACATTAATAGATAAAGGAACAATTAGTTCAAGTATAGGTAAAAAAGTATTGATAGAATTATTTGAAAATCCAAGAGATCCAGAAGATATTATAAAAGAAAAAGGTTGGATACAGATTTCAGATGAGGGAGCAATAAAAGAAGTTGTATTAAAGATTATTGAAGCAAATCCTCAATCTGTTGCAGATTTTAAAGCTGGTAAAGATAGAGCATTAGGATTTTTAGTTGGTCAAGCTATGAAAGAAACAAAAGGAAAAGCAAATCCTCAAATGCTTAACAAAATGTTTGCAGAAGAATTGAAGAAATAAGAAAAATCGCCATTATGGCGATTTTTTTTACTATTTTAAATTTCTTAAAGCTTCAATTCTTGCTTCTGTACTTGGATGTGTAGACCACAAATCAGAAGATTTTTTCTTATTTCTAAAAGGATTTGCAATATACATATTTTCAGTAGCCTTATTAGCAACTTTTAATTCATTTGGATCAGCTGAAATTTTTTCAAGGGCAGAAATCAAACCATCTGGATTTCTAGTAAATTCAATAGCAGTAGCATCTGCTAAAAATTCTCTTTTTCTTGAAATTGCAAGTTGCATAAGCTGACCAAATATTGGAGCTAAGATTAAGAATATTAATCCAATTAGCATAATAATGGCATTACCATTATTATCATTATCTCCATCACGTCCACGTCTACCACCATAAAAAGAAATTCTAGTAAACCAATCAGATAAAATTACAACAAATCCTACCATTACAGAAACAACAGCTGATAAAAGAATATCATAATTTTTAATATGAGACATTTCATGTGCTAAAACACCTTCAAGTTCATAATAGTCAAGTTTTTCTAATAAACCAGTTGTGACACATATTACAGCATGTTTTGGATTCCTACCAGTTGCAAAAGCATTTGGTTGAGCATCTTCTATAACATATAATTGAGGCTTTTCTGGTAAGCCGGCTGAAATAACTAAGGAATCTAAAATATTTACTAATTTTAAATCTTCCTCTCTTGTTGCAGGTCTTGCATTATTTAATTTTAAAACAATTTTATCACTATAATAATATGAGCCCCATGTTGATACAATTGCAAAAATCATGGCAATTATAATAGAAAGTTCACCTAAATCTAGAGCCATACAAATATAATAAACAATTACTGCAATAAATGCTAAAAATAATAGAACTATAAACCATGATTTTATTTTATTTTTCTTTATATCTTCAAACATATTTTTCTCCTACTAATAATTTATAATATTAAAGGATAGAAAAAATTCTATCCTTAACATTATTTACTAAAATCTACTTTGACATTTTTTCTTGCTTCATCACTTTCTGCTGCAAATAATTCTTTCTTTTGGAAATTAAACATTCCAGCAACTAAATTTGAAGGGAAAAGTTCTAATTTTGTGTTATATCTTGTTACACTGTCATTATAAAATTGTCTAGAAAAAGAAATTTTATTTTCTGTGTTGCGTAATTCTTCAGATAAATCAGCAAAATTTGTATTTGCTTTTAATTCAGGATAATTTTCAGAAACTGCCATAATTGTTTTTAATGTGCTTGAAAGTTCTCCATCTAATTTTGCTTTTTCTCCAACTGAAGAAGTATTTGCCCAAGATGTTCTTAATTTTGCTATTTTTTCAAATGTCTCAGACTCGTGAGTCATATATCCTTTTACAGTTTCTACAAAATTAGGTATTAAATCAAATCTTCTTTGTAGTTGTACATCAATTTGACTCCAAGCATTTTCAACTTTTTGTCTAGATGAAATTAATCCATTATATACACTTACTATCCATATAAGGATTAATACAACAACTATTAAAATAATCCATCCCATAAAAATACCTCCTTACGAATATATATTATCATATAATAACATTTTTTACAACAAAAATATTAAAATAAATAATGGAAAAAACTAATGAGAAATTTTTGGAATTTTTTCAGTACAAGCAACATATAATATAATGCTAGCAAGTAATGTCAAGACTTACGGAAGGTTATAACAAAAAAATAAAAAATTTGACAAGAAAACAAAAAATGTGTATAATAATTTTGTCATTAAAAGGAGGTTTTATGATTTTTATGGATAAAAAAGATAAAGCATCTATTTCTATTATGAAAATAATTGGAGTAAGTTTGATAATAATACTTTTGCTAGGAGTAACTGTAAGAGCTACGGAAACAAGCATTAGAACAGTTGAAATAACTTTAGCAAATGGATATAAGATGTCTGTTATAACATCAAAAACAAATGTATATGAAATATTAGAAGATAATAATATTTTTGTAGAAGAAGACGAAAGAGTAAGTCCAGGTTTAGACGATGATATAAATGAAAGTAATAAAATAGTTATTACAAATAAATCCGTTCAAGAAGTTCAAATTGCCAAAATTTCTGAAAGTGGAATTGAGACAACATTAGATGAAATATTAAAAGGATATTCACCAATAGTAGAAAAAATAGAAGTAGAACAAGAAATAATACCATATGAAACAATTACAAAAGATGCCTCACAAGGTGCAACAGATACAAAAAATAGAGTAATTCAACAAGGTCAAGACGGATTAAAAGAAGTAACATATAAAACAAAATATCAAAATGACGAACAAATAGAAAAAATAGTTCTTTCAGAAGAAATTATAAAAGAGCCTATTGATAGAATTGTACAAGTACAAAAAAATATTGTAACAACATCAAGAGCAGGATATGAAAGAACACAAACAACAGGAAATAAAGTTGGAGAAACAAGAATATTTAAAGTAACGGCATATTGTTCTTGTGCAAAATGTTGCGGTAAAACAAATGGAATAACAGCATCTGGAACAAAAGCAACAGCAGGAAGAACAGTTGCAACATCTAGCCAATTTTCATTTGGAACACAATTAGATATAGGTGGATACACATATACTGTAGAAGATAGAGGAGGAGCTATTCAAGGGAATAGAATAGATGTATATATGAATTCACATGCAGAAGCATTAGCATGGGGAGTTAGATATTTACCAGTTACAGTAGTAGAATAAAGGGAGAATAAAAAATTCTCTCTTTTTTTGCCTAAAATAGTGAAAAAATCAAAGAAACATGTTATAATAAAATAGTCGAATAATATGAGAGAAAGGAGAATGTTAGAATTCATTGCTAACAACAATAATATGAGCCAAGATAAAATAAGAAATTTTAGCATAATAGCACATATAGACCATGGAAAATCAACACTTGCAGACAGATTAATAGAAAAAACTGGAGTATTGTCTCAAAGAGAAATGGAAGACCAAATTCTTGACAATATGGATATTGAAAGAGAAAGAGGTATAACTATTAAATCACAAGCTGTAAGAATGAAATATAAAGCAAAAGATGGAGAAGAATATACACTTAACCTAATAGACACACCAGGTCATGTTGATTTTAATTATGAAGTTTCAAGAAGTCTAGCAGCATGTGATGGAGCAATATTGGTAGTAGATGCTAGTCAAGGTGTTGAAGCACAAACACTTGCAAATGTATATCTAGCAATAGATAATAATTTGGAAATATTACCAGTTATAAATAAAATAGATTTACCAAATGCAAGACCGGATGAAGTAAAAAAAGAAATAGAAGATATAATAGGAATTCCAGCAATGGATGCACCATGTATTTCAGCTAAATCTGGACTAAATGTAGAAGAAGTATTAGAAAGAATTGTAACAGATTTACCAGCACCAAAAGGTGATGAAAATGCAAAAGCCAAATGTTTAATATTTGATTCATATTATGATAATTACAAAGGTGCAGTAGCATATGTAAGAGTAATGGATGGAACATTAAAAGTTGGTGATGAAATATTGCTAATGGCAACAGGTACAACTTATACAATAGCAGAAGTAGGATATTTTGCACCAGGACAATATTTACCAACAAAAGAGATAAAAGCAGGAGAAGTTGGTTATATTGCAGCAAGTATAAAAAGTTTAACAGATATTCATGTTGGTGATACAATAACATTAAAAAATAATCCAGCAGATAATCCATTACCAGGATATAAAAAAGTAACACCAATGGTATATTGTGGATTATATCCAGTAGATGGAAGTGAATATGAAAACTTAAAAATAGCATTAGAAAAATTAAAATTAAATGATGCAGCATTAGAATATGAGCCAGAAACATCAGCAGCATTAGGTTTTGGATTTAGGTGTGGATTTTTAGGATTATTACATTTAGAAATAATTGAAGAAAGACTTGATAGAGAATTTGATTTAGGGTTAATAACAACAGCACCATCTGTTATATATAAAGTTCATAAAACAACTGGAGAAATACTTGATGTATATAATCCAGCAGATTTGCCACCACAAACAGAAATCTCATATATGGAAGAACCAATAGTTACAGCAGACATAATAACACCAAAAGAATATATAGGAAATATAATGGATATTTGTCAAAATCGTAGAGGAATATTTATTGACATGAAATATTTAGATGATAATAGAGTAACACTAATATATGAAATGCCATTAAATGAAATAATATATGACTTTTTTGACAGTTTAAAATCAAGAACAAAAGGATATGCATCATTTGATTATGAATTTAAAGAATATAGAAAATCAAATCTTGTAAAATTAGATATACATGTAAATGGAGAACCAGTTGACGCATTATCATTTATAGTATTTAAAGATAATGCATATGATAGAGGCAAAAAAATGGTAGAAAAACTAAAAGAAGTTATACCAAGACATTTATTTGCAATACCATTACAAGCAGTTGTAGGAGGTACAATAATAGCTAGAGAAACAATATCTGCAATGAGAAAAGATGTACTTGCAAAATGTTATGGTGGAGATATTACAAGAAAGAAAAAATTACTTGAAAAACAAAAAAGAGGAAAAAAGAGAATGAGACAAATAGGAAATGTAGAAATGCCACAAGAAGCCTTTTTATCAGTTCTAAAATTAGATGAAGAATAATTTATAAAAGTAAGGAGAAATTTATGAGAGTAAATAGAGTTGAAAGAAGAGAACATGAAAGAAGAAGCGGTCAAGATAGAAGAAAAATGCCTGACAGAAAAAATTTAAAAATGGAGACAATAGATAGAAGAAAAGAAGAGAAACGTAAAGAAATAAGAAGAGAAGAAGATGCAGAAAAAAGATTTGATGATCAAATAGAAGGAAGAAATTCAGTTTTAGAATTATTAGAAAGTGGAAAAGATGTTAATAAAATATTTGTAACAAGAGGAGAAAAACACGGTTCTATAAATAAAATTCTAGGAATTGCAAAAGAAAGAAAAATAATAGTTGTTGAAAAAGATAAAAAACAAATGGATGAAATGGCGCAAGAGGAAAACTATCAAGGAGTTATTGCAATAGTTCCACCATTTGAATATGTAGAAATATCAGATATCTTAGAAGTTGCAAAAGAAAGAAATGAAGATCCATTTGTAATAGTTTTAGATGGAATAGAAGATCCACATAATTTAGGTTCAATAATAAGAACAGCAGAAACTGCAGGAGTACATGGTGTAATTATTCCAAAGAGAAGAGCAGTGTCAGTAAATAGTACAGTAAATAAAGCATCTGCAGGAGCTGTTGAACATATGAAGATAGCAAGAGTAACAAATATTTCAGATGCAATTGAAGAATTAAAACAAGCTGGATTATGGGTTTGTGGAACAGCTGTTGATACAAACAAATATTATTATAATCAAGATTTAACAGGACCATTAGCAATTGTAATAGGAAATGAAGGAAAAGGAATAGGAGAAAAAGTTAAGAAAAATTGTGATTTCCTTGTAAAAATTCCAATGAAAGGAAAAGTTCAATCTTTAAATGCTTCTGTTTCAACAGGAATAGTAGTATATGAAGCAGTAAAACAAAGGATAAGAAAGGAAAATTAGTATGAGAGGTAAAAAAATAGGAATAATAATTATTATAATATTTTTAATTGTAGCAATTGTTGCTGGTGTTTTTGCATATTTATTTTTAGCAACAGATATTTTTAAAGGAAATAAAAAATTATTCTTTAATTACATATCAGAAACTGTAGAAAATGTAGAAAAAATTGCAGATTCAAAAATTTTAGAAAATTATAAAAATAAAATTAATGACCAAAATTGTGAGACAAACACATCAGTAAATTTTAAATATTCAGAAGGTGGAGAAATTTCAAGTGGATATAATAATCTAAATATTAATATGAAAACTCAAAAAGAAGATAAATATAACTACAAAAATGCTCAAATATTATTTGGCGATAGAAGTATTGTACAGGTAGAAGGTATTCAATCAGAGAATTTGTATGGAATAAGATTTACAAACATTTTCAATCAATTTGTAACATTGAATGAAGGTAAAAATATAAATGGTCTAGATTTAACAGATGATAATTTAGCAATAATGAAAAGTATAATAGAAGATGATAAAGAGTTTTATGATGGAATATTATTTACAGAACAAGATTACCAAGAATTAAAACAAAAATATATGCAAATTATAGTTAGTGCTTTAGCAGATGGAACATTTAGTAAAAAAAGTGATTCATTAATAACAGTTAATTCACAGACATTAAAAACAACAGCATATTCTTGTGAATTAAATAATTTACAAGTTCAAAATTTAGTAATTAAATTATTAAGTGAATTAGAAAATGATGAAATTATTTTGAGTAAAGTTGGCAATTTGATGAATGATACAAAGAAATATGAAAACTATTTTAATAATCTTTTAAGACAAGCAGAAGATACTGAATTTTCAAATTTAAAAGTTACAATATATAAACAAAATAAGAGTATAGTTAGAACATCAATAAATTTAGGAACGGACTCAATTATTATTGAAACATCTAATAGTGATGGAAAAGATATATTAAAAATACAACATGAGACATTAAATAGTGAAAAAGAAATAAATCAACAATTAGTGTTAAATAAACAAACAACAGATGCAAAAGAAACATATACATTGAATTTAGAAATTGTTAATGGAGATGATAAATATTCAGTAGAAGCAACATTGGAAAGTGACTATAAAACAACAGATTTGAATTTAGATTTTTATAAAGGAATTGTAAATATAAATGTTATTGCTAAGAATACAATAACAGATAATGTAGAACAAAAAATGGAATTAGGATCTTCTAATAATGTTGTATTAAACAATTTAAGTTCTGAACTTTTAGGAAAAGTTGTGGATAAAATGAAAACAGCATATACAGATACTTTATTAAAAAGATATAATTTATTAGTAAAAAAATTAAAATCTGAAGATTTAATGTCAGCATTAAAAGGAATTATAAGTGAAGGAAATTTTGATGATGATACATCATCAGATCAACCAGAAACTCCAGCAGATAATCAAGTAACGAAAGAAGAAATAAATAGATTTAATGCCAAATTTGAATTTTATAATGGAACAGATATTCCAGCAGATAGTGTAAAAGATTTAATTCAAATTGCAAGCAATAATCTTGAAAGCGTTGACATAACACCAGTACAATCTGAAAGTACATCATCTAGTGAAAAAATAAAAGAAAGTATAAAATTAAACATAAAAAAAGATACACAAAATACAGATTTAGCAAATGCAATTTTAGAAAAAATATCTTCAGAAGAAAAATATAATATAACAATAGGATATAATAAAAGTACAGGAATTATAGAAACGATAACTATTGTACCAAGTAACAAATAATAGTTAAACAAGAGTAGAAAGGAAGGGCAAAATGAACCAAATTTTGGTAACAGAAAAAATATATGTAACACCAGAACTTAAGAGAAAAAAGAAAATGTATAAATTGATGTTCGTTATATCACTATTTTGCATGATATGTTTATCAACAATGTATATTTATGCTGAAGTTGATAGAAATAAAGAATCAGAAGTTTCTAATAACATATTACAAAACATGTTTGCAGATTCTACGATTGTAGATCAAGAAGAAAATGCATTAATAGTAAAAATAACACAAGATGTTTCAACAAATATTCAAGAATTTCAACAACCAATAGAAGAAAAAAGTTCAAGCCAATCAACTCAAGTACAAGCAAAAACATATACTGCTAAAGATGGAAAAACATATAATTATATAGGAAGAGTTGTAATTCCAAAAATAGGAGTAGATTATGCAATACTAGATCATTGGTCAGATGAACTTTTAAAAGTCTCAATTTGTAAATTTCACGGAGCTAATCCTAATGAAGTTGGAAATTTATGCTTAGTAGGACATAACTGGAGAAACAAAAGATTTTTTAGTAAAGTTCCTACTCTTGAAGTTGGTGATATAGTACAAATAACAGATTTAAATGAAAAAACAATAGATTATGAAGTATATGATATTCATACAGTAGCTCCAAGCAATACTGAAGATACAACTCAAAAAACAAATGGAAGAAGAGAAGTTACATTAATAACATGTACAGATGATAGTCAACAAAGAGTTATAGTAAAATGTAAAGAAAAAAGATAAACAAAAATCTTTATTAATCATATTATATGATTAATAGAGATTTTTTTATTTGTTATGAAAGGAAGGGGATTTTTTTGGCAAAAATTTTAGTGTATAATCAAGATACTAATAGAATGGAGACATATTATAGAGGCGAGAACGAATCTATGCCATATAATACCAATGGAACATTAAAGGTAAGGGAATTTAGAGGTTCTAGTAAAAGTAATATTTTATGGACTGATAAAAGAACAATGCAGGCTTGGAATAGTCAAAGATATATATATGGTGCTCCTATATATGTTGGATTTGCATTTAAACGCCCATATGAGGGAGGACATCGGAAATCAGAGTCAACATTATGCTGGAACAGCATTTGATGTTGGGCAAACATTAACTAATATACAAAGAACAGTATTAAGAAACAGTGCTAGAAATTCTGGTGTGTGGACATATATTGAACCAGAATCTTTGTCACCAACATGGGTACATTTTGATAGAAGATTTGGAACAGCGGCATGTACTTCAGGAGGATTTCCTTTAATTAAACAAAATTCAAGAGGAAATTATGTTTGTGTTGCGCAAGATGATTTAAATACATTAGGATATACTACGGGTGGATTAGATGGTGTTTTTGGAGGACAAACGCAAAATGCAGTAAGAAGATATCAGGCATCAAGAGAGTTAAGTGTTGATGGAATAATTGGTTGTAACACATGGAAGTCTTTACAAGAAAATGTAGTAGGCACAGGGGTTACAAGTACTACTATAAATTAAAATAAAAAAAATTAAAAAATTTTTAAAAATGTATTGACAATTTATATAAAACATAGTATACTAGTCAATGTCGAAAGACATGGTCGCTTAGCTCAGCTGGGAGAGCATCTGCCTTACAAGCAGAGGGTCATAGGTTCGAGC
>ERZ860710.6-NODE-6-length-149006-cov-7.358923_pt1 | contig 149006 bp, 164 predicted proteins | sample MGYA00509974_ERZ860710 | MGnify/ENA primary metagenome ERZ860710 (study PRJEB30046, sample SAMN00715261) | human gut metagenome | study: EMG produced TPA metagenomics assembly of the A metagenome-wide association study of gut microbiota in type 2...
AATAAAAAGGTCCTATAGAAAATATATCTATAGGATTTTTATTATTTTTTTAATATATCTTTTATTACTTCTCCAGCAATTATTAGTCCAGCAACAGATGGCACAAATGATATACTTCCTGGTACTTGTTTTCTTATTGTGCATTTTCTTTTTGTTCCTGGAGGACATATACAATTATTTTTACAACTGTTTTCACAATTTTCATTTGGTTTTATTGGTTCTTCTTTTGAATATACTACTTTTAGTTTATTTATTCCTCGTGTTCTTAATTCTTTTCTCATTACTTTTGCAAGTGGACATACACTTGTTTTATAAATATCTGTAACTTCAAATTTTGTTGGATCTAATTTATTTCCTGTTCCCATACAAGACATAATTGGAATATTTAATCTATTAGCTCTTACTACTAGTTCTACTTTTGCTGTTACTGTGTCAACTGAATCTACAATATAATCTACTGTGTTATCTAATATTTCATCACTATCTGGCATGAAAAATTCTTGATGTATTTCTACATTTGCATTTGGATTAATTTCTAATATTCTATCTCTTGCAACTTCAACTTTATTTTTTCCAATTGTTTTTCTTGTTGCTATTATTTGTCTATTTAAATTTGTTAAACAAACTTTATCATCATCTATTAATATAAAATTTCCTATTCCGGCTCTTGCTAATCCTTCAACTACAAATGATCCAACTCCTCCAATGCCAAAGATTGCAACTTTTGCATTTTGTAATTTTTCTATTCCTTCTTTTCCAATTAATAGTTCTGTTCTTGAAAATTGATTTAACATTTCATTGCTCCTTTTTATATTATCAATTTTATATCTTAGCATATTTTTTATATTTTTTCAATAGTAGATATAATAAAAATAGAGAGTAATTATGTTACTCTCTACTTTGAAAACTTTTACTTTATCAATTTTTTTATCCAATTCTTCTCTTTTAAAGATATATGTATATATATTACAAATTTTGATTATTTTTTACCAAACAATTGTTAGATTTTTAAATTTGTGATATACTAATTACATTAAAATTATAAGGAGATATTTATGTTTAAATTACATTCAGAATATAAACCAACAGGTGATCAACCACAGGCAATTGAATATTTATCAAAAGGTATAGAACATGGAAAAAAATTTCAAACTCTTTTAGGTGTTACTGGTTCTGGAAAAACTTTTACAATGGCTAATATAATTCAAAATGTTCAAAAACCAACATTAGTCTTAGCCCATAACAAAACTTTAGCTGGTCAACTTTATTCAGAATTCAAAGAATTTTTCCCTGAGAATCATGTTGAATATTTTGTAAGTTATTATGATTATTACCAACCAGAAAGTTATATTGCCCAAAGTGATACTTATATAGAAAAAGATGCTTCTATTAATGACGAAATTGATAAACTACGTCATTCTGCAACAGCATCATTATTTGAAACAAGAGATGTTATTATAGTTGCTTCTGTTTCATGTATATATGGTTTAGGTGACCCTATTGATTATGAAAATATGATTGTTTCTCTAAGACCTGGTATGGAAATTTCTAGAGATAAAATCATGAAAAAATTAATAAATATGCAATATTCTAGAAATGAAATTGATTTTAAAAGAGGTACTTTTAGAGCTAAAGGTGATATTTTAGAAATTTATCCATCAGATAAAAGCGAATCAGCCATAAGAGCTGAATTTTGGGGTGATGAAATTGAAAAAATTTCTGAAATAAATCCTGTTACAGGAAAATCAATTGGAATAAGACAACATGTAATGATATTCCCTAACTCACATTATGTTACCTCAAAAGATAAAATGGAAAAAGCTTTAAAAACTATTGAAGAAGAGATGAATGAAAGAGTAGCATATTTTAAAAGCCAAAATAAATTAATTGAAGCACAAAGAATACAAGAAAGAACAAATTTCGACATGGAAATGATGAAAGAAACTGGATTCTGTCAAGGTATTGAAAATTATTCAAGACACATTAGTGGTAGAGAACCCGGAAGTGCTCCATTTACACTATTTGATTATTTTCCAGATGATTTCTTGTTATTAATAGATGAATCACATGCTACAATCCCTCAAGTAAGAGCTATGTATAATGGTGATAGAGCTCGTAAAGACTCTCTAGTTAAATATGGCTTTAGATTACCTTCTGCTTATGATAATAGACCTCTAACATTTAATGAATTTGAAAATAGAATAAATCAGGTTGTTTTTGTTAGTGCTACACCTGGTGATTATGAACAAGAACATTCAAAAGAAAATGTTGTTGAACAGATTATCCGTCCTACTGGATTGCTAGACCCAAAGATTGAAGTAAAACCTGTTACAAATCAAGTTGATGATTTAATTGAACAAATTAGAATTAGAGTTGAACGAAAAGAAAGAGTTTTAGTCACAACACTAACCAAAAAGATGGCTGAAGATTTAACATCTTATTTAAAAAGTCTAGATATTAAAGTTAATTATATGCATTCAGACATAAAAGCTCTAGAAAGAATGGAAATTATTAGAAAGCTTCGTTTAGGTGAATTTGATGTTTTGGTCGGAATAAATCTTTTAAGAGAAGGTCTTGATATTCCTGAAGTTTCTCTTGTTGCAATATTAGATGCAGATAAAGAAGGATTTCTTCGTTCTGAACGTTCTTTGATTCAAACAATTGGGCGTGCTGCTAGAAATACAGATGGAACTGTTATTATGTATGGAGATTCTCTTACAGATTCTATGGAAAAAGCTATTAGTGAAACTAATAGAAGACGTTCTATTCAAGAAGCATATAATGAAGAACATCATATAATTCCTAAAACAATAAAGAAATCTATTAGAGATTCTATTAAGGCTATTCAAACTGAAAATATTGGTGTTGAATATAAATTTGAAAAAGAAGAAGATATTCAATCTACTATTTCTAAACTTACAGATGAAATGCTTGAACATGCTAGTAAAATGGAATTCGAACAAGCTGCTGAATTACGTGATAAAATTAAAGAATTGGAAAAATTATTGTAATAGTATAAAAAGAGACTACACTATTTTCATAGTATAGCCTCTTTTTTTTGGTCAATAATTATTTGACCAAGTCAGTTAGGTACTGATTAACTTGCCGCCAAAATGCAGAATCATCAGCAGAAAGGTCAAAAACTTTTTCATCTTCATGCTCATTGTACTTTTTACACAACGAGCGAAGACGATTAAACCTAACCTTCTCGCCAGTGATCTTCATCATGACACACTCATCCCGTGCATCAAGAATCTCTTCGATAATCATATTGCCTATACCTCCTATATTTGATTTTTAAATTATATCACCGTGTTTGCTTTATGTCAAGTCTTTGAACAAATATATTTACTACTAATTATATATTATAACTCAAATTGAGAATTATATAATTCAGCATAAGCTCCATTTTTAGCCATCAATTGTTCATGATTTCCTTGTTCTACTATATTTCCATCTTTCATTACTAATATTAAATCTGCATTTTTTATTGTAGATAATCTATGTGCAATTATAAATGATGTTCTTCCTTCTGTAAGTTTATCCATAGCAACTTGAACTAATTCTTCTGTTCTTGTATCTACATTTGATGTTGCTTCATCTAATATCAAGAATGGTGAATCTTGTATCATTCCTCTTGCAATTGTAAGTAATTGTCTTTGACCTGCTGAAACACTATCATTTTCTGATAAATAAGAATCATATCCTTTTGGTAATGTTCTGATAAAGTGATCTAATCCAACTTCTTTACATACTTCTTTTACTCTTTCATCACTTACATTTTTTTGATTATATATAATATTTTCTTTTACAGTTCCTTCAAATAACCATGTATCTTGTAATACCATTGTAAATAAACTATGTATATTTTCTCTTGATAATTCTTTTGTTGAAACACCATCAATTCTAATATCCCCTGAATTAATATCATAGAATTTCATAAGAAGATTTACCATTGTTGTTTTTCCAGCTCCTGTTGGTCCTACTATTGCAATTTTTTGACCAGGTTCAGCTGTTGCTGTAAAGTTTTTAATTGTTGGTTTATCATTATTGTCATATTGGAATACAACATTATCAAATTCAATTTTTCCTTTTACATTATTTTTATCTAATGTTTTGTTTATTTTTGATTGATCAGCCATTTCTTTCTCATCTAAAAATTCAAATACTCTTTCACTTGCAGCTGCTGTTGATTGAAGTGATGTCATACTTTGTGCAATTTGTGATAATGGGTTTGTAAATAATCTTACATATGTTATAAATGCAATAATTACACCAAATGATATTATATTATTCATTGTTAATAATGCTCCAACTATACAAACTGCAACATATCCAAAGTTTCCTATAAAATTCATTATAGGTTGCATTATTCCTGATAAAAATTGACTCTTTCTGTTTGCCTCACATACTTTTTGATTATATTCATCAAATTTTTTGTCTGATTCTTTTTTACCATTATATGCTTTTACAACATTTAAACCAGAATATACTTCTTCAATATGTCCATTTAAATTTCCAAGTTCTTCTTGTTTTGCAACGAAATATTTTTGAGATTTTGATAATACTGCAAACATACCCATAAATCCAAGTAAACTTGATAATATTGCTGTTAATGCCATTATCCAGTTAGTGTAAAACATCATTATTATTGAACCTAAAAATAATGTTATATTACTTACTAATGTTCCTAATGATTGGTTCATTGTTTGTGCTATTGTATCAACATCATTTGTTACTCTTGAAAGTGTATCACCAGATTGATGTCTATCAAAATAGCTAAGTGGTAATTTATTTATTTTTACTGATATTCTTGTTCTTAAACTTCTTGCAAAATTATTTGCAACTTCTGTCATACAAATTGATTGTATAAATGTACATATTGCACTAAATAAATATAAAATAACTAATGATATTGCAATTGATTTTATTGCATCCATATTAATTTCTGGCATTATTATTTGACCATTTTCCATCTTGGGAATTATTCCTGCTTGTATTTCATCTGTTAATTTTGATAATCTATCTGGTGCAGAAATTGATAAAACTGCTCCTGCAATTGCTAATATTAATGCAATTATTATTAATATTTTGAATTTTCCTAATTCTTTTACTAATCTTTTTACTGCTGATTTAAAATCTTTAGCTTTTTCTCCCACTCCTGGTCCCATACCAGGTCCCATTGGTCCTCTTCTAGGAGGTCTTGATTGATTATTAGCCATTTTCTAATTCCTCCTTTGATAATTGAGATAGAGCTATTTGTTTATATACTTCACATGTTTTTAATAACTCTTTATGTGTTCCTTTTCCAACAATTACACCATTATCTAATACTACAATTTGGTCTGCATTCATAATTGTTCCTATTCTTTGTGCTACAATTAAGCTTGTTGCATCAGAGGTATATTTTTTCAATTCTTTTCTTAATACACTATCTGTTTTATAGTCTAATGCTGAAAAACTATCATCAAATATATATATTTCTGGATTTCTTGCTATTGCTCTAGCTATTGATAATCTTTGTTTTTGTCCACCAGATACATTTGTTCCACCTTGTGCCATATGTGCATCATATTGTCCATCCATTTTTTCTACAAATTCTGTTCCTTGTGCAACTTCTATAGCTTTTTTTATTTGTTCATCTGTTGGCTTTTCTTTTCCATTATCACCATAAGATATATTTGATTTTACTGTTCCATTAAACATTACAGCCTTTTGTGGTACATATCCTATTTTATCATGTAAAAATTCTTGTGTATAATTTTTTACATTTATTCCATCTACAAGTACTTCACCTTCTGTTGCATCATAAAATCTTGGGATTAAATTTATTAATGTTGATTTTCCACTTCCTGTTGATCCTATAAATGCTACTGTATCACCTTTATTTGCTTTAAATGATATATCTTTTAATAAATATTCATCTGCATCTGGATATTTAAATGATACATTTTTAAATTCAACTGTTCCAACTTCATTATTTGTTTTTGTATTTATTTTTCCATCTTTTATACTTATTTCTGTATCTAATACTTCATTAATACGATTTGCAGATACTTGTGCTCTTGGTAACATCATAAATATCATTGCTAACATTAAGAATGACATTATTACTTGCATTGCATAAGAACTAAATACTACCATATCTCCAAATAATGATATTTTATCTGCCATTCCTGCATCTTTTATTAGATATGCTCCAACATAATAAATTGATAGTATTACCATATACATGATTATATACATCATTGGTTGCATTACTGCAAATACTTTTTGGTTAAATAATTGTTGATTTGTTAAGTTATTATTTGCTTTATCAAATTTTTCTTCTTGATATTGTTCTGCATTAAATGCTCTTACAACTCTTATTCCTGTTAGATTCTCACGAGTTACTCCATTTAATTTATCGATTAATTTTTGTACTTTCTTAAATCTTGGTAATACAATTACCATTATTATTGCTATTGTAGTCATTAATATTGCTACTGCTACTGCTGTAATTGCACTCCATTGCCAGCTTTTATTTAATATTTTTGTTATTGCCCATATTGCTGTTATTGGGGCTTTTATTAATAGTTGTAATCCCATTGCTATTAACATTTCTATTTGTGTTATATCATTTGTTGTTCTTGTTATTAAACTACTTGTAGAAAATTGTTTTACTTCTTGCATTGCTAAATCTTCTACTTTATTGAATAATTTTTTTCTAATTGTCTTTGAAAAGTTTGATGATATTCTTGATGTTATATATCCTGTAATTACTGCTGCAACTAAGCTTCCTAGTGCACATGTAAGCATATATCCACCATTTACTAGAATATCTTTCATTTGGCTTCCTTCTGTTTGTACTAGTTTTGTTATTTCAGACATATAGTCTGGCATTTTTAATTCTAGCCATACTTGTGTAACTACTAATACTAAACAAATTAATGCCAAAATCCATTCTTTTTTTGTAAAATTTTTTATTAGTTTTAACATTTCTTTCTCCCTTCTTTTTTGCATAATAACTTTTCATATTTTAATACTAATTGTCAATTTTAGCAACATTATTATGCAAACTTTCACATAAAATTTACATTTTATTATATTCATTTAATTGATTTTCGAATAACATTTGGGATAGAAAAAGAAGTTTCAAAACTTGAAACTCCTTTTATTATCATATTTATAGGCAAATCTGTAAGCCGGGTTCTGTCATTTAAAATAGTCATTTATCTAGTACATATATTACTATATGTATCAAGCCACGCAATTCAGAAGGCGCCGAGCAGGCTTAATCTTCTTCTTAGGTGTTGCTCCAGATGGGGTTTACACTGACCCAATATGTCACCATATTAGCGGTGAGCTCTTACCTCACCTTTTCATCCTTACCTCTAAAGAGGCGGTTATTTTCTGTTGCACTTTCCTTAAGGTTTCCCTCACTAGACGTTATCTAGCATCATTGCTCTATGGAGCCCGGACTTTCCTCTCGTAAGTCTTTTCATCTCTTACCAGCGACTATTTAATTTGCTCGTTTTTCATTATAACATTTTTCGACAAATTTGTAAATCTTTTTTCTATATTATTTTGTTTCTGTAGATTGAGTTGACTGTGTATTTGTTGCTGTAGTTTTTTTATTATTTTCTTGTCTCATTTTATCAAGTCTTTCTATTAATTCTTGCAATGTCTTTATATCAGATCCCATCATTTCCCAATCATTTCTTGAATTTGAATCTGTTAAATTATTGTTTGCCTTTATAATTGTATCAATAAGTCCTTCTATATCTTCTGTATTATTAACTTCTAGATTAACAGCTGATTGTGATAATAATTTGCTTAAAGCATTTTCTAAATTATCACCAATTGCTACTTTTGTTCCAGATGCTACAATTACTTTTTCTAACGTAATTGGTTGATTTATTTCATTTGTTTTTGTTTGATATATAGTTTCTATATATAATAATGTATTATTTATAGGAATAATTTTCATTTCTTTTGAAATTTTAACTCCTGTAACATTCAAACTATTAAGTTCTGCTGATATTGTTTCATCTTGTTCAATTAGATTATCTAATTGATTTGCTCCTAATATGTTACTATCTGCTGAAAATTTATAAATTTTTAATTCATTACTCGTTCCATTACAAGTTCCTAATACATAGGATATAATATTTGTTTTATTTTTTTGTGTATACATCTGAACTAATCCAAATCTTGTTTCACCATCTGGTGTTTTTAACATTGTATAATATGGTTCTAATGTAGCTGTTTTGGTTTTTGAGGTTGATTTTCCATATGTAGCAAGTGACCAAATATCACTTTTTCTATATAAAACATCTTCTTTTACATTGTGATATACTCTTAACATTTCAGCTTGTACATTATATAATAATTGTGGATATTTTAATTGTTTTTGAATTTCTTCTGGAATATCATTTTCTTCAAACATTGCTGGATATATCTTTTTATATGCTGATATTATTGGATCTGTTTTATCTACTATATAAAATTTCATTTCGCCATTATAAGCATTTATTATAACTTTTACAGAATTTCTAATATAATTAATATCTCGTTTTTCTTTTTCTCCATCAATTGTTGTATATGACGAATATGGATATTTATCTGAAATTGTGTAAGCATCTATAACCCAATAAATTTGATTATCTTTAATTACTGTATAAGCATTTTCATCATATAATAAATATGGAAGTGCTGTTTTTGCTCTTTCAATTACATTTCTATTTGTTAATATCTTACTTTGATTTGTTACAGATGTTGAAAATGCAAGTTTAAAATCTTTATTTCTTACTGCTAATATTAATCTATCTAAAAATCCAACTTGGATTCCTGATTTTCCTTCATAACTATAAGTATGTTCTTCACCTTCACTATCTGTATAATCATATTCTTCTTTATTTTTTGTATTTGTTACTACTATTGAATTTGTTTCTAATCCATAATATATTCTTTGATTATCATCTATTTCTTTTTGAATATATTGAATATTTCCCTCTTCTGATGTTTTATTTGCATCTACTATTATTTGTCCTATACCATGTGTAAGTTCATATGTTTTATTATTATATGAAATTGATTGTTCTGCAATTTCTCTTGGTGCTATATATGCTAATTTTTCTTGATTATCTTTTATAAATTTAGTAGTTAATATATTTCTAAATGTATAATATCCTGCTTCTGTTTGTGTATCTTCTAAACTTTGTTTTACCATATTTTGACTTACTATTGGAATATTATCTAACAATTCTTTATTTTCATTAATTTCCTCTTCAGATATTGTCCCAGAATAACTAATATTTATTTCTGAAGCATTTATTCCATATGCTTCTCTTGTTGAATTTATATTTTCTTCAATATATTTTCTTTCTTTATCAAATTCATTTGGTTTTACAAAAATAAAATCTGTTCCTACCATTACAATAAACATCACAACTAGATATCCTGGAATTGATAATAATGTAAACATTATTTTTTTGTTTTTATTTTTTTGAAAAAATATTACAGATGAAATTATTGCTCCTATTATTACAAATGCAAATATTATATATCCCCATAATTTTATTGTTGATTCTACAAATCCTGCTCCTGTTAATTCAATTTCATCATTTAATGTTAAAAATTTCTCTGTTACTATATTTTGAGTACTGAATATTGTTAATATTCCTGCAAGAATTGCTAAAATTATTACATTTTTTAATAAACTTTTTATAAATTTACTTTTTCTTAGCATTGTTCTATCAATTCCATCAAAATATAAATTAAACACAATTATATAAAATGCTGTTATATATGCACTTATTAGAATAACAAATTGCATTATATACTTTATAATTGCTTCTATTAATGGTTTGGTAAACATATAATATGAAATGTCCATATTAAATATCATATCTGTTTTTTGAAATGATACCTTACTTGCACATAATAATACTTTTTCGACTATATTATTTGAAAAAATTATACTACCTATTATCGCAACAACAAATATTAAAGATTTATTTGGAAGTTTTGGCATTGTTTTATTTTCTGATTCAAAAAATGGTTTTAGACCTTTTTTTATTCCTATATTAGTGATAAACATACATATTGAAATAACAACAAAACTTATTCCCATTATTGAATATTTATATTTAATATTTGTCCAAAAATTTTGAACATATTGTTCTCCTAATTCTAGACATTCTAAATATTCCCCTCTTAATGTAAAATATGTACATATTAAATATATCGCTATAAATGCTATTACTAATATATTTTTTATTTTATTTAATTTCTTTTTTTCCATCTATTTTTTAAACTCCTCATAATTTTGTTTAACTACAAATATATTTATCTTACGTTTTTTATATTATTGCTTTTACAAAATCTTTAGAATTAAAAATTTCCATATCATCAATTTGCTCTCCAACACCTATGAATTTTACAGGTATATCATTTTCTTGTACAATTCCAACTACAGCTCCACCTTTTGCTGTTCCATCTAATTTTGTTAATACAATTCCTGTAATATCTGCTTGTTCTTTAAATGCTTTTACTTGTGATATTGCATTTTGTCCTGTTGTTGCATCAATTACTAATAATACTTCTTTTGATGCTTCTGCCATTTCTTTATTTACTACTTTTTGAATTTTGTTTAATTCATCCATTAAATATTTTTTATTATGCAACCTTCCAGCTGTATCTATTATCAATACATCTGCATTACTTTCTTTAGTTCTTCTTATTGCTTCAAATACCACTGATGCTGGGTCTACTCCTTCTTCTCTTTTTACTACTTCTGCTCCTGCTCTTTGTGCCCATATTTCTAATTGTTCTACTGCTGCTGCTCTAAATGTATCAGCAGCAGCAACTATTACTTTTTTTCCATCTCTTGCTAATCTTGCTGCCATTTTTCCTATTGATGTTGTTTTTCCAACTCCATTTACTCCTACAACAAGTATTACTGATGGCTTTGTTTCTAGTTTTAAACTATTATCACATTTTTCTAGAATTTTCTCAATTTCTTCTCTTAATGCTTCTTTTACTTGTTCACTTTCTCCTATTTTTTCTTTTTTTATTTTTTCTCTTAAATTACTTATTATTTGTGTTGATGTTTCTACTCCCATATCTGACATTATTAATGCTTCTTCTAATTCTTCAAGTAATTCTTCATCAACCTTTCTAAAATTACTAAATACATTATTTATTTTATCATTTATTGATTCTTTTGTCTTTGTTAAACCTTGTTTTAATTTATCAAAAAAGCCCATCTTTTTCTATTCCTTTCTTTATACAATACTTTTAATTTAATCTTAAAATTCTCTTTTCTTATAAATTTTTTTAAATAATAAAAATACAATTAATGATACACATACAAAAATACAATCAATAATTATGCATAAAATTAATGTTACTATATATTGACTCGATAATGTTATTATTTCAAAAATGTGTGTTAACAATAATATTATATATCCAATTAATGGTATTGCAACTACATAACTTCTTTTTAACTCTTTTCCTAAATATATAAATAAAATTGTAGCTATTATTAATAATATTATAATTGCTGGTTGTACAATATTTAATACCATTAAGTTCTTCCTCCTTTGTTTCTCATAATTTATATTAATATTAATAATTTTATTACAGACAATACTATAGTAATTGCTGACATTGCAGTATCCATAAATCCTTCTGTTGATTCTCCTTTTTCATCTGTAACAGATATTTTGTATTTCTTAACATCTGCTATTTTAAAATATGTATCAATTTCTTTGGTTTGATTTTCTTTTATTTCATCAATTTCTAAATATTGAGTACCTAACAAATTATCTTTTGATGAATACAAATCTACTTTTATAAATTTTCCACTAAGATTTGTTGAATTTACTATTAAATTAATTTTTCCATTTACTGCTGTTGATTTTATTTCTTTGACTTGAATTCCTGATGGTATTTGTTCTACTTTTTGCATTTCTTTATATGTACTTTTTAACCCTACATTTATTAAGAAATCTGATAATATCCAAAATAATATTATCCATATTATATATTTTATAAATGTTTTTACTGTATTCATTAATTTCATTCCTTTCAAAATACTTCTATTCTTTACTATTATACTTGCAAAATCGTATAATTTCAAGTATTTTAAAAAATATTATTTCTATATGTAGCCTATTCCAACTTTGCTGAATACAATATATTTAAAGGAGGTCTGTTACTTATGGACTATGAATTATTAATGAATGGAAATATAAAATTAGGTCAAAAGGCTCCTGATTTTACAGCAAATTCCACATTTGGAAAAATAAACCTAAGTGATTATTCTGGAAAATGGCTCGTATTTTTTTCGCATCCTGGTGATTTCACCCCTGTATGTACTACAGAAATGATTGCTTTCGCAAGGGCTTATCCATTTTTTCAAAAATTAAATACTAATTTATTAGGATTAAGTATTGATAGTAATGCTTCACATCTTGCTTGGGTAAATGAAATATATAATTTGACTGGTGTTTCTTTACCATTTCCTATTATTGCAGATAGAAATGGCTCTATTGCTAGACTTTATGGTATGATTTCAAATGATGTTAGTACAACAAAAACTGTTAGAAATGTTTTTATTATTGATGGAAATGGTATTGTTCGTGTTATTCTTACATATCCTTTAAATATTGGTCGATTTATTCCAGAAATTATTCGTACTGTTGAAGCTTTACAAATTTCTGATTGTGCAGATGCTTCAACTCCTGCTAATTGGCAACCTGGTGTTCCTGTTATTATTTCACCACCTCAAACTTTTTCTGAAGTACAGCAAAGGCTAGAGGATATTAAGAAAAATTGTAATGGCATTTCTTGGTATCTTTCTTTTAAAGAACCTTCTCAGAAATGTTTAAATGATATTAATATTGAAAAAAATTGCTAAATTAAAAAAATAAGAAGCTAATTCAGTTTTTTACTGAAAAAGCTTCTTATTTGTTATTCATCTCTTGTTGTATTTACTTTAAATAATTTCATAATTTCAACAATAACTATTGGTGATAATACTAATACAATTGTTTCGATTATATTATCACTTGGAAGGATTGGAATACTAAATATTGTTCTTAATTGTGGTATAAATAATATTACAACCATTAATAATGCTGATGCTAATATTGCCAATATTAAAACTCCATTTCCTAATATTCCTGTTTTAAATATTGAATTTTTATTATCTCTTATATTAAATACATGTATTAATTCTGAAAATGCTAAAACTATAAATGCCATTGTTTGACCAACTTCTATTTTTGTTTGTTCTAGTGTTAATCCATCTATTGCTGTATGTGTTGTTCCTAATCCTATTAAATATGCTGAAAGTGTAAGTAAACCAATCATCAATCCTTGATAAATAATTCTAAATGTTCTTCCTTTTGTAAATATTCCTTCATTTCTTTTTACTGGTTTTCTATCCATTATATCTTTATTTGCTGGATCAAATGCTAATGCTAATGCTGGGAATGTGTCTGTTACAAGGTTTATCCATAAAATATGTATTGGTAATAAAACTTGAATCATTGTTATATCAGATATTCCAAAACATTGTCCTATTTGTGGTGCAAATAATGTTGCTAACAATAATACAATAACTTCTCCAACATTACATGAAAGTAAAAATTGAATTACTTTTAATATATTATCATATATACGTCTTCCTTCTTCAACTGCTGATACTATTGTAGCAAAATTGTCATCTGTTAATATTACATCTGCTGCTTCTTTTGCAACTTCTGTTCCTACTTTTCCCATTGCACATCCGATATCTGCTGTTTTTAATGCTGGACTATCATTTACTCCATCACCTGTCATTGCTACAACTTCTCCATTTGCTTGCCATGCTTTTACTATTCTAACTTTGTGTTCTGGTGACACTCTTGCATATACAGAATATTTTCTAACATTTTTTGTTAATTCTTCATCAGTCATTTTTTCTAATTCTGTTCCTGTTAAAGCTTCACTTTCATCTTTTAATATTCCTAGTTTTTTAGCTATTGCAACTGCTGTAATTTTATGATCACCTGTAATCATTACTGTTTTTATTCCTGCTTTTTTACACTTTTCTACTGCTTTTTTTGCTTCAATTCTTGGTGGATCTATCATTCCAACCATTCCAATAAATGTTAAATCACTTTCTATTGTTTTCATTTCTGTTTTTGATGGCATGTGATCTAATTCTTTATATGCAAATGCTAGGACTCTTAAAGCATCTTTTGCCATTTTTTCATTGTTTTCTCTTATCCATTTTGCATAATTGTTTATACTTGTTCTTACTTCACCTTTATATAAGAATGAGTTACAACATTTTAATAATTCATCAACTCCACCTTTTGTATATACTATATATTTTCCATTTTTCTTATTAACTGTTGTCATTAATTTTCTTTCTGAATCAAATGGAACTTCTTCAACTCTTGGATTTTCTCTATATATAGATTGTTCATAATCTAGTTTAAATGCCATATCAACTAATGCTGTTTCTGTTGGATCTCCTGCTAATTGTCCATCTTCTAGCAATCGTGAATCATTACATAACATACAATTATATACTAATTTTTTGAAATCTTCTGTTGTATTTACTTTTTTTACATCTTGTAATTCATCATCACAAAATACTTTTTCTACTGTCATTTTATTTTGTGTTAATGTTCCTGTTTTGTCAGAACATATAACTGTACTGCTTCCTAATGTTTCAACTGCTGGTAATTTTTTTACTATTGCATGTTTTTTTACCATTTTTTGAACACCAATTGCTAATACAATTGTTGATACTGCAACAAGTCCTTCTGGTATTACTGCAACTGCAAGTGATACAGCTGTCATAAACATATCTATTATTTCTTTTCCTTGTAATAATCCAATAACAAATATTACAGCACATATTGCTAAACAAGCTATTCCCAAAGTTTTTCCTAAATCATTTAATTTTTGTTGAAGTGGTGTTTCTTGCTTTTCTGCATTATCTAGCATTCCTGCAATTTTTCCTACTTCCGTATTCATTCCTGTATTTACTACAATTGCTTTTCCTCTACCATATGTTATTAAGCTTGATGAAAATAACATATTTTTTCTGTCTCCAATTCCAATTTCATTTCCATCTATTTTTTCTGTTATTTTTTCTACTGGAACTGATTCACCTGTAAGTGATGCTTCTTGTGATTTTAAATTTACTGCTTCTATTATTCTTAAGTCTGCTGCTATATAATCTCCTGTTTCTATTATAACAAGATCTCCTGGTACTAATTCTCTTGCTGGTATTACTTGTTCTTTTCCATTTCTTATTACTTTTGATGCATGACTACTTAATTTTTTTAATGCTTCTAATGATTTTTCTGCTTTACTTTCTTGTGCTACTCCTATCACTGCATTTAGGATTACTACTATTAATATTATTATTGTATCTGTAAATCCTTCTCCTTGTGCTACTCCAACTACTCCTGATACTATTGCTGCTATTATTAATACAATTATTGAAAAATCTTTAAATTGTTCTAAAAATTTCTTTAGTAGTGAATCTTTTTTCTTTTCTTGTAATTCATTTAGTCCATATTTTTTAATGTTTTCTTGGACTTGACTATTGCTTAAACCTTTTTGATAATCTGTTTTTAATTCTTGTTCTACTTCTTGGCTTGTCTTATTAAACCAACTTTTTTCCATACTAATTACCTCTCTTTTCTAATTGTATTTTAGCCTTTTTACTTTAGTTCTAAAGTTATACATATAATATTTATTCTTATTTATGTATTTTAGAACAAATAAAGACTTTTAAAGAAAAAATATAATTAAATTATTATATCCTTTCTTTAAAAGTCTCGTTTACTTTTTTGAAGCTTGTTAACCAGATTCTTTTGAATCGCGGTTGTTGATTAACAATTTAAAACTACTCCCTCTTAAATATAAAATTTTGGTGACCCGTACGAGAATCGAACTCATGATTAATTTTTTTACCTTTTTACTTATTTCGATTTTCGTACAAATCCAGTATTTTCAATTATTTTGCACTAAAGTTCTTTATAGTTATTTGTAGTTATCTAAAACTAAAGTGTTAAAAAAGTGTTAATTATTATGTGATGATTATACATATATTATTTTTGTTTGTCAAGCTTTCTATTAAACTTTTTATTAATGATTATTCAAGAAATTTTCTATTTCATTTTTATAATCTGATATTTTTAAATCCATACATATTTTCAATAGCATTTTTATAAAATTTACACTCCTATTATATTTATCACTTAATTCTTTTACATCATTTTCTACTACATTCATATCTATAATATTCTCCTTTTTCGTTTGTTTGAAGCTTCGATTTATAAATATCGTAAAAATTATCCACTATGGTGGATATTATATGAAAGTGCCATTTTTCAATACAAAAAATAAAAATAGTACTTTTATGGTACTATTTTATATAATTCTTTTATATCTATATTTAATGCTTGTGCTATTATAATTGCCATACTCAATGATGGCTCTTTTTCATTTCTTTCTATATAATTTAAATGTGAACTTGATATTCCTGTTAATTTAGATAATTTTTCTAAACTATATCCGCTTTTTAATTCTGATCTCTTTCAATAATATTTCTATTCTCATCTTTCCACCTTGTCTTTAGTATGTTCTATTTACTCTTATAGCATACATTTTATCCACTATGGTGGAAATGTAATATTTTCCAAAAAGAAAAGAAGCCTTTTTAGACTTCTTTTGCTCTTTCTAGTATTTCTTTGAAATTATTAGTTTTGGCATAATATTTTAGACTTATTACACTTAAAACTAAATAATCAGCTAACAACTTGTTGTACTCTTTCTTGCTTTTTATATTGAGGTTTTTTATCATTTGTAAAGATTTTAAATAATATTCTTGCATATGATCACCTCTATATTCATTGTATCACATTTTATGTTAATTGTTTGTTGTAATTTGTCGAACTTGTATTTTTTTCTGAAAGTACTGAAAATACTGCATTTCATTGTGTCGTTAAAATCAATTTTAAGCCGTTTTTATTTTTGAACAATATAGTTTTATGCCTCAAATTTTAGTTTAAAATTTATTTTTATCATTTTCGACATAATTTAACAACATTTTTTGTTATTTTATGATATAGTATAGAAAAAGGAGGAAATTTGTATGATATATGTATTTAATAGAGAAATAAAGCCATCAATTCCAAACGCAATAGAATATTCATTCGTATTTAATGAAAAAAATTGTTCATTTTCTGTTGATGAAAACTATTTAAAAGCAGATATTGAAAAAATACCTATAGTTTTTAATCCAGCACCCGGTTTGCAGCCAAATACCGACTATTATACGTTTTGTGAAAAAGTAGTTAGAGATATTGTATATAAGATGGCTAATAAAGAAATAAAAATCTCGCAAAAAATTACAATAGACGCACAAATCGAGTTTATTGACTATAAAACCTTAGAGGCAGAATAAAAATCTGCCTCTTAATTAATTATTTATTTTTTGTTTCAACAATAATTGGAAAATCTTTCATCCATTCGCCATACATTATTTTACTCCTCCAAGCCATTTACAAAAGCCTATTTTGTAATTATTTGTTCCATTTACTTGATATCTAACCATTGCTCTATCGTTAAATATTCCAAAACAATCACAACTTTCTCTTGGATCTAAACTACCTATTCTTTTCGTACAAGCTGTATCTGCGTATACGATTTCACTTGTACTACCATTTTGATATCTTTTCACTTCTTCATCACTCCCATTTTCTATTTCATCATCATTTATTGGCTTATCTTTTAAATAAAAACTAATCAAATTTAAAAATCTATCCCAGCCAAGGTCTAATGTCCTGTGTGGACAATATTTATTTGCAAAATCTTGATGTTTTTTAACTCTATCAATTCCCCAATTATATTGCTTTAATAAATATGCTATGTATTCAGCTGCTAACTTTTCAGCTTCATCAAAATCTTCTCCGCCTGATTTAGAATAACATATTTCTATTGATATTCCTTTTCTATTTCCCTCACCATTTCTTCCGTCACCTGCGTTCCAGCTATTTCTGTTAAATGGTATAGCTTGTACTATTTGAGTATTATCTACAGCACAATGAAATGATGTTTTATTATTATTTCCTATCATATATGATATTTCAGCCATTGCTGATGCATCATTTGCTGTATTATGAACTATAATAAATTCTGGTTGCATTTCATATGGACATTTTATATCATATTTGTTTTGAGGCACTAACATCTTAGTTATTTGCATTATCATCATCTCCTACTCCATCTGTTTCACTTCCTGAAAAGTCATTTTCTGTTATATTTTTATTGTATAATTCTTCATTAAACTCTACATTCTCTATTGTTATATTATCTTCCATGAGTTATTCCTCCTTTTTGTTTATTGCTTTTTGCCCCAATAAATAAGTTCCAAGCACTCCCTGTACTACTGCTATAACTTGCACTATTTGTATTGCGTATGGTATTGTTATTCCATCTACAGCATTAATTCCAGCTACTAATGCACTTACTATTGCTAATATGTTAGTTAAATACTTTGCAATTGTTTTTATCTTTTCCATAACTTCTTCCTCCTAATCCGTTATTTCAAAATCTTCTATTCTCTTCATTAAAGACTCCACAAAAGAGTTTCCTTTTAATTTAAAATAGATTTCTGCACTATGTTTCACACTTTCTAGCTCATAGTGCGTAATTTGTTTTCTCTCTTTACATCTATCATATATTGTTAATATATCATTTCTTAAACTACATTTTGTTGCTTCTATCATTGACATACAGAAACTAAACATTGCTATTGCAAATGTACCTAAAAAGGTAATTAAAAACCAATATTCTTTCAAAAATTCTAATATTTGTGTTATCATTATTCTTCCTCCTTAGTAACTATTTCTGTATTTTCTTCTGTTTCTTCTACTTCAATATATGTATCTTCTACTAGTAATGTCAATTCTGCAAATTCTTCATCACTGATTTTGCTCATTGCGTAAAATACATTTAATTTGTTCTCTATGTCTGCTTTTTCTTTGTAATATTTTTTTGCTATTAATTTCTTTAATAATTCAGTTATCATTTTTTTACACCTCGCTTTCTAAATCTTTTTGCATATTATCTAACAACAATGAACTTGTTTGTGTTGTACTTAATAATTGCTTTATCTCATCTATTTGTGCTTGTAATTTATTATGTTCAGTCTCTGGATCTTTAAGATATTTCAAACATATAATCGGATTTACTTCTGATGATTCAGCTGAGATATTTGTTATATTTTTGTATGTATGTGCTTTGTTATATATTTCATTTAATACTTTGCTTTGTGCTTCTGTACATTCTAATAATACTGGTTCTGCTAATTTATAATAAATTGTAAGTTCATTATCTTGTAAATACTTATAATAAGCTTTGGTATAATTGTCTACTGTTAATTCTTCTCCGTAATTTTTTTCAACATCTGCATAAGGCAAAGATATTACTATATTATTTTGATTCTGATAAGTTTGTATTCCATAATCTTTACCGTTCCACATACTATCTTTTCGAACTGGTAATTTATCACAAAGTATATCATCTCTAACTGAGCTTATTAACAAATCACTAACTTTAAATACTCTAATAATATTTCCATTTTCTTTAAAATCTGCAAAAGTTCCTCCTGCTTGTGAAGCCATATTCTGTCCATCAAAACTCATTGTTTTCCAATTATGCTTTTCACACCATTTTGCATCTTGTTTTACAAAAGTATCACCTTCGAACATCGGTTGTTGAACAGGGGAAATTCTTTGTTGAATTTCTGGTTTTATCCAATCAGTATTTGTTTTACCACTTTTTAACTGAACATACACAGTATAATCTATATTAATTCCACTACTTAGGCTATCACAAAAAATACCAAAGGAAACTGCTTCTTTAGAAGTTGTAAATGAAACTCTCCATGTAGCAGTAGATATATAATGCGTAGAAAAAGTATTATCTCTGTAATAGAGTCTTAAAACAAATCTTCCAAAGCTGATTGCATTTTGTGAAAAAGTATAAGTACCTATAGGCAAATATATATTAGTTCTTTTTGAAACTCCAAAAAAGCCAGAAGTTGTTGTACCTTTACATAAAAATTTTTCACCATCATAGGTCGCAATAATACCATTCTCTGTTACAGAACCCTTAACAATATCTCCTAAGTAATTTTTATTTTGTATATTTACTTGCACAGAACCATAGTTATAAGGAACCCAAGGTATTTTATGATCAATTTCAGCTATGATTGGATATTTAGTTTCATCATATGTATTTCCAGGAACAGCATCTGGTGCTCTTACTCCTGTAATATCATGTGCATTAATAAAATTGAATATTTTTGTCGTACCAGGATTTGCCAAAGAATTATTTGCATCATATAACATTACTCCATCAATATAATACGTACCAGGTTCTAATCTAAAAATTGAAGTCTTATTGCTATAACTTCCTAATAGCCATATATTTATTGTTTTTGAAGATGCTGTTCCAACATAACTATAACTTCCATCTTCGTTCACTGCACAAGTTATTCCTCCACTAGTTCCACCTTTAGCGTTGCTCATGTCTAATATATTTTTTATGTCACCAACAGCTTTTACAGAACTTGGATATAGAATAGATGGACTTGCTCCGTATTGTTCGTATGGTTTGTCTTTATTCTCGTAGTCTGTCAATAAAACTTGCAAAGTTCCACTAATTAAAATTCCAGTATTTTGTTGCTGAACATATATTTGTTGCAAAACATCTCCTGCACTTAAAATCAAATCAGGAGAAACCCTTAAATAACTTGATTCTGTTTTACCATTTTTTATTAATTTTACTGACAAAATTGCATTTGTTAAATTACCAAAAGCTTTTAAATACATTTGTTTAGTTATTTCCAGTCCTTTACCATCATATTCAACTAACATATGTGTAAACATTCCTGTAGTTGTTCCCTGATATGAAACACTTGACTCATCAATTTTTGTTATAGTAACACCAGCACTTTGAGTTTGTGTAGATGTTATTTTAAATTGATTATATCCCTCTCTAGTATCTTGTTGGTGATTCCCACAAATCTCCAGTTCACATCTTGCATCAGAACTATCTTCTAAATGTATATTCTCTCCACTCGCCTCACCAATTGTTGCAATACTTTTTATATCCTCTCTCAAGCGTTCGTTTTCAGCTTTTATTTCTAAGTTTTCTGCCTGTAGTTCTTCAATTGACTCTTTATTTAAAGTTATCTTCCCATCTTGTTCATTATCTTTTTTATTTATTGTTTCATTGCTTTTTTCTAAAACATCTATACTACTTTTATTTGTTTTATTATCTTCTTTTAATGTGCTTATAACTTTTTGCACTTGCATTAATTCTTCTGCATTGTTATCTACTACATCTTGCATTTTATCCCAGTTTTCATTTAAATAACCTTGCACATCAAATTGTTCTGTAGAATTTACATCTCTATGTATATTTAATTCTTCAATCTTTTTTACCGCCATTTCATTCCTCCTTTAATCATCAGTTTCATACCAGCCACTACCAGCTATTTCAAAATAATTTGTATTAGTTATTTTTAATTTTTTAGCAGAACTCTCTAATGCTTGTATTCTTATTTTTCCATCTTGTGGGATAAATGCTACATTCAAATTGTCTTCCAACAATGAATATACCAAGGCCACATTCAACGATTGCTGTCCAAAATACTTGTCTCTTGGTACAAATGGCAAACCTTCAATAACAGCATAATTTTCAGTTCCATTTAATTTTGTAATTTTACCTCTTACATAAAAATCCACAAAAACAAGTTTTCCTATTCTTTCATATTTTCCGACTTGAGTAGTATATGTTACGGTTGGAGCTTTATTCTCTACAGTATTGATGCTTGGAGTCCATTTTCCTTCTTTCATTTTATCTTGTTTACCAGTTTCAATATTATTCTGAAATTCATTCAGTGTGGTTTGATTTAGCTTTGTTACCTTATTTATCCAATCTATTAATTTCATTGAATTTTTCCTCCATTTCTTCAATCTTCTTTTCTAGTTGTTTCATTCTAATATCGGTTGCTCTTTGTTTCAATATCAAAAATTGTTCATAATTTATAGTATAATAAGTTGTTTCATCACCTTCTTTGTACAAAGTTTCTTGTACAATTTCGTAATCAAAAGGATTTTTATTATATTTTCCAAAAATCTCCATTAGATCTTGTGCTAGAATACCAAATGAAATTAATCCATTTCTATTTGCAACTTTAAATTGTTTCATTTCTACTTCATTTATTATTTTTACAAAATCATCATCAATATCTTTTATTTCTTTTTTCAATCTTTTATCTGATAATGTACCTACGTTGGTTTCATCTACCCAAAATTGAAGCTTTGAACCACTCCAATAACATCTATATATATGTTCATTATCCGAACCTTTTCCATACATAACTTGTCCTTCATTGTTGATATTTACCAACCCATGAAGATATATGTTAGGAGCATACAAACCAATTTGATTATTATTTCCATCAATATTCATACTAACTTCATCATTTTTGGTTCCTATATTTGTTGATGATGGCGATGATGATATCATTGAACTTCCACTTGATGAACGAATTTCAAATCTTGGCTCTCCTTCATAAATAAACAAATTCATACTATTTTTACTAACTGAACTAATGCTTCCATTCTTTGGTTTTATAATTAATCCATCACTATATAGATATGAATTATGAGTTGGTCCATTTATTTCAATATTTCCAGAGTTTCCTCCATAACCTCCATTTCCACTATCTTCAAGTTCTAACGTTCCACCTGTAATTTTGGCATTACTACTTGTTATTTTTCCACTTAAAATAGCATTATTACAAGTCATTTTTCCATTTTCATCAACACTAAAATTATCACTTTTGATAGTAATCTTTTTACTACCTAAGTTTATTTCATTACCTGCTAACAAATTTAAAATATCATTTGCTGATAATTCAATTTTATTTGCATTAATTCCGAACTTTTTCAGCACTTTGATTAATCTTTGAAATAATTTCATTTTCTCCAACCTTCTTTTTTACTTTTTGATTTATTTCTTCTGCTTTTACATCAATTGCAGCATTCATTTCAGTTGTTTTTGAGTAACTTTCAAGCTTTTTATTTACATTAATATCAACTTGTTCTGCAGTTTGATTTATTGCACTATTCATTTCAACTTTTGAAGCATAAATATTTGTCATGTCATTTTGAATTGCAAATTTTGCTTTTAAAACTGCTATATAATTTTTTATTGATAATGTGTTTGTACCATCAAATAATTCAATTGAAAATGCCCCTAAATCCTCTATTGTCTCTTTTGCCTTAATTGTTCCGTCTATATTTATTCGTCGGATTATTTTGGCTTTTCCGTCTTTTAAAACATATTCATCATAAACATCATCTTTTTGTCTCAAAGGCTCTGTAATTCCAAGCTCATATTCTTTAGAATTTCCTTTTGAGTCTTTTACTACAACTATGCTATCACCTAATAAATACAAATCATCACTTAAAACTACATCATCACTTATTGTTAAATAGCTAAATACATCATTGTTTCCATATATATGTAACTCAATTAATTCTCCAGCAATTGCATTTCCTAATTGTATTGTTTTGTTTCCTTCAATTGTATTTGTTGTTTCTTCTATATGTGATACTTTATCACTTATAGAATCTATTGTTTGTTCATGTTTTGTTAGTTTTTCAGTGTTTTCTGTTGTTTCCTTAGCTAATTGAGTTAATTTTAAATTTTCTTCGTCTATTTGACTTTGAATTTTTCTATTTATAACTTGTTGACTCTGTTTTCTTGTTGTTGTATCTTGTTTTTGTTTTATTGCTATTTTACTTTTTATGTCTACTATAAATCGTTTGTTTAATGTCATTTCGCCTTGATAAATTACCTTTTTGCCATCAATATTAATAATATCTCCAATATCGACAGCTGGATTTATTATTGTTGTTCCTTCAAAACTATAAAAATCTAAATCTTTTACAGCATCATATATTTTTTGGATATCATCTTCTTCGCTAATAAATAAATTCTCTTGTCTAATCCAAAGTGTATCTTTTGTTTCATCTCCTACTTTAAATGATTCTGTTCCATTCTCATAAGCTACTCTTGATATCTGATGTCCTTCACCCCATTTGTAAGTTTTAAATAACCTTTGAGGAATTATTTCTTCATCTTCTCCAAGTTTTTTTATTTGAATTTTACCAGTTCTACCAGCACAACAAAATCCTCCAGCTTTTTCTGAAATATAACTCATATACTCTCTTGCTTTTACTTCATTGTCATAAACATATATTTTTTTATTAGAATTAAGAAAAGAGCTTGTTTCTAATTCAAGCCCTTTCTTTTTACATATATCTTCTGCTATTTCACTTAAAGTTGCATAGCCTTTTTTCTTTATCAATTCACTAGCATCATAATATCCATCGTCTGCATCTAATTTTATAATATTGTCTACAGCTTTTATATTTATTACATTGCTATCTTCATCGTCATAGTCATCTACATTATAAATCCCGTATTGGCATCATTTCAAAACTATCATCATGTTTTGCTAAACTTTTTACTTGTAATTTGTTTAGATCACATACTAGCATTTTATTTAACTCTGCAACTGTTATAGCATGATTTACTAAAACACCATATTCTATTCTTATTGTCTTAGGCTTAGTTATTCCTGAATTTTTATGTATTTTCATCTCTATGTATTGACTTGGAACACTTCCTAACTCTAGTTTTTCATCAAATAGCTCTCCTCCATGTTTAAAATCTAGCAAATACTTTGGATTTAATAATACATCATCTATATAAATATTAGTAACTGTTAGTGCATTGCTTTTATATATTGTTTTTATTGCTTTTTCTGTTAATCCTTTATACATCGTTTACCTCCAAAACAATTTGCTTTTGTGCATCTGTTAATTCTTTTTGCATTAAATTAAATGATGTTTTCCATTTTGTCTTTTCTGTTTCTGTTCCTTTTTCTGTTTTTATCATTTCAACTTTTCTCTTTGAAACTCTAAACTTAGCTCCTTCTAAAAATCCACCTTTTACAACTGGAATTTTTATATCCAATATAAATGGATTCTTAAATGTTTTTTGACATAATTCTTCTGCTTCTTCTTCTGTATTAAAATCCCATGACATAGAAAGCTTTAACATTCCTACTGCGATAGGATTATCAATTAAGGAGCCATCATCATTTGATGTATAACTATCTTTGTCTGTATCTTCTATATCTGCGCTATATGTACTTGGTGTTGGTAAATTTTCCTCTTTTCCATGTTCTCTCCATAACATAATTTTATCCTCCTATTAAAGCTTCTATGTCTTTTCCTGTTCTTCTTGTTTTATCTCTTAAATCATCTAGTAATATTTGTCCTAGTTTTTTATTTCCTACATTAATTGTTATATTTATTGGTCTATCACTATTATCTAATGATGCAAAATCTGATAATACATCTTCAATTGTTTCTCTCATTATATTTTGTGGTGTTACAATTTCTGGATTTGATTTTACTCCTGAATATTCACCTGCTACTACTGCTGTTGCTTCTGTTAACACTCCACCTTTTGCAAGTCGTGGTAATGAAATTGTGCTTATTTGCAATGAAATTGGATTTAAACCTATAAAAGAACCTACTGCATTGGCAACCTTACTTATACCTGATAATAGTTTATTTATACCTTTTATAGTTCCATTTACAAAGCTTTCTATTCCACCTAATATTTTATTAATGATATTTTTTATTCCATTCCAAATTCCATTCCAGATATTAACAATAGTTGTTTTTATAGTATTAAATATAGTTGAGATTTTGTTTTTCATATAGTTAAATGCTGTTATCACTTTTTCTTTTATTGTTGTAGCTACTTTAATCATTGTTTCTTTTATTGTATTCCAATGTTTAACACATAAAACAATTATTGCTATTAAGGCTGCTATTGCTAATACTACTAATGTAATTGGTGAAGTTAAAACAGCCGTAACAACTGCTGCAATTCCTGCAACTATATTATATAATCCAAGTGCTGCTACAACTAAGCCTATTGCAGTTGCAATAGAACCTACTACAATAGCCCAGCCATCTAATTCATCATTACTTCCTGTTAAAAAGCCCACAAATTCATCAACTTTTTGTGTTACCCATTCAACTGCTTCTGTAAGTTTTTCTATTGCCAACACGCCAACATCTAAAAACCATTGGAAAATTGTACTTTGTGTTATTTTTTTTATTACTTCCAAAAGGTTATTAAATGCATTTGCTAAATTTTGTACTATGGCATCTCCATTTGCATTATTTTGCCATGCATTTTTTATGGCTTCTGATATATTTCCTATTATTGCTAATATATTTTCCAAAATTGAATATGCTGTACCATTTGTTATAATATTTTCGAAACTTTTCCATACAGATGAAATTAATCCACCTATTTGTTCTGCTGTTGTTTTTAGTTTCTCAATCACTTGACTTCCGTAATTATCCCAGCTTTCTTTTAGTGGCTTAAAAAATTCATATAATTTTTGTCCGAATGAACTCATTTGATTGTCCATTTGTGACAAATCTATACTAGGTGATGTTGTTACATCGCTGTTACCTGAGTTATTATCTGAAACATTGTTAATTTCACTATGTACACTTGATAAAGATTTACTTGTTTGTTTTGCACTACTTGATGTATTTTTCATTGATGAAGCTGTTGCTTTAGCAAATATGTTTACTCCTGACATTGCATAAACTACACTTTGAATAGCTTTCATTAATTGATATACTAAACTAGTTACATATTGTATAATTGGTGCAAATACACTTCCCATTGCATATTTCATATATTCTATATTTGCACTTAATTGTTGTGCTCCTTTATTTTGACTTCCTAGCCAAGCTTGAGCACTACCACTTAATGCAGAGTAGACACTTCTTAAACTAAATAATGCTGTAGCATATTTTAATACATGTCCTAGTCCATTTTTTATTCCACTATTCCATTGTTTTATTTGATTTTTAATTTTAATTGTTATTCCTGATATATTATTCATAGATGGTGTTATTTTCTTTAAACTTGAAAAAAAGCTAGAGAAAAAGTTTCCTTTACCACCTTTTTCTAGCTTATCTTTTTTATTGTTTAATCTTTCTAATTCTGCTTCCGCTTCTATTGTTTCTTTAGTGTTTAAATGTATCTTACCCTCTTTTGCGTTTTCTAGTTTTTCTTCTACCTCACTTATTTTATATTTTACTAATTCTAATTCTTTTGAGCCTCCAACTTGTTGAATTTGTTGTTTAAATTGTCTAACAAATGGAATAACTTGTTGAATTTTACTTTTTATCATATCCCACAAATTAATTGAATTAGTATTTGGTTTAATATTTTCTGTATTATTATTAATGCTTCCTCTATAGCCAGTTATTTTGGTTTCAGGAGTTTTAATCTCAGGTGCTTTTATTTCTGGAATTTTAACATCTTCTGATGCACTTTTCAGTGTCTTTAAATGTCCTGTTAATTTTATTATTTCTTTAGAATATCCAGTAATATTCTTTATATTAAATGTTTGTCCATTTATTGTCATTCCACTAATATCGTTTGGATCAAAATTACCATTAGTATTTTCTTTTGAACCTTTTATATTATTACTTTTTATGCTTATATCTCCGTGCAGTATGTTGCTTATGTAATGCATCTAATTCTTTTTTTACTTGTCTTATTTGTTTTATTGCTTCTGCATTTGTTATTTTAATCTTTATTTGATTATTTTCAGAACTTTTTTTCAAATTTGCTAATTGTTTTTTTACTAACATAAATGATTGATTGATATTTTTTTGAAATTCTTTCATATCTACTTTTGAAAAAGCTTCTTGTGCTTGTTTCATTACTTCCTTTATTGCTGGTAAAAACTTCTCAAATTCTTTTAATGCTTCTTCTACTTTTGCAGTTACAATGATTTCTATTTCTTCCACTGTCATAAGCTAGTCCTCCTTTCATTTTTATATTTTTTGTTATATAATCTATCTATCTCTTCTCAGAGATGTTATCAGGTATATAATGTTTCTAAAAGAATATAAATACAAATAAAAACACCTACCTAAGTAAGTGTTTTTTCATATTTTAATGGTATTTGTATATATATTCTATTATTTTTCTTAGTATTTCCGACAATTTTTACTCCATCTATTTCAAATTCATTTATTACTTTATCTGATATAGATAAAATATCAGCTTGAGTAACATTTTGAGAAAAGATTCCCTCGTATTCAGTTATATATTTTTCTTTTATGATATTTATAACTTTTACATCGAATCCAAGTTCTTTATATATCTCTTGTATTTTATCAATAGTAATCTTTAGCTCTATATCTGTTATTTGAGTCAATTTATATTCACTCTTATGAACTATTACTTCTTTTTCATCATTATAGCTTAATTTCTTACTATTATTTTCTATACTGATTAATGAATTTGTTGTCTTAAACTTATTGGGCTTGTAGTTTCTTTCATTTTGTAATAGTGCGGCAACTATATTGCTTATTAATTTTATAATAAAAATTAAAATATATATTTCTAATTTAACAACTATATAAAATAAATAAAAAGGTAAACATAATAAGAAACATATCAATTGAAACATTTATCTTAACCATCCTACTTTAATAATTGTTGTTTTTTTCTTTCAAATTCTTCTTGTGTTATTATGCCTTCATCTAGTAATTTTTTAAATTTTAGTAGTTCATCAGCTTGTGATATGTTACCAAAAGAAGTCTTTTCACTATTAGAATTACTTTGTAGATCATTTATTTTGCTTATCATTTCTTCTGCTGTTTTCTTAGTAGCTTCAATTACTATCATTTCAGTAATTCCTTTTATTCTTATTGTAGCTAATGATAGTGTTGTTTTATAATCTACTGATTGTATATCTTGTATTTTAATTTGCTTACTTATAGTCTTTCCTAAAATCGAGCTTAAAAAGAATATTCTTTTATTTGTCAATACTATTACTCCAGCATTTTTCTTTTTAGTATCCAATCCAATATTTACTTTTAAATTTTCATTATTAGGCTCAGTATACACATTATAAACACAGGCAAACTCCACATTTTCATCATTTGATAACATTGTTTCTGCTTTTTTTATCATTCCAGAACATGCCAAAATTCCTAACATTGTTCCATTTCCTTTTACAGCTTCTTTTATTGTCATGGTTATTTCTCTCCTTTATTTATTATTATAAAAGGATTATATCACTTTTTTAGAAAAATGCTGTCGAAATTTGTCGAAAATATATTTTTTTATATATTTTATTTTTTCTTAAATAGGCTTGGAAAAAAATCAGTAAGAGGTATCACCTTAGGATGTTTATTACACATACTATCTGCTTGAATTAATTTAGTAGTTGTTGCATCTTGTAACCTTACTTGCTGTTTAAATGTATCTTGTAATCTTATTATATACATTTCACAATAAAGGTATATATCTTTATATCTTCCATTCCAAAAATCACTAGGTTTCAATCCTGAATAATATGCCAATGGTTCTAAGTTATAAATTAATTCTATTATATTGTTTGATTTTTTTATATTATTTAATATACTTTCTAAGCTCGTGATATTATTTCTCTCTGAGCTAATTGTCCTATTGCATTCTCTGCTGATGTCTTGATTAGTGATTCCATATTGATTCCTGATAATGGATTGGATATTTTCTCTTCCATTTCCTCTTTTGTCATTTGGCTTTTGAAAAAACCCTCATCATTTATTGCACCTGCTATTTCATTAAATATATCACCATATGCTTTGTTGTTTTCTTCTTTATAATCATCTATAAATTCAAAAACTTCATCACTTGTTTTAAATGATTTTATTCCCGCTTCATCTTCTGCAAACGCATATATTATTTTTGCTAAAGCATCTAAATCATTTTCATTTACAGCTTTAAAATATAAATCTTCAAAATTCTTTCCCTTTAATATATTAGTTATATTTACTATTTTTCTTGTTGTAAATACTAAATTTATTGTTTTGTTTCTTGTTACTAATTCCATTTTTCTCTCCTTTGCAAAAGAGAGAAGGCTTTATTTTGTTGCCTTCTCTTTGTTAGTGTCTATTCCTATTTGTTCTGACACGACACTTACATCAGAACTAGGCTGTGGGAAAGCCGTCGCTTTCTTCCACATCACTATTTTTATATATTGTAACTGTCTCTTTTAAAAATTCTCCTACTGATACTTCTCCCATTGTAACAAACATTTGTCCTTTTAATGTTCTTACTAATGGTTGACTTCCTGATGGAGCAGTATGTGCTGGATTTTGGAAAAACCAGTACAAGTCTTTGTTCATTAAGTTTCTTAATTTTTTATGTTGCGTATGTGTAAAGTATATATCTAATTCAATATTAGATGCCTTTTTTATTCCTGGTACTGAAAATTCATAATCTAAATCCAATGCAGATCCAGTTACTGCATCTGGTGCTTCTTCTAATGGTGGTACTTTTTCAGTAAAAGCAATTTGTGTTCTTTCTCCTATTTTTGTTTCAGAATACCAAACTTTTACCCATTTACTTATGTCAGGCATTTGATCTGCAACTGTATTTGTGTCTTTTATTTCATTACTAGCCATTTTTAATTCCTCCTATTATCTTATAAAATCAAATGAGTTCATTATTGCATTATAAATGACCTCAAATGTTATTGTTATACCATATTTTTGCAATATAGAGTCGTATATTGCTGGGCTGGTATTTGTCCTTATAAAATTTAATTCTTGAAGTTTTGTACTAACTTCATCTGTCATTTGCATTGCTTGTCTTTGTTTTTCATTCCAACATGTTATAGATATTTGAAATGTAGACTTAATTGGAAATGCATTTTCTGTTTTATTCACAGATTTCAAAGGTGTGTGTAATTCTAAACAAGGAAATTTACTTGTTGTTGTTGGATTTGTTAATATTTGTTTATATTTTAATGTTTCTAGTTGTTCATATAATAAATCACTGAAATCTTTTATACTTAAATCTTTCATTGTCTGCATACCTCCTTTAACATCTGATCTAATTTTCCCTTGATAATCTCTGCATTTTCATTTCTACTTTTAAATTCAGCATCTCCAAGGAAATGATTTGCCTTCATTCCATGAGCTATATAAAAGTCCATTCCTTGAATATTTACAACTGGATAAGGTAATGCTTTTTCAACCTTATTTACTGGAATAAACCATTCTGTGTAACCACTTTGAATGAAGTGTTTTGATTTTCCTACATGTTCCATCTCAGCATTAACACCTGTTCCAAAGTATTCAAAAAATAAATATGAGACTCCATTAGACATAAATTTAGAAGGATCTGCATAAACCCTTCCTTTTACCTCTTTAGTAGACATATCAACCATTTCAACTAATATACCTTCCTCGTTATGTCCTTTTTCTAATCTTATTGCATAGCCTCTAATATTATTTAAAACATCTTCTGTTATTTCTTTTGCTATCTCTGGTATCTTTTGAGTTATAGCTTCTATATTTTTAAAATTATGTTTTACTTTTATATTACAATTAAAATTAATCATTTTTGCATTTTCTCCAATATATATAACATTGTACTACCTATTTTTAAAGCATCTTTTACATAATATTCTGGTATAAAATCTTCTAGCTCCGATATATTTTCAAATGATATTCCATCACCTTTATTTATAAGATACTTTCTTGTAGTTCTTGCTTTATATCTACTATAGTCAACTTCTCCTGTTGATTTCCTATCGAGTTCATTTATATCCTGCTGAATATTTAAATAAGCTATACCAACATTACTTTCCTTTGCTAATTTATATACTTCCAGTTCATTCAAGTCTTTTAATGACATTTCATTTATTTCTTTTACCGACAAGCCTTTTCCTTTATATCTCCACTTTTTTTCTGTTTCTCCGATGGTCTTCTATTTCTTTATATTCTGATATGTAGACTTTTGTTAAATCTCGTAATAACATTACTTAATCCTCCTTAGCCCAGATTTTATAATGTCATTTCTTAACTTATCTATACTATCTTCAAATGATGCTGAAATAGAACCTTCATTTCGACTTTTTAAGCCCTCTGCACCCCTTGACAGATAGATTGCTTTAGTTGCTTTCTTAACATATGGAAATAATTTTTCGTCATTTTTTTGTCTGTTAGAAATATCAGAGGCAATAGAACTAACTTCCTCTAATATTTCTTCTAAGACTTTTTTGTCATCTTTATAATTAGCTCCCAAATCAGCTATTATTTTATCTATATTACTGGTTTCTGCCATTTCTATTGCCTCCTATTTTTAAGCCATTGAAGCAATTGTTGCTATTCCTGTTTTTTTAGCCTTATTTGCTGAATCAACTTCAGTAACTACTATTTTTTGTCCAGTTGTTGCTGTTATTTCGTCAGTGCCATTCCATGCTGTATATCCCGTTGTACAAACAGCATCATATTCTGGCATTGTTGGATTTGCTGCTGTTTTATATTTATAGCTGTTTCCAGAATCTAATGTAGGTGTAACAGTTACCTTTGTCTTTCCTATTGAAGTTCCTGCTACTGATGTTACAGTTAATTCAGCAAGTTTAGCATCTGTTACATAGAATATTGTATCTTCCATTAAAGCTTTTGTTCCTTTATATAAGAAATCTTCTAATGCTACAGCATCATCAAATGGTATTTTCTCTGCTCCATATTCTGATACATAAAATGGTTGAGCAATAGCTCCATCCATCATTACAACAGCTTTTACACCGTCTGGTAATCTTGTTGATTCATAAACTCTAACAGAATCATACATACCAATTGCTTGTTCTTTTGGATCTGTTCCATTTGGTAAATCATCAAGGATTTTCTTCATTCCTTTTCTATATTCGCTATCTACTACAATAACTAATAAATCCGACTCTATACCATCAATAAAGTCATTCTTTAAAGTTCTTGCTTTTTGTAATAAAGTATCAATTGTATCTTGAATGTTATCTTTTGCAGGGATTTCTGTTCCTTTTAATACTTTTGCAAAAAACTCTCTATCTAGGTATCTTATGATAGCTGATTGATGATTTACTTTTCTTTTTTCAGCCATACCATCGATACCATAAAGTTTTACGTCTTTTCCTTGTAGTTCCTCTACAATTTCTTTATCTGTATCAATAACAACTTTTACTGGTTTAGCTTTTACTTTATCGCCTTTTCCAGCAGCTCTTGCAGTACCTTTATCTTTTAATTCTGCATTTACGAATCTTTTATATTCAATTACTCCACCTTCTGGATTTCCAGAACCATTTTTGGCTTTTATTTGTTCTGATACTGCTCTTGCAGCAACATTTTCTAGTACTCCACTTAATACTTGTTTTAAATTATCCTTTGTTTTACCATCTTGTAGCATTATATTTAATGCTTCTTGTGTAATTTCTCCCATTTTTAATTCCTCCTATTTTTTAATAACTTGCTCTAGCTATTGATTTGCTTCTTTCATTATCAATGCCTAATTTTTGTGTTGGAGTATCTTCTTTTAATCTTTCATTCACTGCTTTTTCAACAGCCTTGTTAAAAGCGTTTGAAACTTCTTCAATTTTCGAATTAATTTCTTCTGCCTTAACTGTTTCAAAATTAAAGAAAGTCAATAAAGATATATCCAGCCCTTTGTCACTTGCTATTTTTGTTGCTTGTTCTTTTAATTTATAAGCATTTAATTCTGCAAGTGCTTTTTCTTTGTCTATTCTTTCTTTTTGTGCTTGATATTCAAGTTTTTGTTCTTTGTTCATCTTTGCTAGTTTTTCAGTTTCTGTTTTTTCACTATTCATTATTTCTTCCCAGTTTGCTTTAGCTGTGTTTATAGCCTTTTGAACTCTTTTGTCAAACTCTGCTTGATTTTTTCCGTCTTTTAAGAAATCATCAAACGTTACAGGATTATCATTTATTCCTGTGTCATTTGCCCCCGCTGATTCAGTATCTGCCCCAGTATTAGCATTATTTAGATTTGCATTATTTTCTTCCATTTTCTACTCCTCTTGCCCCAGCCATTGCTTAAGCCCCAGCCATTGCGAATTTGTATTCTGTTGTTCTTTATAGCCTGCAATCAGTAAAAAGGCATAAAAAATAGATGTACGTCTACATCTAAAAATTATAATTATAAAATGTTATTAACTTATTTATTATCTTTATTTTTTGCTTTCATATATCCATCAGCAAAATTATATTTAACTACCCAAATAACTGGTCTAAATATTGTAATTATAGTAAATATGATCCAATACCAAGTAGGCATTTGTAATTTAATGCTTAACATTAAAACTAATAACCACATATTATTTTTCCTCCCTTGTTATTCCTTTTATTGCCCAAAACTGTGCTTCTTCTAGTTTAGTTAATGCTAATGATGTTTCTCTACTTGATTTGCACTTTAAATCAATTTCATCATAGATAATTGAGAAACATTCTCTTATATGTTGTATTCTGTTGTTTTTTTCTTCATCTACTGCTAAATATTTTGCTCTATCGTTCATTTTTTCACCTTCTTTCCATAATAAAAGCACCTACTTTTTAGTAAGTGCTTAAAATATTGTTTTCTTTAATTTATTGTTTCTCATGCTTTCTTGTTCTTCTTTTATTAATTTTTCATACTCTTTTCGTATGTCATCAGGTGTGTTTTCTTTTAATTTTGTCCTATTTCCATTTTCGTCTTCTTCATCAGATAACCAATCTAACCATCTAGGATTCAGTATCATTTATATCATTCCTCTCATTATTTTTATGATTTCTCTACTTAATATACTTGCGTTTTTTCCATTTCTATAATAATCTGAAAATGCTTCTCCTATTGTCTCACTATATTTCGTTTTTGCATATTTAGAAATATTATTCCTTAATAAGTCTTGTGACATTTTATCATTAACTCCTAAATTATTAAATGCTTTGGCTACAATTTCTTTTGTTGTTATATCATTATTCCAGTCTTTAATTATTAGATTTTTATCAGCATATCTGTTTTTAATTATTTCATATGTAACACAATGGCCTAATTCGTGATTTCCTAAATCCTCATACTTTGTATTTTTAGGATGAAATCCATTTTTTACATCATTTTGATATTGTTCTTTTACTATATTTTCATCTCCATAAAAGTTTCTACTTACTTCCATTATACATTTATTATCCTGTATATCTGGAGTTATATTTAATCCTCCATATGGATGTTCTATTACTCTTATTTCTTTTATTGCATTTTCTATTTGTGGAAAATCTTTATAAACTTTATTCATATCATTTAATGTTTTCAATAATGCTTCTTTATCCAATCCTTTTAATTTGGCTTTTTGAATATTATATTTATTTTTTACAATCTTTTCTAAATCACTATCAAAAATACCATACTTCTTTTCTAGTTCATAATATGGTAAATACACAACATAACTTCTGCAATGGTGATAATGGTGCATTATTGTTGGAAGATTTAACCCCAAAACAAGTCCTCTACATCGTATCCTTTGCATTGTTAATTCTTTTTGTGTTTCTCCGCCAGTATCTATCAAATACATTTTCTTTATTGATATAAAACTCTTGTCCATCAAGGCTTTGGCACATCAACGTAGTTCTATCGTCCTCTACTGCAACAAATCTAACTTTTGCATTATTTTCTGCAACTGATTTTATTCCTTCAACTTTTGCTAAATTACTTAAACCTATTAATGTTAAATCCATATAGCCTGATATTTTGTCATTATTTATATTGAGCTTTTGATTATTTTGCTTGTTTATTATATTCTGATAAGTATTAGAATCAATTTCTATGTCTTTTTGTTGCATTATATCATAAATTACTTGTTTATACAATTGTTCTGCATTATACTTGATTATTATCTCGATGTATTGTTTTAAATTAAAGCCTGAATAATTAGGTTGGTCTAATAATGCAAGAAATAAGGTCATCGGAATTACTGATGACTTTTTCTTTTGATCAACTTCTTTTATTCCTTGTTGATAATAATAATTAACATCTTCGTACATTATTTGCTTTTCTTGTTCTTCAATCTTGATTTGTTCTTCTATATATGCACTATAAATAAGTAATTCAAGTATTTCACTATTCTTTACTCTTGTTCTTTTATAAATATTGTTTACTAATACAGTAAAATAATTATTATTTTTTAATAGTCCTTGTTCTTTCCACTGTTCTATATATGTATTTATTCTTTTCTTAGTTTTGTTGTCTGCTATGTTATAGATATTTTTTGTTGTGAAGTTAAATGTATCAAATAGTTCTTGAAGCTTATTTTGAGTTTGTCTGCTTGTCCTTTGATATATTATTTTCAGTTTTTGAATCTGTTGATCGTGATACTTCCATATTTCCACTTATATCACCTACTTTTCCATTAATATCTTTAGGTTGAGGCTTCTCTTCTATTTCTGCCATATTTTCTAAGGTTTTTTGAATATTCTCTTGGTTTTGCTTGTCCATTTCAGCAAGTTCTGACTCTGCATCTAATCCAAATGGTAAATGACTTATAATTGATTTGTCACTTACTAATCCTCTTAGTTTTAACCAAGCATTTGTAAGACTTTCTGTATCTGTAGGCAAATTACGAATTAATATAACATCTATATCTCTAAAATCATATTCTTTACCTTTTTTTAGATTTATTCTTGCTGTTATCATTTCCCACATTCTTAAATATTCTTTTCTAAATAAATGATGTGCTTGTTGTAACACTTGTTCTAAAGGAAAAAATTTCTTTTCTAAGGCTGCTGCATTGTCCGCATTTGTAAAACCTTGGTCGGTTACATTGGGAACTCCAGAAATCATAAGTGCCATGTCTAAGCATGTTTTTTTATGATTTTCTGATGCAGTATCATTTATATCCTTTATTATCCAATCAATGTCTCCATCTTTATCTGGAGTATAAAATACTTTTGCATTTAAAACAGCCTCATCTTCTTGTACTCTCGCAGGATTTACAGTCATTATTATATTACCTTGTTCATCTTTTTGTTCTTCTCCGTCCTCATTTAACAACGGAATTAACGGGTCATTTGTTGGTGCAAATCCTGTTACTTTTAATTTGGCATTATCATTATAATCAAAAATATTAGCATTATTTTCTATTACTTTTTCATTTTTGTTTATTAAAGTCATAACATTTTCAAAAAATGCCATTCCATAAGGATTCTCTACAGCAAAGCAAGGTAAATCAGTCCATCTTACTGGCTTGTTACTACCATCCACTTCTTCAAACTTGTATTCAGCATTATCTGTAATAACCTTCTTTTCTATTCCATCAACAAATTGCTTTTTATAGTCTTTTGTTATTATTTCTAAGTGTGTTTCAATTCCACCTGTTGCTGTGTTTTCATACCAGCATCTTAATAAACCTATTTTTGTGCTTGGTACATCATAATTCCATATAGCGACTGTGTTTAAACTTGAAACATTTGCATATACCTCTTCATTATATTTGTTTTCATATACTAATCCATAACAAGCTCCAGTTGTAATATAATCAAGTACACAGTCATAAAAAAAACTACCATTGTCATTATATTTTGCAATATAATCAATAATAGCTTGATAGTCTTCTGGATCATTTTTCTCTCCAAAAATCTTTTTAAATATTCTATTTAAAATTCCTTTTTGAGTTTCATTTATGTTCTTAACTTTAAATTGAGGCTCTTTTCCTCCAAAATATCCACTTGTAATAATACTTATATAATATTCAAGTGCAACAACAACATCTTTTTTGTCATATTTCCTTGTAAATCTATCTTGTAAGTATTTCCTGTGCATAAATATTGGCAATGCCTTTCCCCATAATATGCTTATGTTTTGTTTTATATTTTTTTCACTTAAAAAATCATCTTTATATTGTATTTTCTCTACAAAACTCATTTTTTTCTCCTTTACATTATACTATTGTATCCAAATTGTATTGTATTTGGTCTTGGATGTTCATATACTCCCGTTAAGCAATCCTCAGCATCGTCATGTTCATTTTTTCCAGTTCTTACATAATTTTTTAAGTGTTTAGCAAATTCTGGCCATTTATCTTCCCAATTTATAGGAAAATATATATTATTCATTACTCCTGTTGAATTACTCAATATTCTTGCAATTTTGTTTTCTCCTTGATGAAACCAATTTACTTTTGTGTGAGTGTTTTTTAACTGCTTTAATTCTTTTTGAACATTCCTTGCAAATCCTCTACCACCATTATTACTTTCTATATTTGCATTTCCAACATTATCTTTAGTTAGCATTTTTGCTACTGCTGGTTCTGTTACTTCCATTGGTTCTTGTGTAAAAATAACATCTAAGATATAGTATTCGTTATTATACATTTGATAATCTATGGAACACAAATAATCATCACCTTCATCTGCAGTATCTGTATAATTCATAATATAATGTGCTGGTGGTAATTTCTCATAAGTTTTAAATAATGTATATAATCTATTTTTTACATCGATTGGTTCTTGTTGATAGTTAGCATATATAATGTCTTTATTCATGTTCTTTGTTTTAAATTCATAATCTTCTTTGCTTAATACATCTTCACACAACATTGAGCCATCTTCTTGGACTGCTTTGTAATTTATATGTCTTACATTAGAATAATTCTCTAATATATATCCTGCTAAATCATTACTAGACCATCTTGTCATTATTATAATTAGCTTAAATCCATTTTCTGTCCTTGATAACATTGTATTATTAAACCAGTCTATATGATTTTTTAATGTATTTTCGTTATAGGCTTCTTTTGCATTTTTTATAAGGTCATCTATTATCATTATTGTACAACCAAAACCAGTTGCTGTACCTGTAGGTGACGTTGCTAGATAATTTGACACTTTACTCCCAGCTAATGCCCACTTTTTTTGTGTTGCTTCACCATCTTTAATTTTTGTATTAGGAAATATATCATTATACACAATTACACCTTCTGTTTTTTCAGAGGCTATTGTGTCTCTTACTGATTTTGCAAATGAACTTGATAGATCTTCGTTGTACGATCCTGTCATTATTTTTTCATTTGGGTTTGTTCCTAATACCCATTCTACAAATTTCCCAGCAGTTCTAGATTTACCGATGTCTAGGTGGCATATTAATTACGCATACTTTTTCATCACTCTTATAAAAATCTTGTAATTGATAGCATAAATCTTTTAAAAATACTCGTTCTTCTTTATAAAAATCAGATGCGGTTAATTTGCAATACTCAAAAAAATCACGTCTAGCTAATTCTAAACGTGCTTGTTTTTTTATTTCTTCTCTTACATCATTATTCATTTAATATCTTTCTCAACTCTTCTGTTGACATTCCAGAAAATGGATTATTAGTATTAACATTACCATCAATCGTTACCTTTTCTTTAAACATTCCTAAATGTCTTCCTAGCAATTCAAGAGCTTTTGTTTTATCTAATAGTTTTACTTTTTGAGTATCTCCTATTTTTTCTCTGTCATCTCTATATCCTTCGTATTCTTCTAATGTTTCTAATGATGATATTGCCCCTGCAGTTTCACTATCCATATCAGCTATGTTTTTTAATTGTCCATTTTCTGTATATAGTTTTCTTATGTCTAAAAATGCTATTTTAGCCAGCTCTTTTATTACCATGTCTTGAGTTATTTCAGTTCTTTTTTCTCGTTCTTTCATTCTTTCTGATATGTATTCTTGAACCTTAGCATTTCTTAGTAATTTGCTACCATTCACATTAGCCGTTTCATCTTTTTTACATCTCAAATAAGCAACCTTATATGCTCTTGTTGCATTAAGGTCTATTATATACTCATCACAAAATCTTTTTTGTGCATCTGTCATATAAGATTACCTCTCTTTCTGTTTAATCTTTATTTTTCTTCAAAATATTTATCTACTATTTCATGAATAATATCATAAGAATTTGATACTATATCAGCAACATCTTCTTCTGAATATTGTTTTTCGCAATGTGTTATATAATTATCTATATAGCAATGTGTTAGTTCATGAATTAAAGTTGATTTTTTTCTATCTTCTGGTAAATCTTCATCAATATATATTTTTAAAGTATCACAATATGTAATTCCATAATATCTCATATCTATTGATTTTAGATTTTCTTCTTCATTAGCTTTTCTTATGTTTTGCATATTCTTTATCGCTTGTTGAGATACTTCTGTTATTGTCCATTCTCTGTTGTTTATTTTAAATTTCATTGATTCCTCCTAAATTATTGATGTCATTGTTTTATGATTTTTTAAATAATCTTTTGCACTCCAATACTTAAGTCCTTTTTCTTTACATTTCTTTATATATTCTTCTGCTTTTTGTTTTGTCCATTTCATATTTCTAATTTCCTTCCCGCCGTTTTTACAATTGGTCTTTTATATCCTTCTAATTTCTTTTCTTGCTGATAATTTTCACATTTGGTATAAATTATATCTTCTGTTTCAAACACTTTTATTTTACAATTTGATTTATTTTTACAATTACTACAACATTGTTTTATATATTCATTTATTCTTTCTTCATTTTCCATAAACACCTCTTTCATTTAATAAACACCAAGTAATGATATAGTTATAGAATATTGCACCCTAGAACTAATCGGCTTATTCTTCGATACTATACCAGTTCTACTTTTTGCCAATCTGCTGTTTCTATGTTATATCACTACTTGCTATCTGTTATTTAACATAATAAAAGAGCTTACCACTTCTGATAAACTCTTGTGAATATTTTATTAATTTTTGTGTTGATTTTGCACATGTTCTATTTTCTTTAATGTTCTTTCAGCTGATATTCTTGCATCTATATCAATTATAATTGCATAAATAAACGTAATTATCGCACCACACAAGAATGTATTTTGCTTAAATAATAATATAAATGACACAACTACATATATTATACAATATATAATTTCTCTGCTTACAAACTTTTTTAAATCTTTCTTTTTTATTTCTTCCAAGTGTCTTTCTCCTTTATATTAATTGCTACTCTACTACTTTCCAATCTTCTGCTAGCATATCAGCTTGACTGGCTAGCCAACCCAATTGTACTCCTGATGTTCCTACAAATGCTATTGCTTTATTTCCTATTGCATCATGTTCTGCATTTACTACTTCAGCATTAGTATTTTTATAACTGATATTAGTTGCAAGCTCTATATATTGATTTTTTCCATTCCAACCTTGTCTTTGTACTCTTTTCCCTCTTTTAAGATTTGATATTGCTTCTCCAAATGTAAATGTTTGAATGTTTAATTTTGCTTCATCTATGTCATCACAAATAATCCAGTTGTCTGCAACAATATTATCTAAATCTACAAATATATCTTCTGTTTCTAAAAAAGGGATTACACTTCCATCTTTACAATGCATTGTTATTGTTCCATTTTCTTTTACCCAATAACCTTTCCAGTGTTCTCTTTTTATTTTATGCCCTTGTTTTAATGCTTCATATGCTTTTTTAAATTCCATTTTTCCTATTCCTTTCAAAAAATAATAAAAGAGTAAACATTTAAAACATTTACTCTTACACAAACAAATTGCTTTTGCAAATACTTTAGTCGCTTGACCTTTGAAATATTTTTCATATCTGCGACTTTTTATAATTTATCTATTATAATTATAATACCTTAGAATCAAAATTGCATCCAAATTTTATCACAATTTTATCACAATTTTTCATTCTCCTGTATTTAATACATCTAACATGCTTTCTATTGCAGAATCTCTTATATTTAACAATTGATTTATTGATTTTGGTTTTTGAAACTCAACACAATATTGTTGAGAAACATAATCCCATTTCGATTTTTGCATATAGTATATTTTTATAATAAACTCTTCTTCCGCTGATAATTGTTGTAATAAGTTTTTAATTCTTACTATCTTCTTATCTAAGTTTTCCTTTATTTCAAGTAATTCTTCTATTTTTCTTTCTAAAAAAGCTCTATCTTCAAAATTAACATGATGCATTTCTTTTGAATATGAAATTGCAGTATTTGCTGTTGTATCTGAGATCTTATTTGTATTTCCATGTATATTGTCATATGCTTGTCCCGATAATTGCATACTTTTTATTACTTCTTTGTCAGTTTCTTCGTTAACTGTTCCTGCATACTCTAATCTTTTTTCATATTCTTCTTTTTTTAATTCAACTTCTGTTAACTTAGCTTGATTCTTATTATGTTCTCTCAACATTTTTTCTAAATCTTCTTTTATGTATTTACTCATATGTACCTCCTTAAAATTTTACTTTTTCTACATTCAAATCTGCTCTTGGTGGTTTTATAATTTCTTTTACTAATCCTAAATCCTGTGTTTTAAAACATTCTTTACAGTGTGTTATCATATCTTCATACATTATAAAATTAGGATATTCTTTTACAAATATGTACTCATGATTATTTTTACTTATTATTTTGGGTATTCTCATTTGTATCACTCCTCTTCTTTTTATATTTTTAGTTATACAAATTAATCATTATTTTCTATTAATTCTATGTCTTTTATTAATTTTGTACCAAAATCTTTATAAGTTTCATATCCACCTTTATGCCCTGATATTATCCAAAGCTCTTTATACATGTTACTTTTCAATTTTTCTACTAGCTCCTTATCTGTTATGTAACAATAAAAAGTATCTTTTTCAATATTATAATTTGTAATGATACCATTTTGTGTAGGGGTATTAGTTAAATACTCAACCTCTACTTTGTAATATGTTTTCAATAAATCCTGTTCTTGTGTTACTGCTGTTATTCTTGCTTTATCTCTATCATTGCTTTCTATGTAATTTATATATCCATGTACACTCCCAATGATTATTGGCATTACAAATAACATTATTAAAAAACCAAATACTCCTAATACTCCAAATGTACTATAATTTTCTTCTGCTTGATACCAACACACTCCTATTAAAATTAATATTACTATTTCTATAAATATAGTTAAAACTATCATCTATTTTTCCTCTCTTTCTCTATATTCTCCATAAATTTCAAGTTCTTTCATTTTTAATTCTTTTTCAATATTTCTTTTTTCGCTAATCAAACATGGTATTGCTATTGAAATAATTATTGCAATAATTAAAATAGCTACAAATATTGAAACAAGTAATGTTGCTTTAAAATCTTCATCCATATCTAATTTTCCTCACTTTCTTCTATTAATTCTTGCATTTTTTCTAATTTTATATATTTTTGTGCATTAATAATTGTTGCATCATCTGGAAATTCTGCATTACCTTCAAACACAATTCTATATTCTTTATTATTTAATATTTCTTCTATCTTGTCTTTTACTTTTTGAATCGAAATACAATCATTTTTTGTTCTCTTTTGCTCTACATTATCATTAATTATTTCTAATGTATTCCAATCATCATGAGTATTTATTACTCTTGGTTTAATATTTTCTAATACTGCAATACTTCCACTTTTCCATTGGTGTAATATTATTCCTATTTTCCCATCTCTTTTATTCCTTACTGGTACTCCTACTAATTCTCTTTCTTGTTTTAATTCTTCATTCTCTTTTTGTAACTTTTCTATTAAATTTGTAATTAAAGCACATTCTATATAACTTAATCTATCTTCATTTGTTATTTTTTCATTGTTAAAATCTTTTAAATATAATCTTTCAAATTTTTTTACAATTTCTCTTTCTTCCTCGTTCATTTATTCCTCACTCTCCAACAATTCTGATAATGCTTTAATTCTTTCACTTGTAGCAATATACGTTGCAAAATCACCTTTTATTTCACTTATTTTTTTTATTTTATCTTTTATTTTTTCTTTTGATATATAATTTTCTTTAATATACTGCGGTGTTTCTTCTTTAATTACTTTTTGACCTTCTAAAGTATCTAATAATTTATTCTTTAATTCTTCATTTTCTTTTTGTAGTTTTTCTACCTCAAACTCTAATTCACAGTTTTTATTGCTCATTTCTGTTTGTTCTTCTTCTATTTCTTCACAGTGTTTTTTCCAGCCTTCAATGTCTTTTTCTTTTCTATCAACTAAATTTATGAAAATTCTTAAATCTTCTTGAGCTACATCTATATATTTACAACCTTCATTACCATATAATCTAGTTTTCAAATATTCAATAGCATTTCTCTCTTCTTCATTCATTTATTCCTCTCTTTCTAACAATTCTTTCTCTAATTGTTCCATTCTTCTATAAACAACTTCATCATAATTATCTTTAAAATAATTCTCACAGCCTTTCACGTTGCTAATACACATATTTTTATATTTTTCTATTTTGTCTTTTGCTTTTTGAATTGGAATATAATCATTTAATAAGGTTCTATTTATCAAATCGTGAATTTCAACATCTCCATATTTTCCAATTATTCTACTTCTTTCTTTAAATTTTAGTTCTTCATTCTCTTCTGCTACTCTTTTATAGTCTGATAAAATATGTCGCATAGATTTTGGTATTTCTAAATCTACTGTTTCCCAACCACCATTTTTAAAGAAGTTGCTATCTATTTCATTTATAGCACTATTCTCTAAATAATTCTCAACTGTTTTTATATCTTCTTCTATACTATTTTCTTTCATTTAAAACACCTCCTAAACGATTCGTTTCCTTAGATACTCAAAATATTTTCTTATTGGTTTAAACCATGCTAAATAAACAAATTGTTGTTTATAAAAAATATCGTTTAATTTATCAAATATAGAATAAATTATCTCTATTATAATTTTTAAAATATAATATGGAACATTTAAAATCAATTCTATAATACATAATAACTTCCAAAGCACATAATTAAGTAGTCCTATTTTATTTATTTTTTCTTTCATTATGTATTACTCCTCTCCAACTCTGTTAAAACTCTATCGATAGCATAGCAATAAGGATAATTTCTATTGCCCATACCTTTTAAAGTATTTGACCAATTTTTTAATAAACTTTTATTATATTCTAAATCGTCATTGTATTGCTTATGCTCTATATAATATTTATACCAATATTCGCTTTTTTCTGTTGAAGTCATTGTTTTATCTAATATTTCAGTTATAGCTTCTTTTAACTTTCTATCTTCATTATCTAGTTCGTGATTTGTTGTCATGACCCAACAATTTTGTAAAGTATTTTTTGTTTCCTTAGATATTTCCTCTTTACTCATATCTTATTTACTCCTTTACTTTAAAAATAAATTTATGTTGAATTTTATCTTCTGTAAATTCTAGTTTTAGTTCTGATCTTTGTATAAAATAATTCATGGGTATTTCTATTTCTCCGTTGCAATAGTTTTTTACTACATAAATCAAAGCTTTATATAAATCTAAATCTCTTGTTATTGTCATTATTTTTCTATATTCGTTATTGTCTTTCTTTAGTTTTTCATTCTCTTGCTTTAATTTTTTATTTTGAAACATATCTATCCCCCTTAAATCCAATATATTTTTTTATTTAAATTTTTTATGTTGTAACATATCCAGCAACACCCTTTATTGAAACTTCCTTTAGTGTTTAAAAAATGTATTCTCTTTTTAAATATAAGAATTGATAACTTATCAAAATTTTTTTCATACATTTCTGCTCTTGTTGGTGTTTCTAATGTTGCAAGAGGTAGTAATAAACAAAATGATTTTATTTTACCTTCATCTACTAATTTAAAAGTTCTTTTTATTATTTCGTTCTGTTGACTAAATGGTGGGTTACTAATTAATAAATCGCATTTTATTGGTGGTTCTGTTTTAAAAAAGTCATTTTCTAAATCGTCAAATATGTGTGTCGCTTTATATTTCAGTTTTAATTCATCTGCATATAATTTAAATTGACTATCATAGTTGTTGAATGGGAACCATATATTTTTAAATGATTTTATACCTATTAAATTGTAGATATTTTCTACTACCCATCGAGGAGTTGCAACATGATCTGGATTTGCTATTTTGTCTTCTTCGTATGTATTTATCATTAATCTTTTCCTCCTACTTTAATCAAATTTTCCATCTACACCTCTTTTTCTAGCATTTTGAACTAGTCTTTTGATTATATTGCTATAATATCTCTGTTCTGGTCTCAATAAATCTGCAAAATTATCTAAATCATCTAGCTCTTTCGCTTTTCTTTTTAAAATTGCTTCCTTTTCTTCCTTATACAAGTTATCATCTACTCCATTTAATCGTCTTGTTGCGATTAATTCTTCATCATCTAATTCACTCATAATATTCTCCTTTTCCATTAAAAAATTCCTATGATCCAATATGCTATTAATCTATGTAATTTCTCATTTTCTTCCAAATCGCAATCTATTGTATGCTCTTTGAATAATCCAAGTTTGTATAATATATTATGTGCTTTCCACTCTCTAACCCAACTATTAATGCTTCTTTTACTAACAAAATTTGTCCTAAATTTAAATTCCTCTAACACTAATTTCATAAATTCTTTACTTTTCGCTTTACGCGGATTCAATATCCTCACATCTGCAGCATTATATTTTATTTTTATTCCTAAAACCTTTATATTTTCCATTTCAATTCTCCTTCGTTTTTTTCTTATTTTTCTAATTGTTTTATTGCCTTCTTAACACATTTACAACATAAAACTGCAGTTATTTGTCCACATTTTGTCAACGAATTTGGTAAATTTACTATTCCTCCGCTTCTTTCTTCTTGCTTTTTATCTAGTCTTATCTCATCTTTACAATAGTCACAAATGTAATAATCATATAATTTAGTAATTTTACGATTTATCGTATTACTTTTTTCACCTTCTACTTGCATTTTTTTATGTTTTTGAGGTGCCTTTCTGTATTTTATCTCAGTTATATCTAACACTTATTTACTCCTTTTTTAGTCTATTCTTGGTATATGATTCATATTTTCTTCTTCAAGAACTATCTGCTCCGCCTTTTTGATATATGCTATATATTTTCTCTTTTGTTTATTCAATTGTGTAGTTCTTGATTTACAATCATTTAAACTATGCTTTACTAGATCTACTTCTTTTTCTCTTTCTTCTTTTGTTAAACCTTTTAATTCTTTTGCTAATCTATATCCCGTATTCTGACTGCTATAAATTACAACTCTTTTCTTTTTGAGTTCACTTATCCTGCTTCTTACTTCTCTGTCAGAAAAACCTGTTGCTTCAACTAATTCTTTTCTTGTTGTATATTTCTCAGTAGATAAATAATCTTTTATATCTATTACCTTTTGTTTCATTTATTTTTTCTCACTTTCTATATTTCAGATAATGCATAAAATAATGCATTTTGGCTTTCTTCCGATAATTTTTGATAATTTTCATCTCTTCTGCATTCAGAAAAAACTTTAATAAAATTTCGTTCTTCTACAAGTCTTTTTTTATATATATTAAATAAATTAATATAAATGTCTTTGTCTAGTCTATTTATGTTTGCGGTATTAACTACTGCTTTTGCTCCGCTTTTTACTACTTGATATACTACTATTTGTACTACTATTTATACTTTCAAAATTGTCAGTACAAATTTTATATTTGTTAGGACTTCCTTTTTTTCCTTTTTCATATTTAAAAAGTCCCGCTTCTATTAATTTGTCTCTATATGATATAAAAGTTGCTTCTCTTCTTATATCTAAGAGTGCCATCAATCTTTGGTTATCTACTGAAATCCATTCAACCCATCCGCATCTATTAAATAGTCCAATCATTTTGTACCATAATAATTGTGATACTGGTGGTAAATAATTTGTTTCGAGCCAAATCTCAAAAGCTTTCATTAAATCTATGTATGTCATTTCATTTTCCTTTCGTAAAAAATAAAATTAAAGGGATAAACTATTGTCTATCCCTGGTGTCCATTTCTTTATATTCTTCTAACACTGCACTTTGAATTTTTTTTCTTAACTCATTATCAATTGGATGTGCTACATTATAAAATTTTCCTTGCATATTTCTGAATTTTGGAAAAGCTATAAATAATTCTCCCTCTCTTCCTTCTACAACTTCAATTTGCTTTACACAAATTGCTTCGTCTAAAACTATACTTGCAATAGCTTTTATACAGCCTGCATTTTTTAATTTTTTCATATTCACTCTTGTTACTCTCATTTTTTAATCCTCCATTAAATAATTTTTTTTAAATTCTTTCATAAATAACTCATGACTATATTTCTTTTCAAATATAATTTGAGCTTCTTGCATATATTTAGTTCTTAATTCAATATCTAAATCATATTTTTGATGACATTTACGACAAATCGGTATAACTAGTCCATACCTCATACTCATTTGTCTATTTTTGCCCTCAAAAATTTCATTTAGATCGTCTTTTTTATTCATATTGCATATGTAACATTTCTTTAAATTGTCTGTTATTATGCTGAATCTTTTATCTTCTAGCTTCTTCAGCTTTTTAGATTTTTTATTTAGTTCTTTTTGAATTTTGTATTCTTTTTTTCTACATGATGCACATTCTTTTAATTGAATTTTTCTTTTTCTATAGATACAATAAAAATATTTTTGATATTTCTTAGTTCTGATTCTAAAATTAACACATTTCATGTTTTTCTCTCTATTTCTTGATTTTTCAATACTTTTATGATAAAATTAATATGAAAAATCATTTGTTAAGTAGTTGATTTTTTAGTTATCCATATCAGTTTGGTCGCTTGATTGGATAACTTTTTCTATTTGTTCATTCTTTTCTTCTGCAGAAGAATCTGAATAAATTATTATATTGATTTTAACCATCTTTGTTATCAATCTGCTTATTGATTTACTATATTCCATACAAATTTGTTGATATTGTTTTATTATCTCATTTGTTTTTTTGTCATTTTTTATATCTAATACAAGTGCTACTATTGTTAATAAAAGCCATGCTATTAATAAATTTTCCATTATTTTTTCCTTTCTAATTTTCTTTTTCTATTTCTTCTAATTTTTTTAATACTTTTTCTAAATTTTCTTCTGTCAATTCTGTAGTAAATTTCATTATTGATTCAAGATTCTTATTTTCATTCCAGCCATCTTTATAACAATCAATATCAAGTCTGTTTATATGTCCTGAAAAGTTAAAGAAAAAATCATGTTTTGTATTCTTATTTAATTGATATACTTTTGCAATTACTTTTTGTAATAACTCTTCCATCTTTATCACCTCAATTCTTAAAAATCTATGGAACTACTATTTCTACTAAAAGTCCCACTAAAACTGGTAATCCTACCCACATAAATACAAATGCCATTCCTACTGCAAATGTTGCTATCTTTTGTTTCATCTTTTTCACCTTCTTTCTAATAAAATTTTTTGTAACAATTGTAATGTTGTCTCTGCTTCAATCCTTTTTCTTTTTTCTTCTTCAAATTGTTCTTTAGGAATAGAATCATTATCTGTTGCGATTTTGTAATATCCTCCTTCTGTCATAAAATGTTTTAATTGATTAGTCTTACACAACCTTTTAACTTCTTCAACCCCTATCCCTGATTGTCTACTATACTCTTCTGCACTCACATATTTAGATATTGACATCTTTTCACTTCCTCTCTTCGCATCAGATTGTGGTTATTTTGTGTTTGTCACACTGACATTAGAATTTAAAAAAATATCATCATTTTTGTATTTTAATATTTTTTTTATGTTCAAAGCAACTTCTAATGATGGAGCAACATTTCCTTTTTCATATCCTGTATAAGTTGTCCTTGCTACGCTTAATTCATTAGCCATCTGCTCTTGAGTATATCCTTTTTTAGTTCTAATTTCTATAAGTTTTTCTCTCAATTTTTCTCACCTCTCTTTGTTTGTTCTGCTGACATTATATATTATGTTTGTTTAGCTGTCAATAGTTTTTTTGAAAATTTTTTATTTTTTTTTGGAAATTGTTTGCAAAACTGACAAGATAATGTTATAATTTACTTGAAAGGAGTGCTTTATGAGCTTTGGAAATAATTTAAAAAAAATTAGACAAGAAAACGAAATGACACAAGAAGAACTTGCAAAAAAGATTAATACCTCTCGTTCTAATATAGCTAATTATGAAAATGATAAAAACATGCCATCTATAGAAATATTAAATAAATTATCAGAAATATTTAATTGTAGCATAGACTACCTATTAGGAAAATCTGACATACGAAATTCTGATGAACAGCAATATTATTTTGCTTATCATAAAGAAATGGCTGGATTAACTCCAGACGAAATCGTAGATGCTTTAAAATTTTATAAAGAAATGAAAAATAAAATCAATAAAAAGGAGCAATAATTAATGAGCGAATTAGATAATTTACCCAAAATAGAAATTAAAGCTGATTTAACAAAAGTCACAGAAAATGCGTATAATGATACTCTAAAAGAACCATTAAAAAGTTCTAGCAAAATTACATCTACAGTATTAAACTTTTTTTATAACACAGTTTTATATCCTATGCAAAAATACAACTTATATGCTGAAGACAAATTAAGAAAATATGCAGAAGATTTACAAAACAGAGCAAAGAAAATACCTGAAAAAAATCTAGTAAATCCTAGAGTTAATATTTTAGGTCCTACTGTGGAAGGATTAAAATACAATTTAGATGAAGAATATATAAAAGAAATGTTTACTAATATTTTATTGTCTGATATGGATAATAGAAAACAAAGTAAAGTTCTACCTTCATATATTGAAATTATAAAACAACTTTCAAAAGAAGATGCCGAATTTTTAATTTTACTAAAGAAATTTGATGGAAATTTTTGTTCTATATCTATTAATATAAAAGAACAAAATTCCGAAGGTTATTCTCCACTAGATAAATATATTATTTACGGATATGACCATAATTCTATTTCAAACACAACAACATTTGGTACTTCTAAACTAAATCCATTGGTATTAGACAACCTTATAATGCATGGACTTATTAAGCAAGACTATAACATTTATTACACTCATCCGATAGCAAATGAGCAATATACCACTTTATTTGATCAAGTTAAAGGCAAATATAGATTGCTTTCAAATCAATCTTTAATTTATGACAAAGGGCTCGTTTGCCTTACTGATTTCGGGAAAAATTTTATTGATATATGTCTTTCTTAATTTGATTTACATCTTTTTTTATAATTGCAATTTCATCCAACGCTTTGCAAATATATTCTTGATGTGCATCAATTCCCTTGCTATTAATTTTATCTAATTTCATAAACTGATAGCAAGCAACTTTATATGTTGTCAAACAGCATAGTAATGTAAATAAAATATATAATATCCACATTGTTATCACCTCTTTGTTTATTATATACTATTTTATATTTTTTGTACATAGGAGATTAAAAAATGGAATTAACAAAATTATATAATATAGCTGAAAGAGAAAATATTGATATAATTAACTTCAAAATGAAAAATAAGGCTATAATTGGTCGCATTGGTAATAATTATGCTATTGGACTAAACTATTCCCTTATTTCTAATTCTAACGAAGAAAAAACCATATTAGCAGAAGAATTACGGGCATTATTATTGTAATGCTCTTTATAATTATCATTTTTCCGATGAGGAAATTAATAAAAGAGAGTTCAGAGCTTTAAAATGGTCTTTTAAAACACTTGTACCATTTAACAAATTAAAACAACTTTATAATGATGGTTGTAGATATACTTATGAATTTGCTGAAAGATTAGGAGTTACAGAAGATTTAATTGAAAAAGCTTATAATTATTATTCGGAGGGAAATAATGGCTAAACGAACTAACTTTGAATCAAATGGAAAAGAATATTTTAGAGTTACTAAAACTATTGGTCACAAAGCAGATGGAACACCTATAAGAAAACAATTTTATGGAACAGGAAAAAAAGAAGCAGAAGAAAAAGCTGAAGAATATATAACAAAAATAAAAAATGGTATGTCTTTAGATTTTGAAAATGTAACTATTGATGAACTAATTTATAAATGGTTATTTCAAATAAAGAAAAATGAAATAAAACCATCTTCTTTTCAATCTTACGAAGGCACTTATAGAAATTATATTAAAGATTCAGATATATCTGGCTTAAAAGTATATAATACAAAATCTATTCAAATACAAGAATATTATAATAAATTAGGAAAAGATAAAACATATTCTCAAATAAAAAAATTAAATAAACTTTTAAAACAATTTTTTTCTTATGCAGAACGTGAGGGGTTTATCCTAAAAAATCCATGCAATAACATTACAATTCCTAATAAAAGTGTTAAAAAAAGTGTTAATCAGGAAATTGAATACTTTAATGAAGATGAAATCAAACAATTAAAAGATGCTTTTAAAGGGCATAAATTTGAAAACTTAATTTTAATGGCTTTAGGCACAGGTTTAAGACAAGGTGAATTATTAGCTTTAAAATGGGAAAATGTAAATTTAGTAGAAAAATATTTAGAAGTAAAGGAATCCGTAAAAAAAGTATATGTTTTTGATAATGATGGAAATAAGAAATTAGAAACTATATATAATACTCCTAAAACACAAAATTCAATTCGTAGAGTAGATTTACCAGATAAACTAGTAACTATGTTGTCTAACATAAAAAAAGAATCAGAATTTGTTTTTAGTGAGAATGGTGAACCAATTTCAGCAAAGACACTATTTGGAAATTGGAAAAAAGTATTAAATTCCAGCAACATTCCTTATAAGAAATTTCATAGTTTAAGACATACTTATGCAACAATGTTATTATCTCATGGCGTGGATCTAAAAACCGTACAAGATTTAATGGGACATTCTGATATTGCAGTAACTCAAATTTATTTACACGTTCTTCCTAAAACAAAAATAGATGCTGTAAACAGAATAAATGGCTTATTATAAATACTAAAGTGTTAAAATAGTGTTAAGCATAAAAATAGAGTATCAAGATTATCCTTTGTAATCATTGATACTCTAAAGTTGCATAATTTTGGTGACCCGTACGAGAATCGAACTCATGATTCCACCTTGAGAGGGTGGCGTCTTAGCCGCTTGACCAACGGGCCATTATTTAATCTTTATTATTTATATCACAATTATCTTAATTCGTCAATTGTTTTTTACATTTTTCATCAACAATAAAAAAGATACCACAAATCATCATTACAATAATTTGTAGTATCTTTTTGTTAAAATATAACTTCTACATTTTCAAGAACAATTGCCGGTATTTCCTTTATCCGATTGTTCCTGGCATAAAGAACAACTGTAAAACCATCAAGAACAAAATTATTTTTATCAACAATTATTGGCTTAGGAAACTTACCACATCTAGTATAATATTCATTTATTTTCTTATACTTATTTGTAGTTGTATCTGGCAAATCAATTGTTATAATTAGACTTGATACTGGAATTCTACTGATCCATTCTTTTGGTAACATATGTAACCATCTTATTTGGAACATTTTAATTTTAAAGTATTCTCTTTTAAATTGTTCTTTTGCACCATCATCTTTTAAGCTCATATAAACTCTAAACTGATCAGGTGTCATATTTTCCTTCTCTTCATTACATTTCTTGCAAGAAGGTACCATATTTTGTGGAATTGTTGGTCCTCCAAGACCTTTAGCATAAACATGGTCTAAAGTTATCTGACTGGGTTCAACAACTCTTCCGCAATAATAGCATTTTCTTTTTCCTTTCAGTTTATAAGTTAAATCATACATTATATACTCAAATTTAAATGGCCGTTTTTTCAATTTTAACATTGAGTTTTCTTCAAATGCGATAATATCTTTTTTGGCTGAAAATGTATAACCTTTTGGAACTTCGATAATCATCAAAAGCCCTCCTTCATTTTTAGTTACATAATATAACAATATAACAAATTTCCAATTTTGTCAATATTTATTTCATTAGATTTATTGTATTTGATGGCTTTTCAATTCCTTCTAAATTATAATAAGCATTTGGAATATTTCCAACAATAACATGTTCTGCAATAATAAATTGATTTACTACATTTTGATTGTATCTTTTCATTGGTGTTACAACAGCCATATCACAATTAAAATTAACATATACTCTATGCAAGGTTTGATTTATTCCTTGTGAGATGAATTCACTTTTTATTTCTGTATCAACACTTCCTGTCATAGAAATTTTTATAGGTATTCTTGGTCCAAATCCTGATAATAGATAGTTTCCTGTCAAATTTCCTAATGTTATATAAATTTTTTCTGTTGGTATCTTTTCAAATTCTTGTTGTATTTTTTCTGTTAAGTTTGAAATAATATTATTTACTACTGCTACATTTGATTTTATAGCAGATACATTTCCATTTGAATCTTTTTCAATTGTATATAATTCTTCATATTTATATTGATTCATTACTATTGTTGATTGCTGATTTGTTATAATTGTTGCTGTATATTTAACTTTTTCATTACACATTGCTTCATACACTGGTTCTAAATAATCAAATCCAATTTTAAATCCATATACTCCAATTAAAATTATTGATATGAATTTTATAATCTTTTTTGCAAATTTTATATTTTTTAAATTGGCATTTTTTCCACAAAACCTGCCAATAGGCTTTATTATAAACCTTTTTCTTGAATAAATTTTATCCATATTATATTACTATTGGCTCTTTGGCTCTTTTTAGTACATATTTAGGTATATATATTTTTTCTCCAATATTAATTTTATCAGGATTTTCAATTCCATTTACTCTAACTATGTCATCAACTGTACTTCCATATTTTTTCGCAATTTTCCATAATGTATCTCCATCTTTTACAACATAAATTATAACACTGTAATCTTCTAAATCATCTTCAGTTTCTTCTGTTATATTATTAATTGCTGGTATCTCAACATTTTTATATGTCAATGTTTCAAAATTCAAATCTACATTTGCATCAATTGTTCCACTCTGATTTATAAATTCTTGTGTTCCAACTTCTATTCTTGTGCTTGTATTACAATTATTTTCTACTCCTTCTATTGTTTGAGTAAATGGTATTGTTATTGTTTTACTATTTACTCCTATTGTTGATATATCTGTATATATTAGGTTTACCTCCATCTCTCCTTCTAATACCATTTTTCCACTTAATCTATTTTCTTTGTTTATAGATATTTGTATTGATGTATTTATAATTTCTCCATTTCCAATTTCGGGAACATTTACTTTTTCCCTTATTTGACATATGTTTTTCAATGTTTTTCTATCTGATGTTGTTTTTAATGTTTTTAAATCATAATTTACTCTTTCACCTGGGCAATATAAATCTTGTATTACTTGTATTTCTTTTTCTTCATATGAAATACAATTTATCTCAACTTCAACCTCTAAATAAACTGTATGTTCTTCTATTGAATTTGGTTTTATTATTAAATTTTTTATTAAATATGTTGTATCACATATATTTTCTTCTTTGATATCTGGCATATCTATAAAACCAACTAATGGAACTCTGCCTATTGTTTTGCAAATTCTTCCATCATCTGTTAAATACACAAGTTTTAATTCTATTTCTGATTTTGCAAGTATTTTGTTATAACTTATTTTTATATCTTTATCAACTAAACTTATTGTTGCATTTAATATTTCTGCTAAATTGTCTGTATTTGGAATTGATACATTTTCTTTCACATATGTTTTATTATTTCCTTCACATAATAATGAGTTTATTTTTTCTTTTTTACTTAAAATTTGCATATTAACATCATTTACATTCGTTGTTATTTCCGCTTCTTCAGGTAAACGTATTTTTATTGAAATTTCCACATTTGCCTTTATTCCTATTTTTCTTCCATTTATTACTTTACATTCAAAATTTTTTATATTTGGTTCAATATCAACAATCATTCCTATTTGTAATTCTGGAACAACTATTGTTTCTGAAAAATCAAGTGTTGTATTTAATCCTCTTAAATTATTTTTCTCTCCATCTGCTAAATACATTATATATGAAACAATATTTCCTTCTAATCTTAATTTTCCTTCAAAAACTTCTTTTTTATATATACATATGTTTCCATCTGTATTAATTGTATTTAATATATCTGGCTTTGAGTCTGGAACTATCATATCTCCTTGAACTACTATTTGTTCTTTTTTCTCACAAATTATCTTATTAATTTTTATAGTTTCTTTTGTTATATCCATATGAATAACCTCCTATATATTTTTGTTTATTAATTTATATGGACATTTAATTTATTTTATTACTTTTTTGAATATTTTTTTTACTTTTGTTTATACTATTTTAGTAAGAGGTGATATCTTTGACAAATATCAATTGTTGTTTAGATTGTGTTTATCAAAAAGATGGAAAATGCTCTTATGATATTATTTCTAATATAATAATATGTTCTAATTCTGAATGTGCATATTATAAAAGTCCCAATTAAAGTAAATTTAATTGGGATTTTTCTTACACAATAAATATTAGGATTTATAGAATTCATATTACATGAAGTTTCTATAATCAATTCTTTATTTTTTCAAATACTTTTGCTAAATATTTCATACTTGTTAAACTTTGCTCTAGTGTATTTCCAGTTGAACCAACTTCTATTATTACTGCTGCTTTTCCTAGATGTTGATTATATCTTGAATTTCTTACTATCATTGGTTTAAACAATCCTGGATACATTTCATTTGCAATTTCTTGAACTTTTATTGCAAATCTAAGATTGTTTTGCCAATTTGGATGATATAATCCTCCTCCATTTGTTCCTATTACAAACATTAATTGTGATGCAACATCATCACCTATTTTAACACTTGGATCATAATCACTTTTACTTCCAATTGCATCCCTGTGTAAATCTATTATTATATCACTTGGGTTTTCTTGCAAATCTTTTTTTACACTTTCCAATGACCTAGAATATGAGCCTGTATATGCAGGATAATCATGATATGTTTTGTCATGATTCACCTTAAATCCAAATCCAAGTAAATAATTTGTAAGTTCATCTCCTAGTCTTGCAACAGTATAATTTAAATCTGTTGTTCTAAAATTTCCTGTTTGTTCATATGGATATGTTTCACTTGGTGTATAACTTTCACATGTATGTGTGTGAAATATTAATATATTATTTTTGTCTATGTCTAATTCTGTATTCATAATATCATCTGGTATATCAAATGATGTCTCATTTTTTATTTTTACGCCATTTATTTCATTGTTAAAACTTTCTGATATTGGATTTTTAGTTACTATTTGCGTTTCTACATTTTCTAATATATTACTTACATCTACATTTGAGTTATTATTATCTTTTTCTTCTTCAACAGGCTTATTTTCTATATTTTCACCTGGAGTTTCTACAGGATTTTCTTCTATTTTTTCACTCTCTTTTAATCTAGAAAGTTCAACGCCTAATATTCTTTCTGAAAAATCTTTTGTATCTTCTTCATTTTCTTCTTTTATCGTTGTATTTGATTTTGAAACAATTTCATTTATAGCAGGTATTTCATTATTTAAACAATTTACTAATTTGCTTGATAAATTTATTTTGAAAACTTCTGTTGATTTTAAATTTTGTATAAATCTTGTAACAATAAAAAGCAATATTAAAGTTACTATTAATATTGCTATTTTTTTTATTGAACCTTTTGCATTTATTATTGTAACATTAAACATATAACATACCCTTCTTTTGAATTTTTCTTATATATATTATATGTTTGTTACAAGTATTTTAGAACTACAATAATCGTGGTTTTAGTTCTAAATAAATTGGCTTTTCTTCTCTTATCATTGTACTTTTACCATGTCCTGGATATACAATTGTTTCATCTGGTAATATCATTAATTTTTTTGTAATTGAATTTATAACATCTTCAAAATTTCCTGTTGGTACATCTGTTCTTCCCCAAGTTCCTCTAAATAATGTATCTCCTGAAAATAATAATTTTTCTTCTTCACAATATAAGCAAGAACCTCCTGAAGTATGTCCAGGTGTATGTATTACTCTAAATTCAAGATTTCCTAGATGTATTAAATCTCCATCGTCAACTCTTGAATCTACTTGAATAACTAAACCTTCAAATCCTATATATGTTGTTAGACTTATATTTGGATCTAATAAGTTTTCAGCAGCATTTCTATGTGCTAATATTTTTCCACCTTTTCTTTCTTTTAATTCTTTTACTCCTCCAATATGATCTCCATGGCAATGTGTTAAATAAATATATTTTAAATTTGCATTTAATATATCTAACATTTCTACAATTTTGTCAACATCTCCTGCAGGATCTATTACCATTGTTTCTTTTGATTTCTCGTCTTGTACAATATAACAATTTGTTACATCTCCAACCCATGAGTCTATCCTTAGTTCCTTTAATATCATTTTTCTTCTCCTCTTATTCCTTCATTTTGTTTTTTCTACTTACTTCATATACACTGTCTATTTTACGTAATTCTCTTATTACTTTATTTAAACTTTCTACACTATCTACTTCTAGTGTAACTTCTGTTATAGCAATTCTTTCTTTTGTTGCCTTTGCATTTACACTTATTAATCTTACTTTTGAGTCATTTAATTTTTGTACTATATCTCCTAATAATCCATTTCTATCATTTGCAAATATCTCAATTTCAACAGTATATGAACTCTTTTTCTCATCATTATACCATTTTACATCTATTATTCTATTTTGCTCTTTTAATAAATCTGCAACATTTGGACAATCTTTTCTATGAACAGATACACCTCTTCCTTTTGTTATATATCCTATTATTTCGTCTCCTGGTAATGGATTACAACATTTTGATAATTTTACTAAACAATTATCAATTCCTTTTACAATAACACCTGAATCAGATACTTTTGTATTATCTACTTTATTTTTTGCAAGTTCTTCTATTTTTTCTTCTATTTTTGGTTCTTCTTTATGTTCTTTTCTATATTCTATTAACATTCTTGCAATTATTCTGTTTGCTGTAATTGCTCCAAATCCAACTGCTAAATACATCTCATCTAAATTTTTATATTTATATCTTTCTAACATTGGATTTATATAATCTGTTTTGAAAAGTTCTGCATATGGAATTCCAATTCTTTTTAATTCTTTTTCAATTAAGTCTTTTCCTTTTTCTATATTTTCTTCTCTTTTTTCTTTTTTGAACCAAGAATTTATTTTGCTTTTGGCAGATGTACTTTTTACAAATTTTAACCAATCCATACTTGGACCTTTAGAGTTATCTGATGTTAAAATTTCTACAATATCTCCATTTTTGATTGGTGTTATTATTGGAACCATTTTACTATTGATTTTTGCTCCAACCATTTTATTTCCGATTTCAGCATGAATATTATATGCAAAATCTATTGGTGTTGCACCTCTTGGTAATACTTTTATTGCACCCTTTGGTGTAAATACATATACTTCATCTTCAAATAATTCTGTTTTTAGTGTTTCTAAGAATTGTTGTGGATCTTGCATTTCTTGTTGCCATTCTAGTGTTTCTCTAAGCCATGCTAATTTATCATCTTGTACTTTTACTACTTTCTGTCCTTTTCTACTTCCATAATTTGCTTCTTTATATGCCCAATGTGCAGCAATACCATATTCAGCAATTCTATGCATATCCCATGTACGTATTTGTACTTCAAATGGTGTTCCTTTTTCTCCTAATAATGTTGTGTGTATTGATTGATACATATTTGTTTTTGGAACTGCTATATAATCCTTAAACCTTCCTGGCATTGGACTATACATTTCATGTACTACACCTAATGCCGCATAACAATCTTTTACAGAATTTACTATTATTCTTAATGCAAATAAGTCATATATTTGATCTAATGTTTTATTATCTCTTTGCATTTTTCTATATATACTATATAAGTGTTTTGCTCTTCCTGTAACTTCTGCTTCAATATGTTCTTTTTTTAATTGTTGTCTTATATCATCCATTATTTTTTCAATAAATCTTAGTCTTTCTTCTCTTTTTTGCTCTATTCCTTTTATTAATTCATCATATTCTTTTGGATATAAATATTTAAAGCTTAAATCTTCTAATTCCCATTTCATTGAATATAGACCAAGTCTATTTGCTAATGGGGCATATAATTGCATTGTTTCTGTTGATATTGCTATTTGTCTATCTCTTCTTAAAAACTCTAATGTTCTCATATTGTGTAATCTATCTGCTAACTTTATGATTATTACTCTTATGTCTTTTCCCATTGCTAAGAACATTTTTCTATAATTTTCTACTTGATTTTCTTCAATTGATGCATGTCCTATTTGTTTTAATTTTGTAACACCATCAACCATATCTGCAATTTCTTTTCCAAATTCTCTTTCTATATCTTCATATGTTACCTCTGTATCTTCTACTACATCATGTAAAAGTGCTGCACATATTGTTTGTTCATCTAGTCCAAGTTCTGCAATAGTATATGCTACATTTGTTGGGTGTATTATATATGGTTCACCTGATTTTCTTAATTGTGTTCCATGTTTCTCTAAAGCATAGTTATATGCTTTTTGTATTATTTTTACATCTGGCCATCTTTTGTTCTTTTTTACTCTTTCAATAATCTCTTTTATTGTATGATTTTCTGCCATATAAATCCCCCCATTGATTTATTTTTCTCTTTCACATTTTACATCTTTTTGTTTTAAATTTAAAGCCTTTTATCAAAATTTTATATTGATTTCATAATATCTTTAATATTAATTTGAATACTATCAACACCATTAAATGAATTTATTTCTAAATTTCCTGCAATATCAACTCTATCACCAATTCGATAAGTATCTGCTAATACTCCCATGTTAAATCCTATTGCATTAATTATATTTTTATTATCCTTTACAGATAATCTTAAATGTTTTCCTTCTGATAGAGATCTTATTGAGTCTATTTTTAAATTTCTAAATGCAAATATTGGCATTTTATTGGCTTCACCAAATGGTTCAAGTTCTTTTAAACTGTCTACCATTTCTTTATTTACATCATCAAGTTTTATTTCTGCATCAAGATTTAAAATTGGAATTATTTTATCAACTTCTTTTTCTTTTGCTATTTTTTCAAATTCTTCTTTAAATTCTTCAACTTTTTCTTTCTTTATGTTTATTCCTACTGCCATAGCATGTCCACCAAATTTGTCTATTGTGTCATTACATTCCATTAATGCTTCGTGTAAATCAAATCCAGGTATACTTCTTCCAGATCCTTTACATTCTCCATCTTCTTCACATAATAAAATACTTGGTTTAAAATATAGTTCTGTTATTTTTGATGAAACTATTCCTATAACACCATGATGCCATCCTTTTCCAGATACTACTATTGTATTTTTTGTATCAAGTCCTTCTTTTTCTATTTGTTCTACAGCTTCATTATAAATATTTTTTTCTATTTCTTGTCTTGTTTTATTGTATTCATTAATTTTTTGTGTTAATTCTTTTACTTCATTTTCTTCTTTTGATAACAATAAATTTAATGCTTCTTCTTGATGTCCCATTCTTCCACATGCATTAATTCTTGGTGCTACCCCAAATGATATTGTTGTTGAATTTATTTTTGAATACCCACAGCTTTGCAATATTTCTTTTAATCCTAAATTTTTTGTTTGCTCTACTAATTTTAATCCCAGTTTTACAATTACTCTATTCTCATCTGTTAATGGTACTATATCTGATATTGTTCCAACACAAACTATATCTAAATATTTTAAATATTCTTTTGGGTCTAATCCTAATTTTATACTTAATGCTTGTATTAATTTAAATACTACTCCAACACCAGCTAAATTTCTACATTCATATTTATTATCTTTTCTTTTGGCATCTACTACTGCTATCGCTTTTGGTAATTCTTCTGCTGGCTCATGATGATCTGTTATAATTGTTTCAATATCAAATGTTTTTGCATATTCAACTTCATCTACTGCTGTTATTCCACAATCTACTGTTATCATTAATTTGTTTCCTTGTTTGGCTATTTCTTCCATTGCAGTCTTATTTAATCCATATCCTTCATTTAATCTATTCGGAATATATACATTTACTTGTATTCCTCTTTCTTCAAGAAAACTTTTCAATACTGTTACACTTGTAATTCCATCAACATCATAATCACCATATATTATTATTTGTTCTTTATCTTTTATTGCTTTTAATATTCTTTCAGCAGCTTTTTCCATATCAGGCATTCCAAATGGATCATAAAAATCACTTCTTTTTGGATTTAAAAATTTTGTTATTTCTGCTTCTTCTGTTATGCCTCTATTTGTAAGTAATGTTGATAGTAATCTATTTAATTTGTATTTTTCTTGTAATTTTTCAACTTTTTCTTCATTAGTTTGGTATATTTCCCATTTCTTATTCATTATAAATTTTGTTCCTTTCTCTATAGTAAAAATTCTAGCCTTATTTTATTCTATAATAATAAAAATAGCAAGAAAATTCTTGCTATTTTTCTGGATTTTTATAATTCAAAAATTACTCTTCATCTATTGGTTCTGTATCTTCTTCATCATCAGATGGAAGTTCTTCTCCTAAACTTTGTTCAAATGCTTTTGCAAAATTATCTCTAACTTTTTTCTCTATTTCGTCCATTATATCTGGATGTTCTTCTAAATATCTTTTTGCATTTTCTCTACCTTGACTAATTCTTTGACCATTATAACTAAACCATGCACCACTTTTTTCTACAATATCTAAGTTAACTGCCATATCTAGTATATTTCCAACTTTTGATATTCCTTTTCCATATAATACATCAAATTCTGCTTCTCTGAATGGTGGAGCTACTTTATTTTTTATAACTTTTACTCTTACTCTGTTTCCTATAACTTGTCCATCTTGTTTCATCATTTCTGTTTTTCTTATATCCATTCTTACTGATGCATAGAATTTTAATGCTCTACCACCTGTTGTTGTTTCTGGGTTTCCAAACATTACTCCTATTTTTTCTCTTAATTGGTTAATAAATATAAGTACTGTTTTTGATTTATTTATTGCTCCTGCTAATTTTCTTAATGCTTGTGACATTAATCTTGCTTGAAGACCCATATGTGAATCTCCCATTTCACCATCTATTTCAGCCTTTGGTACTAATGCTGCAACAGAGTCTACTACAACTACATCTAATGCACCACTTCTTACTAATGCTTCTGTTATTTCTAATGCTTGTTCTCCTGTATCTGGTTGTGATACTATTAAATTATCTATATCTACTCCTAATTTTCTTGCATATACTGGATCTAAAGCATGTTCTGCATCTATAAATGCTGCTTCTCCTCCCATTTTTTGTGCTTCTGCTATAATATGTAATGCTAATGTTGTTTTTCCTGATGATTCTGGTCCAAATACTTCAATAATTCTTCCTCTTGGTACTCCTCCAATTCCTAATGCTATATCTAAACTTAAAGCTCCTGTTGGTATTGCTTCTACCTCCATTGCTTTATATTCTCCTAATTTCATTACTGATCCTTTTCCAAATTGTTTTTCTATTTGGCTCATTGCAACTTCTAGTGCTTTTCTTTTTTCTGCATTTTCTCCCATGTTTGTATCTTTCCTTTCTTGAGACTATTTTCGTGTCTCTTTTTCTAAACCTTTGTTCGATATCTATATTATATCGTTTTTTATTTTTTTGTCAAGCAATTTTATGAAATTTTTTCATAATTTTCTAATTACATATTATAAGTATTGAAATATAAGTTTTTTATTACATTCCTCGGCTTATTACGAAATTTAAGAAATTCTAATTTATTTTATGGCACCATTCCACTAAAGTGAACTCTTTCCATAAAATTGCAAAGAATTTCTAAAATTTCTTCATGCGCATTCGTCATTTCATGCAAAACTTATATTTCATACTTTTATAATCAATTCTTATACCAATTATCTATATTAATAAATATATTATACCAATTAGCTGGTATACTGCCTTTCAATGTCCAATTACTTGCAACTTCATAATAATTACTAAATAATCCTATATATGGTACTTCATCATTATATATTTGTCTAATTCTTGTATATTTTTCTTTTAACAAATCTTCCTTTGTTATATTTTTTACTTCATTCATTATTGAATTTAATTCTTCATTTGAAAAGTTTGCTAAATTTCCATCTCCAAAAAATGTTTCTAAATTTGGACTTAATGATAATGTTACACCTGTTAATATCATATCATAATTTCTATTGTCTAAATATGATTGATATTGATTATCTGTTGCTTTTACAAGTGTTACTTTTATACCTGCTTCTTCTAAATTACTTTTTATTATATCTGCAATTGCAACTCTTGTTTCATTAGATGCTTGTACTACAAGTTTAAAATTTATTATTTTTGTACTATAGTTAATATATTGTTGCCATCTATTATATTTATATTCCCATCCATTATCTTCTAATATTTGAATTGCTGTATCTGTATTGTATGATGTATCTGCTTTATCTCCTTGTAACCAATTTCCATAATCTAAAAAGTAATCTTGTGTTCTATATTTTCCTCCATATACTTGAGAAATTATACTTTCTCTATTTATTGCTCTTGAAATTGCTTGTCTTACTTCTTTATTTGCTAATACTTGGCTTTGTGTGTTTATTGCTAGAAAATCAAATTCTCTTCCATTTGTTTCTGCTTTATTATATCCTATTGTTCCTATATAATTTTCAATTCCTATATTATTTGTTGTAATTAAATCTATCTTTCCTAATTTAAATGAATTATACATTTCTCCAACATTTGAATATTTTGATATTGTTATTTTTTCAAGTGTTAATTCTGCCCTTTTATAATTCTCATTTTTTTCAAGAATTATTGAATCACTGCTATTTTGTGTTATTTTATATTTTCCTGTTCCTATTGGGGCATTATTACTTGAACCATAAATAAAATCTTGTCCTTCATAATTTTTTTTACTTAATATTGGAAATATTAAGTTATATTCAAAAAATGGTACTTCTTGGTCTAAAATTAATCTTATTGTATTGTCATCAACTCTATTTATTTCAGTTATATGCCTTATATTTTCAAGATAAATTGAATCTATTTTTGATAAATTCTCTATTGTAAAGATAACATCATCTACTGATAAATTATTTCCATCTGACCATTTTATTGATGTATCTATTTTTATTAAATATTTGTTCTCTGCTGTTTTCGCCCAATCTTTTGCTAAACATTTTTCAAGTTTATAATCACTTGTTAATTGAAATAATGGTTCATATATTATTTTTGTAATTTCTTGAACTTGTTTATTTTTACTTAATAATGGATTCATTGTATCAAATTCTGCAATTCCTAATTTTATTTCCTTACCTATATCATCTTCTTTTACTACATTTGTTTGTTCTTCGTCTGTTGTATTTTTCTTTTCTTCATTTAATTTATATGCAACTAATATAATTATTCCAATTATAAATATTATAAATATATATTTTGCAAAATTGCTTTTCACTTTCATATCATTCCTTTTTATAAATTTTCTTATGTATAGTTATAATACATTATAAACCAGGTTTTTTCAAGTATTTTAAAATAAAAAATAGGAGCTTTTTATATAGAGCCCCCATTTAATTTATATTTATTTTCTTGATTCTACAATCAGTTTTATTCCTGTTCTATCTTCCCCTTCAACTTCTACTTCAGCAAAAGCTGGTATGCAAACTAAGTCCACTCCTGATGGTGCTACAAATCCTCTTGCTATTGCTACTGCCTTTACTGCTTGATTTAGAGCTCCTGCTCCAATTGCTTGCATTTCTGCTTTGTTTGATTCTTTTACTAATCCAGCTATAGCTCCTGCTACTGAATTTGGATTAGATTTTGATGAAATTTTTAAGATTTCCATTTCTCTTTTGCCTCCTATAATTATTTTTTTGTTGCAACTTTTACATTTTGTATTTTACATTATTTAGGAGGTCATGTCTAGTAGTTTTTGGAAATTTTTAGAAATCTTTATTACAAGTTTCGACAGAATTATCTAATATATATCCTCTTTATATCTGTTACTTTTGATGTTGTATCATCTATGTTAAATATTACTGCATTTAGTATACATTCTCCTTCAGCTAATTTATATTTTTCTGGAAGTGTTGTTTCAAATCTTTTTATTGATGCTTGGGCATCCATTCCAATTACAGAATTCTTTGGTCCTGTCATTCCTATATCTGTTATATAACCTGTTCCATTGGGTAAAATTTGTTCATCTGCTGTTTGGACATGTGTATGTGTACCAAATATTGCTGTTATTTTTCCATCTAAATATCTTGCCATAGCAATTTTTTCAGCTGTTGCTTCTGCATGAAAGTCTATTATTATTATATCTACTTGTTCTTTTATTTCTTCTACCATATCTTTTGCCATAATAAATGGATTTTCTGTTAATATGTTTATATCAACTCTTCCCATAAAATTCATTACAGCTATTTTCTTTCCATTGCATTCATAAATTCCAAGACCTTTTCCTACAACTCCTTTTGGGTAATTTGCTGGTCTTAATAATTGTGGATGATCTATAAATTTAAATATATCTTTCTTTCCCCATGTATGGTTTCCCATTGTTACTACATTTGTTCCTGCACTTAACATATCATTAAAGTTTCTCTCATTTATTCCCATTCCACCTGCTGAATTTTCTCCGTTTGTTATTACAAAATCTATGTTTTCTTCTCTTTTTATTCTTGGTAATTCTTCTTTTAGTTTTCGAACTCCTGATTCTCCAACTATATCACCTACTGCTAATATTCTCATTTTTAACCTTCTTTCTAAAAGTTTTATTTTTTACTTCGTGTTTTATTTTACCATTTTCTGGCTTGTTCGTCAAGGCAATTGATTAAGTTAAATGATATAAAAAAGAACGCAAATATTACTCGAATTCGGGCATATATTTACGCTCTTTTTTGAGGAAATATTTCCTCAAATTTAACATCGTTTATTTTTCTTTACTCTTTTTTCTCACTTACAAACCAACGGGCTGTATCTGGAACATATAAAGTTAGTACATGGTCTTTTTTTAAAGCTTCTACAACTTTTGAATCCATTCCTGGGTACTCCTTATATTCTGGGTCTCTCCTAAATACTCTTTCATAGTCAGGAATTTTCAATTGCATACAAAAACCTCCATTCATATTAAACAATGTTACTATTCCAAAAATTAATATATTATATATAACATCAAAAATATAATTTGTCAAATTAGTTTTTAAGTAATTTTTTTATTGTTATTGAATATATTTTCTTATAACTTAGAAAGGATTTTATTTTATGAAAAAATATAAATTAGCAATTGTTGGTGCAACAGGATTAGTTGGAAGAACTGCATTAAAAATATTAGAAGAAAAAAATATTCAAAATTTAGAATATACTCTTTTTTCTTCCAAAAAATCTGCTGGTACAGAATTAAAGTTTATGAATACAAGATATCTTGTTCATGAATTAAAAGATTTCTCTTTTGATGAACATTTCGATTTTGCAATCTTTTCTGCTGGTGCAGAAACTTCAAGACATTTTGCCCCTATTGCAGCCTCAAAGGGTTGTGTTGTAATTGATAATAGTAGTGCTTTTAGAATGGATGATGATGTTCCTTTAATTGTTCCAGAAGTAAATTTTAATGATATTATAAATCATAAGAATATTATTGCAAACCCTAATTGTTCTACAATTCAAGCTGTTGTTGCTTTAAAGCCATTAGATGATAAATATAAAATAAAAAGAATAGTTTATTCTACATATCAGGCTGTTTCTGGTGCTGGGAAACTTGGATTACAAGATTTAGAAAATGGTCGTGCAAAAACATATTCACCATTATTAAAATTTTCTCACCCTATTTTTGATAATTGTTTACCAAAAATAGATGTATTTCTTGTAAATGGTTATACAAAAGAAGAAATGAAAATGATTAATGAAACAAGAAAAATTTTAGGTCATCCTTATTTACCTATAACCTCTACTTGTGTGCGTGTTCCAGTTTCAAATTGTCATGGAGAAAGTATAAATGTTGAATTTGAAAAAAGCTTTGAAATTTCTGATGTTATTACAACTTTAAAAACTTCACCTGGGATTCTTGTTTTAAATGATGATAAAAATGATTCATATCCTATAAATTCAATAGCTAATGGTCATGATGATGTATTAGTTGGAAGAATTAGAAGAGATTTTAGCAAGCAAAATTCTCTTAATTTATGGGTTGTTGCTGATAATTTAAGAAAAGGTGCTGCTAGTAATGCTATTCAAATTGTTGAAAAACTTTTAAATATGGAGGAAACTTATGAAAAATAAATTATTTACAGGTGTAGCAACTGCTCTTGCAACTCCTTTTATTGATGAAAAAATTAATTTTAAAGTATTTGAAGAATTTATCGAGTTACAAATAAACTCTGGAATAAATGCTTTAGTTGTATGTGGTACTACTGGAGAAGCTTCAACAATGTCTCAAAATGAGAAAATTGATTTAATAAAATGTGCAATTTCTGTTACTAATAAAAGAGTTCCTATAATTGTTGGAACTGGTTCAAATAATACTTTATCAGCAATTGAAATGTCTAAAATAGCTGAAAAACTTGGAGCAGATGGATTACTTGTTGTTACTCCTTATTATAATAAAACTACTCAAAATGGTTTAATTGAACATTATAAATCAATTAGTAATTCTGTTTCTATTCCTATTATTTTATATAATGTTCCAAGTCGTACAGGAATGAATATTTCTCCTGAAACTTGTTTAGAATTATCAAAAATCGAAAATATCGTTGGGATTAAAGAGGCTAGTGGTAATATAAGTCAAATTACTAGAATAGCTAGTTTATGTGGTGATAATCTACTAATATATTCTGGAAATGATGATCAAATTTTGCCTATTTTATCATTAGGTGGTCAAGGAGTTATATCTGTTCTTTCAAATATAAATCCTTCTCTTACTCTTGATATTACAAATTCTTTTTTTGCTGGAAATCTTGCAGATTCTTTAAAATATCAATTAAAAGCTTTACCTATAATTAATGCCTTGTTTGAAGAAACAAATCCTATTCCAGTCAAAGAAGCATTAAATTTATTAGGCTTTAATTTTGGAGAACCACGTTTACCTCTTATAAAATGTTCTGATAATTTAAGAAATAAATTAAAAGCACTTATAAAATAGGAAAAAAAAGATTCTTATATAGTACAACTCTACTACTAAGAATCTTTTTATTATATTATTCTTCTATTTTCTCTTCACTTAAAAGTGCTTCTGTGTTTTCCTCTGAAGAATTTTCATCTTTATTTTCTTCTGAATTATTTTCAACTAAATCTTTCATTGTTAAATTAATTCTACCTTGGTCATCTATTTCAATAACTTTTACTGGAACTTTATCTCCAACATTTACATAGTCTGTAACGTTTTTAATATGTTCTTTAGCTATTTTAGATATATGAACTAATCCTTCTTTTCCTCCACCAATATCTACAAATGCTCCAAATGATGTAGTTCTTGTTACTGTTCCATAATATATTTGTCCAACTTCAACTACTCTTGCTATATTTTCTATTATATCTAATGCTTTTTCTCCCATTTCAGCATCTGTTGAATAAATAAATACTTGTCCATCTTCTTCAATATCTATTTTTACACCTGTTTCATCAATTATTTTATTAATTGTTTCTCCACCTTTTCCAATTACATCTTTAATTTTTTCAACTTTAATTTGTGTTGTAATTATATGTGGTGCATATTTTGATATTTCTTCTCTTGGTTCTGAAATAACTGGTTTCATTATATCATCTAATATATATTGTCTTGCTTTTCTTGTTCTTGCAAATGCTTCTTCTATTATCTTATATGATAATCCATCTACTTTAATATCTACTTGTATTGCTGTAATACCTTTTTCTGTTCCGCCAACTTTGAAATCCATATCTCCGAAAAAGTCTTCTAATCCTTGAATGTCTGTTAACATTACATAATCATCTGGATTTTCTGGATTTGTTACAAGTCCTGTTGAGATACCTGCAACTGGTCTCTTAATTGGAACACCTGCATCCATTAATGCTAATGTACTTCCACATATACTTGCTTGTGATGTTGAACCATTTGAAGATAATACTTCTGATACAACTCTTATTGCATATGGGAATTCTTCTACTGGTGGTAATACTGGAACTAATGCTTTTTCTGCTAATGCACCATGTCCAATTTCTCTTCTTCCAGGTCCTCTTGATGTTTTTGCTTCACCAACACTATATCCAGGGAAGTTATATTGATGCATATATCTTTTTGCTGTTTCTGTATCTATTCCATCTAATTCTTGTTCTTCACTCTTCATTCCAAGTGTTACTATTGACATTACTTGAGTTTGTCCTCTTGTAAATAATGCACTTCCATGTGTACGTGGTAATAATCCTACTTCACATGATAATGGTCTTATTTCATCAATTGCTCTTCCATCAACTCTTTTATGTTCATAGAATATCATATCTCTTACACATTTTTTCTCTAATTTATAAACTGCTTCACCAATTTCTTGCTTTCTTTTTTCGAATTCTTCTTCTCCTAATTTTTCAGCAAGAGCATTTTCAATTTCTTCTGTTAACGCTGCAACATTATTGTCTCTTGTATCTTTGTCTATTTCTTGTACAGCTATTTTCATTTTTTCTGTATAATCTTTTTCTAATTCTTCATATAAATCATGATCTACTGCAAATGATTTGTATGCAAATTTTGGCTTTCCTATTTCGTCTTTCATTTTTTGAATAAATTGACATACTTTTTTGATTTCTTCATGTCCTTTTTTGATTGCTTCTAACATTACATCATCTGGAACTTCATTTGCTCCTGCTTCAATCATTGCTACTTTTTCAGCTGTTCCTGCAACTGTTAAATTTAAGTCACTTACTTTTCTTTGTGCTTCTGTTGGATTTATTACTATTTCTCCATTTACTAATCCTACATTTACTGCTGCTGTTGGTCCTCCAAATGGTATATCAGATATTGATAATGCTGCAGATGCACCAATCATTGCTGCTACTTCTGGTGAATTATCTTGTTCAACACATAATACTGTTGCAACAACTACTACATCATTTCTGAAATCTTTTGGAAATAATGGTCTTAATGGTCTATCTATAGCTCTTGATACTAATATTGCTTTATCACTTGGTTTTCCTTCTCTTTTTGTATAAGATCCTGGTATTTTTCCAACTGAATACATTTTTTCTTCAAAATCTACTGATAATGGAAAAAAGTCTATTCCTTCTTTTGGCTCTTTTGATGCTGTAACATTTACCATTACAACTGTATCTCCATATTTTACTACAACATTTCCATTTGCTAATCCTGCTAATTTTCCTGTTTCTATTACAAGTTTTCTACCTGCTAATTCTGTTTCATAACTTTTAAACATATACTTTTTCTCTTTTATGGTTTATTTATATAATCCATAAACTCCTTTCTTTTATTCTTTACACCTATTTAAGTAAGTCAAACTTGTAATTAGATTGTAACCTCTATAATATGTTTTATTTGTTTAAAGCACATTATACAAGCTACTTTTCCAAATACATTTGACTTACTTTAAGAACAAATAAGAAAAATTTTCAATTTTTCTTTGATTTGTTCTCGCCCGATTTGAGTTTCTGAGCGAAGCAATGAAATCTCAAAGGGCTAGCGATTGTAGCATTTTATATAATAGGAAAGTATAACTTTCCTATTATATAAAACAAAAGGACGTAGGCTTTTATCGCACACGTCCTTTTACAAATCTTAAACTATTTTCTTAGTCCTAATTTTTCAACTAGTGCTTTATATGATTCTTCATCTTTCTTTGCTAAGTAGTTTAATAAATTTCTTCTTTTACCAACCATTTTAAGCATTCCTCTTCTTGAATGATTGTCTTTTTTATGAACTTTTAAATGCTCTGTTAATTCATTAATTCTTTCTGTTAAAAGAGCGATTTGAACTTCAGATGATCCTGTATCTTTTTCATCTCTTCTATATTGATTAATGATTTCTTGTTTTCTTTCTACTGTCATGTTATTAACACCTCCTATTTCTTTTTTCTCCTTATACCGAGCTCTAATAATAGGTGTCTTTTACTAGGCTAAGTTAAAGGAATATTTTTTCAACATAACTATTGTACTATATTTTACCAAAAAAATCAAGCAATTTCACTAATTTAGATTAAATATATTTTTATCCATTTTTTATTGCTAATATATCTTCATCTTGTTTTAAGCTTGGTCCTAAAAATTCATAACAATTTTTATTAGATTTCATTGCTGATAATCCTATTTCTTTGTCTTCTCTCAGCCTTCCACTTGCGAACTTTATTATAATTGGTTTATTCGTTGCAGCTAACATTACTACTTCTTTATCATCTCTCATTTCTGGTGATGCAAAATACAAAATTTGTCCTGTTTTTTTCAATCCAGCCATTAATAATTCTTTATCATTTAATAAATTTTCTTTTGCATAGCAATATGTCCACCCAACTTCACTTACTGAGTCATATACTATTTCTCTATCTGCTTTTAATCTATCACTAACATATTCTAATGCTTCTGGATTATTATGTATTGCGGCTAATGCAATCTCTCTATCATCTTTCATTTCTTCTCCTGCATAATCTAATAGTCCACCTTCTTTTGATACATTTTCTAATACGTATTGCCTATCATGCGCATTTTCTCTCATTTTTATTACTTCTGGTCTCTCTGGCATTTTCCTTCATTCCTTCCATAAAATATTCTTCTGAAAAAGAATTTATTTTTCTCTTTTTAATAAAAAATGATATAATCTATTTTACTAGCATTATATCATTTTATTTTCTATTTTACTATAATTTTTTTGTTTTTAAGATACTTTTTTTCTTAATTCATTTGCATATTGTAATGTAACTTCATTTACTTCTCCTGAAGAGATTCTTGCAATTTCACATAAAACTTCTTCTTCATTTAATAATTTTACTTTTGTAGCTGTTCTTTCATTTTCTACTTTTTTACTTATGAAATAGTTATAATTTGCACTTGCAGCAATTGCAGCCAAATGTGATATGCACAAAACTTGATGATTTTTTGAAATGCTTTTCATTTTATCAGCCACTGCATTAGCAGCTTTTCCACTTATTCCAGTATCAATTTCATCAAATATCATAACAGGTACTTCATCCGCTTCTGCTATTACTTTTTTTATAGCTAGCATTATTCTTGACATTTCTCCTCCTGATGCAATTTTTACTAGTTCACTTTCATTTTCGCCAATATTTGTTCTAATATAAATTTGAACAGAATCTTTACCATTTTCAAAATATTCATTTGTTTTATATTCTACTTTTACATTAATTGTTGCATTTTTCATTTCTAATTCTAATAATTCTTTATTAATTCTTTGATTTAATTCTGTTGCATATTTTTTTCTAATTTCACTTATTTTCATTGCTATTACATTTAGCTCTGTTTCTAACTCAGCTTTTTCTTTTCTTAGTTTAGCATTTATTTCTTCTGCATTTTCTATTTTATTTATCTCATCTGCAACTTCTTTTCCATATTCTAATATTTCTTCAATATTATTTCCATATTTTCTTTTTAAATCATATATAATGTCTAATCTTGTTTCTACTTCTTCTCTTTGTTGTTCATCAAAATCTACATCTTCACAATATGTTTCTATGTCTCTTGATATTTCTTGCATTTCATAATATATGTTTCTTAAACTTTCTATTGTTGAACTATATTTTGAATCTATTTCTTCTATTTTTTCTAATGCTCTTACTGCACTATTTATTACATCTATTGTATTTTCTCCAACTGCTTGACTTGCTTCTGATAAGTTTTTTGCTATTTTTTCTGAGTTTAACATTATTTTTCTTTTTTCTTCTAATTTTTCTTCTTCATCTTTTTTTAATTTTGCTTCTTGTATTTCATTTAATTGATATTTTAATAAATCTAATTTTCTTTGTTTTTCTTTTTCATCTCCATAATTATTTCTTATTTCTCTTTTTACTTCATTATATCTTATAAATTTTGAGCTGTATTCACTTTTTAATGATAATAATTCTTCTCCTATAAAATTGTCAAGATATTTTATATGTGTTGAACTATCAAATAATTGTTGATTTTGATTTTGACCATGTATTTCTATATATTTACTCATAAAGTCTTTTAATTCTGATACAGTTACAAGTCTTCCATTTATTTTACAAGTATTTCTTCCATTGCTATATATTTCTCTTGTTACAATAATATTTCCATCTACTGAATTTATATCTTGTGGCTCATACATACATATTTCTACATATGAATGGCTTTCACCTTTTCTTATCATTTCTTTTGAAAATCGTCCACCACAAATTACTCCTAATGAATCAATTATTAATGTTTTACCAGCTCCTGTTTCTCCTGTTAATACATTCATTCCTTTGTTTAAATTTATTTCTAAATCATCTATTATTCCTATATTTTTTATATGTAAATTTGTAATCATGGCAATCCTCCAAAAAAATAATAATACTTTTCGTAAGTTAAATATCAAATGTCTGTTCGAAAAGTATTATATGTTTTTCTTTGATTTTTGTCAATAGTTTTGCGAACTTTTTTTCGCTTTATTTTTACTATTAATTTTTAAAATTTCTTCTATTTTATTTTTTTCTTCTTTAGTTGCTATATAGTTATAATATAACCTTGTATAAATTTTTAATGCTTCCGTACTCACTGCTTTTATATTTTCTTCACTTATCTTTCTATCACTATAATTAGGAATTTTATTTTTTAATATTTCACTAATTTCTTTCTTTGGAATTTTTAGGTAGTCTCTCAAAGGGATATTATTTAATAATTTCCAAACTTCATTATATGTTTCATCAATCATCTTTCTTCTTCTTTCATTGATATAGACTCTTTTTCTATATCTTCTAATCCAAGATTTCTAAAAACTAATGCTTCTCTTAAAAAACTAACTTCTGAGTTTTTTCCTTCATCTGATAGCTCAATACTTAAATTGATACTATTTTGAAGTTCTTTTACTAATCTTTTTATTTCTTTTACTGATATTTCTACTTCAAAATCTAATTCATCAGTATATTTTTCATAAGTTCTAAAAGTTATAATAATATCATCTAATTTTCTTGTATTTATATACTTACTATAGTCTATATTATAATTATTATGTGCAATGCTATCTCTTAAATGTCTAAACAAATTAGAACTATTTACCATAACATCTCCATATCTATCTATTTGTTTCTGTATTTGGTCTTTTTTTCTTTTTGGTGCTCTCTCTAGCTTTTCTCTTAAATTTATTGTTCGTTTTATTGATTCTTCTTTACTTAAATATTTTATTGTGACTCCACTCAAATCAATTCCATTATATTCAAAAATTGGTCTATTTCTATTTTTGTTTATTTCTCTTATATAAACAAAACAATAATTAGCTAAAGCTATTGCTGATTTTGCATATAAAAATGGTTTCTGAGCAGCTAATTGTGAAATTGATAAATCATATAATTCTTTTATAGATATATTTTCTTCTTCCATTGCTTGCTCATCACCTGCTCTCCAATATTCAGGTGATGCTATTATCATAGAATATAATTGAATCATATAATTTACATCTGATGATACTGCTACTTTTATATCATCTTCATTCTTAGCAGTTGCATTAATTAAAAATGCTGTTGTTAATACTAGTTGTGATTTTTGTTTTTGCTTCGTTTTAGTATCTTTCCCCGAAATTCTTAAATTATTTATTCCTATATTTTTCAACCATTTTTTTATTTCTTTTTCTCTTTCTGGTGAAATTTTCTTTCCTGAAATAGTAATACTATTTACAAATTTATTAATTGATAATTTTTCTGTTTTCTCATCTAGCTTTTTTTCATCAAAATATAAAACTCCAAGTTTTTCTAGTTTTTTCTCAATAAATTTATCAAAAACATTCTCATAACTTTTTATTAATTCTATAAATTCATTAATTTCTATATCTCCTGATATATATCCATTATTAGTGTGAATATATATTTTTGAATCATTAACTATTTTTATTTCATACATTGCATGTGCTAAGCAATTCCTTAATTGCCTTATTTTTTGTTTTTTATCATTTGAATTTTTTAATTGAAATTTATCTAAAAAATCTATCCCTTCAAACATTCTTTCAAGTTCTACATTTCCTATACGATATTTAGATAATATTTCTTCTATATTAAATAATTTTAATGATTCTGATACTACCATTGCTCTAGCTGCAAATACTATTTTTTCATATTGTGAAAGACTTTCAAATTCATCTTTTAATTCTGTCATTGTTATATTGGGTCTTAATTTTGTTATAAGTTCTGCTGTTTCTTCATAAAAACTTATTACACTATTAAAATCGCTTATTCTATCTAATATTAAAACATTCTCTTTATCAGACACTATTCTTTCTCCTATAAAAATTTTATGAATTTATTATATCATTACTCTAAGTATTTTTCAATTTATATTCCAATCCTGTATTTCTTTTTTTACTATCTACATTATTTATCATAAAGTCTACAACTCTATCATTTCCAATTACAATCAATAATTTTTTAGCTCTTGTTAATCCTGTATATAATAAATTTCGTGTTAAAAGCATTGGTGCAGCTTGCGGTACAATCATTATAACAACATCAAATTCACTTCCTTGTGCTTTGTGTATTGTTATACAATAACTATGATCTATTTGTTCTAAATCATTGAATTCATACCAACAAACTTTATCATCATCGAATTTTATTCTTATATTTTTTTCTTTTTCATTTATATTTGTTATTGTTCCAATCTCACCATTAAATACACCATTTCCAGTTTCTATAGAGTCTCCTTCTCTTCTTTCCCAATACATATCATAATTGTTTTTGGTTTGCATTATTCTATCACCAATTCTGAATATTACTCCCATACTTGCTTTTTCTGGTTCACCTTCTCTTGGCGGATTTAATTCTTGTTGTAATGATTTATTTAATTCTTTTGTTCCTAACATTCCTTTTTTAGTTGGTGTTAATACTTGAATATTTTCAAAAAAGTCATAGTCTCCGAACTTTTTTAATCTTCCATTACATAATGATAAAACTTGTTCTAATATTTTTTCTTGATTATTTTCTTTTATAAAGAAAAAATCTTCTTTTGCATTTTCTGATAATTCTGAATCATCTTTTTGTATAAATTTTTGACCATTGTTTACTCTATGTGCATTTACTATTATTTTACTTCTTGCTGCCTGTCTAAATATTTTATCTAAATGTACTGTTGAAATTTTTTCAGATGATATTATATCTTTTAAAACACTTCCAGGTCCTACTGATGGAAGTTGGTCTGTATCTCCTACAAGAATTAATTTTGTTCCTAAATATATACAATCTAACAAATAACTCATTACAAACATATCTACCATTGACATTTCATCAACTATTATTATGTCTGCATCTATTGGCGCACCTTCAAAGTCTTTGTCTTTCTTATAAAATACATCATCATCAACTTTTCCTATCTCTAATAATCTGTGCAGTGTTTGTGCTTCTTCTCCTGTTGTTTCAGTCATCCTTTTGGCTGCCCTTCCTGTAGGAGCACATAATACAATCTTATATTTTTTTGTTTTATAAATTTCTATAATACTTTTTATTATTGTTGTTTTTCCTGTTCCTGGACCACCTGTAATAATTGTTACATTATTATCATTAATAGTTCTTATTGCTTCTTTTTGTTTTTCGGATAAAATCATATCTGTTTTTTCTTCTACTTTTTTTAATTCTTTTTCTATATTGCTTACTTTTTTTACATTTTTAGTATTTTTTAATTTTATTATTCTTTCTGCAATTTCATTTTCTGTTTTATAAAATGAATATAAGTATACCCATTCTTCTTCATCTCTTTTTTCAATAACTATATCTTCATTTGCTTTTAAATTTATTAGTCCTTCTTCAATTATTTCTTCAGATACTCCTAATATCTGTTTTACATATTCTATTAAATTCTCCTTTAATGTACAACAATGTCCATTATATGTGATTTTTATCAATGCATATTTTATTCCACTTTTCACTCTTTTTTGATTTTCTCGTTCTATTCCAAGTTCTATTGCCATTTTATCTATTTGTGAAAATTCCACACCTCTTGTGATATCTATTAAAATATATGGATCATTTTCTATTTCTGATATTGCATTTATTCCTAATAAATCATATACTTTTTTGGCACTCTCTGCCCCTAATCCAAATCTTTCTAAAAAGCCAACAATTTGCCATACTTCCCAATTTTCAATAAAACTTTCAGATATTTCTTTTGCTTTATCTTTTGTTATTCCTTTTATTTGTACTAATTTTGATGGTTCGTATTTTAATACATGTATGGTTTCATCTCCAAATAATTTTATTATTTTACTTGCTGTTGCTGGTCCAACTCCTTTTATATTTCCATTTGCAAGATATTTTTCTAGTGCAGATAATGTTTGTGGCATTAATTTTTCAAATGTTTCTATTTTAAATTGTTCTCCATAATCTTTGTGTTCTATAAATTTTCCGATTATTTTTAATGAATCTCCTTTACATATAAATGGTAAATATCCAACTACTGTAAATTGTTCTTCTTCTGTTTCAAATATTCCTACAGTATAGCTATTTACTTCATTTTGATATATTATCTCTGCTAGTATTCCTTCTTTTTCTTCCAATTTCCGTCCTCTTTTCGTATTTTGATAGTGTGATTTTATCACAAAAATATGTTTGTTTCAAGGATATTTAGTTATAAATAAAAAAATCGAGAAATTCTTACATTTCCCAATTTTTATTTTATACTATGTGTATTATAATTTTCTAGACCTCTAATTTTATAATTTTTTCCCAAGGTAATTCTGGCTTTCCAAAATGACCATAATTAGTTGTTTTTGTATAAATTGGTTCACGTAAACCAAGATATTCAATAATTCCTTTTGGTGTTAAGTCAAAATTCTTTTTGATTATTTCTTCTATTTTTTCTTCTGGTATTGTATTTGTTCCAAATGTGTCAACAAATATTGACATTGGTTGTTCAACACCTATTGCATATGCTACTTGTAATTCACATTTTTTGGCAAATCCATTTGCAACTATATTTTTTGCAATATGTCTCATCATATATGCTGCACTTCTGTCAACTTTTGTTGCATCTTTTCCTGAAAAAGCTCCTCCACCATGACGTGCATATCCACCATAAGTATCTACGATTATTTTTCTTCCTGTTAGTCCTGTATCTCCTAAAGGTCCACCTATAACAAATCTTCCTGTTGGATTTATAAAATATTTTGTATTTTCATCTAAATATTTTTTTGGAATAACTGTTTTTATTACTTTTTCCATAATGTCTTTTTTTAATATATCCATATCTGCAGATTCTTCGTGTTGATTTGATATAAGTATTGTGTCAATTCTTTTTACAATTCCATCTTCATATTCAACTGTTACTTGTGTTTTTCCATCTGGTCTAAGATATGGTATTATTCCATTTTTACGAACTTCTGTAAGTCTTTTTGCCAATTTGTGTGCCATTGAAATTGCAAATGGCATATATTCTTCTGTTTCATCTGAAGCATATCCAAACATTATCCCTTGGTCTCCAGCCCCACCAATGTCTACACCTTGTGCTATATCTGAGCTTTGCTTTGTTATGTTTATATCTATCTTACATGTTCTATAATCTATGTCTAAGTCTGCTCTGTCATATCCTATTTCTTTTATTCTATCTCTTACTATTTTTTCTATATCTAATGTTGCATTTGTTGTTAATTGTCCTGCTATTGTTATTTGATTTGCAGATGCAAATGTTTCTATTGCAACTCTCGAATATTTATCTTGTTTTAATGCTTCATCTAATATTGTATCTGATATATAATCACATAATTTATCTGGATGTCCTTCTGTTACACTTTCAGATGTAAAATACCATTTTTTACTCATATTTCTTCGTTTCCTTTCATATTTATTATTCTACTTTGAGTTATAATAAATTCTTATATTTGATCTGTCTAAAATAGAACCTTTCTAATATAACAAAAAAAGAACTCTTAGCGCTTGCTATGAGTCTTTTTCAAAAAAATCATCACTCAAAGCTTTTGCTTTGCCGGTATTAGCACCTTACATACTGCAGGTTGCTGTGGGATTAACGAGCCGTTCTCTACTCCACTCTTGATAATATATATTCAATTTTATAATTAAACTAATTGTAATATAGCTACTTCAGCAGCATCTCCTCTACGAGGACCAGCTTTAACTATTCTTGTATATCCACCAACTCTACCTTCGTATTTTGGAGCGATTTCATTGAATAATTTTGCCATTACATCTTCGCCTTCAACTTTGTTTAATTTTGTCATTATTTTTCTTCTAGCATTTAATCTTGATGGCATATCTTTTTGTCTCTTTTCAGTTGTTTCTTCTTTAACAACTTTTAGATATTCATTACCATTTTTGCTTTTTACTAATTCTGTAACTTTGTTACCTTTAGAATCTAATTTAGCTTTTACTACTTTAGCATCTACTGTTTCAAAGTTATCTTTTTCTTTTATTGCTAATGCTATTATGCTATCTGCAATAGCTTTTACTTCTTTTGCTCTAGCTTCTGTTGTTTCAACTTTACCTTTTAAGATTAAATCTGTTGTTAAAGTTTTTAACATAGCATTTCTTATATCAGTTGTTCTACCTAATTTTCTATTTGTAGCCACTTCTTTCACCTCTTTATTAAATTTTATTCATCTTCTTGTCTGAAATTTAGCCCTAATGAATGTAATTTTGCAATTACTTCATCTAAAGATTTCTTTCCTAAATTTCTAACTTTCATCATATCATTTTCAGATCTATTTGTTAAATCTTCTACTGTAGATATTCCTGCTCTCTTTAAGCAATTGAATGAACGTACAGATAATTCTAATTCTTCAATTGAAGTTTCTAATACTTTCTCTTTCTTAGATTCTTCTTTTTCAATCATAACTTGTGTATTTTTTGTTGCTTCTGATAAATCTATAAATAATTCTAGATGTCCTGTCATAACTTTGGCAGCTAAACTTAATGCTTCATGAGCTTTTAAGCTTCCATCTGTCCATACTTCTATAATTAATTTATCATAATCAACCATTTGGCCTACTCTAGTGTTTTTTACTTGATAATTTACTTTTTTTACTGGTGTATAAATTGAATCTATTGGAAGCACAGATATGTCTTGGTTTGGTTTTTTATTCTTTTCAGAAGGGGAATATCCTCTTCCCATATCTGCTGTTAATTCCATAATCAATTGTCCACCCTCAGCAACAGTTGCTATATGTAAGTCTGGATTTAATATTTCTACAGTTCCATCTGTAATGATATCTCCTGCAGTTACTTCTCCCTCTCCTTTAAAGTTAATTCTCATAACTTTTTCTTCGTTTTCAGTAAATTTTAGTCTAACATTTTTTAAGTTTACTATAATTTCTGGAACATCTTCTACAACATTTGGTATGCTTGAAAATTCATGTAAAACACCTTCAATTTTAACACTTGTTAATGCACATCCTGTTAAAGATGAAAGTAATATACGTCTTAAAGAATTTCCAATTGTAACGCCATATCCTCTTTCTAATGGTTCACATACAAATTTTGCATAATTGTTATTATCATCAACCTCTAGACATTCAATATTTGGCTTTTCAAATTCTATCATTTCTACCTCCTAATATTTTTCTAATTAAAAACTATTATTTAGAGTAAAGCTCTACTATTAAATGCTCTTCAACTGGAATATCAACATCTTCTCTTGATGCTAATCTTACTACTTTACCACTTAAAGTTTCGTTATTTAATTCTAACCAAGCTGGAACTGGTCTTGCTGAATTTGCTTCAATATTTGCTTTTATAGCTCCATTTTCTTTTTTGTTTTCTCTTACTGTTATAACATCTCCTGCTTTAACTAAGTAAGATGGTATATCAACTCTTTGTCCATTAACTGCAAATTGTCCATGGTTTACAAGTTGTCTTGCTTGAGCTCTTGAAGCTCCAAATCCTAATCTATATACAACATTATCTAATCTGCTTTCTAATATTTGTAGTAAGTTTTCACCTGTGATTCCTTTTTTATTAGATGCCATTTCGAAATATCCTCTAAATTGTTTTTCTCCAACTCCATAGTATGATTTTGTTTTTTGTTTTTCTCTTAATTGAGTTCCGTATTCAGAAAGTTTAGCTCTTTTTTGTCCGTGTTGTCCTGGAGCATAATTTCTTCTAGAAATACTGCATTTATCAGAATAACATCTTGAACCTTTTAAGAACAATTTTTGTCCTTCTCTACGGCAAATACGACATTGTTCGTCTGTATAACGTGCCATCTTTTACACCTCTTTCATTATATTTTATTTATATTCTTATATTTTAAATTTTTTTTTATAATCCACCTAAGTATAAAAAATTATACTCTTCTTCTTTTTGGTGGTCTACATCCGTTATGTGGGATTGGTGTAACATCTTTGATGCTACTGATTTCTAATCCTGCAGCTTGTAAAGATCTTATTGCTGATTCTCTACCTGCTCCTGGACCTTTAACATATACTTCAACTGTTTTTAATCCATGTTCCATAGCTTCTTTAGCTGCTTTTTCAGCAACTTCTCCAGCTGCGAATGGTGTGCTTTTTCTTGAACCTTTGAAACCTTGTCCTCCAGCACTTCCCCATGAAATTGTATTTCCGTTTGTATCTGTTATTGTTACTATTGTATTATTGAAACTAGAATGAATATGTGCAGCACCTTTATCGATGTTTTTTCTATTTCTTCTAGCTACTGGTTTTTTTGCAACATTTTTGTTAGCCATTGTTCTTATTTCCCTCCTTATATAACAGTTTTACACTGTTTTAAAAGTCTTATTTTACATCTTTCTTTGATCTACTTACTAATTTTCTTGGACCTTTTCTTGTACGAGCATTAGTTTTAGTTCTTTGTCCTCTTACTGGAAGACTTCTTCTATGTCTTAATCCTCTGTAGCATCCAATTTCAGTTAATCTTTTTATATTAAGAGCTACTTCTCTTCTTAAATCACCTTCAACTTTGTATGATTCGTCAATAACTTTTCTTATGCTATTAACTTCTTCATCAGTTAAATCTTTAACTCTTGTGTCTGGGTTTACTCCAGCTTTTGATAATATTTTGTTTGAGCTAGCTACTCCTATACCATAAATATATGTAAGTCCTATTTCTACTCTTTTTTCTTTAGGTAAGTCTACTCCTGCTATACGAGCCATGTTTCTTTGCACCTCCAAATTTTTTATTTGTTTGTCCTTATTTTTTTTAAAGGTGAAATGCATCTAATTAATAGATCTTTAAAAATTAATATTGGACATATATATAAACACAAATTTGATATGTTAACATCTATATGTTAAACAGCCGCTACCTTATTTGTGTTATAAACTTAAGGAATTAACCTTGTCTTTGTTTGTGTTTAGGGTTTTCACAAATAACTCTAATTACACCTTTTCTTTTTATTACTTTGCATTTGTCACACATTTTCTTTACTGATGGTCTAACCTTCATTTCTTTGCACCTCCTTAAATTGTCTTCAGACATTCCTTAGCTTGCCGCATTCCACTTGGGCTAAGGAATGACCTTCGCCTTGTGAATTAAGTTGTGTCTTCAAACTTGATTTTTATATAATTGGGTTAATTTACGTTTCAAATTTATTTTATAATATTCTTTATAAATTCCAATATGTTTTTTGAATTTTATTTTGCTCTCCAAGTAATTCTTCCTCTTGTTAAGTCATATGGTGATAGTTCAACTTTTACTTTGTCTCCTGGTAATATTTTTATATAGTTCATTCTTAGTTTTCCTGAAATATGGCCTAATATTTGGTGTCCATTTTCAAGTTCTACTTTAAAAGTTGTATTTGGTAGTGTTTCAACAACTACTCCTTCTACTTCTATAACATCTTCCTTTGCCAAGTTTTTTTCCTCCTTCTTAAAGAGCAATAAAATTCTAAAAACATGTTATTGTATTTAGATTTTTCTTACTTTTTTGCCAATTTTTCGTAGAAATTGGGTTTTAACTCATTTATTATATAACACTTTTAAATGATTGTCAATATTTCTGGATCATTTTCTGTAATTAAAATTGTATTTTCATAATGTGCTGCTAAACTTCCATCTTGTGTTACAATTGTCCATCCATCTTCTAATTCCCAAATATCTGGTTTTCCTGCAATTACCATTGGTTCTATTGCCAATGTCATACCAGGTTCAAGTCTTATTCCTCTTCCAGCTTTTCCGTAATTTGGTATTTCTGGTTCTTCATGCATTTCTTTTCCTATTCCATGTCCTTCAAATTCTCTTACTACAGAATATCCTTGTGATTTTACATATTCTCCAATTGCATGTGAAATATCTCCAATTCTATTTCCTTTTCTAGCATATTTTATTCCTTCAAAAAATGCTTGTTTTGTTACTTCTACTAGTCTTTTGGCTTCTGGTGATACATTTCCTACCATAAATGTTCTTGCTGCATCACCATTATATCCGTTTTTTAATGCTACTAAGTCTACACTTACTATATCTCCATCTTTTATTATTGTTTTCTTTGATGGAATTCCATGTATTACTACATCATTTACTGAAATACATGTTGATGCTGGATATGGTGGTATTCCTCTTATTCCTGGATCATATCCTTTTTCTGCTGATATTGCTCCATTTTTTTTCATTGTTTCTTCAGCTATTTTGTCTATATCTGCTGTTGTCATTCCTGGTTTTATTGCTTCTTCTATTGCTTTATGTGTTAAAGCTGTTACTCTTCCAGCTTCTCTCATTAATTCTATTTCTTTTTTTGATTTTATTGTTACCATTTTTATTCTTCCCTTCAAAATATATAATTTGTAGTTTCGAAAAAATTGTTTATTTCAAAACTAGATGCGTATTAACAAACTTGCGTCTTTTTCTTTAGGCACAATACTAATATTAATATGTAGCTTGCTTATATTTAAGCAAGCTATTTAGACTATTTTTTTATGTCTCTTACAACATCATTTGCAACATCTTTTCCCATTCTATTTATTGATATACTAACTGTTTCTGTTCTTAGTACACCTTTTTCCTTATAATATTCTACTAATGGGCTTGTTTTTTCTTCATAAATTTCTAATCTTCTTTTTATTGCTTCTGGATCTGAGTCATCAGCTCTTTGTTTTAGTGGTGAACCACATTTGTCACAGATTCCTTCTTTTACTGGTGGATGTAATTTTATATTATATGTTGCTTTACAATCTTGATTTGTACAAACTCTTCTTGTTAGCATCCTATCTATTATCTCTTCTTTTGGTGTTACTAGATTTATTACTAAATCTATTTTTTCACCTTTCTTAGCTAAGATTTTATCTAGTTTTTCTGCTTGTTCTATTGTTCTTGGAAATCCGTCTAATATTACACCATTTTTAGCATCATCCCATGTTAATCTGTCTTCAACCATTGGTACAGTTATATCATCTGGTACTAAATTTCCTTTTGATATATATTTGTCAGCTTCTACTCCAAGTGGTGTTTTCTCACTTATATTTTTTCTGAATATATCTCCTGTTGATATTTGTGGTAATCCTGTTTGTTCACTGATTAATCCTGCAACAGTTCCTTTTCCTGTTCCTTGTGCTCCTAACATAATTATATTCATATTTTTTCTTTCCTTTCTTGAGGTTCTAGCCTAATTTTTGTAGCTATTCCTTCTCTTTTTGGGATTATTCCCTTTTTTGACGACTATATTTTACTCTAAAACATAAAAAATAGCAAGTCTTTCTTGCTATTTTTTCCTTTTTTTATTATTTCATTCTACAAATTTTTCTTTTTTCCAAATGTTACTTCTTGAAATAAGAAATTTTTAACTTTTGTCCAAGTAACTTCTTGATGTAAAAATTCATTTACTTCATCTTCTACTTTTTGTTCATATGGTGTTAATTCTACTTTTATATCATAGAATAATACTGATTTTACTTTATTCCAAAAAGTATTTTTTGCAGGCAAGTTTGTTCCTGTACTTGAATTATTAATTGTATTCTCACCATTTATGTTTATTGCATTTTCGATTCCGATTCCATTATTTCCACAATTTTGAATTGGTTCATCTGTTTTTATTCCACCAAAAACACCTGAAACTTTTTCTATATTTGCCATATTTCTTCCTCCTTTGTGTTTATTTTTTCTATTATATTTATATAATAGATGTGTATTTTTTTCAAGTTATTTTATATTAAGTTTATATTACAAAAATATTACAATTGTAACATATCTATCCAATAACATATTCTATTTCTGCTTTTTTTATATTTACTTTTACTATTTTATTTTCTAATTCTTCATCTGTTTTATATTCTACTAATATATAATTTTGAGTATGTCCTTTATAATATCCTTCTTTATTTTTTTCTTCAAATAATACTTCTACATCTTTTCCGATTAAATTTTGATTATATTGTTTTTGATTTTCATTTGATAATTCAATTAATTTTTTACTTCTTTTTTCTTTTATATCACCTTGTATTTGATCTGGCATTTTTGCAGCAACAGTTCCTTTTCTTGGCGAATATGGAAATACATGCATTTTATAAAAGTTTATTTTTTTCAAATAATTATATGTTGTTTCAAAGTCTTCTTCAGTTTCTCCTGGAAATCCAACTATTATATCTGTTGTTAAAATTACATCATTATAGTATTTTCTTAATCTTTGAACAATTTCTTCAAATTCACTTGTTGTATATTTTCTATTCATTCTTTTTAATGTATTGTCACATCCACTTTGTAATGATAGATGAAAATGATGGCATATTTTTTCAAGTTTTATTAGTCTTTGCATAAATTCTTCTGTTATTATTTTTGGTTCTAATGAGCCCAATCTTATTCTTACTATTCCATCTATCTTATTTATTTCTTCTAATAAATCTATTAGACCTATATTTTCTTCAAAGTCTTTTCCATATGATGCAAGATGTATTCCTGTTATTACAACTTCTTTTATTCCTTTTTGTGCAATTTGTTCTATTTCTTTTATTATACTATCTATTTTTCTACTGCGCACTCTTCCTCTTGCATATGGTATTATACAATATGAGCAAAATTGGTTACATCCATCTTGTACTTTTATTACTGCTCTTATTTTTTCAGTATATGAAATTTGTCCCATATCTTCAAATTCTTTTTGGACTGATATATCTTGAACTGCTGTTAATTTTTGATTTTGTTCAAAATATTTTTCTACATATTTTACTATATCTCTTTTTTCTTCGTTTCCAAGTACAACATCAATTTCAGGCATCTTCTCTAGTTCTTCTTTTGAACTTTGAGCATAACAACCTGTTGCTACTATTATTGCATCTTTGTTCTTATCTTTTACTTTTCTTAATGCTTGTCTTGATTTTCTGTCAGACATATTTGTAACTGTACATGTATTTACAACACATATATCTGATACATTATCTATTTCTACAATTTCATATCCGTTTTCTTGAAATTTTTGCATCATAGCATTTGTTTCATATTGGTTTACTTTACATCCTAATGTAATAAATGATACTCTTTTTTTCATTTCATTTCATTCCTTTTTATATTAGAGTTGCTCCTATAATTCCTGCATCGTTTTTGAATTTTGCAAGCTGAATTATTATATCATTTCTTTTGTTAAATAGCAAGTTTCCTGTTAAAAGTTGTTGTTTTAATGGTTCTAGTAATATTTCCTTATAATCTGTAAATCCTCCTCCTATTAATATTTTTTCTGGTTCAAATATATTAATCAGATTTGATATTCCTATTGCTAAGTTTTCTATATATTCATTTAAGAAATATTTTAATCTTACATCATCTTTATTATTTAATATAATTTTTATTATTTCTTCATTTCTAAGAGTTGTTAAATTGAATTCATATGCAATTTTTTCCTTAAATCGCTTTAAGCTTGCATATATTTCAAAACAACCTCTTTTTCCACAATTACATTGTAATCCATTTTTCTGTATTATCATATGGCTAAATTCAAATCCAGGTACTTCCTTAGCTTCTAATACTTTTCCATTATATATTACAGCTCCACCTACTCCTGTTCCAATACATAGAAATAGTCCATTTTCACATTCACTAAAATTCCCATATTTTTGTTCTGCTAATGCTGAACATTTTGCATCATTTTTTAATTTTACTTTTGTTCCTGTTTCTTTTTCTATTATTGGTGTTATTTCATAATTTTCTATTCCTAAATTCACTGCTTTTATAATTGTTGTTTGATTTACTGTTCCTGGTACTGCTATTCCTACATTTTCTACAAAGTCCATTTTTTGATATTCTTTTATTGTTTGTATTATGAATTGTGTTATTTCTTCTTTTAAATTTTGTTTATTTATTTGACTTTCGTTTTCGATTTTTTCTACTATATATTTTTCTTTCTTCTGTTGTATATTTCCGAATTCGTCTACTAGCCCTATTCCTATATGGCTTCCGCCTATATCTATTCCTATTTTCATTTGTTTGTTACCTTTCTTTTTGTAACAGTTTTGATGTTTTTATCTTATCATAAAGAACCTAAAATATCAATCATTTTAGGTTCTTTATTTTAAATCCAATTTACAATTTTCATTCCTTTTGGAGCACCCCATGGAGCATTTTGAATAAATTGTTCTTTTTTCTTTAATGTCACTTTATTTAATTTTCTGCAATCAACAAATAAACTCCTTCCCAAACTATTCACAGAATTTGGTATTTCTATTTCATCAATATTAACACAATAAGAAAAAGCATTATTCTTTATTTCTTTTACTGTATCTGGTATCACTATTCTATTAATATTTGATTGCACCATAAACGCAGACTCTCCAATTACTTCAACACCTTTTTTTACTGAATATGTTTCATGAATATTTTTCAAAACTCTCACTAATGTTTTTTTATCTTTAGTATATAAAGTATTATCTTCTATCATGTAATTTTTGTTTTCTGAATCAATTGTTACTATTCCATTATAATTCCAATATTTAAAACATGGTTCTATTTTTGAAACATTTTTTCCTATTTTTATTTCCTTAACTGTATTTACATTTGTAAATGCTTGATTTTTTATATAATTTATTGAATCTGGTAGTATAATATATTCAGCTGATGTTGCTTGATTAAAAGAATATGCATTTAATGCAACTATACCCTCTTTTATATTTATTGTTTTTTCTTTAGAATAACACATACATAATTCATTAGTTTTTTTCATATATACAATCTTATTTTCCTTATCATTTTCTAACACATCATTATTTAAGTTTAACTCAACCTCTTCTATACTTGATGGCAATAAACTTGCATTAAGCTCTTTTAATGTACTTGGAATCTTTATTTTCTTTAAATTAATATATTTTGCAAGTGATATATTAAAATATTTCGTTCCTTCTGGAATTTCAAAATTATCTTTTTGTTTTATATAATTAGGAAATATAAATATTATATCTGACGTATTCTTTGAAAGTAATATTCCATTTTCAATTTTAAATGTTTCGTTATTCGTTAATTCAATATCATTTAAACTTATACAATTTGAAAAAGCACGAGTATCTATCTTTAATAAAGTAGAAGGTAATTTTATATTTGATAAATTAGGACAATCTGTAAAACTTGCATAATTTAAACATTCAACCCCTTCTGGAATTATAATTTTCTCTAATTTTCTACATCCACAAAATGTATATGCTGATATTTCCTCTACTCCTAAAGGAATATTAATATTTTTTAAATTAATACAATAATAAAATGCATTATTTTTTATTTTTTTTATTGTTGACGGCAACTGTACATTAACTAAATTATCACATTGACTAAATGCACTTCCTCCAATAATTTCAATTCCTTCATTTAAGATTACCGTTTCTAATGTTTTGTTATTGCTAAATGCATTTTCAGCAATTTCTTTTACACTTCCTGGAATTATTATTGTTTTTAAACCTTCTACTCCAGAAAATGCGCCATATCCTATTTTTTTAATTGTATCTGGCAATGTTAATGTTCCCGTTTCATCCATTAATAACAAATTTCCATTTGACGATAATAATTCTCCATCATCTGTTATATCATATGGATTAACTTGAATCCCAACTAATTGTGCTGCTTTTATTTGTTTTTTATCTTTAGACTTTATTAATAGTTCTCCTTTTATTATCTGTAATATATTTATATATTCATCAGTTATATTGGGTATTATACTTTTTATATTTCCAGTTTCTTCATCTGATTTTATATTATAATTAATTGAATCTTTACCAGCAAAAAGACTTTCGCCTAAAAAGCCTTCATTTTCAACAATTTTATTTGCTTTATATAATTCTACTTCTTCTTTATATTTTGATAACTCATTCATTATTTTTGACAGTCTTGCATTACTCGTTATTCCACTATTTCCTGTTAATGTTGATACTATTACTCCTGCTAATATTAACATTACTATTATTGTTACTGCTAATGCTATTAATGTTACACCTTTATTTTCTTTTATTCTCATTTCTTTCCCCTTTCTAAATATTAAGTATATTACTTAATGATTTTTTATTTAATTAAATATTATCAATAAAATATAGTAAAGTCAATAAAATATATATAATTTTAAATTGGAAAATAATAACGTTTATTGGGGTTGTTTTACTTATTTTTAGCTCTTATACAGCCTCCTTTTTATCATTAAGTAATATATTTAACGATTTTTATTATTCAAGACTTTTATTCTCAATATTGATTTTTTCCACTTTTTAGAGTACAATATCTTCGAAAGGAATAAAAACTATGGATACAAAATTAATAGCAAAAAATCCAGTTGCATACCATAATTTCAATATAGAAGATAAATATGAAACTGGAATTGTTTTATCTGGAACAGAAATAAAATCTATAAGAGCTGGAAAAGTAAATTTAAAAGATAGTTATGCTGGTTTTAAAGATGGAGAATGTTATATATATTCTATGCATATAAGTCCTTATGAACATGGAAATATTTATAACAAAGATCCTTTACGAGATAGAAAATTATTATTAAACAAAAGAGAATTATTAAAATTATATTCAAAAGTAAAAATTGATGGTTATTCTTTAGTGCCTATTTCTTTATATTTCAAAGGAAGTTTAGTAAAACTTGAATTAGGAGTAGGAAAAGGTAAAAAACTTTATGATAAGCGTCAAGATATTGCAAAAAAAGATGCTGAAAGAAGAATGCAAAAAGCTATGAGACAAAAAATAAGAGATAATAGTTAAGAACAAATAAGAAAAATTTTCAATTTTTCTTTGATTTATTCTCGCCCGATTTGAGTTTTCGACTAAAAGGAAAAAATCTCAAAGGGATAGCGATTGTAGCTTTTTATATAATAGGAAAGTATTACTTTCCTATTATATAAAAAATAGAGACACTCACTTATTATTATGTGATGTCTCTATTTTACTTTCTATGCTTTATTAGCTGAACCAAATACATCTTTCATTTTGTGTGAAACTGTTTCTTTTACTAATTCTCTTGCTGGAATTAAATATTTTCTTGGGTCAAATGCACTTGGATCTTCTACAAATACTTTTCTAATTCCTGCTGTCATTGCAAGTCTTAAATCTGTATCTACATTTATTTTTGAAACTCCTGAAATACTTGCCTCATGTAATATTTCATCAGGTACACCTTTAGCTCCTGGAATATTCCCTCCATATTCATTACACATATTTACTAATTCTGGAATTACTGTTGAAGCTCCATGTAATACTATCGGTGTATTTGGAATTCTTTCTTTAATTTGTTTTAAAATATCAAATCTAAGTTTTGCTTCACCTTTGAACTTATAAGCTCCATGACTTGTTCCAATTGCTATTGCTAATGAATCAACTCCTGTTCTTCTTACAAATTCTTCAGCTTGTGCTGGATCTGTATACATTGCATCAGATGCAGATACATTTACATCATCTTCAATTCCTGCTAATTTTCCTAATTCTGCTTCTACAACAACTCCATGTGCATGTGCATAATCAACAACTTCTTTTGTTAGTCTGATATTTTCTTCAAAATCATATTTTGAACCATCAAACATTACAGATGTGAATCCATTGTCTACACACATTTTACATGTTTCAAAATCAGGACCATGATCTAAGTGTATTGCTATCGGAATATTTGGATGTTCTTCTACAGCAGCCTCAACCAATTTCATTAAATAATTAATTCTAGCATATTTTATTGCACTTGATGATGCTTGTAATATAACTGGTGAATTGTTTTCAGCAGCTGCATCAACAATTCCTTGTATTAATTCCATGTTATTTACATTAAATGCACCAATTGCAAATCCTTCTTTCATTGATTTTTCAAACATTTCCTTAGTTGTTACTAATGGCATATTAATCACTCCTCTTTTTGTATTATTACATGAGTATTTTATTTCTATTTCAAAACTTTGTCAAGATTGTATATTATTTTTTAGTAATTATTGTTATATTCATAACTTCCACATTTTGATTCATCTGATTGCATTGAATTGTTATTTGGTGTAGGAACTACATTAATTGCATGTAGTGTACAACATTTTGATTTTTGGTCTTGATATGCACAACTTTGAACTGTGCAATTTATTCTTTGATTTTTTTCCATGATAATTTCTATTCCTTTCTTATATTATTAAAAACTCATAACACATTCTTCCAAACTATCATTCTAAATAAATCTGTACTGAAAAATCATATACTCTACAATTTTTCATACTAAATAAAAATTAGAACATTTTTATTATGCTCTTTTATTATAATTTTATTCTATTGAATATTTTTATTTTTTTATCAAATAATATTTATTGAAAGGATTATAATATGAATGCAAAAGTTATTTTATTGTCAAAAAAAGATGGTGATATAGAAAGATTTTTGAAAAAATTTTTAAATAAAAAAATAGAACTAGAAAAATCTAATATTTGGCAAAAAGATTTTTCTAATCCTATTGAAATTTCTGAAATTGTTGCCGCATTTATCGACAATATTCATTCTTTTAATTTAATTATGTGGATTACCCTTGATAAGAATATTTTTATCAAAGTTTCACCAGCAAATTCAAATGATATCATAAAATATTTATTTGAAAGATATCCTTATTAGTTTTTGTCTGCTTGTTTTTCTACTTTTATAACTGTATATGTTATAGATGCTAAATATACTACCAATACTAATGTTGGTGTATATACTCCTACTGGTATTCTTGTAATTGCTATTAAACTAATTAATAGTATCTCGCAAAGTACTGGAATTGCCATTGTTTGAGCAAAAACATTTAAAATACCTTTTTGACGATATCTTACAACCATATATACTAATATTATTATAAATGATAATACAAATGGCAAAACATATTTTTTAAACATGTCTCTTATTCTTGTAGCTGGAATATCTTTTATTTCTGTTTTTTCTGCAGTTTGTTCAAATTCATAGTTTTCTTTAATTTTATTTACTATTGAATCTTTTTGTTCATCTGATATAGATTTTGCTCTTATTGTTACCATATCTTGATATATTTCTATTGTTTGAACCATATTTTGTTTTCCAAGTACTTCATTGGCTATACTTTTAATTTTATCAACATCTACTTCACTTGCTACATATATATCTATTTTTTGGCTATCTTGATATCTTAATTGCTTATTAAAACCAATTGTAGATGCTACTATAACCCCAGCAATTACTATTATCATTGCTATTGCTAATATAATTACATTTTTCTTTTTCATTTTTTCTAGCAAGTACTAACTTTATTCAAGTTAGTACTTTCTCCTTTCTTATATTATCTTATATTATTTGTTCTCTTTTAAATTTAATAATGTTCTTGTTACTATTACATTATAAATTGCTGTTAAAACTAATCCCCAGAACATTATCATACCAAAACTACTTAAACTCTCCCATTTTGCTAAACAGAATACTATTGTTAATATTCCAACTGGTATTAATTTTAAATATACATTTTTATATGTTGCTTTTACTGCTTCATTTACTAAATTCATTTTCTTTGTTTTTGATAATATTTCTCTATTTATTATTAAATTAATTATCATAACAATTATTATTGCACTTATTCCTTCTATTGAAATTGCAACATTTGTATATCTTATCAATAATGAGAATATTGATACAAATCCAACAAATGAAATACTTGCTAATATTCCTGACTTTTTGTATATTACACAATATACTAATAATGTTATTACTAATATTGCTATCATTACGATTGCAAAATAAATAATTTCTTTTTGTGTTATACTTGAATATTCATATCTATTTGTATCAACTTCATAGTCTGCTGGTAATTTTCCAGCATTTTCTAGCATTGCTATTTCTGCTGCTTTCGATATGTTGTTATTTACTGATGTTGTGTTTGTTGATGATGATCCTATTTTTACTGTTATTTTTCCTTTTTCTATTTTTGATACATCATATGTTGTATCATTTACATATAATTTTGCTGTTTTCTTTGTTGTTTCTGAATTACTTGATGTTTCTTCTGTTGTACTTTGTATTTCCGTACTTTCTGTATTTTGTTCTTCTGTGTTTTCTGTTGATTCTGTGCTTTCTTCACTTGTTGATTCTGTTTTTGTACTTTCAGATTCACTTGCCTTTTTTGCATTTTCTATTTCTGCTACATCTGTTGCTAATAATGCATAATCATTCAATAATTCATTTAGTTTTGCTTGTCCATCTTTTGTTAGCTCTATTTCTTCATATACTTGATATGCTCCTTTACTATCTGATGTATATGAATATTTTGCTCCTTTTATCATCTCATCATTTAAAAGTATATCTTTGGAATCTGTGTCTTTTATTGTTATTTTTTGACTTGCATATAAATAATATATATACATATCAACATTATCATTTTCTGCTAATTCTACTCTAACAGTTCCGTTTTCTTTATCTAATGATATTGTATAATCTTGTGCACCTAATGCTTGTAATCTTTTTTCCATTATCTTTTTTGCGTTTTCATAATCTTTTTCTGTTAATTTATTTTCTGTTGATTCATTTTCTGTTGATGTTGTTTCTTCAGACTTTTCTGTTTCTTTTGAACTATCAGTCTCTGTATTTTCGTCTGATGAACTATTTTCTGAATCAGTACTTGTGCTTTCTTTTATCTTTAATTCAATAACTCTTTGACTGTCTAGCTCTCTTCCTAGCTCATAATCTTTAACTTTATTTTCCATTCTATTTTGTGTTGGAAGATATATTCCTCCAAACGCAATTAATGTTACTAATATTATTGCTAATACAATTGTTAATATTTTTACCTTTTTCATTTTTAGCATTCCTTTCACTTTATTTATAATAATTTGTTGCTATGAACATTCTTTATAGATTTTACTTTATTTTTTTTAAAATATCAACCTTTTTTTAATATTTTTCTAATATATTTTAAATCATTTCTAACCCACCTTTTAATGAATATACATTGGTATATCCCATTTTTCTTAACATATTATACGCTTCTCTACTTCTTCCACCATATTGACAATATACAACAATTTGTTGATTTAATTTTGGCATTTCATTTTTTACTTTTCTTATTTCATATTCAGGTATATTTATTGCTCCTGGTAAATGTCCTTCCTTAAATTCTTGTGGACTTCTTACATCTATTAAAATAGCTCCTTTAGATACCATATTTTTTAATTGTTCAAAATTAATTTCATTTTGAGAACTATTTTTGTAACATCCTCTATTTCTATAACATCTTCTACAAAACATAATTGATTTTCCTCCTATGTTTTATAATATGAAAAAAGAAGCACTTTTGTGCCTCTTTTACAAATTCTATCTCATAATTGTCATAGTAATTACTATTATTCCAAGTATTACTCTATATATAGCAAATCCTTTGAAACTTCCTTTTTTCAAGTAGTTTAATAAAAATTTAATTACAATTATTCCTACTAAGAAACTGAATAATACTCCCATAAAGAATGCAAGTGTAAATTCAAAGTCTTTTATACTTACAAGTACTGCTGCTAATACTATTGGTGTTGATAATAAAAATGAATATTTTGCAGCACTTTCTCTGTCTACTTTTAAAGCTCTTGCAACAGTCATTGTTATACCAGATCTTGATGTTCCTGGAAATGCTGCTGCTATTGCTTGTGATAATCCTATTAAAAATGATTGTTTAAATGTCATATCTTCATATTTTGTTTCTGATGGTGCTTTTTTATCAACAATATAAAGTACAATTCCTAATACTATTAATGCAATTGCAATCATTATTGATTCTATGTTAAATTTGTCACAAATATATCCTGAGAATTTGTCTAATACTAAACTTAAAATTCCTGTTGGAATTGTTACTGCTACTATGTACCAGAAGATTTTACCTTCTGTTGATTTTTTCTTTTTTACAACTTGATCATATCCCCCCTTTATTAGACCTAACCAATCTTTGAAGAAAAATAATGTTATTGCTAATAATGTTCCTAAATGTAATGCTACATCAAAACTTTCTGGAATGTTCCAATTAAACATCCATGGTATTAATTTTAAATGTGCTGAACTTGATACTGGTAATAGTTCTGTTAATCCTTGAACTATTCCTAAAACTATTGCTTGATATATTTCCATATTTTTTATAATGTTAATCTTTTTAGATTAACACTCTCCTTTCTTTTGCTTCTTTTAAACTTTATATATTTCTCTTAATATATTATATATTGTATTTTTTATAAATTCTGCTGATGTTGTTGGTGCCACTTTTCCTGGTAATGATAATGCCCAAACAAATTTCAAATTTCTATCTTTAATTGCTTTTTTGTCAATTCCACCTGGATTTGAAGCTAAATCTATTAACAATGTTTCTTTTTTTACATATTCTAATTTTTGTTCTGTTAAAATAATATGTGGAACTGTATTTATTATTATATCAAATGGTCTTAAATTTTCACCTAAATTATTAATATTTAATGATTTATGTCCATATGCTTCTATCCATGCCAAATCTTCATCTTTTCTTGCTGCACATGTTACCTTTACTGATAATCCAGCAAGTTTTCTTGCTAAGACTTTTCCAATTCTTCCAAATCCTAATATTAAAACTTCACTTCCATGTAAAATTCTATTTGTATTTTCTATTGCTACTTGAATTGTCCCTTCTGCTGTTGCAATTGTATTTAATACTGCTAATTCTTCTCTTTTCATTATATCAATAATCTCTATATATTCATCATTTGCCATTTCATATACTTCTGGTGAAATAGCTCCTGCTATAAGAACTTTTGCATTTATATTATGCATCATTTCTCTAATAGTAATTTCTTTATCACTAAATGGCATATTTATTGTATTTCCATTACTTGAAAATGGTATTGGTCCAATTACTATTTCTACATCATCGATTGCTTTTCTTATTGTATCACATTGAATAATATTTTTTTGTCTTCTTATTTCTTCAGATTTCTCTAATCCATATACATATACTTCATTTCCATCATTAGCAAGCATTATTGCTAATTTTGCAATTCTTAAATCTCCACCTATTACTGCTAATTTATTTTTCATAATCCCTCCAAATTAAATTTATATTATATATTATATTTAATTTGAGTTTTTTTATGAATTTTAATTTTCTTTTTCTATTTCTTGAGTTTTCTCAATCCTTGTTTTTGGATTTTTCTTTTCTATTTTCAAATCTGCAAATCCTATTTTTTTTGTTATTTCTACCATTTCCTCTAAATGCTGTTTTGCCATTAATTCTTTTTTAGTTAACTTATGCTCTTTTTCTTCTTCAAAATCTAGGTTAAATGGTATTGATAATTTAGCTATTATTATTGCAAAAGTCGTATCTTTTCTGATTTTTTCTACAATTCTTTTTGGAGAATCTTGTATTGCTACATTTGCATATTGTATTGCTTTTTCTTTATCATTTTTTAATATATAAATTTTAGCTAATTCCAAATATGCATCTGCTCCTAATTCTTCATCATCAACTATTTGTAGCAAATAATTTTCTGCTTCTTCTAATTCTTTATACATTATTGCAATTTCTGCCAAACTATATTTTGTATTACATATTATAGTATTTAATTCCGCTGATTTCTCATAATATAATTTTGCACTAGAAAAATCATTTAACATTGTATATACAATTCCTAAATTGTAATTTAATTCAAAACTTGTTGGATTATATTTTAATGCTTCATTATAATAGTTTGCTGCTTCCTTATAATCTTCTTTTTCTATTAACAAATCTCCTAATGCTATTGTTGCTTCTGGATAATCTGGCTTTTTGTTTAATAAGTTTGTTAATGTATCTATTGCTTCATCTTTTTTATCTAAATCTGTTAATAATGTTGCTACTTTAAAATATGCATCATATTCTTTTGGATTAATACTAATTACTTGAGCATATTCGTCTACAGCTTTTCTTTGTCCACCTTCTTTTTCATATAACATTGCTAATATTTTATGCCCATTATAACTTTCTGGATTTTTTGTTACTATTTCTATTAACATTTTCTTAGCTTGTTTTGTGTTGTCGAATAATAAACATATTCTAACAATATTTATATTTATAATTTCTGAAATATTTCCAGTTGCTTTTGTTATTAAAATAACACCTATTGGAACTACTATTGATAATAAATATACTATTATTTCTCCAAAAACATTCATTTTTTGAGTATCATTATAAACCATTATAAATTTTATTGCTATTCCGAAGTGCCTCTATTGCAAGTATTGTTACATATTTTGTATCATTTTCTTTTATTAATCTGTAAAAAATATATACAAATAGTGCAAATGCTATAACCGAAAATATTAATGTTTCTACTAACATCTTTTTTCTCCTTTATTTTATATTTAATGTTGTCTTGGATTATTTCCCATATATTGTCCTTCTATTTCTTCATTTGCATTTGCTATTTTTTCATCAATATCTTTTCCATCTGCTTTTTTTAATTCTTTTACATATCCTTCCACAGATACATTACATTCTCTTGCTGCAACTTTTATTTTATTTTCTACCTCTTTTGCAATATCAATAATTGATTTTTCATCACCTTGTTCTTCTACTAATTCTTCAACTGTTTTTCCTGTAACATCTTTTAAATCCTTATATGTTAAATTTGTTTCTGGAATTTCAGTTTCTTCATCAGCTATAACTCCATTTTCAGTTTGGTCTTTTTCTTTCATTACTTTTTTTGCACCATGTATAAGTTCATCTTGTGCTGTTGGATTACCTGTAATATCTTTTCCTGAACGATCTAATCTTTGTCTAAGTTCATAATCTTCTACTCCCTCGCCATTGACATTTCCTTCTCCTTCAAGTCCTGTTGATCTTCCTAGCATTTCTTTATGTCCTGCCAATTCTTTTCCACAAGTCATTACAGTAACTGTTTCCATATCAATTTTCCCATGATTTTCCGGATCCATTGTTATTGCAATTTTTTGATTTGGTCTATTTTCTACTGGCAATATTGTCATAGGAACTTTTTGCTTTAATTCATTACCATTCGCACTAACACTTATTATTGGCTCATAATTTGTTCCTGATCTTTGAACACTTTCGTTTATTTTCCATTTTTCTACTTTATCTCCATTTTCACCAATCTCTGTAGATTTTTGTAGAATTACAAAACTACTCATTGTATCAGAATATGCTACTGCATATTCTGATGAATTTTCAAATACACTTGGCATTCTTTCTTGCAAATGTGGATCTGTAATTTTTCTAAAACAACTTAACTTTAAATCTTGTCCTTCACTACTTAAATCTTTTTCCACTTGTTTTTGCTCATCATTTCTATTTTCTTTATTCTCTTCTTTTGATGTTTCATCTTTTTCGTCTTTTTCTTTTATGCTTCCAGCTAATCTGCCTTTTTCTTTATCATTTTCTTTAAATAATTCTTCAACATCCATTTGAGAATTGCCTAGAGCTCCTTTTAAACCATCTATACAAAAAACATTTCCATCTTTGTCTAAAACCATTTTTTCTTCAATAGTTTTTTCACCATTATCATTCTCTTTTACCCAACGAAAATGATATTCCATATCACCTTCTTTGTTTCTTTCAATTGTCACATATGTTTCTCCTAAAGAAACTGGTCCTAATTTTGTTTCTATTACCAAATCTTTATAATATTTAGTCTCTACTAATTGACTTTCATGTTTGCCAATTTGTTCTTTTACACCTTCATTAACTTCTATAAATCTCTTTAATTCTTCTTTTTCTATCCTTTTTTGACTCATTACAATATTCTCTCCTTTTAAGAAATAAATCTATACAATTTTTCCTATCAAATCATATTCTTTTACTTCTGTTACTTTCACATTGACAAAAGAATTTACTTTACTTTCAAAATTATTATTTTCAACATAAATAATTCCATCTTCTTCTGGAACATCTTGTGATGTCCTACCTATTAAATATTTTCCATCAAATGAAATATCTTCTATTAATACTTCAACATTTTTTCCTATTTTATTTTTTAAGTTTTCATTTGATACTTTTTGTTGTATTGACATAATTTTATTATATCTTGATTTTTTTGTGTTTCCATGTATTTGTTCTGGAAGTCTTGCTGCTGGCGTTCCTTCTTCTTTAGAATACATAAAAGTTCCTAACTTATCAAATTTTGTTTTTTCTACAAATTCTTCTAATTCTCTGAAATCATCATCTGTTTCTCCTGGAAAACCTACTATTAAGCTAGTTCTTAATACAACGTTTGGAATTTTATTTCTGATATTTGATATTATACTTTCAATTTGTTCTTTATTTGTTTTTCTATTCATTCTTTTTAAAACTTTATTTGAAATATGTTGTATTGGAATATCAAAATATTTACAAATTTTTTCATTATTTTTTACTACTTCTATAAGCTCATCTGTTATTCCCTCAGGATATGAATATAAAAATCTAATCCATTTTATACCATCAATATCTGATAATTTTTGTAATAATTCTGCAAGTTTTGGCTCACCATATATATCTACACCATATTGGGTTGTATCTTGTGCTATAACTATTAACTCTTTTATTCCTTTAGATGCTAACATTTTTGCTTCATCTAATATTTCTTCTATTTTTCTACTTATAAATTTTCCTCTAATATATGGAATTGCACAATATGTACACATATTACTACAACCTTCGCCAATTTTTAAATATGCATAATTTTTTCCAGTGGTTACAACTCTATCATAAAATTCATTAAATTCTGGCATTGGTAACTGTTTAATTTCTGAGACTTTTTCTACAACTTTTGTTGTACTTTTTTCTACTTTGTTTTTTTCTACCAAGTCTTGAATCTTTTTCCACATTTCACCATATTCATCTATTTTTATAAATAGATCTACTTCTGGTAATGTTTTAACTAAATCAGTATAATATCTTTGAACTAAACAGCCCATTACTATTAAATATTTACATTTTTTCTTTTTATATTCTGCCATTTCCAAAATAGTATTTATTGCTTCTTCTTTTGCTGAAGCAATAAATCCACATGTGTTTATTACTATTATATCTGCTTTTTCTGGATTATTTTCTATTTCATAATTATTATTTTTAAAATGTCCAATTGCTATTTCTGTGTCTATTAAATTTTTGCTACATCCTAGTGATACAAATCCTACTTTCACTTTTACTTCCTTCCTGATTTTAGCTATTATGTGCACAAATATGTTTTCTTGTTAATTCCATTAAATTTAATTTTGTAAATCCTTCTACTTGTGTTTTAGCTCTATCTTGTTTTAGGGTTTCTTTTAATAATTTTTCTATTTTTTCTTTATGTTCAATATCTTTCATATCTATATAATCAATTATTATTATTCCACCAATATCTCTTAATCTTAATTGTTTTGCTATTTCTATAGTTGCTTCATAATTTACTTTATAAACAGTTTCTTCTAATGTATTTTTTCCTGTATACTTTCCCGAATTTACATCTATTGCTACTAATGCTTCTGTTGGGTCTATTGTTATAAATCCTCCACAATTTAACCATACTTTACGTTGTTTTGCTTTTTCTATTTGATTTTCTAATTCATATTTTTTTATTAAATTTTTATTTTCTTCCAATGCCAATTTTATTTTGTGACTTACCATTTGTTCTAGTTCTGAATAATCTTCTTTGGTATTTACTATAATAGAATCTATTTTTTCACTTGGTAAATCTAGTATTATTTTTTCAACTATACTTGGACTTGTATATAATAATTGTGACTTACTATCTGATTTTTTAAATTTTTGATATATGTCTTGCCATTGCTCTTGAAGCTTTTGTAAATCTTCAATTATAATTTCATTTTCTTTCTTTTCAGCTACTGTTCTTATTATTGCTCCCATATTTTCTTGTAAATTTTCTTTTACAAGTTTTATTAATCTATTTTTTTCTGTTTCGTCTTGTATTTTTTGAGATACTGTTACGATAGTTGTTTGAGGTAATAAAATTACATATTTTCCTGTAAGTTTTATATGTGTTGTTGTTCTTGCACCTTTTTTATCATTACTATCTTTTTGAACTTGTACTAACAATTTTTGTTTTGGTTTTACAAGGTCTTTTATTTTCTTTTCTTCTTTTCTTTCAATTTTTTCATCGATTTGTGGCATTATATCTCTTACATGTATGAAACTATTTTTTTCTGTTCCTATATCAATAAAAGCTGCTTGCATACCTGGAATTATATCTTTTACAATTCCAACATATATATTCCCTTCATTTCTTTCATGTTTGTTTTCTTTGTTTTCTTCATATACTTCTATCAATTTTCCATTTTCAATAACACCTATTGTTTTCTTCTCTTCTTCTTTGTCAATAATTATTTCTATCATTTTGTTTTTTCTCCTTATTCATACTGTACTTAATTATACTTGTTCATTGCAGAGTCAACACCATTTCGTAATATTTCCTCTACTGCTTTTTGGGCTTTTTCTATTCCTTCATCTAGTCTTTTTAAATCTTCTTCTGGGATTGCACCTATTACATAATTTATTTCATCATCTTTATGAATTGGTCTTCCTATTCCAACTCTTATTCTTGGAAATTCTTCTGTTCCAATCATCTGTATAATGCTTTTCATTCCGTTATGTCCACCTGCACTACCTTTTTTTCTTATTTTTATTTTTCCAGGTTCTATGTCCATATCATCATATATTACTAATATTTTTTCTTTTTCTATTTTATAAAAATCTACTACTTCTTTAACACTATTTCCACTTAAGTTCATATATGTTTGTGGTTTTAATAATATTACTTTTTCTTTTTCTATCATTCCACTTCCATATAATGCTTGAAATTTGTTTTGTTTTACCTCAATATTATATTGTTGTGAAATTTTATTTATTGTATTAAATCCCATATTATGTCTTGTTTTACTATATTCTTCTTCTGGATTTCCTAATCCTACAATTAAATACATATTTTCCTCTTTTCTTTACGTATTCTATTTTACTATTTTTTTGCATTTTTTTCAAGTATTTCTGAATAACAAATAAAAAAAGGTGACATCTGCCACCTTTTTTATTTGCAATCATACCAGTTTGTAGCTTCTGAAACTTCTGCTATAAGTGGTACTCTTAATTTTATTGCATTTTCCATTTTTTCTTTTAAAATATCTTTTACTTCATCAACTTCTTCCAATGCTGTTTCTATCATCATTTCATCATGTACTTGTAATACTATTTTAGATTTCATATTTCTTGATTTTAATTCTTTCATAACATTAATCATTGCTATTTTCATTATATCTGCTGCTGTTCCTTGAATTGGTGTATTCATTGCTACTCTTTGTCCAAATTGTCTTACCATATAATTATTTGATTTTAATTCTGGTATATATCTTCTTCTTTTAAATTCTGTTTCAACATATCCTTTTTCTTTTGCACTTTCTACAATATTTTCCATAAATTTCTTTATTCCAGAATACATTTCCAAATATTGGTCTATATATTGTTTCGCTTTTTTTCTTGATATATGTAATTGCTCTCCTAATCCAAAATCACTTATACCATAAACAATTCCAAAGTTTACTGCTTTTGCATTACTTCTTTGTTCTTTTGTTACTTCATCTATTGGAATATTAAATACTTTTGATGCTGCTTGCCTATGTATATCTTCTCCATTTATAAATGCTTGTACCATATGTTCATCATTTGAAATATGTGCTAATACTCTTAATTCAATTTGTGAATAATCTGCATCTATATAAATATAATTTTCTGCTGGTTTGAATGCTTTTCTTAATTGTTTTCCTAATTCAAATCTTGTTGGAATATTTTGAAGATTTGGTTCTGTTGAACTTATTCTTCCTGTCGCTGTTATTGTTTGATGAAAAAATGAGTGTATTCTTTTTGTTTTTGGGTTTATATATGGTTTAATTCCTTCTACATATGTTGAATTTAGTTTCATTAATTGTCTATATTCTAATATTTTTTCTATTACAGGATGTTCTTCTACTAATTTTTCTAATACATCTACATCTGTTGAATATCCACTCTTAGTCTTTTTTACTACTGGTAATTTTAATTTTTCAAATAACATTTCTCCAAGCTGTTTTGTTGAATTTATATTAAACTCTTCACCACATAATTCATATATTTCTTTTGTTAATATTTCTAATCTTTCTTTTAATTGATCACCATACTTATTTAATTCATCAATATCTAAATACATACCATTCCATTGCATTTCAGCTAACACTTCTACTGTTGGCATATCTATGTTTTTGAATAATTCTAAGCAATCTGTTTCTTTTAACTTATTTATTGTAATTTCTGATAATTCAAATATTTCTTTTGCATATATTCCTGCTTTTATTTTTGAAGTATTATCTGTATTTTCATCACTTATATTTTCAAACAATGATGTTTGTTTATTGTTTTCTTGTATTCCTTGTGCTTCTAATAATTCATCATTATTTATTTCTAAATAATCTCTAACAATTATATCTATTTCATACTTGCTTGTTGGATCTAATATATATGCTGCAATTTTTGCATCATATACTATGTTTTTCATTGTTATTCCAATTTGTTTTAATAAAATATAGTCTTGAGCTAAATTATATCCATATTTTTCTATTTTTTCATCTTCAAAAACTTTTTTTAATTTTTCTTCAAAGTCTTGCGTTTTTTGCATATAATATATATTTTTTTCATTATATATTGCAATTCCTATTATATCTTTTTTTATAATATCTTCTTCATTTGAATTGTCTTGTAAATCTAAATAATAATATAATTTTCCATCTAAATTTGGTATTTCTGTTATATCTTTAACTTCTATTTTTACATTTTCTTTTTCTGTTTGTTCAACTATTCCAGCAGTCCTTAGTCCAAATCTATCAATATATCTTTGAAAACGTAGTTCTTCAAAAATTTCTAATACTTTTGCTTTATCCCATTCTTCTACTTTTAAATTTTCTAATTTATCTTCCAATGGTACATTTGTATCTATTTCTCCAAGTGTTCTTGAAAGTTCTGCCATATCTTTATTTGCAACAATATTTTCTTTTTGTTTTCCTTTTAAATCATCTTCATCTTTTTCTATTTTTTCATATAATTCTTTTACAGAATGATATTTTTGAATTAATGACACTGCTGTTTTTGGTCCTATTCCTGGAACTCCCGGAATATTGTCAGATGTATCTCCTTGCAATGCTTTTACTTCTATTAATTGTACAGGTTCTAATCCATATTCTTCAAGAACTTTTGCTCTATTATAATTTTCTGTTTCTGTTTTTCCTGCTTTTGTTCTTGGAATTCTTATTGTTATATTATCACTTGCTAATTGAAATGTATCTCTATCTCCTGAAAGTATTGTAACTTCTAGTCCTTGCTTTTCTCCATATTTTGCAAGTGTACCTAAAATATCATCACCTTCATATCCTTCTTTTTCAATAATATCTATATTCATTGCTCTTAAAACATCTTTTATTACTGGCATTTGTTCTGCTAGTTCATCTGGCATTCCATGTCTATTTGCTTTATATCCTTCAAATAGTTCTTTTCTTTTTAATTTTCCTTTTAGGTCAAATGCAACAGCTATATACTCTGGTTTTATATCATCTATTATATTAAACAATATTGCTAAAAATCCATATACTGCATTTGTGTATTTTCCATCTTTTGTTGTTAGCATTTTGCTTCCCATTATTCCATAAAATGCTCTATTCATTATGCTATTTCCGTCTATTAATACTAATTTATCCATCGGCATTTCCTCTCTTCTGTTTGATGTTTTTCTTGAACAACTATATCATATTAGATATAATTTATCAATAAAAAAGAAACATGAAATTTAATTTTCATGCTTCTTTTTGTAAAAATTATTCATTTACTGTTGTTTCTTCAACAGGGTAAACACTAACTTGTTTTTTGTCTTTACCTTTTCTTTCAAATTTTACTGTTCCATCAACTAATGCAAATAGTGTATCATCACTACCTTTTCCAACATTAACTCCTGGATGTACTTTTGTTCCTCTTTGTCTTATTAGAATATTTCCTGCTAAAACAAATTGACCATCAGCTCTCTTGACACCAAGTCTCTTAGATTCACTATCTCTACCGTTCTTGATACTACCTTGACCTTTTTTATGTGCCATGATTTTCACTCCTTTCAGCTTTTAATCTAATCTGATTTCTCTTCCAGATTGCCTTATATGAATTTCTTCATTATATTACTATTATTAAAATCACTATTTATAACTAAGCTTCAACTTTTTCTGTTTTTTCAGCTTTTGCTGCTGTTTTCTTTGCAGCTGTTTTTATTCCTGTAATTTCAACTTTAGTGTATGGTTGTCTATGTCCTTGTTTTGTTCTTTCATTTTTCTTAGCTTTCATTTTGAAAACTATGATTTTTTTAGCTTTTCCGTGTGCTACAACTTTTCCTTCAACCTTTACACCTTTAACATAAGGATTTCCAACTTGTACTTTTCCATCATCAGATACTAATATTACTTTATCAAAAGTAACTTTTTTTCCTTCTGCTGTATCTAATTTTTCGAAGAATACTACATCTCCTTCTGCTACTTTGTATTGTTTTCCACAACTTTCAATTACTGCGTACATTTAAAATGCACCTCCCTTATTTGTATACTCGCTAATCCTTAAAAAAGGTAGTTATTTTTTTCATAACATTTGCTTACCTTGACTAAGCGGATTACAGTTAAATATTTTAACATATATATCCAGCTTTGTCAATTGTTTTCAACATTTTTTTATTTTTCTTCTTGATTTTCTATTTTCTCACTATTCATATGACTAATTATTGTAATAATTCCACTTACTAATACAAGTAAATAGAAATTAATTCCTCTATTTAATAATACTGCACTACTCATTATATTTTCTGGATAAATATTTCTAAATATTTCTGTAAATGCTCCTTCTGTTACTCCAACTGCCCCAGGTGATGGTATACCAGATACTGTTGCATATAGTACTGCTTGTAATGATGTTAATCTTAAAATATTATATTGTGAAAATCCTAGTGCTCTGTATGTCCAATATGTTACACTATAATATGTTAAAAATTGTATTAATGTTGTTCCTAAAATTTTTAACATTAATAATCTATTATGCTTTACATATTTGGCTCCTTCTTGATATTTAGTAAGTTCTGCTTCAAATTTTTCTTTTTTACTTTCTATATTTTTTACTCTAAATAATTTTAAAACTTTTATAGCAAAATCAATTAACCATTTTGATAATCTTTTTGAAAACACTCCTATTAATAATAAAATTAATGCAGTTGAATTTAGTGCAATTCCAATTATAAAAAATATTATTAATAATTTATTCATATATTGATGATTAAAAATTAAACTTACTAGTGCAATACCTATAGTGCAAATCTGCATACTAGTTAAATTTAATAATAATGCAAGCGTTGAATTTGACACTGCTATTCCATCTTTGTACATATAATATATTTGCATTGGTTGCCCACCACTTGCCGCTGGTGTTACTGCACTAAAGAAAAATCCTATTAACGCATATTTGATGTCTTGTAAAAATGTTGTTTCTTCATTCAAATTTTTTAATGTTCTTCTTATATTTACTGCCTCTAATACAATATAAATAAACATACATAATATTCCTATAAGTACAAATTCAACTTTTGCTGAAGATATTATTTTCAATATTTCCATTGGATTCTGATCTTTTAATAATATATAAAATGTTAATGCTATTAAAATTATAAATATTAATGCATTTCTAAATACTTTACCCTTTTTCTTCATTTTTTTCTTCTTTCCTTTATAAATATTATCATAAATGTATTTTTTTATCAATATTTATGATTTTTTTTAATAAAATGTTAATTTCTTATAATTTTTCTAAGTATTTTTCCTTCATTTTTCTTGATGAATGTACATATCTATTTAATGTAATATCTACAGTAGCATGTCCTAATATTTCACTCAATGATTTTATATCCATTCCAACTTCTATACAATTTGTTGCAAAAGTGTGTCTTAAAACATGAAAATTATATTCTTTTACTTTACTACTTTTTAACATGTTTTTATAATAATTTTGATAAACTCTTGGCTCTATATAAATTCCATCTGCTCCTGTCAAAAAGAAATCTTTTTCTGAAAACCCCTTTCTTATTTTGTTTAATTCTCCATAAATCTTGGAATTTAATGGTATACATCTTATAGAATTTTCTGTTTTAGGCTTATCTATAATTATTTTAGTTTTCTTATTTTCAGTATCATATACTCTTTGCAATGTTTTCTTTACATATATATTTTTTTCTTTTAAATCAATGTTTTCCCATTTTAAAGCACAAATTTCTCCTATTCTTAACCCTGTATTTAAACTTAATAAGATTCCAAGTGATTTTAAAGTATTCTCTTTTAAACAATACTTTTCTAATCTTATTCTTTCTTTTGATGATAATATTTTTATTTCTTTCTTTTCTAATTTTGGGATATTCATTCTTTTATATTTTAATTTGCAATCATTTTCTTCTTCATAATATTTTAAAATTGCTTTTAATACACAAATTATGTCTCTTATTGTTTTTGATGCTAACTTTTTGGTTAATTCTTGTATATATTGATTATAATCTTTTATTTTTTCTACATTTTGCTCTCCAAATTCTTTATTTAAATATTTTTCTATTATAAATTTATAATTGTAATATGTTGAGTTTTTGATTGAATTTTTCTTATATTCTAACCATTCATTTGCTACTTTTCTAAATTTATTTTCTCCTTTTATACTTCTTTTGATTCTTCTTATTATTTGCATTTCTTTTGTTTCTCCTTTTCATTTATATTATAATATTAAAGGAGTTTATAGAAAGCTATTTGAGTATGTTTTTTTTACTTTTTATATATTTAAAGGGAGTATACAACTATACTCCCATTATATTATATCCATTATCTGCATAAACAACTTGACCTGTAACTGCTTCTGACATAGAACTTAATAAAAATGTAGCTACATTTCCAACTTGTACAGTTGTAACATTTCTGTGTAAAGGAGCCTTTTGTTCTACTACATTTAATATTGAACTAAAATCTTTTATTCCCTTTGCTGATAATGTTTTTATTGGCCCTGCTGATACTGCATTAACTCTTATATTTTCTTTTCCTAAATTTTCTGCTAAATATCTAACACTAGATTCTAATGCTGCTTTAGCAATTCCCATTACATTATATCCTTCTAATACTTTTGTTGAACCATGATATGTTAATGTAATTAAACTTGCATTTTCATTTAGCATATCTAATTCTTTTGCCATTCTTGCAATTAATACAAATGAATATGCACTAACATCACAAGCATGTGCAAATCCTTCTTTACTTGTATATATAAAATCATTATGCAAATCTTCTGTATTTGCATGTGCTATTGCATGTACTATTCCATCTATTTTTCCATTTTCTTCTTTTATTTTTGTAAATGTCTCTCTTACTTTTTCATCTTCTGAAGCACCATTTAATACATATGCTTTACTTCCTTTAAATTCTGATACAAGTTCTTCTATTTTTTCTTTATTTTCTTCTCCCATATATGTAAATAATAATTGTGCTCCATTTTCATAAGCTGATTTTGCAATTCCAAATGCTATACTCCATTTGTTTCTTATTCCCATTATTAATATTTTTTTACCTTCTAATAACATTTCTTTTTTTATAGTTTATAAAATTCGTGTATAATTTCTTTCTATTAGACCATTATTTAAACACAAACAAACTATTTTCCTCCTTTTTATAATATTTGAAATTCTCCCATATTTCTAAACTTTTGATATCTTTCTTCTTTTATATCTTCTGGTTTCATTTTAGCATATTTTTTTATTGCTTTCAAAATTTCATTTTTCAAATTTTGGCTAACAACTTCACAAGCTTCACTTTCTTCAATTTCTGGTTCTTTTATTATTTCATCAATTACATTCATTTCTTTTAAATCTTTGGCTGTTAATTTCATTTTTTCTGCCGCTTCTTTTGCTCTTGAAGCATCTTTCCATAATATACTTGCATATCCTTCTGGTGAAAGAATTGAATATATAGCATTTTCAAGCATTAATACCTTGTTTCCAAGTCCTAATGCTAAAGCTCCTCCACTTGATCCTTCTCCAATAATAATACTAATTGTTGGAACTGTTAAACTTGCCATTTCTAACATTGAACTTGCAATTGCTTCACCTTGTCCTCTTTCTTCTGCTCCAATTCCTGGATATGCCCCTTTTGTATCTATAAAAGTAATTACAGGTCTATGAAATTTTTCTGCTTGTTTCATAAATCTTATTCCTTTTCTATAGCTTTCTGGATTTGGCATTCCAAAATTTCTTTCAATATTTTCTTTTGTTGTTCTTCCTTTTTGTTCTGCTATAATTGTAAAATTTTGATTACCAATTCTTGCAAGTCCACAAACTATTGCTTTATCATCTTTAAATTGTCTATCTCCATGTAATTCAATAAATTCATCAAATATTTTTTCTATATAATCTAATGATGTTTTTCTTTTAGGATTTCTTGCAATTTCTACTTTTTCATAAGCATCCATTTTATCTTTCCTTCCTTAAAATCTGATTTATTCTCACACAATTCTAACTATTTGTCATCAATAAAAAATTCTAACTTTTATTATATATATTATTTATTTAATTGTATTAGATTTGATAATGTATTTTTCAAATCTTTTCTTTCAACAATTTTATCTATAAATCCATGTTCTAATAAAAATTCTGCTGTTTGAAATCCTTCTGGTAATTTCTCTCCAATAGTTTGTTCAATAACTCTTTGACCAGCAAATCCTATCATTGCACCTGGTTCTGCTAAAATTATATCTGCTATACTTGCAAAAGATGCTGTTACACCTCCATAAGTTGGATCTGTTAAAACAGATATATATAATAATCCTGCTTCATTTAATTTAGATATAGCTGATGTTGTTTTTGCCATTTGCATTAATGACATTATTCCTTCTTGCATTCTTGCACCACCAGAAACGCAAAATATTATTATTGGAAGTTTTAATTCTATTGCTTTTTCTATTGAATATGTAATCTTTTCACCAACAACTACTCCCATACTTCCCATCAAAAATCCACTATCCATTACACATATTACAACATCTTCACCATTTATTTTTCCTTTTCCTGCACTTACTGCTTCCTGCAATCCTGTTTTTTCTCTTAAAGCTTTTATCTTTTTAGGGTAATCTTCTAAGTTTAATGGATTTGTTGTATCTATATTCAAGTCAAATTTTTGATATGTTCCTTCATCAATTATACTCTCAAGCCTTCTATTTATATGCATTCTAAAATATCCACCACAATTAGGACAAATATTCATGTTTTCTCTGATTGTTTCTTTATAAATTATTTCTTTACATTTATCACATTTTACCCATTTTCCAACAGGTATATCAACTTTGTTTTCTTTTCTTTTGGCAGTAGGTTCTCTTTTTTTTATTTTGTCTACTATCATATTTAACCTCTTTCAATAAAATTATTTCTTCAATATTTCTTTTTCAATAAAAGAAGTATCAAAATTTCCCCTAATAAAATTTGGATTTTTAATTATTTTAAATAAAAAATCTATATTTGTATCAACACCTTCAATCACAGTTTCTTCCAATGCTCTTTTCATTTTGCTAATTGCTTCATTTCTACTATCTCCATGTGTTATTATTTTGGCTATCATTGAATCATATGTTGGTGGAATTGTATATCCTTCATATATTGCTGTATCTATTCTTACACCATTACCTCCTGGTAAATTTAATCCTGTAATTGTTCCTGGACATGGCATAAAATTCTTACTAGGATTTTCTGCATTTATTCTACATTCCATACTATATCCTCTAAATTCAACATCTTTTTGTTTTAATTTTAATGTTTCACCTGCTGCTATTTTTATTTGTTCTTTTACTATGTCTATACCTGTTCTTTCTTCTGTTATTGGATGTTCTACTTGAATTCTTGTATTCATTTCCATAAAATAAAAGTTTTTATCACTATCCACTAAAAATTCTATTGTTCCACAACTTGTATATCCTGCAACTTTAGCTGCTTTTACTGCTGCTTCTCCCATTTTATTTCTTAATTTATCATCTATTGCTGTTGATGGTGTTTCTTCTAATACTTTTTGATTTCTTCTTTGAATTGAACAATCTCTTTCTCCTAAATGTATTACATTTCCATGTTCGTCTGCTAATATTTGAATTTCTACATGACGAGGATTTTTTATGAATTTTTCCATATATATTTCATCATCATTAAAAGATATTTTGGCTTCTTGTTTTACTATATTATAATTTTTTTCTAGTTCTTCAGAATTATTTGCAATTCGTATTCCCTTTCCACCACCACCAGCTGCTGCTTTTAGCATAACAGGATATCCTATTTTTTCAGCTGTTTTTATTGCATCTGTAAGCCCTGTAACACTTCCTTTTGAACCTGGTATTACTGGAACTCCTGCAGATTCCATTAATTTTTTTGCATTTGATTTATTTCCTAATAATTCTATTACTTGAGATTTAGGTCCTATGAATTTTATATTTGATTCTTCACATATTTTTGCAAATTGACTGTTTTCTGATAAAAAACCAAAACCTGGATGTATTCCATCTGCCCCTGTAATATGTGCTGCCTCTATTATGTTTTTGAAATTCAAATAACTTTTATTTGAGCTTGCTGGGCCTATACAAATTGCTTCATCTGCAAGTTTTGTATGCATTGCATCTTTATCTATTTCTGAATATACTGCTACTGTTTTTATGTTCATTTCTTTACATGCTCTTATTATTCTGACTGCTATTTCTCCTCTATTTGCAATTAATATCTTGTTCATTTATATTCCCATCCTTTTCTCTATTGTTTCAAGTTCACACATATTAACAATTTTTTATTTGTTATCAACTACTGCAAATGTTAATTCACCTTTTGCTACAATTTTACCATCAACTGTGGCTATTGCTTCTCCAATTCCAATTGGACCTTTTCTTTTTATAATTTTTACTTCTAATTTTAACTTATCTCCTGGAACAACCATTTTTTTGAATTTCATTTTGTCTATTCCACCAAATAAAGCATTTTTTCCTTTATTTTCTTCCATACTTAATATTGCAATTGCTCCTGCTTGTGCTAGACTTTCTGTTATTAATACACCTGGCATTATTGGATTTCCAGGAAAATGTCCTTTAAAATACCATTCTTCTTCATTTACATATTTATATGCTACTGCACTTTCTCCTGGTATATATTCTTCTACCTCATCTATCATTAAAAATGGTTCTCTTTGTGGTATTATTTCCTTTATTTGCTCTTTATTTAACATCTTTATTTTCCTTCCTTTTATTTTATCTTAAATAATGGCTTTCCATATTCAACCATCTCTCCATCTTTAACAAGTATTTCTGCAATTTCACCATCAAATTCACATTCTATTTCATTCATTAATTTCATTGCTTCTATAATACATAAAATATCACCTTTTTTTACTTTTTTTCCAATCTCTACATAAGGATTTGAATTAGGATCTGGTTTTAAATAAAATGTTCCAACCATTGGTGATTTCACAATTTTGCAATTATCTTCTTGTGTTTCAGTTTCTACAATTTCATTTACTTCTTTTTGTTCAATATGTTGTATATTTTTTTCTTGTACTTTTTCAACTACTTTTACTTCTTTTTTCATTCCAATTTTAGTTCCATCTGGAAAATCTATTGAAATCTCTGTTAATTTAGAATTCCCCATATCATCAATTAATTTTTTTATATCTTCATAATTCATTTTTATATTCCTTTCTGTCAGCAATATTACTCATATTTTTTTAAAATAATACTTGCATTATGTCCTCCAAATCCTAAGGAGTTTGACATTGCAATATTTATCTTTTCATTTCTTACTTCATTTGGAACTATATCTAAATCACATTCTTCATCTTTTTCTTTATAATTAATAGTTGGTGGAACTTTTCCTTGCTCAATTGCTTTTGTACAGAAAATTGCTTCTACTCCACCTGCAGCTCCTAATAAATGACCTGTATTTCCTTTTGTTGAACTTATCATTACTTTTGAACTATATTCTCCTAATGCTTTTTTTATTGCCATTGTTTCGCAAGAATCATTTAAATGTGTTGAAGTTCCATGTGCATTTATATAATTTATATCTTCTGGTTTTATTTTTGCATCTTCTATTGCTCTTGTCATAGCCCTTGCTGCACCTTCTCCATCAGGAGCTGGTGATGTTATATGATAAGCATCTGATGTTGCACCATATCCAATTATTTCAGCATATATTTTTGCACCTCTTTTTTGTGCATGTTCTAGTTCTTCTAAAACTAAAACACCTGCACCTTCTCCCATTACAAATCCACTTCTTTCTTTATCAAATGGAATACTTGCTCTTGTTATATCTGTTGCACTTGATAATGCTTTCATATTTTCAAATCCTGCAATTCCAATTTCACATATTGATGCTTCTGAACCACCTGCTATTATTACATCCTCTGAACCATATTTTATTGTTTTATATGCTTCTCCTATTGCATGTGTTGATGATGCACAAGCTGAAAGTATTGAAATTGATTCCCCTTTTGCACCTAATTCAATTGCAACATTTCCTGCTGGCATATTTGCAATTGACATTGGAATAAACATTGGTGAAATTCTATTATGTCCTTTTGTACAATTTATTGTACATTGTTCTTGAATTGTGCTTAACCCTGCAATTCCTGAACTTACAAATACTCCTACTCTTTCAAAATCTGTATTTTCTTTTGTAATTCCACTATCTTTAAAAGCTTCTCTTGAAGCTATAATTGCAAATTGTGAACTTCTATCTAATCTTTTTGATTGTTTCAAATCAAAATATTCTTGTGATTCATAATTTTTAACTTCTGCATCTACTTTTGTTTTAAATGTAGAATTATCAAATAAAGAAATATTATCAATTCCACATTTTTTATTTAATATACTATTCCATGATTCATTTACATCTTTTCCTATTGGAGTTATTGCTCCAAGTCCTGTAATTACTACTCTTCTTTCCATATCTTTCTCTCCTATTTTTTCACTTATTCAAATCACATAAGCATACCACCATCAACATTAATAACTTGCCCAGTAATATAAGAACTATCATCAGAAGCTAAAAACTTAACAACATTAGCAACATCTTGAGTAGTTCCCATTCTTTTCAAAGGAATATTTTTGACAATTTCCTGTTTAACATCATCTTTTAAAACATCAGTCATATTTGTTTCAATAAAACCAGGAGCAACAGCATTTACTAAAATATTTCTTGAAGCAATCTCTTTAGCTAAACTCTTTGTAAATCCGATAATTCCTGCTTTTGATGCAGAATAATTTGTTTGACCTGCATTACCTGAAATTCCAACAACAGATGAAATATTAATTATTCTTCCAGAACGAGCTTTCATCATATATGGCACTACATTTTTTGTAACATTAAATGTTCCAACTAAATTAGTATCTATTACTTGTTCAAAATCTTCTTTCTTCATTCTCATAAGTAACATATCTTTTGTAATTCCTGCATTATTTACTAAGACATCTATTTGTCCAAATCTTTCTATTACTTGTTTTACAAAGTTTTCACAATTTTCAAAATTTGCAACATCACCTTTTACTGCTAGAACTTGAACTCCAATTTTTTCAATTTCTTTTTTGGTATTTTCTAGTTCTTCATTTTCTTTTCTATAATTTAATGCAATATTATAACCTTGTTTTGCTAATGTTATTGCTATTTGTTTGCCTATTCCTCTTGTTGCACCTGTTATTAATGCACACTTATCCATTTTCTTCCACCTTTCTTATTGAAAAATAATTAATTTTTTTCCAAAACTTGATATAAAACGTTTTTCAATGTTTCCACATCTGTCACATTAAAAATCCTAATCTCTTTATCTGTTTTAATCTTTTTAGCAAATCCAGACAATGTCTTACCTGGACCTATTTCAATGAAAGTATCAACACCAAGTTTAATCATATTTTCTAAACTCTTTGAAAATCTTACTGGACTTATTATATGTTTTGCTAAAATATCTTTCATATCATCATTTTCTGTATAAACTTCAGCATCTATATTTTTAATAACTTTTGAATTTCCATTATTAAATTTTATTTTATCTAATTCTTTTCTTAATTCATCAGATGCTTTTTGTAATTTTATGGTATGAAAAGGACCTGATGTTTTTAACTCAATAACTCTTCTAGCACCATATTGTTTAGCTATATTTTCTGCTTCTTTTATTCCATCTTTATCACCTGAAATTACAATTTGACCTGGGCAATTAAAATTTACTGGTACTGCAAATCCATTTTGAACTTTTGAACATACTTCTTCAACTTCATTTTCTCCCATTCCAAGTATAGCTGACATTAGCCATTCACCATCAGGAACTAAGTTTTGCATATATTCTCCACGTTTTTGAACTAATTTTACTCCATCTTCAAAATTTAATATTCCACTATATATCAGTGCAGAATATTCACCAAGACTTAAACCTGCTGATATTTCTGCTTTTACTCCATTTTTATTAAGTATTTCTAATATTGCTAAACTCATTGTTAAAATACAAATTTGAGTATTTTTAGTTTGATTTAATTCTTCTTCAGGACCTTCAAATGATATCTTTTTCACATCTACTCCTGTCAAATTTTCTACTCTATCATATATATTTCTAACTTCCTCATATTTCTCATATAAATCTTTTCCCATTCCAACATATTGTGAACCTTGACCTGGGAACAAAAATCCTATTTTCATATTATTCTTCTATCCTTTTCATTAATCTTTTTTCAAATATTTTGCAAAATTCATTTACAATAAATAAATTATCAACATCTATGTTAAATTCTTTTTTAATTGATGTTGCAATATTTCTTATATCATCACTAAAGTTCTTCCCATTAGTATTTATGCCTATTCCTACAACTATATATTTCGTTTTTTGTCCAACAATTTTAGATTCTGTTAATATTCCACCAACTTTTTTTCCATTATAATAAATATCATTTGGAGCTTTTATTTGAAGATTTATTCCATATTTTTCTTCAAAAATTTGTATTAATATTTGTGCAATTTCTATTGTTATTCCTTCAATTTTTTGTGGCTTACACTCTGTTTCAATATAAAATGAAAATGCAATATTATTTTCATTACCTGTATGCCAAACTCTACCATGTGTTCCTTTTCCATTTGTTTGTCTATTTGCCATTATAATTGTTCCATTTTGTATTTTACATTTTTCTATTCTTCTATGTATTTCTGTTTGTGTAGAGTCAATTTCTTCATAATTTTCAAATACATTACCTAAAATTTGTGTTGTCATTATAACTCCTTAATTATTTGTTCTAAATTTTTTTCTCTTTTAATTTTATTTGTTGTAGTTTTTATTAATGGTTTGTCTGAAATAATAATTCCTCTAATTGCTTTATAATGTGGCATTGTTTTATTTATTGATTTTATTTTTTCATTAAAATATTCTTTTATTTCAGTTTCTGTTTTTCCTTCAAAACTTTCTTTGTTATAAACAATTTTTACAAAAATCTTTATATCATTTGGATCTTTTGAAATTGGTTTTCCAAAAATAAATGATTCTTCTACACCATCTTCTTTATTAATTAATGTTTCCATTTCTTCCGGAAAAATATTTTTGCCATTTTTTAATACAATTACACTTTTCTTTCTTCCACAAATAAATATATAACCCTCTTCATCAATTCTTGCTAAATCACCAGTTTGAAACCATCCATTTTTTAATACTTTTTCTGTTGCTTCTTTATTTTCATAATATTCAAGCATTACATTAGGTCCTTTTACTGCTAATTCTCCAATTCCGTCTTTATTTACATCTAATAATTTCACTTCATCACTTGGAACACATTTTCCAATAGATCCTGTTTTATGATATTTTTTATTTCCTATTGCAACAACTGGTGATGTTTCTGTTAATCCATATCCTTGAACCATATTAAATCCAAGCCTTCTAAATTTTTCTTCAATACTTGGATCTAAACTTGCAGCACCACTTATAAATAGTTTTATATTTCCCCCAAGTAAATCATGTATTTCTTTAAATACTTCTTTTTTCTTTTCCATACTTGAATCTTTATATTTTTCTTCATCTTTAAGTATTTGTTCAACTTTTCCTTGTTTTTCCAAGTGCTTTTTTATTATTTTGAATAATCTTTCATATATTGCTGGAACAGATGCCATTACAGAAACCTTATATTCAGCTAAGTTTTCTGGAATATGTCTAATTCCATCACAAAATACTGTTTCAGCTCCAACATATAGTGAAAATAAAAATCCAACTGTACATTCAAATACATGATGTAATGGTAAAAATGATAAAAACACATCTGATGAATTTACATCTAATATTGATGATATATCCATTAAATTTGAACATATATTTTTATGTGAAAGTGCTACTGCTTTTGATATTGATGTTGTTCCAGATGTAAATAACATTATACTCATTTTTTCATTATCAATTTTTGCATTTGTAAAACTTGTATTTCCAGATTTTACTAGCTGTATTCCTTCTGATATAAGTCTCTTTTGTGATATGATTCCATCATTATCTTTTTCTAAATCCATTGAAATGATATATTTTAATTTTGTCTTTTTTAATATTTCGACATATTTTTGTGAACATATTATTGCTTCTGCTTTTGATCTTTCAATTAAACTTTCTAATTCATTTTCTGGTAATGATTTGTCTAATGGTACTACTGTTCCTGTCCCACAAACTATTGATAAATATGCTATTTCCCATTCATATCTATTTTCACCTATTACAGCTATTCTTTTATCTTTTAATCCCATATCTATCAATTTTGTTCCAAGTCCATCAACCATTTTTCTTACTTCATTATGTGTGATTTCTTTATATCCATTTTCTTGTCTTATTTTATATGCTATTTTTTCACCATATTTTTCTCCTGATTTTTTTAGCATATCTTTTAAATCTGTTATTTCTATATATTTATATAATCTTTCCATTCTTTTTCCTTATTTTCTTAATTTTGGTTTCGTTTGTAAACCTTATATATTTATACCATTTTTTTGATGTTTTTTGATTATACTGGGAGGTCAGTACAATTTAGTATTTTAAAACAATTTTCTTACCATTGACATTTTTTTATAATTATGCTAATATAATTATAGCAATTGCAAACGAAGTCTTAAAAGATTGCACATAAAAAGACTAAGAACCTCCAATTCTTAGTCTTTTCTTTATGCTATTTGCTCAAATACTTTATTATGTAATAAACTATTATGAGTTTTAGCAAATCTACGAAGTCTTTCAATGACTGCACCTCCTTTCTACCTTTGGGCGAAAGGCATATTTAATATATACTCAACCATAGATTTTGTCAACAAATTTCGTCATACATAATTTGACATTATATATCAAAAAAACACTTCAAACGAAGTGTTTTTTACTATTATTTAACTAAATATATATTACAAGCATTTAATCCTTTAATCCATTTCCATTCATTTAATCCTGTTGCATTTTTTATTTTTTCCATCATTTCATCATTATTTTGCCCACCATTTATAAATACTAAAATTCCATTTGATAAATCTTTACCATTCAAAATTTTATTTATATTTTCATCTGTACATTCTACATCTTTAGCTATATATGAATTATCTAACTTCGAAAATAACAATATATCATCTAAAAATCTATTTTCATTAGAATTAAACATATAAATTGTTGGAACATTCAATTCATTTTGAACCTCTTCTACAATATCTCTTTTATCTAAAAATTCTTCTTCTGGCTCCATCTTAAATATTATAGGTGTTATCAATATAATTGCTAAACATACTGCCAAAACTCTAAATACATTTTTTTCATTAAAAATATTTTCCAAAACATTTTCTAATAAATATATAATTAATATAAATACTAATCCACATACTGGCATTATATATCTTAATTCAATCCAAGGGGCTGATAATGAAACTAATAAAGTATAAAATGCTGTTGGAATTGCTATATATTTTATATACTGATTTTTGTTCTCAAATATTTTCTTTTTATTTGCCTTTTTATAAATTCCTAATCCAACTATCAATGCTAGTAAAATAAATAACAATCCATTAAATGCGTGTCTATTAAATTTCTTTATATACATCTTTATGCTTTTTAAAAACTCTGAAATTTGAGTTAATTTGCTTAAGGCTCCTTGTCCTCTATATCCAAAAAATAAATGTTTTATTGAATATGGGAAAATTATTAAAGATGTTACACCTGCTATACACATTGTTACTATATATGCAATTAATTCTTTATATCTTTTTTCTTTTATATATTTTATTGCAAACATTATAAACATCATTGCTAAATAAAATAAATAATAATAATGTGTTAATGAACCTGCAAGTGCTGAAATTCCTATAAATATTAATAACTTATAATCTATTTCTTTCTTCTCTAATAGCATTAAGTGTAAATATGTTGTAATCAATACATTTAGTGTTGATAATGCATACATTCTTATATATATTACATTTGTTATTGATGCTAATACAAGTGATGATACCATAGCTATAATTGCAGATTTTTCTTTATATTTGTATTTGTCTTTTAATATTTTGTTTAGTATCAAATACATAAATATTGTTACAAATGCATATATTATCATATTTATTATTATTCCTGGCCATTTTGAATAACTATTTTTATGGAATCCCATTGCAAATCTTAATATTAAATAATATAAAGGTGGATGAACATCATTTTTTTGATTTTCATATACTTGTTTATATTGACCAATTTCATCATCATTTACACATAGATAATCTTCATAATATTTTCCATCATGCCATATATTATAAAAGTTTTCATTATCTTGTATTTCAACTTTATCATAACTTGCAAGACCTAATGAATATGCTTCGTCCATATGAATATATGATTTATTTGCTCCTACTATTATAAATATTATCGTCTGTATTATTAATATTATTGATATAATTATTTTTTCATATTTCTTTTTCTCCATCTTTTATTTTCCTCCTTTTGTAAGTCATTCTAATTTTAACATATGAAAATAAAAATCTCAACAAATATTTATTAATATTTTTTCCAAATTTAGACTTGTTAAAATTAACTAACAAATAGCACAAAGTGGCACTTATCCTTTACAGGAAAGTGCCACTCTTTACTTATTTTATACTTTTGTTGTATTCTTATTTTCTTTTTCAGCCATCTTTTTTTCTTTTTGCTTAATTTTCAAGTTGTCTTTAGCTACTGTCATAAGAAGTTTAATTCTATTTGTCTGATTTGCTTCACTTGCACCTGGATCATAATCAACTGGTACAATATTTGCATCTGGGAACATATCTCTGATAGTTTTTATTACGCCTTTACCAACAACATGATTTGGTAAACATGCAAATGGTTGAACACAAACTATATTTTGAATACCATTTTCCATATATTCAAGCATTTCAGCCGTCAAGAACCAACCTTCACCTGTTTGATTTCCTGTTGATAAAACTGATTTTACATTATCTGCTAAATGCCAAATATCACAAGTTGGTAAATATCCTTTTTTAGATTTTTTTAATGCTTTTTTAGCATCTTTTTCAAATGAATTTATCAATTTTATTGCAACATCAAATAACATTGATTTCAATCCATTATTTTTTAATAATTGATGTGATATTACTCCATTTGCTGCAACATATTTAACAAATCCCATAAAGTCTGGTAAAACAACTTCTGCGCCTTCTTTTTCCAATAAATTTGCTACATAATTATTTCCAAATGGATGATATTTAATTAAGATTTCTCCTACTATTCCTACTTTTGGCTTTTCTTTTCCTTGCTTCCATTCAATTTTTTCAAAATCATCAACCATCTGATATATACTCTTTGAAAATTCTTTTGAACTACTATTTATTGCGAGTTTTTTTGCTTTTTCCATCCATTCTGCAAATAATTTATCTGTCTCACCTTTATTTTTTTCATAAGCTCTATTTTTATATAACATTTTTTGTAATAAATCTGCATAAACCATTGATTTTAATAGTTTTTCAACTAATGGTAATGTTAGCTTAAATCCCGGATTTTTCTCCATTCCAACAACATTAAATGAAATTACTGGAACTTGTCCAAAGCCTGCATCTTTTAGAGCTTTACGAATAAATCCTATATAATTTGTTGCTCTACATCCTCCACCTGTTTGTGACATTATTAATGCTGTTTTATTTACATCATATTCTCCAGATTCTAATGCTTCTATCATTTGTCCTGTTGTTATAATTGATGGATAACAAGCATCATTATTTACATATTTCAAACCTGTTTCAATTGTATTTTGTGTACATTCTCTTAAAAGTTTTGCTTTATATCCTTCACTTTGCAAAACTGGTTCAATAAAATCGAAATGAATTGGTGCCATTTGTGGAATTAAGATTACATATTCTTTTTTCATTTCTTCTGTAAATGGATTTTTCTTTAAGAAATATTCACCTGTTTCTTTTTCTTCTTTTTTATTATTTAATCTTTTATTAATACTTGCAAGTAATGAACGTAAACGAATTCTTACAGCTCCTAAGTTATTTACTTCATCAATTTTTATTAATGTATACATTTTTCCAAAACTTGTTAGAATTTCTTCAACTTCATCTGTTGTAACAGCATCAACTCCACAACCAAACGAATTTATTTGAACAAGCTCTAAATTATCATGTCTACCTACAAAATCTGCTGCTGCATATAATCTTGAATGGAACATCCATTGGTCAACAACACGAAGTGGTCTTTCTGGTAATGCTTTATCTGCCACACTATCTTCTGTTAATACACACATTCCTAAACTTGTTATTAATGTATCTATTCCATGATTTATTTCTGGATCTACATGATATGGTCTTCCTGCTAATACAATTCCTTTTAAATTATTTTTTTCAATATATTCAATTGTTTCTTTTCCTTTTTCATGTATATCTTGTCTACATTTTTGATATTCTTGTTGAGCTTTTTCTATTGCATTTTTTAATTCTTTTTTGTTAAAATTATATTCTTTAAATTCAGGTAATTCCATCATTCTTTTTAATAATGCTTTTGATTCAAATGGTAAAAATGGGTTTATGAATTTAATATCTTCACTTTTTAATTCTTCAATATTATTTTTTAATACTTCTGAATAAGATATTACAATTGGACAATTATATCTATTATTTGCATCTTCATACTCTTTTCTTGAATATGGTATACATGGATAAAATATTGTTTTAATTCCATTTTGTATTAGACTTATAACATGTCCATGTGATAATTTTGCTGGATAACATACAGATTCAGATGGCATTGATTCAATACCTTTTTCATATATCTTTCTTGTACTTTTTTCTGATATTATTACTCTAAATCCTAAATTTGTGAATAATGTAAACCAGAATGGATAGTCTTCATACATATTTAAAACTCTTGGAATTCCTATTGTTCCTCTTGGTGCATCTTTTTCTTCTAATGGTGTATATCCAAATATTCTATCATATTTATATTTTACTAAATTTGGCAAATCTTTGTGTGAATTTACTATTCCTTCACCTTTTTCACATCTGTTTCCAGATATATGTCTTTTTCCATTACTAAATCTATTTATTGTTAATTGACAATGATTTTCACATCCATTACATCTTGTATGTGTTACTTTTATATCTAATTTATCAATTTCTTCGATTGTTGCAAGTGTTGAATGATATTCCATGTCCATATTTGCTTCATATTGTTCACATGCAAGTAATGCCATACCATAAGCTCCCATAAGCCCTGCTATATCTGGTCTTGTTACATTTCTTCCAACAATTAATTCAAATGCTCTTAATACTGCTTCATTATAGAATGTTCCACCTTGTACAACAATATGACTTCCTAATTTTTTTACATCTCTTATTTTCATTACTTTTTGTATTGCATTTTTTATTACTGAATATGATAAACCTGCTGATATGTCTCCAACTGAATATCCTTCTTTTTGTGCTTGTTTTATTTTTGAATTCATAAATACTGTACATCTAGAACCTAAATCTACTGGATTTTGTGCTTCTAATGCTTCTTTTACAAATTCTTCTATATTTAAGTTCAAACTTTTAGCAAATGTTTCAATAAATGAACCACATCCTGATGAACAAGCTTCATTTAACATTATATTGTCTATTGTGTTATTTTTTAGTTTAATATATTTCATGTCTTGTCCACCAATATCAACAATACTTGTTACTTTAGGTTCGAATTTTTTTGCAGCTGTATAATGTGCTATTGTTTCAATTTCATTCAAGTCTACATTTAATGCTGTTTGTATTAATTTTTCTCCATATCCAGTTACACCACTATAACGAATAATTGCTTCTTTTGGCATAACAGAATATAATTTTTTTAACATTTCTATTATACTATCAAGTGGTTTTCCACCATTTCCTTGATATGCTGAATATAGTAATGTTCCCTCTCTATCTATAACTACTAATTTTGATGTTGTTGAACCTGCATCTATTCCAACAAAACAGTCTCCTTTATGTTCTGAAAGTGGTTTTTTAGCTACTTTGTCTTTTTCATGTCTAGCTTTAAATTCATCATATTCTACATTTGTTGAAAATAATGGTTTTAATGGTACTGTTGTTGTGTCATGAGAATGTTTTAATACTTGTATTTTACTTTTTAATTTTTCCACACTTATTGGAGACTCATCTTTTGCTTCTAAACATGCTCCTTTGGCAACTAATAAATGTGCTTCTTCTGGCACTATTGTTTGCTCTGGTGTTAAATGTAATGTTTCAACAAATCTTTTTCTTAATTCTGGTAAATATGTTAATGGCCCGCCTAAAAATGCTACATTTCCTCTAATTGGTCTTCCACAAGCTAATCCTGATATTGTTTGATTTACAACTGCTTGTAAAATAGATACTGCAATATCTTCTTTTGCAGCACCTTCATTTAATAATGGTTGCACATCTGTTTTTGCAAATACACCACATCTTGATGCAATTGGATATATTGTTTGATATCCTTTTGCAAGTTCATTTAACCCTGCTGTATTTGTATTTAATAATGATGCCATTTGGTCTAAAAATGCTCCCGTTCCACCTGCACATGTTCCATTCATACGTTGTTCTACAGATCTTCCAAAATAAATGATTTTTGCATCTTCTCCTCCAAGTTCAATTACTACATTTGTTTGTGGAATATATCTTTCTACAGATCTTTTACATGCAACAACTTCTTGAATAAATGGTACATCTAAAAATTTAGCTGTACTCATTGCCCCTGAACCTGTTAATGCTATTGTAAATTCTTTATCTTTATATTTTTCTACTAATTCTTCTAATACTTTACATACTGTATTTTTTGTATCTGAATAATGTCTTTCATATGATGTATAGATTTCTTTTAAATCTTCGTCCATTACAACTATTTTTACTGTTGTTGAACCTACATCCATTCCTATATGTACTATTTTATTCATATTTTTTTCCTCTACATTTTTCTTCAATTCTTTTGATAATATATCATATTAGTGTATTTTTTTCAAGTTAAAGTTTTTAACTGACTTTCCATTTTAATGTAGTTTATTATATCTTATATTTATGAATTATGTGTGAATTATATATTTTCTTTAACAAATTTATATATTAAAAAACGGCACTCCAACAGTAGGAGAGCCGCCGTGTGCTATTTGTGTTTATGTTCGAGTTTTAGCTTTTATTCACCGAATTCCATCTGGAAATCAGTGCTAAGCTTACCGTCTTTTCCTACCTCATAGGGTACAGAAAAGAACTTGTCATTGAGCGTTACATATCCAATATAACGCCCATTCATGCCATACCGAGTCAACCCCATAACCTCATCAGCAATAAAATAAAGCTGTTTCGTTTTGAGATTCATCAGCATAAGATTATTGTCGAGAGTCACAAAGTACAGTGCGTTATCCTTCAGGTCGCAAAACTTCAGATAACTATAATCAGTATCGACATAGTGTCTAAAGTGAATGCGCTCTGCCTCTTCAGCACAGCACCCATCGTGAATTTTGCCACACTTAGGGCAAACCTCAAGAAGGGCATCAGGATCTTCTGTTTCTTCCATAGAAGAAATCTCTTCCGGAGTCAGAATCTCAAATTCTTCTTCCTCCTTCATAAATTTTCCCGCGTTTGAAACCTTGACCACGACATTTTCCTGAAAAGTACTTTCAGAAATCTGTTTACCGTTGTCTGCCGCAAATGCGGAAACCGAAAGTGTTACCAGTGCAATAAGCACAATTGCCATACTCATAATTTTTTTCATTTTGTCTACCCTCCGTATGATTTATAGCACACTAAAAGAGATTCTTTCGAACCTATTTCTATTATAGCATATTTTCCCTTATATGTCAAAAAGAGCCCCCACTATTAAAATAATAGTGGGGGCTTTCAAGGAGGGTAGGCAGTGGGCCAAAGATTACACCCTATATGAATCAAAGAATTTCTATCATATATATATATTCAAAGGAGGAATTTTCATGATGTCTTTTAATAGAAATCCTTTATCTCTTACTAACAAATTGCACTTGGCAATACGTTTTACACTTTTATAGTATAATACATATTTACATAATTGTCAATACTTTTTTATATTTTTTTACATTTTTTTCAATTTATATGCTAAAAATATTATTTTTCCAAATATTTCTTTAAAAATTTTCCTGTATAACTTCTATCGTTTTTACAAATTTGTTCTGGAGTACCTACTGCAATTATTTCTCCACCTGCATCTCCACCTTCTGGACCTAAATCTATAATATAATCTGCTGTTTTTATTAGGTCTAAATTATGTTCTATTACAATTATAGTATTTCCTGTATCTACAAGCCTTTGCAAAATGTCCACTAGTCTATGTACATCTGCTATATGCAATCCTGTTGTTGGTTCATCTAATATATATAATGTTTTTCCTGTAGCCTTTTTAGAAAGTTCTGTTGCTAATTTAACACGTTGTGCTTCTCCTCCTGATAGTGTTGTTGATGGTTGACCTAATTTTATATAACCTAATCCAACATCATATAATGTTTGTATTTTATTTTTTATTCTTGGAATATTTGCAAAATATTCTAATGATTCCTCTACTGTCATATCAAGAACATCTGCTATACTCTTTCCTTTATATTTAACTTCAAGAGTTTCTCTATTATATCTTTTTCCTTTACATACTTCACAAGGTACAAACACATCTGGTAAAAAATGCATTTCAATTCTGTGAACACCATCACCTGAACAGCTTTCACATCTTCCACCAGGTACATTGAAACTAAATCTACCTTTTTCATATCCTCTCATTTTTGCTTCATTTGTACTTGCAAAAATATCTCTTATTAAATCAAATGCACCTGTATATGTTGCAGGATTTGAACGTGGTGTACGTCCAATTGGTGATTGATCTATATTTATGATTTTATCTATATTTTCTAATCCTTTTATTGTTTTACATTTTCCTGGTTTTTCTGTTACTCCATTTAATTGTTGAGCAATATTTTTATATAATACTTCATTTATTAAAGTACTTTTTCCTGAGCCAGATACACCTGTAATACAAATAAATTTACCAAGTGGAAATTTTACACTTATATTTTTTAGATTGTTTTCTGTTGCATTTACTATTTCAATATTTTTCTTGTTTCCAGGTCTTCTCTTTTTTGGTACTTCAATCTTCTTTCTTCCACTTAAATAAGCTCCTGTTATTGATGTTGGAATATTTTTTATTTCTTCTGCTGTTCCTTGTGCCATAACTTGACCACCATGAACACCTGCACCTGGTCCAATATCAATTATTTGGTCTGCAGCATACATTGTATCTTCATCATGTTCTACAACTAATAAAGAATTTCCTAAATCACGCAATTTTTTTAGTGTTGCTATTAATTTATCATTATCTCTCTGATGTAATCCTATACTTGGTTCATCAAGTATATATAATACTCCTGTAAGACCTGATCCAATTTGTGTTGCAAGTCTTATACGTTGTGCTTCTCCTCCTGACAATGTTCCTGCACTTCTTGATAATGTAAGATATTCAAGTCCTACATCTATTAAGAATTGTAATCTTGCATCTATTTCTTTTAATATCATTTCTGCAATCATTTTTTGTGAATCTGTTAATTCAAGTTTTCTTAAAAATTCTTGTAAACTTTTAACAGATAAATCTGTCATTTCATTTATATTTATTCCACCAACTTTTATTGATAAAATTTCTTTTTTTAATCTCGCTCCATTACATTCATCACATGGAAGTTCACTCATGTACATTTCATAAAAATCTCTCATTCCTTGTGATTTTGTTTCATTATGTCGTCTTTCTAATGTTGGAATTACTCCTTCAAATGGTGCTTTGAATTTTCTTGTTCCAAGTGATGAGGTATATTCAAAATCTATTTCATCATTTCCTGTTCCATATAATATCTTATTTATAAAGTCTTTTGGCAAATCTTTTATTTTTTTGTTTTTGATATCTATTCCATAATGTTTTCCGACACTCTCAAAGTACATTTTTGCCATTGTATCGCCTTTTTTCATTGTACTAGCTCCAAATGCTTTTACACCATCATACAATGTTTTAGTTTTGTCTGGAATTATTAAATCTTCGTCCATTTTCATTAAATATCCAATTCCAGAACATTTTGGACATGCTCCATAAGGGTTATTAAATGAAAACATTCTTGGAGTTAATTCTGGAAAACTGAATCCACAATCTGGACAAGCATAATTACAACTATATAAAACTTGCTTTTCTCCTACTATATCAATAAGTACTAAATTATCTGCTTGTTTTAATGCTGTTTCTATTGATTCTGTAAGTCTTCCTACTATATCTTCTTTTATTACTAATCTATCTACAACAACTTCTATTTCATGTTTTTTATTCTTGTCTAATTTTATTTCATCAGATAAGTCATATATTTCTCCATCAACTCTAACTCTTGCAAATCCATCTTTTTGCAGATCTTCAAATAATTTTGTATATTCTCCTTTTCTTCCTCTTACTACAGGTGCTAATATTTGAATTCTTGTTCCTTCTTTTATTTTCATAACATTGTCTACAATTTGGTCTATTGATTGTTTTTCAATCTTTTTACCACAATTTGGACAATATGGTGTTCCAACTCTTGCATATAGTAAACGAATATAATCATATATTTCTGTTACTGTTCCAACTGTTGAACGTGGATTTTTTGATGTTGTTTTTTGATCTATTGATATTGCTGGTGATAATCCTTCTATTGATTCTACATCTGGCTTTTCCATTAATCCTAAGAATTGTCTTGCATATGATGACAAACTTTCAACATATCTTCTTTGTCCTTCTGCATATAATGTGTCAAATGCTAATGATGATTTTCCTGAACCAGATAGTCCTGTTATTACTACTAACTTGTCTCTTGGAATTTCTAGATTTATATTTTTTAAATTGTGCTCTTTTGCACCTTTTATTATTATTTTATCATTCATATTTCTATCCTTTCCGACAATATTCTACTACATTTTATGTATAATTGCAATAACAAAAAAATGATGCAAGAAGAAGTTGTTGGAAAAGAATTAAATTTTGGCGAGCACTGAGGCTGTTAAAGCTTTGCTTGTTACAGCCTCAGTATGTGTAACTGAAATTTCATTTAAAAGGCAAAGACACATACGAGTTGTATGTAACCGCGTTTTAAATGAAATTTAACACAGCCAAAATTGTAATTATTTTACAACCTCAACATCAAGCATCAATTTTTCACCATTAATACTTACTTCTGTATAAGTATCTCTTTGTGTATTGAATACAATATTTTCTGTTAAAGTTTCTTTCTTGATTTCTGATTCGAATTTCTTTACAAGTTCTTCTAACATTTCATTTTCAGATACATATAAGTTTATTTTATCTAATACTTCAAATCCTTTATCTTTTCTCATGTTTTGAACTTTTGATAAAATTTCTCTTACATATCCTTCTTCTTTTAGTTCAGGAGTTATAGTTGTATCTAATACTACACCAATTTCTCCTTCACCAGCAAATGCAAATCCTTCTTTTCCTTGCATTGTAACAAGTAAATTTTCTAATGTTAATTCTATTTGTGTTCCATCAATTTCTATATATTCTACTCCACCATTTTTTACTTTATTTGCTAAATCCATTTGATTTAATTTTGAAATTGCTTCTCTTATTTTTGGTATTAATTTTCCATATTCTTTTCCTAATACTGGTAAATTTGGTTTTATTTCAAAATGAACATATTCATTCATGTTTGCACCTAAATCTACTTCTTTTACATTTAATTCTTCTTTTACTATATTTCCATAGTATTCAGGTAAAGTATCTACAGATATTAACATTTTTGAAAGTGGTTGTCTATTCTTAATATTTGCTGAATTTCTTGCACTTCTTCCTAATTTTACTAATGAATAAGCTAAATCCATTTCATTTTCAAGTTTTTTATCTATTGCTTTTTCATCTACTTCTGGCCATAAGCATAAATGAACACTTTCAGGTGCTTTTTCATCTAATCCTACAACTAAGTTTTGATAAATTTCATCTGTCATAAATGGTACAAATGGTGCTGATATTTTTATTAAGCTTACTAATACTTTATATAATGTTGTATATGCTCCTATCTTATCATCTGTTAATTCTTCTCCCCAGAATCTTTCTCTATTTGTACGAACATACCAGTTTGAAAGTTCATCTGTAAAGTCTTCTATTTGTAGAGCTGCACTTGTTATATCATATTTGTCTAATTTTTCTGCAACTTCTTTTATTAAAGTATTTAATTTTGATAATATCCATTTATCCATTATATTTTCTGATTTGAAATCAGCATATTTATTTGGATTGAATTGGTCTATTTCTGCATATAAAACATAGAATGAATATACATTCCATAATGTACTTAAAAATCCTCTTTGTGTTTCTTGTACATTGTTTAATCCTAATCTTGTTGGTAACCATGGTGCTGAACATGTATAGAAATGCCATCTTGTTGCATCTGCTCCAACTTGGTCTAATAATACCATTGGATCTACACCATTTCCTTTAGATTTTGACATTTTTTGTCCTTTTTCGTCTAAAACATGTCCTAATACTATACAGTTTTCATAAGGTGTTTTATCAAATAAACATGTTGATACTGCAAGTAATGTATAGAACCATCCTCTTGTTTGGTCAATTGCTTCTGAAATAAATTGTGCAGGGAAGTGTTTTTCAAATTCTTCTTTGTTTTCAAATGGATAATGTAATTGTGCAAATGGCATTGATCCAGAATCAAACCAACAATCTATTACTTCTTTAAATCTTGTCATTGTTTTTCCACATTCAGGACATTTTAAATGTACATTATCTATATATGGTTTATGTAATTCTATTTCATCTGGACAATCTATTGCTTTTTCTTTTAATTCAGCAATTGAACCTATACATTCTTCATGACCACATTCACATTTCCATACTGGTAATGGTGTTCCCCAATATCTGTCTCTTGAAATTCCCCAATCTATTACATTTTCAAGGAATTTTCCAAATCTTCCTGTTCTAATTGTATCCGGATACCAATTTATTTTGTTGTTATTTGCAACTAATTCGTCTCTTAATTTTGTCATTGCAACAAACCAACTTTCTTTTGGATAATATAAAAGTGGTGTGTCACATCTCCAACAATGTGGATATGAGTGTAAATGTTTTTCTTTTGCAAATAGTTTTCCATGTTCTGCAAGCCATTTACAAATATCTTCATTACAATCTCTTACAAATCTTCCTGCCCATGGTTCAACTTCTGGTACAAATTTTCCTGATTTATCTACTAGATTTACAAATGCAATTCCATTTTGTTTTGCAACTAAACTATCATCTTCACCATAAGCTGGTGCTATATGTACAATTCCTGTACCATCTTCTATTGTTACATAATCTCCATGTATTACTTCAAATGCTTTTCCATCTACTTTTGCAAATGGCATTAATTGTTCATATTTTGTTCCTAATAATTCTGTTCCTTTGAATTCTTTAACTATTTCATAAGGTGTTTCTTTTAATACATTTGTAAGTAAATCTTTTGCTAATATATAATTTTCATATTTTGGTTCATCATCTGTTCCAATATTTGCTTTTACTTCAACATATGTATATGCTTTGTTTACACATAGTGCTAAGTTTGATGGTAATGTCCATGGTGTTGTTGTCCATGCTAATATATATTTATCTTCTCCAACTACTTTGAATTTTGCAATACATGTTAAGTCTTTTACATCTTTATATCCTTGTGCAACTTCATGTGATGAAAGTGCTGTTCCACATCTTGGACAATATGGCATTACTTTATGTCCTTCATATAATAAGCCTTTTTTCCACATTTCTTTTAATGCCCACCATACTGATTCTATATAATCATTATGATATGTTACATATGGATGTTCCATATCTACCCAAAATCCGACTTTATTTGTCATTTGTTCCCACATGTGTACATATGTGAATACACTTTCTTTACATTGTTTTACGAATTTTTCTACACCATATTCTTCTATTTGTTCTTTTCCTGATATACCAAGTTTTTTCTCTATTTCAAGTTCTACTGGTAATCCATGTGTATCCCATCCTGCTTTTCTGTCTACATGATATCCTTTCATTACTTTGTATCTTGGTATAATATCTTTCATTACTCTTGTTTCGATGTGTCCAACATGTGGCTTTCCATTAGCTGTTGGAGGTCCATCATAAAATGTGAAATATCTTTGACCTTTGTTCATTTCAAAGTTCTTTTTTATTATGTTCTTTTGTTTCCACATTTCTGCTACTTCATTTTCCATTCCTACAAATCCATTTTTTAGTTCTACTTTTTTGTACATAATTTTTTTTACTTCCTTTCCTAAGTTTATATTTGGTTTTGAAATTATAATTATTATTTTTCAACCTACTTTATTTGTTTTTTACACTTTTAATATTTTGTAATTCAAATCTATATTTTTGTTTTATGTCTGGATATTTTTTATGATCTACTTCTGATAAGAACATATCTTTTGGGCGTACCCATAATCCTCCATCTTCATATAATCTTCTATAAATGACCATTTCTTCTTGTGTTTCAGAATCTTTTGCAATTCCTTCAACTAAGTAGTAATCTCCCTTAAAATGTTTATAGATTCCATTAATTTTTAGTTCTTGCATAATTTCCTCCTTTTTTTCTAACAAGTGTTTTTCGCGTAATTAATTTGAAAGAACAAAGTGACGTAGTCGCCCTTTGTTCTCGCCCGATTTGAGTTTTCGACTAAAAGGAGAAAATCTCAAAGTGCTAGCGATTGTAGCTTTTATATATTAGGAAGTTCAGTGAACTTTCCTAATATATAAAAAAGTCCTAATATACATTTCTGTATATTAGGACGAATTCTCCGCGGTACCACCTATTTTAATATAATATAATTTATATTCTCTTATTTTTCTTTAACGCAGATATACGGCAAAGCTTACTTTAAATTGTTCAGCTTTACAACTTAACTTAGGTGATAACAAATAATTTTTACTTTCAAACTTTCACCAATTGTTTGATTCTCTGCAAAGATATTTTATTATCTGTCTTGTCCTTGTTATTGTTTTTTTGTTAATTTGAAAGTATTATATCACTTTTTTTTAACTTTGCAATAGTTTTTTATAATTTTATTCTCTTTCTTTCTCTTTAGCATCTAATGATACTGTTGGTTCTACAACACTAGAATTTAATTCTAAGCTATCTATTTGAAATGACTTTTTTCTATTTTTAATACTTGCTTCATTTTCTTCAAGTCTTTCTTCTAATTTGGTTATATAATTTTCTGATTTTTTAAAGGTTTCTATCTCTTTGCTTGAAAAATATCCATTTTGTCCTAATGCAACTAAATAATCATTCCATTCTTTGTTTTTTTCTATTTCATCAAATCCAAATAGTTGTCTTAATGTAGTTTTTATATTCTTTAATACACTATTCATAATTTTTATTCTAATTTCTTAGAATCTCCTCTCTTTATAAAATTACTATACCTTATTATACCACCGTTTCCAAAGAAAATCAAGCATTTTAATTGTATTTTAGTCCAAGATTAAGAAATTTATAAAAAAATTGTCACATTTTATTATATAAATTAGGAGTAGAGCACCTACTAGGTGCCCTACTCCTATCTAAGTTCTTTTTACTTAATGTCTCTTTACACTATACACTGCCCTTCTTCTTTTACTATGAAGATTTCTTAAACCACACTTTTTCTCGTGTAAGTTTTCTTTTTTAGGAGTCTTAACTTTGTACAGTTTTGCTCCCATCATTTTAAGAATTCCCCAATGTCCAATTGTAATTGTATGTTCGCTAAGGACTTCTACCCTCTTTCCAATTTTTTCTGCGACAATCTTGTCTTTTAGCATGTACTGAGATTCAATTTGACCATGATTAATCATAATCGTATTGACAATTCCCAGATTTCTCAAAAGAGTAATTAATTCATCACTCTTAGCATGAGAAGAAAATTCTGTAGTTGTATATGTTTCAACCCAGATTTCATAAACATCTTTTCCAATTTTGATTGTTCCATCATCAGAATGTTGAATTTTATAACCAAGACTAGATGGTGAAACATATCCAGGAAAATAAAAGACAAAGTCATCTCTTGCAATTAACTGTGGTACATAAATTCTCGCTGTACCATGGTCTGCCATTCCAGATGTAGTCAGAATAATTTTCTGCTCATGTCCCATTGCAACCTCAGGCCGATTATATTTGTCAACAAATGTAACATTTTTCGGCATAAAGTCAATGTCTGTATACTCCTGCATAGACTTCGTGAAGAATTGTGCAAGAGCACCATCAACATAAATCGGAATATAACGAGGAATACTTCCACAATCTTGCATCTTTTTAATTTCATACAAGAATGTTTGTGCTCTTTCCTGTGCAAATGTCATTTGAAGAATACTTTTTCCTCTTGCAATAATTTGAGGAATATCTTCTTCATAATGATATTCAACTTCAGAACTTTCCATATAGCCATAAGTAGACTCTATGACTACATCTTTAGGAAGTGCTTTTACCCACTCAGGCACATCTTTAATTTCACGCCATAGAGATTTCGCTTTATAATCACCTGTAAACAAGAGATTCAACGTTTCCTCTCCATAATAACTGATTTGTACCAAAATCATTGCAGCACCAGGCAGATGTCCATTATCTAAGAAAGTTGCTTTGATTCTTTCATCAAGGTAGATGGTTTCCTCATATTCACAACCTTCTGTTCTTGCCATCACTTCATCAATGTCTGATTCACTATACATGATTTTCAGCTTTTTGTTCCGAGCGTTACTCATCATGATCTTGTAATCGTCCATAAGAGAATAACGCATTACCTGCTTAGTAAAGTTCGTACAATATATCTTTCCTTTAAAACCCTCCTTTACCAATACAGGTAAACGTCCATTATGGTCTGCATGATTATGAGTAATCAATGCAAAACTAATCTTAGAACTGCAAAATGGTAACTGCTGATTGTTCAATTGTGTATATTCCGCTTCTTGGAACATACCGCAATCAACTATAAAATGTGTAACTTTGCCATCAGGATAATGCACTTTTACAAAAAGACAAGAGCCTGTGACTTCAGGATGAAGTGCAGTTATAGTGTAGTAAAACCCGCCCTTTGCAAAAGAACTCATAAAATGTTTCACTCCTTCAATTAATTAATTAGGAATTTGTTAAGGGGTTTTGCTGCTAATATTATACATTATCTTTAAGCATAAATCAACCATTTTTCGACATTTTCACAAATTATGTTTACTATAATATTCCACTTGTTGGAATATATGTTTTATTTGGTGGTAATACAAATATATTTTCAGGCATATCAACTTTTTTTATTTCTGTCACTTTTATTATAGGAATTTCAGAATTATGATATTTTCCCTTTGTAATCTCCCCAACAATTTCAATCCATTCATCATTTTCAAAGTGTTTTATTTCTTTGTTTTCACATAAAAATCCAACAACTACTGATTGATTGTTTTCAGTATTTATTAACATGTCTCTTCCTAATACAAATTGATTTTCATTAAAGTCTAATATTCTATAAACATATCCTGAAAACTTTATTTTTAAACCAATATATGAATCTAAATCATCATGTACTGCTTGTAATATATTTGTATATTCATCTGCATTAATTTCTTTTATTTCATTCTGTTCTATTCTATCTTTTACAAAGAATTTTCCACTTGAAAAAAATATTTTATATATACTAAATAAAAATACCATAAGCATAAACAATGACAATAATATAATAATAATCTTTAGTGCTTTTCCTCCATTTATTTTTATATTATATATATGCATAAAAGCCCTCCACTTAAATTTATTTATTTAAGTTTATGAGCTTATTATAAAAAAAGAACATTTTTAGAAAAATCTATTATAAAATCCTTCATCAATTTCTTTTGCAAATATACTTTTTAATATTATTAGAACAATTGGTCCTACTAACATTCCCATTACACCTATTAATTTAAATCCTGTATACATTGCTATTAAAGTAAATATTGGATGTATTCCAATTTTTCCACTTACTATTTTGGGCTCTAGAAATTGTCTTACAACTGACATTATAATCCACAAAACAATTATTGATATACCTAGTTTTAAATCTCCATTTAATGCTGATATTATTGCCCATGGTACCATTACTGTTCCAGACCCTAATATTGGTAGTGCATCGACAAATCCAATTGCTAATGCTATTAATAACGGATATTTTATATCCATTCCTATTACTTTTAATAAATATAATCCTATTACAGATATAATAAATGATATTAATATTAATGTAGCTTCTGCTTTTAAATATCCACCTAAACTGAAAGTTATTTCTCTTATATGTTTTCCTAGTTTACGTACCCACTTTTGTGGCATATGATGTTCCAGCAAATCTAACATATATATTTTATCTGTACACATAAAATATAATGACATTATTGTTATTACTACATATATTGCCATTGCTGGAATTGATGTTATTATTTCTATTAAATTTGTCAAAAATTGTGTCATCCAATTTGATAATTTTACTAATATTTCTTGTGATGTATTTTGAAACATGTTTATAATATCTTTTGATACATTTAATTTTTCTATACTTAGCTTACTTATACTTTCTTGAACTTGTGTATATGCTTTGTTTATATATAAATTAAGCATTTGCAATAAATTTGTTGATTCTGATATTAATGAAACTATTGCCCATGTAACTGCTCCAATTATTATTGCAAATACTATTATAAATATTATTATAGAACTTATTTTTCTGTTTAATTTTGTTTTATTCATAAAAAACCTTATAGCTGGCTCTATAATAAGTGAAATTACAAATGCTATTAAAAATGGCATATAAAATATTGCTAACTTTATTCCAAAATACACTCCCAATATTATTAAAACTATATTTATTATTTTTCTTATTACTGTACAAATATAGCTTAAATCTTCTGACATTTTACCTCTTTTCTATGTATAGCAGTTCTATTGAGAACTGCTTTGCATTATTAACGATTATTTTTATGTCCACAATCACAAATTTCTTCAAATGTGTTACTAAAGTTTTCTTGTCCTGTTTTTTGACTATATTTTGCAAGATCTCCTAATGTTAATATTCCAACAACTTTATTGTTATCTACAACAGGTATTCTTCTTATCTGATTTTCAGCCATTTTTTTCTCTGCATTTTTTACATCATCATCTTGATTACATGTGCAAACATTGCATGTCATTATTTCACTTGCAGTTGTGTTTTGTGCTTGTTTGTCACATGCTAAACTTCTTAATATAATATCTCTATCTGTTATCACTCCTACTAGATAATTTGAACTATCACATACAGGAACACAACCTATTCTGTTTTTTTCCATCAATTTTGCTACTTCTGTTAGTTTTGTTTCTGGTTTTACACAACATACATCTCCACACATACATTCTTTAACTTTCATTTTTTCACATTCCTTTCACTTTATTTTTGGCATGTTGTACATGCTTTTATATATTGTAGTCAAAAAAATTTTAATTTATTCTTATTTTTAATTTTTTATAATATAAAAAGAGACTGACTTTCATCAGCCTCTCATTTGGAATTAGTTTGGAATATCTACAGGAGCCACTTTGTTTCTATCAGGTGTGGCACCATCCTGAAAATGCCACCATTCAGACTTCAAGCTCTTCATACCAACCTGTTTCATTACTCTTGCAAGATATCTTGCATTTTCACAAGCAGGTGCATCAACATTAACCCAATTATACTCAGCAGAGCGATAATCAAGGTTATGCATTGCAGTGGGCATATCCATAATATTACCAGTTTTCAAATCACGCAATGTGATATCAACTGCAATACCATAGTTATGAGAACTTGCTTTCTGTGCCAAGAACCAGCTTTCACCCAAAGTACCAAACCACTTCTTTTTAAAAGAAGAAGATTTAGTATTCAAATATGCTCTATAAGTACTCTGAAATTCTCTTGTCACAGCATACGGACGATATGCATCATTTACAACAATACATTTTCCATCTTTCAGGAAAATTTCTTGTGCTTTTGCCAATTTCTTGGCAGCTGCAACTGTAAGCCATGCTTCAGTTCCATTTTCAGAACCAGGTCTGTTATAGAACTTTTCGCCCCAAAGTCCATGAATTCCTTCGCCAGCCATTTGGAAAATAGCCTTGTCAGCCATTACCAAATTCACTTCAATGCTAGGAATATAATCCTTTACATTGATAAAAACCTCATTCGAGTCAATCCAATAGTTTTCTCCGTTTACCTCAATTGCAAACTGACCATTATCTTCACTCAGGATTGTGAAAATATTGTCCTCTGCTACCATAATGGTATTAATACCATTGCTTGCAGATGTTGCATGAGTTGTCCGAATTTTGCATCCAACAAATTCCGTTCCTTCTGCATTTGCAGAAAGCGCCATAATCATGACCATAATCATAGTCACAATTGCCATTGTCAATTTCTTCATTGCCGTCCTCCTTGGCATAGAATCAAGTAAGAGCAACCACTCTTGTTTTTTCTTAATTCTATATTACATCAATATATCTATATTATAACACTTTTTTTGTAATAAAACAAGAAAAGCTAGCAACCATGCTAGTTTTCTTGACAAATTAATATTCATATATATCATAATCTTGTTCATACATACTTCTATTAAATGGTGGTCTACCAGGTCCTGGTCCCATTGGAGGACGAGGTGGTCTTCCCGGTCTTGGTGGAGGTGGTGGCGGAACTGGTGGTCTTGGTGGTGCAGGTGGTCTTGGTCTAAATCCAGAATTATTTATTAATTCTCTTATTAATAATATTTTTATTAAATCTTGTAGTCCTTGGTTTCTTATTTGTCTATCTTCTTTTGAACTACTTTCTTGCCTAATTAAATTTGTTTTATTTTCTATAGACTTTGAGCTTGTTTTCACATCAATACTTCTATTTTTGATTTCACTTGTTCTATTTTCATTTAAACTATCATCTTCTATTGCATTATATATTTCATTTGTAAGTTCATCTACTAAATCACTGCTTAATGCTCTATTATTCTTTGAACATGCTTTTTTTACCATTGGATATACTAAATTATATATATCTGGATAACAACTTTCTAGCCTTGATGTCTCTATATTTGTTTCAAATTGTTGTGGTATATTGAAATTAGAATAATTCATGTAATCATTATATTCTGCATCATATGTATCTCTATATCTTATCGGCTCATATCCTAAAACATTTCTCATATATTCTTCATATACTGAACTCATATTATATCACATTCCTTTCTTAAGTTATGATATATAATATGATTTGTTTATTTATATGTTACAAAAAGAGGATACTATTTTGATAATAATATCCTCTTTTAAAAATTAATCTTTTAACAATTCATCCATAGAAACATTAAAAAATTGTGAAAATGCATAAAAATTACCTAAACTTATTCCTCTCTGTCCACTTTCAAATTTACTATAAGATGCTCTATCCATACCTATTTCTTTTGCCAATTCCCTTTTTGAAACTCCTGCTTCTTCTCTAATCCGCTTCATATTCTTTCTCATTGTTTCATACAGAGCTTCTAAGTCTTTCATTTTGTTTTCCTCCAATTTTATTATTATGAATTGTATTATAAGAATTAAATATTTATTTAATTCTCATAAGTCATTTACATAAAATATAATATCATATATTTAAGGTTTTGTCAAAAAATTATTTTTCCTTTGTTGGAACCTTTATTACAACTTCAGTACCTTTTCCAACTTCACTTTTTATATCAATACTGCCACCATTTCTATCTAATAAATCTTTGGCTATTGAAAGACCTAATCCTGTTCCACCCATTTCTCTACTACGAGCCTTATCAACACGATAAAATCTTTCAAAAATCCTGCTTAGATCTTCTTCTGGAATTCCAATTCCATTATCAAAAATTTTTATATATGCATCATTGTAAACAAATCCAACATATATTTTGATTTCCCCACCTTCTTTAGTATATTTAATACTATTTGTCATTATATTTAAGACAACTCTTTCAATATCATCTTTATCTGCATAAACAAGTGGTACATCTGCTGTTACAAAACAATTTACATTATGATTTTTTCTTTTTATTTCTATTGCAAGCTTGTCCTGACATTTCTTAACAAGTTCACCTAAATCAAATTGTTCTTTTTTTACAACATTTCTATTATTATCATTTTTTGATAATGTTAATAAATCTGTAACTAATTTTGCCATTCTTCTAGCTTCTGATGCTATAACATTTAAAAATTTACTTTGTGTTTCTTTATCATATTCTTCTTCTAATAATGTGTCTGCATATCCCATAATTGATGTTATTGGTGTTTTTAATTCATGTGATACATCTGCAATAAATTCTTTTCTCATATTATCTAGTTTTACATGTTCTGTTATATCTTGCAATACTGCTATAACTCCAACAGTTTTATCATTATCTTTTTTAAATGGTGCAAAATATACATTTAAAAATCTATCATCAATATTTATTCTTTCTTCAGTATTTGTCCAGTTTTCAAGATATATTATTTTTTCTAGATTTATATGCAATCTTCCAAAAATATCTTCAAATGTTGTATCTTGTGGAGATATATTCATCATTTGCTTTGCTGCTGGATTTATTAAAATAACAACACCATTTCTGTCAAAAGCAATAATCCCATCTGTCATGTGTAAAAATACACTATTATTTATATCTAAATCATCATTTGTAACTCCTGAACCTTTTATTAGTCTTGTCTTTGGAAATAACATTTTTCTTTTTAAATACTTTTTCATTAAAATTTCACTTATAATTAGTATTATTATGTCTATAATAATCATTAATATTATAAATTTATAGTTTTCCAATTTTATTTTCCACCTTTTACTATTTTTTTAATCTCTGCATATATTTTTTCTTGTACATTTTTTACTGATTTAGTAGATGCTTTTTCTCCCATTTCTTTCATTTTTACTTTGTTTGATGCTATTTCTATTATTTCTTTATTTAATATATCTTTTTCTAATTCATTATTTAATATAATTTGTGCTGCACCTATTTTTTGTAATACTTCTGCATTTCTTAGTTGATGATCTTGGCTTACATTTGGAAGTGGTATTAATATTGATGGCTTTCCTAAATTTGATATTTCTGTTATTGTCATTGCACCACTTCTTGCTACTATTATATCTGATATATTCATTATTTCTTCCATATTATAAATATATGGAAGTATTTTTGCATTTTGTACTTTTTCTATGTCTATTGAAGATTTTTTTAATTCTTCTTTTACAATATCAAATTGTTTTGGCCCTGTTGCCCAAACTATTTGATATTTTTGATTTAATTTTTCTTTTAAAATTCCAATAACTGCTTCATTTATTTTTTGTGCTCCTTGACTTCCTCCAAATATTAAAACAATTGGTAATTTTCCAGATAATCCTAATTCATTTAGTATTTTGCTTTTTTGCTCACTTGAAAATTCTCTTTTTTGAATTTTTACTGGTGTTCCTGTAAAAACAATTTTTTTAGCACTATGTATTCTTTCTCTTGCTTCTTCAAATGATATTAATACTACATCTGCTTTTTTTGCAAGAAATTTTACTGCTTTTCCAGGAAAAGCATTACTTTCATGTAATGCTACTGGTATATTTTCTTTTTTGGCAGCCCATACTACTGGTCCACAAATATATCCTCCTGCTCCTATTACTACATCTGGTTTAAATTCTTTTATAATTTTTCTTGCTTTTGATGTTGCTTTTAATGTCTCACACATTTTTTTCATATTATCAATTGAAATTTTTTTGCTTAATCCATATGCTTCAATTGTTTTTAATTTATATCCTGCTCTTGGAACTAAATCGTTTTCTAGTCCTCTTGTTGTTCCAATAAAAATTATTTCTGAATCTTTTTCTTCTTCTTTTATTTTATTTGCTATAGCTAAACCAGGATTTATATGTCCACCTGTTCCAGCTGCTGCAATAATAACTTTCATTTTAAATTTTTTTCCTTTCTTATAGCTCAAAAATCTGGTTGAAAAAATTAGATTTTACCATAATTATTTTTTTATCTATTTACTCTATTGTTTTGAACTAGCCCTAGAAATGCTCAGTAAAACTCCCATTTCACAAAGCAATAAGAATAAAGCTGTTCCACCATAACTAAAGAATGGTAATTGCATTCCTGTTACTGGCATTGATGATGTAACTACTGCTATATTTATTATTACTTGCACTCCAACTAGTGATGTTATTCCTATTGCTACTAAACTTCCAAACATATCTGGTGCTTTCATTGCAATTAATACACCTCTCCAAATAAATATTGCAAATAATAAAAATACAACTAAACATCCTACAAATCCAAGTTCTTCTGCTAATACTGCAAAAATAAAGTCATTATGTGGTTCTGATAAATATAAGTATTTTTGCTTGCTTTCTCCTAATCCTGCTCCAAATAGACCTCCTGAACCTATTGCATATAAACTTTGAATTATTTGCCAACCACTATCTGTTGCATCTTTCCATGGATCTGTAAATGTTATAAATCTTGTTACTATGTATTGAAATTTATTTCTAAACCATTCGCTTGCTAAATATAAAACTGTGGCAATTCCACCACCAGCACATATTCCAACAAGTCCTGTTGCTGCAAATTGCCAAAATTTACACCCTGCCATTATCATCATAATACAACATGTAATTATTATTACCATAGATGTACTAACATGTGGTTCTAATAATAATAACAATATTACTGGCGCTAAAAGTACAACATGAAATACAAGTCCTTTAAAATATTTTCCTAATGTCTCTCTATTTCTTACTAAAATTCCAGCATAAAATATTATCATTAAAAATTTTACTATTTCAGATGGTTGGAATGAAAGACTTTTAGTTATTTCTATCCATCTTTTTGCCCCATGACTTTCACTACCAAATGCTAATACTGCAACTAACAAGAGAATTGACACTCCATATGCAAGCCAATAAAATCTTTGATATATTCTATAATCTATTTTTGAAATAAACCACATGGCTATAACTCCAGCAACTGCAAATATTAATTGTTTTTCAAAAAACTTATAACTATTTCCATACTTTTGTAATGATGATGGTGCACTTGCTGAAAGTACCATTATTAAACCTATAGAAAGCAATAGCAAAATTGTTATCAATAATGTAAAATCTATTTGATTATTTAAAAAACTTGAAAAGCCTTTTACTTCTTTTTTGTTTTTTTCTTTTCTTGCCATTATAGCATTTTTCCTTTCTTATGTTTAATATATTTTATATAATCTTTAGTCCTATTACACAAGATATTAATGTTATTACACTAAATAACATTACAACTTGATTTTCTCTCCAACCTGATAGTTCAAAATGGTGATGAAGTGGTGCCATTTTGAATACTCTTTTTCCAGTTTTCTTAAATACTGCAACTTGAATTATTACTGATAATGTTTCAAGTACTGGTATAATAGCAATAATTAATAATAATAGAGGCATTTTTAAGTATAATGCTATTCCAGATACAACTCCCCCTAGAAATAGTGAACCTGTGTCTCCCATAAATGCTTTTGCTGGATATATATTAAACATTAAAAATCCTAATGTTGCTCCTATTACAATTGCTCCAAATACTATTATTTCTTTTGTTCCAAACATTGTTGCTATAATTGTTAGACATGTAATTATTATTGTGCTAACACTTGATGATAACCCATCTATTCCGTCTGTTAAGTTTATTGCATTTGTTGTTGCAAGTATTACTAAAATTGCAAATGGTATATATAACCATATTGGAATTGTTACATATTTATTAGCAAATGGTATATATGTTTCTGTCCCTATCTTTAATCCCCATACTAAATATGATACAAATGCAATTGATATTATTAATAATCCTAACATTTTTAATTTTGGTTTTAAACCTTCTGTATTTTTTAATACTAATTTTTTATAATCATCTATAAATCCTATTATTCCAAATCCTGTTGTTAAACAAAGTATTGGAATTAAATTTTGTGCAAGTGCTGCATCTTTTCCTTTATAATATACATATGCACAACATGTTGCAATTATTATTCCTAACATGATAATAATTCCACCCATTGTTGGTGTTCCTTGTTTTTTTAAATGTGATTGTGGTCCATCTGTTCTTTCTATTTGACCTACTTTTAGTTTTCTTAATATTGGTACTATTATTAATCCAAGCAGTACTGTTACTGCAAATGTTCCTAATAGCATTTTTGTTTGAAAATCCACTTTTATCAACCTTTCTTCTGTTTTATTTATCCTATAATTTCTTTTACTATTATTCTTTCGTCAAATGGATATTTTGTTCCATTTATTTCTTGATATGGTTCATGACCTTTTCCTGCAAGTACTATTATATCTAGTTTGTTTGCCATTTCTATTGCTTCTTTTATTGCTTCTTTTCTGTCTACTACTACTTTGTATTTTCCGTTTGTTTTTTTCATTCCTTCTTCAATTTCTTTTACTATTTCTTCAGGTTCTTCTGTACGAGGATTATCTGTTGTTATAAATGTAAAATCTGCTATTTTTCCTGATATTTCTCCCATTAATGGTCTTTTTCCTTTATCTCTGTCTCCTCCACATCCAAATACTGATATTACTCTTCCTCTTGTATAACTTTTTACTGCTGATAATATGTTTTGTAAACTTTCTGGTGAATGTGCATAATCTATCATTATTGGTATTTCTTTTTTATTTGGTACCATTTCAGATCTTCCTGGTACTTTTATTTCTGCTAATGCCTCTATTACTTTGTCTGATGCTATTCCTAATTTTTTTGCTACACATATTGCTGCAAGTGCATTATATACACTGAATCTTCCCGGAATATCTACTTTTACTCTTTCATTTCTGTCAGATACTTTTACTCTAAAATCTACATAGGAATTTGTTATTGTTATGTCTTTTGCTAATACTTCACAATAATTGTCTATTCCATATGTCATTATTTTATTTTCTGGTAATAATCTTGGTATTTTTGATACTTGTAAATCATCAACATTTATTATTCCATTGTCACACATTTTAAATAATTTTAATTTTGATTCAAAATAGTCTTTCATATCTGGATGTTCTTTTTCACTGATATGATCTTCTGAGAAGTTTGTAAATACTACTATGTCAAAATTGCATCCATCTACTCTATGTAATTTTAAGCTTTGTGATGATACTTCCATTACTACATATTCAACACCTGCTTCTACCATTTGTGCAAATGTTTTTTGCAATTCTATACTTTCTGGTGTTGTTCTTGCACTTTCTGATATCATTTTTCCGTTTATATATGTTGCTATTGTTCCTATTAATCCAACTTTATGTCCTGCTTTTTCTAATATTTCTTTAATCATATATGTTGTTGTTGTTTTTCCTTTTGTTCCAGTTACTCCTATTAATTTGAATTTTCTTGATGGATTTCCGTAAAAATTACAACTACATATTGCTAATGCTTCTCTTGTGTCTTTTGCCATAATTATTGTTACATCTGCTGGTAATTTTATTTTTTTCAAGTCACAGCCTTCTTGAACCATTACTACTTTTGCTCCAGCTTCTATTGCATTGTTTATATAGTCATGACCGTCTACACTATAGCCTTTTATTGCTATAAACATATATCCTTCTTTTATGTTTTTGGAGTTACTTTCTAGTCCTGTTATGTCTAAGTCAAGGTTTCCTTTTGCTTTTAGTCCTTCTAATCCTACTAATATTTTTTTTAATTCCATATTTGTCTCCTTTTGCCTACTCTTTTTTATAGGCTCTAATATAAGGGAATTTGTCAATTGCCATTTTTCCCATTATCGCATACATTATATAACTATTTTTTCGTTTTGTATAGTGAATTCGAAAAAATCACTTAATAAATTTTATTAAGTGATTTTTTGTTTTATTCATTTGATTAAAGTGTTTTTATAAATTGCTTTTGCATTATTTTTGATAGTTTTCTCTATATAGTTTACTTTTATAAGTGATTATTCCATTTTTGGCAAGTCTTCCAACAATAAAACTCATTGGTATTTTTTCTTGAATTGATATTTCTTTTAATGTTTTTTCGTTTATTTCTCCATCAACAATCTTTTTCCAAATTTTTTCTGGAATCATTACTTCTAATGCAAATTTATCTGCTTTTTCTTCTTTTAAATCGTTTCCATCTATAATTGCTTTATTTTTTCCTTCATTATAATCTGATTTACAATGTCCTAGTTCATGAAATAATTCGAAGAAAAATGAGTCTTTTCCAGCATAGTTATCTGTTACATAAATTGCTGGTTGTTTTCCTTTAACTCTAAAACAGCCTCTTATTTTTGTCCCTGTTAAGGCTTTTTCACATGCAAAATAAATTCCATATTTATTTAATAGTTCTCTTACTTTGTCTATGTCTATTGAGTTATTGTAGGCTAATTCTTGCAAATCTTTTATTAATAACATTAAATTATAACTATTATATTCATTTACATTTTGTTGTTTTATTGTTTCATCACAATGTGCTATCCACAATGCTATTTTGTTAAAGTCATTACCTGTTTTTTTGAATAGTATTTGTTTTTCTAATTTTGGAATTATGTAAAAGTCTTTTACTTTTAAGAAGTCTAATAAATCTATACATACTTGTAAGATGTCTGTTTCATCTTTGAATTTTATCCAATTTCTCTTTTTTATTTCATCAATATGATATTTTATTGTTATTTCTTTTTTTAAGTTGTCTATGTTACCATATTGTTTTAAAATGTTTTCTTTTAATATTCTTGAGTTTTCTACATTTATAATAAATTCTGATTTGATTCCTGTTAATCTTTCTATATTTCCTGCCATTTCTAATGTTATTCTTGTTTTTCCATTTATTATTTCATTCATATGCTTTTGTGTTATTCCTATTCTTGTTGCAAATTCTGTTTGTGATATGTTGTTGTATTCTAAATAGTCTTTTAGGTATTTTCCAAAATAAATCATATCAATCATCTCCTATCCTTCTCCATAGTGTTGGTCATCTATTTCTCTTAATTCTACTTCTACTATTTTTTCCAACTTATATGGATATTCGCCTATAGGCTTTATATACATTCTTAATTTCATATTTATATTTGCTGTATATATTTCTTTTAAGTTTCCTTGTTTCTTTTCAATATTATATACTCTTGATAAAGGGTTTATTATTACTTCTTGCCTATTTTTACTTTGTATCATTAATTCTTCTATTGCTTCTATTGTTTCTTGTTCTTTTTTCTTATGTTTGTTTTTTATTTTCTTTTGTAGGTCTTTTATGTATGTTTTTGTTTTTATTATTTGCAATAATAACCCACTCCTTTGTTTTTAATATATTATAACATACAAAGTTATAACATATCAAGATATTTAGAACAAAGCGATAAAATCTCAAAGGGCTAGCGATTGTAGCTTTTTATATACTAGGAAAGTATAACTTTCCTAGTATATAAAAAATCACTTAACAAATTTATTATTAAGTGATTTTTTGTTTTAGTCTTTCTGTGTTATTTCTTGTTGTTCATGAATTAATTTATTTAAATCCGTCTGCGCTTCATCACATTCTTGTACTGTTGCTGTATATGATACTTGTCCTATTGATTGCCCTGTGATTTTCTTTTTGACATCATATTCTTCTATTATTCTTTCATATCTTTCTACTAGCGCTATTTCTCCTTCTCTCATTCCGTATTCTTGTTTTATTTCTTCTCGACTTAGTCCTTTCTCTTTTCCTTCTTGATAATTTTGCCAGATAGTACTTCGTTTAAATGTGTCTAAAGCTTTTCCTAATCCTAACTCTCTTTGTTCTTCTGTTTCTTCTTCTCCTTCTTTTGCTGCAATTATTCCTTTTATACTTGACCTTGGAGTCCTTCTACTATATTCTGGCTTTCCTTCAAATTGCTCTTTACACCATTTTTCTATTTCTATTATATTATACGCCTGAATATTTAAGTTGCCATAATCATATTCTTCTATTGCGCTTTCATATCTTTCTACTAGTGCTATTTCTCCTTCTCTCATTCCGTATTCTTGTTTTATTTCTTCTCGACTTAGTC